>Ga0308159_1000252_pt1 | contig 159015 bp, 149 predicted proteins | sample PhyCR1_FD_201040 | JGI IMG/M metagenome (GOLD analysis project Ga0308159, IMG submission 201040) | Phyllosphere microbial communities from UC Gill Tract Community Farm, Albany, California, United States - DLSLC.R1 | ecosystem: Host-associated > Plants > Phyllosphere > Unclassified | place...
TCATTGCGAAATCGATTTTTCATCGAGGAAGCAATCTCATTTGATAGCGCACGACCAGGAACGAGATTGCTTCGTTCCTCGCAATGACGACCGTTCTTAACCCTACCATTGACGTTTTTATTTTCCGTCATTGCGAAATCGATTTTTCATCGATGGAGCAATCTCATTCGATAGCGCACGACCAGGAACGAGATTGCTTCGTTCCTCGCAATGACGACCGTTCTTAACCCTACCATTGACGTTTTTATTTCCCATCATTGCAAAATCGATTTTTCATCGAGGAAGCAATCTCATTTGATAGCGCACCAACAGGAACGAGATTGCTTCGTTCCTCGCAATGACGACCGTTTTTAACCTTACCATTTTCGTTTTTGTTTCCCGTCATTGCGAAATCGATTTTTCATCGAGGAAGCAATCTCATTTGATAGCACATTAGCAAGAACGAGATTGCTTCGTTCCTCGCAATGACGACCGTTCTTAACCCTACCATTGACGTTTTTGTTTCCCGTCATTGCGAAATCGATTTTTCATCGAGGAAGCAATCTCATTTGATAGCGCATTACCAGGAAAGAGATTGCTTCGTTCCTCGCAATGACGACCGTTTTTAACCCTACCATTGACGTTTTTATTTCCCGTCATTGCGAAATCGATTTTTCATCGAGGAAGCAATCTCATTTGATAGCGCATTAGCAAGAAAGAGATTGCTTCGTTCCTCGCAATGACGACCGTTTTTTACCCTACCATTGACGTTTTTATTTTCCGTCATTGCGAAATCGATTTTTCATCGAGGAAGCAATCTCATTCGATAGCACACCACCAGGAACGAGATTGCTTCGTTCCTCGCAATGACGACCGTTTTTAACCCTACCATTGACGTTTTTATTTCCCGTCATTGCGAAACGATTTTTCATCGAGGAAGCAATCTCATTTGATAGCGCACCAACAGGAAAGAGATTGCTTCGTTCCTCGCAATGACGACCGTTTTTAACCCTACCATTGACGTTTTTATTTCCCGTTACTGCGAAATCTATTTTTGATCGAGCATAGTCGATATCAGATGCAAGCCTTGGGTTTTGGTCTCTTTTGGGTCAAACCAAAAGGACTAGGCCACCGCCGATGAGGCAAAACAGTAAATTGCGAAGTTGCAAATAACAACGATTATTATCGAATTCGAAGCGGCTTTGTAACTAAAACATAAATGAGATTCTCAATCGCGAAAAGCCCATTTTGAAATGACGGATCTTGGAGGGATGACGATCACCCGATTTTTTCTGAACAGAATCTTCCCGTATAACAATAAGATTGCCACAGTCTAAAATAAGATAATCCATTTTTACATCCTTCGCATACCAAAAAAACAATCCTGATTTACTACCTTTGCGGCTCAAAATTTACAGTAGAATGAGTCAGCCGATTAAAATCAAAAACGCTTTAATTTCAGTATATTATAAAGATGGTTTAGAGCCATTAGTAAAATTGCTAGCCGCTCAGGGTGTGCAGTTATTTTCTACAGGTGGAACGGAACAGTTCATCAAGGATTTAAACCTACCAGTAACGGCTGTTGAAGATTTGACAGGTTATCCATCTATTTTAGGTGGTCGCGTAAAAACTTTACACCCAAAAGTTTTTGGTGGAATTTTAAACCGCAGGGCTTTAAAGGGTGATCAGGAACAAATTGCAGAATATGAAATTCCTGAAATTGATCTGGTTATTGTTGATTTATATCCTTTTGAAGAAACTGTAAAAGCTGGCGGAACACCGGAAGAAATTATCGAAAAAATCGATATTGGTGGTATTTCATTAATTCGTGCCGCAGCTAAAAACTTTAATGATGTCGTGATTATCGCCTCGAAAAACGACTACCCTACTTTACAAGCACAATTAGAAGCGCAAAATGGCGAAACCACTTTAGCACAACGTAAAGCCTATGCTAAAAAGGCTTTCCATACTTCTTCTCATTACGATACAGCAATTTTCAATTACTTTAACGAAGAAGAGCCACTTGATGTTTTTAAACAAAGTGTTGAAGATGCTAAAACACTACGTTATGGCGAAAACCCTCATCAGGGAGCTGTATTTTACGGCGATTTAGATGCCATGTTTACCAAGCTGAACGGAAAAGAACTTTCTTACAATAACTTAGTAGATGTTGACGCTGCTGTTGCCTTAATCGATGAGTTTGAAGATCCGACTTTTGCGATTTTGAAACATACAAACGCTTGTGGCATCGCTTCACGCCCCACTGTTAAACAAGCCTGGGTGGATGCATTGGCTTGCGACCCTGTTTCAGCTTTCGGCGGTGTATTAATCACCAATGTAGCGGTTGATTTAGCAACAGCTGAAGAAATTAACAACTTATTTTTCGAAGTGTTAATTGCCCCTTCTTACCAACCGGAAGCGGTGGAATTGTTCAGCAAAAAGAAAAACCGCGTGATATTACAGCGCAACAATGTGGAGCTGAGCAAAAAACAATTTAAAACTTTATTAAACGGTGTAATTGAGCAGGATAAAGATTTAATTATTGAGGGACCTGAGCAAATGACAACCGTTACCGAAAAAGCCCCAACAGCACAAGAATTAAAAGATTTGCATTTTGCCAATAAGATTGTAAAACACACTAAATCTAACACGATTGTTTTGGTTAAGGATGGTGTGTTAATTGCAAGTGGTGTTGGCCAAACTTCCCGGGTTGATGCGCTAAGACAAGCTATTGAAAAAGCAGCTTCTTTTGGTTTTAGTGTAAAAGGAAGTGCAATGGCATCCGACGCTTTTTTCCCTTTCCCTGATTGTGTAGAAATAGCTGCTGATGCTGGTATTACCGTGGTTTTACAACCAGGCGGTTCGATTAAAGATGCCGATTCCGTTGCGAAAGCCAACGAGAAAGGTATTGCTATGGTAACTACAGGTGTGAGACACTTTAAACACTAGTTAAGGGCTAAAAGGTTTAAGGCGAAAGGCTAGAGGTTTAGCCGCCAACTCCGTCATTGCGAGGCACGAAGCAATCTCTCTTTTATATAGATTGCTTTAAAAAGGAAATTTGAAAAACCAAACCCAAGTAAAATAAACCCGATTGAACGAATGCCATTTTTCATGGCAGCAGAGAAAGCGGGACTGCTTTAGCAGAAGAACTACAGGTTTTGATTTTCCAGAAATTTTAATTGACTCAAAAACAATTTAATGAACGAAGAAAATAAAACTTAAAACAATAAAAACCCTATTTTTACATTAGGAATAGTATAGATTTAACAAATTAAAGAAAATATAACTCATACATGGGATTATTCAATTGGTTTACGCAGGAAGTTGCCATCGACTTGGGCACAGCGAATACCTTAATTATACATAACGATAAAGTAGTGGTTGATGAACCATCTATTGTTGCTTTTGATCGTACTACAAATAAAGTTATTGCTATTGGTCGCCAGGCCATGCAAATGGAGGGTAAAACCCACGACAATATTAAAACTGTAAGGCCGCTTAAAGATGGCGTAATTGCCGATTTTAATGCAGCTGAGGCCATGATTAAAGGCATGATTCGTATGCTGAATGGTGGCAAAGGCTGGATGTTTCCTTCTTTACGTATGGTAATCTGTATCCCCTCAGGGATAACGGAAGTAGAAAAACGTGCGGTACGGGATTCTGCGGAAATTGCCGGCGCTAAGGAAGTGTATTTGATTCATGAGCCAATGGCCGCAGCTGTAGGTATTGGTATCGACGTGGAAGAACCAATGGGTAACATGATTATCGATATTGGCGGTGGAACTACAGAAATTGCTGTTATTGCCTTATCAGGAATTGTTTGCGATCAATCTATCCGCGTTGCCGGAGATAATTTTGACTCTGATATTGTAAACTACATCCGTCGCCAGCATAACATTATGATTGGTGACCGTACGGCAGAAAAAATTAAGATTGAAGTTGGTGCTGCATTACCGGAATTACAAGATGCACCTGGTGATTTTGCTGTTCAAGGTCGTGATTTGATGACAGGCGTTCCAAAACAGATCACTGTTTCTTATACCGAAATTGCACACTGTTTAGATAAATCAATTTCAAAGATTGAAGAAGCAATTTTAAAAGCACTAGAGATTACTCCGCCGGAACTTTCTGCTGATATTTACCAAACAGGTATTTACCTGACTGGTGGTGGCGCTTTATTAAGAGGCTTAGACAAACGTGTTGCTGCGAAAACAAAATTACCCGTTCACGTTGCCGAAGATCCACTTCGGGCGGTTGTGCGTGGTACAGGCATCGCCCTTAAAAATATTGGCGGATATAAATTCTTAATGCAATAAATTAGATGTGAGAATTTAGATATGAGATTTGAGAAAAAAAACCAAATCTCATATCTCAAATCTCCTGTCTCAAATCTTATCAATAATGCGTAACCTTTGGATTTTCATCAGCAGATACAACGCATTTTTCCTGTTTATAATTTTTTTTATTATTGGCATTTATCTCACGGTAAAAAATAATGCCTATCAGCGAAGTGTAACCCTTAATTCATCGAATGAGGTTGTTGGGAATGCTTATGATAAGCTAAATGTACTTAACCGTTACCTAAACCTGGGTATGGTGAATGATAGCCTGGTTGCTGAAAATGCAAGATTAAGAACGCGTTTGCTTAGCATGACTACTGTTGACACTGCTAAGGATGTTAAAGTAATTGATACGGTTACCAATCAACAGTACACTTATTTAGCTGCAAAAGTGGTTAAAAACTCGGTCACCCTTCGTAATAACGTGATGACGATTAATAAAGGAAGCTTAGATGGAATTAAAAGCGGAATGGCTGTTATTGCGCCTCAACGGGGTGTAGTCGGTTTGGTAAGGGATGTTTCTGAACATTTGGCTACCATTCAATCGCTACTGCATAAGGATACCAGAATCAGTGTAACATTGAAAAAGAATCATGCTTTAGGCTCTTTAGTTTGGGGCGATGGTAACTTTGACATTCGTAAGGCCTTTATAAAAGAGGTTCCTAATCATATTAAAATGAATGTGGGCGATTCTGTTGTTACTTCGGGTTATGGATCTTTTCCGGCCGGAGTGCTGGTTGGCAGAATCATTAAACCAAATGTAGCCACAAATGATAATTTCCTATCCGGAGAGTTAAATTTATTTACCGACTTTAGCACATTGCAATATGTTTATGTGATTAAAGATAAAAATGCTGAAGAGCAAAAGGCTTTGGAAAGCTTAATTAAGCGAAATGAATAGTAGAATTATTGTTGTAAATGTTATCAGATGGATATTGCTTCTTTTTGTTCAGATTTTTCTGCTCAAAAACATGAGCTTTTATGACCTCTCTACGCCATTTATCTACGTATTATTTTTACTCCTTCTGCCTTTCGGCATACCCAACATTTTACTTTACCTGCTTGCTTTTGCAACAGGGTTAACACTTGATGCATTTTATGATACCATGGGTGTACATGCTACGGCTTGCGTTGTATTGGCGTTTGTACGAATTTCATTTATAGCCATTAGTTTAAATCGCGATGCCATTGATGACCCTGAACCTTCTTTAAGTTATATGGGTTTCCAATGGTTTTCTCTATATGCTTTTCTCTGCGTTGTTGCACATCATTTAGTGCTGTTCTTTTTAGAAACATTCAGGTTAACCGAAATTGGCTATACCTTAATGAGATGCGGCTTAAGTTGTATCTTTACACTGCTTATTATTTTATTGGTAGAGTTTATATTCTATAAAAGAACTTCCCGCTAATGGATCAATTATTTAACCGAAAATATATCGTTCAAGGATTATTTATTGTAATCGCCCTCATTTTATTGGGGAAGTTATTCTATATCCAGGTAATCAGTGATGCGGCTTTCGTTTCAGCGGAAAGTAACGTTTTGAGAAAAATTTATAAATTTCCTGCCCGTGGTGCTATTTTAGACCGTAACGGAAAAGTAATTGTTCAGAATGAGCCTGTTTACGATTTAATGGTAACACCCAATGAGGTGAAGGAATTTGATACCGTTGCACTCGCTCACGCTTTAGAAATATCTATTGAAGACATTCGAAAAAATCTTCGCAAAGCGAGGGGTAAATCCACCTATCAGGCTACGCCATTTTTAAAGCAGATATCTGTTCAAAGTTATGCCCGTTTGCAGGAAATTCTTTACCGTTTTCCTGGTTTCCGAACACAAGACAGAACGATCAGGCATTATCCGGATAGTGTAGGCGGACAATTATTTGGTTACGTAAAGGAAGTAGATAGCGCCGACATTGCCAATTCTGAAGGGTTCTATCGCCCCGGAGATTACAAAGGAAAAAGTGGTATTGAGCGCTCTTACGAAGATATTTTAAGAGGTGAAAAAGGTGTTGTTAATACCGTTTACGATGCACACAATACTCCAAAGGGAAGTTATGCCGATGGAAAATATGATATTAACGCCATATCGGGTGAGCGTTTGATTTCAGGCATTGATATGCGCATTCAAAAGCTCGGTGAAGAATTGATGATGAATAAGGTGGGTGCTATTGTAGCTATTGAGCCTGCAAGTGGAGAAATATTATCGTTTGTGAGTAGTCCGGGATACGACCCTAATCTTTTGGTAGGCCGAAAACAAGGAAATAATTATATGGAGTTTATTGTAGGTAATCCTTATCGCCCATCGTTAGTACGCCCAATTATGGGTTACTATCCTCCAGGATCGTCTTTTAAACCTGTTGATGCTTTAATTGGATTACAAGAAGGTGTAATTGATGAGAATACTACTTTTTTTTGCCCACATTATTATCAGGCAGGAAAGTTAAAAATTAAGTGCGAACACTTTGATGGCGCAATTTCATTAAGAAGAGGTATTGCTCGTTCTTGCAATACTTATTTTTGTTACGTTTTTCAAAAACTGATTACCAAAAACGGTATGAAAAACCAGCGAAAAACTTACCAGGAATGGCGTGATAAGGTTGCCAAATTTGGCTTTGGCGAAAAGTTAGATATTGATATGCCTTATGAAAGAAAAGGATATTTTTTTTCAGCAGAACATTACGATAAAAAGTACAATAACCGATGGGGATATACCAACGTCATTTCTCAAGCCATTGGACAAGGAGAAATTACAGCAACCCCGCTGCAAATGGCCAATGCAATGGCCGTAATTGCAAATCGTGGTTATTATATTAAGCCCCATATAATTAAAGGAATAGGCGATAAAAATCAGGTTAGAAAAGAATACTTAGAAAAAAAATATGTTGGAGTAGATGCCAAACACTTTGAGCCTGTAATTGATGGGATGCAAGATGCAGTAAATTCCAGTTGGGGTACAGCAATATTATCCAGGATTCCGGATATACTGCTATGTGGAAAAACCGGAACGGTACAAAATCCGCATGGAAAAAACCACTCTGTATTTATAGGTTTTGCTCCCCGCGATAATCCAAAAATAGCGATTGCGGTAATTGTAGAAAATGCAGGTTTCGGTAGTACCTATGCGGCTCCAATTGCAAGTTACATGATTGAAAAATACTTAAAGGGAAGCGTTACCGGTTCGCGGGCTGCACAGGTAGAATGGATGAAAAGCCAAAATTTGCTACCTGTATTAAAGGATAAAACAAAGCCCGTCAAATCAATAAGCAAAACCGATAGTATATTAATCAAAAAAGCAGATTCAACCAAAAAAGTGAAAGATAGCTTACGAATCCGATCTGCAACTATTAAGCAAAGTGTAGCTATTCAATCAAAAGGAAATAAAACGGCTCCGTTAGAAAAACCTATAACCGAAAAATAAAATGCAGCAACAACAGGGAAACCGTTTCTTTTTCAATGTAGATTGGATTACTGTTTTAATCTATATTGCCCTGTGTATCATTGGTTTTGTAAATATTTATGCGTCAGTTCCGCCAGAAAAAACAATTACATTTGGATTTAATGAATTGTATGGTAAACAACTTATTTACATCATTTCCGGACTCATTCTGGGTTTGTCTATCTTATTATTTGATGGAAGGCTTTTTAATGTCTTCTCCCCTTTTATTTATGGTGGCACCTTGATAATGTTGCTGGCTGTATTGGTGATAGGAAACAAAGTAGCAGGTAATCAGGCCTGGATTGCCATAGGTTCATTTAAGTTACAACCTGCTGAGTTTGCTAAATTCGGAACGGCCTTGCTATTAGCCCGTTATGTAGGAAGTTTCAACCCTAAATTTAGAGATTTTAAATCAATAGCCATTGCGGCATTAATTGTTGGCGCACCTTTGTTACTGATTATGCTTCAGCCTGATACGGGCTCGGCACTGGTATTTCTGGCCTTTATGTTCCCCCTGTATCGAGAAGGTTTATCAGGTTATTTTCTATTGATATTTTTAGGTATGATTGTGTTATTCGTAGCTGATTTTCTTGTACCTACCTGGATATTGATTACCATTATAACTGTTATTGCCGGTTTATTTATCTACAATAACCGCAGGAAACAAAAAATTATCTTTTCAACCATTATAGTTACGCTTTTTGCTATTGGTTATCTTTTTTTAATTAAGGTGGCGTATGAAAAAGTATTGGCTCCCCACCAGCGAAGCCGGATTGAGTTGATGCTAGGCTTAAAGACAGATAACCGCGGTGCTGGCTATAATGTAATTCAATCTCAAATTGCAATTGGATCCGGACAGGCAACAGGCAGAGGGTTTTTAGAAGGTACCCAAACCAAATACGGTTATGTTCCTGAACAAAGTACAGATTTTATTTTTTCTACAATTGGTGAAGAATGGGGCTTCCTGGGCTGTTCGGTAGTAATAGGATTGTATAGTTTCCTGTTGCTGCGTTTAATTAACTTAGCAGAAAGGCAGCGATCTACTTTTTCCCGTGTTTACGGCTATAGTGTGGCCTGTATCCTTTTCTTTCACGTTTTTATTAATATCGGGATGACGATCGGAATTATTCCGGTAATTGGGATTCCACTCCCACTGATTAGTTATGGTGGTTCTTCTTTGTGGAGTTTTACAATTCTTCTTTTTATTTTCTTAAAGCTGGATTCGAATAGAATGGGTTTTTTTTAGATCATAAGTGGGGAGCAAGGATTAAGGAGCAAAACGCTAAAGAATGAGGTGCTACAGCTGATGAAGATCAGCTGCGCAATAATACCAGGAAGATCTGAATTCTAAACCTGAAACGTATCACCTATAACTTACAACTCATTTCTCAGCTAGACATATAACAATATATAACTCGCCACTTATTTCTCCGCCCTATACCTTAAATCTTCTGTTTAATAATTCATAAAATTGATCAACGGTAGATTGTTTACTGGCCCAATCATTTTTGACAGCATAGTTGCTTTGTAAGAAACTATCCGCAGCTTCGAAACTGTTCATTTTATTGATGATGTCAATTGCTTCGGAGTAAGCGAGATTATATCCTTTAAATAAGTCTTTAATAAACAGGAGCTTCTCATTTAAGCTAACTCCTTGTTTTAAATCAGCTATAGGGGCTTTTACAGGCTCATCAGTTCTGGCGTGAGTTTTGGCTAGCAAATCGTTCAGGCTTGGAGCGGGTGTTGATGAAATATTCTGAGTTAATGGTCTAACCGGAACCGCTTCAGGTGTAAAAACCGGCCTTTCTTCTTTTACTGGTGGAGAAATAATAGATTCATCCATTTCTACATCCCTTAATGCTTCAATTGGCTGTGATGATGCCTGAACTTTCAAAGGTTCCGGTTCCTCAATGGGTTTCTCAACATCAACCTGGGCTTCTTCATGAGGCATTAGAAATGGTTCAGGACCCACTTCATCCTCCTCCGAAGGAACAGCACCTGTAGCCGACGAAGATTCATCCTGTGCATGAATACGTTTCTTATGCGCTAAAATCTCTTCCTCCTCCTGGCTTAAAGGCCTATCAAAAATATCTTCAACAGATTTTGCTTCGTAATCAAACTGGTCATCAGCATTATGCTGTCCGAGTACAAATTCAAATGAATGTTGATCCTGATCAGGCTTAAAGAAATCATTTTCTAAAACAGCCGCTGCTGTTTCTTCCCGAATATTTTCTTCCGCTATAATTTCCTCCTGAGGTTTTAAATCTACTCGTTCCTCTTCTTCTTCAGCAGTTACTACTTCTTCCAACTCAGCCGGGTCAAAACATTCCTCATCTTCCTTATAGCTTTTATCGGCTACTATATCATCTTGTGGCAAAGATGCCCCATCAGAAGATAAAGTTTGCACCGAAAGATCAGCAGATGGCTTTACATGATTCAATTTCTGAACGATACGAACATGATCTGCTAAAAAGTCGGCATTAGCTAGAAATAGTTCCAGTTCTAAGTCATTCAATTGCTCGGTGTGTTGAGCCAGAAATTGATACTGCTCGTTTAATTCTGTTAAAATATGGCCTACTTTTTTGAAGATTTCTTGTTGGTTCATCATGAAGTTATAACGAATTTTTGATCGATTTATGTTGGTAACTATGTCATCAAAAATAACACATAATTCTCATATTTGTTCGGTTTAAAAATTATAGCGGTATACCAAAAACAAAAAGCAGGCATGTTATTTAGCGAACAAAATTTTAGAAGGAGAGGCGAATTTTCGGGAAGTATTGAAGTGGTATGTGGTTCTATGTTTTCAGGAAAAACCGAAGAACTTATCCGCCGGCTAAAACGTGCACAAATTGCAAAGTTAAACGTAGAAATTTTTAAACCAAGAACAGATACCCGCTATCATGAAAGTGCGGTGGTTTCTCATGACTTAAATTCAATTAATTCAACGCCTGTAGATAGCGCTTCAGCAATACTTTTATTAGGAACCAACACCCAGGTTGTAGGCATTGATGAAGCACAGTTTTTTGATAATGAGCTTCCGGAAGTTTGCAATAAACTGGCGCTAAAAGGCATTAGGGTAATTGTTGCTGGTTTGGACATGGATTTTACCGGCAAGCCATTCGGCCCCATGCCCGCTTTAATGGCCATCGCCGAGCACGTAACCAAGGTACACGCAGTTTGCGTTTGTTGTGGTAACCCGGCTTTGTATAGCTACCGAACCGTAGCTGATGAGTCTACTGTATTACTTGGCGAAAAAGAAAGCTACGAACCCCGGTGCAGGGCTTGCTACAACTTAGGTAAAGGATAATTTATTGGTTAATTGCTAAACTGATTCATTTCCCGACTGTTAATTGTAAGTGAAATTATAAACTCATACTCTTTTGAAAAGAATTTCTATTTTAGGTTGTGGCTGGTTTGGATTTGCCTTCGCAAAAAGGCTTATTGAACTGGGTTATGAAGTTAAGGGGTCTACAACCACCCCTGAAAAATTAAGTTTACTGGCAGCGGAAAAAATAAATCCGTTTTTAATTAATTTTAATGCAGATATAATTATTGGTGACAATGAATTTTTTGAAGCCGATGTACTTTTTATTTGTATCCCGCCCAAAAGAAATTCAACAGAACTGTTCCATTATCCAGAGAAAATCAAATCTATTTTATCAGCTGCAGACCAGATAAAGCAAGTGGTTTTAATTAGTTCGACGAGTGTTTACGGAGATGGAAATATGGTGGCTGATGAATTCACCGAAACCCATCCAGATACTGATTCAGGGAAAGTCGTGCTTCTCGCCGAATCAATTTTAAAGGAAAAAAGAGCACAAAATGCTACTATAATCCGCTTTGCGGGATTAATTGGACCAAACCGAAACCCCGGTAGATTTTTTGCAGGCAAGCAAAACGTTCCAAATGGTTTAGCACCTGTAAATCTGATTCACCAAACCGATGCAGTGGGAATTGCCTGCCAGCTTTTGGCAAAAAAAGAATTCGGAAGAATTTATAATGCCTGTTCACCTAATCACCCTTCCAGAATGGAGTTTTATACCGCTGCAGCCAAAAACACAGACTTACCTGCACCCGGTTTTATTGAAGAGAATAAAAACTGGAAAGTAGTAGAGAGCTTAAATGTTCCCAGGTATTTGGATTACAAATTTAGGGTGGAGATTTAGCATAAATTACCGTCATTGGGAGAAGGGCTGTTCAGCCGGCGAAGCCATCTTCATTCAACAGCCATAAACTACAGATCAGGGATTGCTTCGTTGTACCTCTCCGCAATGAAAATTGTAATCATTAGCCCAGCAAGCTTAATAATTCTTTTTTATTCAACCCTTTGAAAAAGCTTCCTTCGGTTTGAATTAAGTTTTTCACCAGGTCTTTTTTTGTGGCCTGCAACTTCATTATCTTTTCTTCAATCGTATCCGGACAAATTAGTCGTACGGCCATTACATTTTTAGATTGCCCGATCCGGTAGGCCCGATCAATGGCTTGATTTTCAACCGCCGGATTCCACCAGGGATCTACCAGAAAAACATAATCAGCTTGTGTGAGATTTAATCCTATCCCTCCTGCCTTTAAACTAATTAAAAAAACGGATACGTCGTGATCTTGCTGAAAGCTTTGAACAACCTTTTCTCTATCTTTAGTTTTGCCGGTGAGGTACGCATATTTTATGCTACGCTGCTCAAGCTGTTTCTTAATTAAATCGAGCATGGTTACAAACTGTGAAAACACCAGTATTTTATGCTTTGATACCTTACTTTCAATTTGATCTAATAATACTTCGATTTTTGAGGAAGCCTGCAAATAGGATTTTCCATCTGCCAGCAAAGCTGCAGAATTACAAATCTGCCTTAATTGTGTGATGCTCTTCAGTACATGCATACTGCTTTTTGGCAACTCATCTTCGCTTTGCTTTAGTATAAAATCCTGGATTTCCTTTTTATTTGCTTCGTAAACTTCACGCTGCTCTGCTCCCATTTCGCAATACAAAATAATCTCGGTCTTTTCCGGAAGTTCTTTTGCAACCTGCTCTTTGGTGCGTCTTAAAATAAATGGTCTTATATTTTTCTGCAGTTCTTCAGATCGCCTTTTGTCCTTAAACTGATCAATCGGAGTAGAATACAGATCGGCAAACTGCTGCTTGCTGCCAAATAAGCCCGGGCAGGCGAATGATAATTGCCCGTATAAATCAAAAGTATTATTTTCAATCGGCGTGCCCGTCATCACTACCCTGTTTCGCGATTGTAACATTCGAACCGCTTTATAGCGTTGCGATTCAGGGTTTTTTATATTTTGTGATTCATCCAGAAAAATGTAGTTAAATCGATAATCTTTAAGAAAGCGAATATCAGAAAGTAACGTTCCGTAAGATGTTAAAATGATTTCATAGTTATCAAAGTCATGTGTTGTTTTTGTCCGCTCATTGGCATAGAGTGTTTTAACCTTTACAGAAGGTGCAAATTTCTTTACCTCAGCCTTCCAGTTAAAGATTAAAGATGCAGGCACAACGACCAGATTGGTATTATGATGAACTTTTTCACGCTGCGAGAGGATGAATGCTAAAATTTGAATGGTTTTACCCAAGCCCATATCATCAGCCAGGCAGGCCCCAAAATTAAAATCATCCAGAAAATTCAACCAGTTTAAACCATCACGCTGATAATGGCGTAAAGTAGCATTTAGTTCGGCAGGCACTGCCACTTCCTGAATGGTATCTGTGCCTTGAAACTGGTGTTTGTATCGGAGCAGTTCATTTTTTACTTCACCATCAAGCAATGCATCTTCATATAATTCATTTAAAGTGGCAAACCTGATTTTAGGTGTGAGGATGGAATCTTCTCTAACCTCACCGGCGTCAAAGTAATCTCTGAATTTTGCCAGCCATTGTTCTGGTAATATCCCCTGAGTTCCATCATCAAGTGTAATAAATTTACTTTTATTTCTAATGGATTTATGCAGGTGTTTAAGCGCAACCTGCTGTTTACCGAATTTCACTTTTACCTTGGTTTCAAACCAATCTGTTCCGCTCAATACTTCAATATTAATACTTGCTTTGTGTGCATTAAGTTTGTTGTTTTTGAGCTGATTGAATCCCAGGATATGAATACCTTTATTCCTCCAGTTCTCGAAAGCATCTAAAAACCATGCTTCCTCTAAAAAGCGCTTTCTATGCAGATAAAAAGAATCGTTTGTTTCCTGCTCGTAAAAAAAAGGGTGTTGTTTAATGATGTTTCCAATAAACTGTAATTCTGCCTTTTCATCCCGATAAACCGTAAAAACATTTCCAAGTTTATCCTGGGCCTGAATTTGTTTTTTTGAAAGAACAGGAATTTCCTGCCCTCCATAGCGCATCACTGGTGTGAGCAATATAAATTCTTCCGATTCGGATAAATAAATCAATTGTTCATTTTCAAGATCAAAACCTTTCTCCTCTATTTGAGCAGGCGTGGCAGGCACCAGATAAGAATAATCTACGCTAATATTTCCTTCGAGCTGAATTAATATGAGCTTTTGAAATTCAGGATATTTAGACTGATGCAGGATTAACCGGTTACTTTGTTTTTTAAAAAAGGTGATCACCTGGAGTAAATCCAGTCGCGTAATTAGATAAAGCTGATCTTTAAGTTTGATAAAATACTGGTGAACCAAAAAAAGCTGATCAAGGTCGTAGGGTTTTTCCTCAATAAATAATCTCCCTGTAATTTCATAGAAATCATCTTTGCGGTTAACGGTTAATCGTAAATCAACCTCAAGAAATTCAATTTTAACCGGCAAAATGGTAGCGGCCTGGATCGTTGAAGATTGTTGATCACCTTGCAAGTAAAAGGGAATCCGGAGCGGATTTTTTACAATTGCTTTTAAGGCGGTAAGCGTTTGCTCCGATTGTTCCTGATCATAATTTTGATGAAAGGTACCAATAGCGCTGTAAAACTTTAATGCTTCATTATCTTCTGTATCGAAAATTAATGTATTGGCACTAACGCTTTTCAGGGGATTTTTAACTTTACCACGCTTAGTCTGCTCCGCCTCAAATAGTTCGACCGTTAAGTGATTATAATATTTGTGCTGGCCGAAAACAAGAATTAATTTTTCAGTTCCGCCAGGCGAATGCATATTTCGTTTTGCAGGCAAAAGCATTTGCTGTAGCTGCTGTTGTGCCTGTTTATCAAAAGGCTGTAAAGCGGCTATTTTAGGGTTTATTTCCACTTTATCATCAAAGTAAGTCAAGCTGAAATGTGCTTCCAGATTATCCTCTTTTTCTAAGCCATAATCCGCAGCAACTTTTAGCAGACTTTGTTTACGGATTGTTTCATCAAAGAAAATCCTTACACCAGGCCTTTGTAAAATATTATAAAGAACCTGTGCCTGATGTGTACAAAGTTTATTTTTTGGTGTGGTGCACCTGCAAGACAATTTCACATCCTTTTCACTTTGCCACAGCTGAACGAGTGGAAAATCAATGGACTCATCGCGATGAAGAAAAGCGGCATAATTAATTTCGATCTGTTCAGGATAAACCTGGAAAAAGCCCTTGCTACTGGTATGTAGCTGATGATTGACGTGCTTTAGGATGTAAATTTCGTTCAGGTCTTTAAGATCGAAATCATACAGAACATAATCGTGAAGATTCAATAAGGGCTTTTGATTTCGATTATCGTCTTCACTCATTCCCAAAAATACATTTCCCTATTGAAACAGCAAAAAATGAGCGTGTTTATTAAAGTGATTTACGCAGATTTAAATAGAAGGGAACTTCAATTTTCTCCGTTTTACCGTTCAGTACAAACTCTGCTGCCTGTGCGCCCAACTCATGGAAATCGGTTGAAATCGTTGTAACGCCATCCAGTATGAAACGTTTTAAAGGAGTTTCATTGTATGAAATAATGCCCACATCTCTCCCAATTTTAAGTTTTAAAACAATTAACCTTTCCATTAAAGTAACCAGATCATCCTCCATTAAATTGATATAAACTTCACCCGGATTGATTTCTTCCTCTTTAATATTATGAATAACCTTATGCTTAAAAGCATATTGCTGGCAAAAACGATAAAATCCTTTTAAAATCTCCTGGGGAAAGTAACTGTTTTTTGGAAATATGATTTTGATGGTATCGTAATGAGATAACCTTTCAAGTGCTTGTTCCAAAGCGGCATAAATATCCTGGGCAAAATTTTCATATGCTGCTGCAAAATCACCGGTTATGCCTGGTAATAATTTATCTAAAATAACCAGTTTCTCTTTGGGGATAGTATTAATGATTTCATGCGCATTTTCACCACCCTCTAAAAAATGTGGAATAATGACAAAATGAGAATAGTCATCAATTTTACTGGTGATCATTTTTTTAAAAAAGGCGAAATCATTGTTGTAGATGTAAAAATCTATAGCTGCCCTTTCACCTATAGCAGCAGTAAAAGAATCGTATATAATTTTCTTATGCGTACTTAATTTGTTGAATAATAAGCAAACTTTAAGCTTACGGGTAAAATCGGTATTAATGATAAAATAACCTTTGCCTGGTACAGAGTCGACGACGCCAAGTTTTCGTAAATTGCGATAGCCTTTTTCGGCGGTATCACGAGACATTTCCAAACTAAAACTTAACTCATTTATAGATGGCAGCAAACTCCCCTTTTTAAGTTTTCCTGACTCAATCCCGCCTAAAATTGCATTGGTTAATTGCTTGTATTTAGGTGTTGATGAATATTCATCAATTTCGATAAGTGATATTAGGTCTTCTGCTTTCAAAATGTTTTTCCCCGAAATTCGAATATAATAAAAATCTATGTTTTGCAGTGGATAAAAAAAATGCGGCGTCCCCGGTGACGCCGCAACATGTGATTGTGTGCTGTTGGCCTGGTTAGTCCAAAGTACGTTGAATAGCAGAATAATATTTTAGCTGAATCATGTCAGTTGGCGCAGCATTTTCGTTCCAGGCATCGTTAATCGCTAGTGCGGTTCCAACTGCGGTTGCCTGCGATACGGAGGAAGCATACACCTCTACATCAGGAATTGACGTGGCGAGCAAGTGCATGTAAATGGCATTTTTACCAAAACCACCATCCACAAAAACCCTTTTCACTCCTTGATTTAAAACGAGTTTTAAAGAATAAATTTGCTGTTTTACTAAATCGAATATCAACTGATGATAAGCTTCTTCGGCCGTTTGAAAGAGATTTAAATCCCGGTTCCCAAACGCTGAAACCAATGAAAATTCAGTTTGTTTAAATTGATTTTCAGGTAATTTAGTTGCCAGTTTCAAAATTAACCCAGGATTAAATTTCAGGTGTTTGAATAAATAAGCAGCCCGATCAAAGTGTTCAGCAATACGCTTTAATTGAATTTCATGCTCATTGCCTGCAAAAATCCTTGATGCTTTAATTGGTTTACCTTTAAAGTGCATATAGCAAAGGCAATCTTGTTTCAGCTCGCCCCTTGTGAGTGGCTCCTGGTTAAAGGGGTTTAAGCTGATGCACCAGGTTCCGGTAGAAATTAATACAAATGGTGTGTTAAAGTTCGCCAGATATGGAATTAATGCTGCCGAACTATCGTGTAAGCCAACGCCTACCTTAAAAGAAGTACCGTTATATTTAGTTTCTGAACTGGAATCTGCCGGAGTAAATTCACCAAATTTCTGGTCAATTTCCTCAGCCTTTACCCAGCGGTGGTATTCATTCAGATTAAAATCCCAAAGCTGGGTATGACAACCAATGCTCGTAATATCGGCAATTGCTTTACCGGTAATGAGATAGCTTAAATACTGAGGTAAATGCAAAGCATATTTAACTTTTGCAAACACATCTGGTTGCTCATGCTTCAATCGGTACAGCTGCATACCAGAATTCAGACTACCTAAAACTGGTGAGGCTGTTTCCAGTGATATCTTTTCCTCACCACCATATTTTGCATAAAATTCGTTCTTTAACGCTTCAGGATATTCTTTTAAATAATTATAAAGCGGAGTTAAAGGTTCGCCGTTTTCATCGAGATATACAAAACTGGCCCCATAAGTAGAGAAATTTACTGCTTTAATATCAAACTCTTTCATTTGAAGTACTTGATGCAGCGAATCATGAACAGACGATTTCAGGCTTTCCAGGTTTTCACACGGCTCACCATCCTCATCAACAGTTTCTACAAACCTTGCAGAGCGTTCATAAACAATTCGGTAATTTTCATCAATAAGAAATAGTTTTTTGTTCGTTTTCCCAACGTCGAATATTGCAATAACCGGTTTTGGCATTTCTCTCCTCTTTCCTTAATTATAACCCTGTTGCTACAGTGTTTACTCCACGACTATTAACTAAGTTTTTTCTTACATCCAATTCGCGGTATAAACCAATTGGCGATAAAGCAGCACCTGCTCTTAACCGGGCCTCGGCTATCAAAGCCCTCAAATCGCTACGAAAAGTATGCTGTAAAATTTCCTGTGCTTTTGCCACATCGTTGTTTTCCTGAGCAGCATTTAACGCCTTACGATCTACCAGCAAAGCTTGTGCATACGCAATCATAATGGCTTCAACCGACTGCAATAAATCTTCTAAAGGATCTTTTACATTGTGTGAAGCATCAATCATCCATCCTAAATCCTTTGCATGGTTCATGCCTTTTGCATCCATTCCTTCTACCAGCTCATTAAAAATTAAAAATAGCTGATAAGGTTTGATACTTCCTGCTGTTAAATCATCATCACCATATTTTGAATCGTTAAAATGGAAACCACCTAATTTTCCTTCCATTAATAGTAAAGAAACGATCTGCTCGATATTCGCATTTGGCAAGTGGTGACCAAGATCAACCAAAGTGTAGGCTTTTTTACCTAATTTACTGGCATACAGTAAAGATTGACCCCAATCGCCAACCGTAGTAGAATAAAAGTTAGGCTCGAAAGCTTTATATTCTACAAAAACTTTCCAATCTTCAGGTAAAGCAGCATAAATTTCATGTAAGCTTTCTAAAGTATTTTCAAAAGCCTTACGGAAATTCAGTTGTCCCGGGAAGCAAGAACCATCAGCCAACCATACGGTTAAAGCATTAGAGCCCAAAGCAACGCCATGCTTAATTACTTCGATATTATGTTCAATGGCCTGTTTGCGAATGTCTTTATTTACATTTTGTAATGAGCCAAATTTATAGCTGTGTGCAGAACCGGCCTGATCTTGAAAGGTATTGGAGTTCATGGCATCGAACTTTAAACCATAACCAGAAGCCAAACTTTTAAGGCTTTCTGCATTTTGTGGGATATCCCATGGGATGTGAAGTGAGATAGCGCCACTTGCACCGTTTAAGGCATGTAACAAACCAACATCTTCGATTTTTTCTTCAATCGTTCTCGGCTCACCACCTGTAATGGCGAAGCGACCAAAACGGGTTCCGCCAGTACCTAAAGCCCATGATGGAATGGCAATTTGAAAGTCAACCAGTTTTTGAATTACACTTTCTAAATCAATATGCGACCAATCTTCTTTTAAAAAATTTAGCTTGCGTTGATGTGATGTTAAGCTGGAGTCGTTATGTTTTTCGATCTGATTTTGCTCGATATTCATGAGGATATTTGGTTTGATAGGTCAACAATTAGCGATGGTATCGCTTTTTTTTCCATCAACATTAACATAATGATGATGTAGGTAAAAGTCATTTCCAGTCTGTGGCGAACCACAGACCGAGAGAACAACTTACTAAAACTAACTTTAAATATTTATGATCAATCTGTATTTGTGCAGATTGTTTACTTACTCAAATTTCTATCTGTGCTGACACAGACCGGGAAATTATCTGGCGAAAGCCATTGCTACGCCACCGTCAACATTCAGCATATTACCTGTTGATTTGCTTAATAATCCACCAACAAAGACGAAACATGCATTTGCAATATCATCTGGTAAGATAATCTGGTTTAATAAGGTACGTTTTGCGTAATAAGCAGGCAATTCAGCAACGGTAATACCATATGCTTTTGCACGGCCTTCTGCCCATCCGCCAGCCCAGATATTGCTATCGCTGATCACAGCATCTGGATTAACTACGTTCACCCGGATATTATCGGCACCAAGTTCAGCCGCGTTCAATCTGCTTAAGTGTAACTGAGCCGCCTTTGCACTACCGTAACCGGCATTATTAGGACCGCTTACCAATGCATTTTTACTTACGATATTGATGATATCGCCACCGATATCTTGCTTTTGCATGGTTCTGGTAGCTGCCTGCGTAATAAAAAACTGGCCTTTTACTAAAACATCGTAAAGTAAATCCCAGTCTTTTTCAGCGTGATCTCCAATGGTTTTCGAGATTGATAAACCAGCGTTATTCACCACAATATCAATCCCACCGAAAGCTAAAGCAGCGGCAGCAAATGCGCCATCAATATCATCCTGACTAGTTACATTTAGTACCGCTGTGCTGTAGGAATCTTTTCCGAATTGCTTTTCGAATTCTGCACCAGCTTCGGCCAGGCGCTCCGTATTCATATCATTTAAGATTACAACCCCACCTTCAGCAACAAACTTTTTAGCGATAGCTTTACCAATACCGCCTGCACTGCCTGTAATTAAGGCAATTTTCCCTGTAAGTGGCTTTGGTTTAGGCATGCGCTGCAACTTTGCTTCTTCCAACAACCAATATTCGATGTTGAATGCTTCCTGATGTGGTAAAGAAGTGTATTCAGAAATCGCTTCAGCACCTTTCATCACATTAATTGCATTAATGTAAAATTCTGCAGCTACTCTAGCAGTTTGTTTATCTTTTGAAAAAGTAAACATTCCGATACCCGGATATAAAATTACTACCGGATTTGTATCACGAATAGCCGGGCTATTCGGGTGTTTACAAGTTTCATAATAATCAGTATACATGGCTCTGTACGCTTCAAAAGCTGGCAATAAAGCTTCTTTAACTGCTTTAGTATCTGATAAGTCAGCATCAATTTTTAAATCTAAAACCAGGGGACTGATTTTCGTTCTTAAAAAGTGATCCGGACAACTGGTACCCATTGGAGCCAGGCGAGACAGGTCATTTGAATTTGTAAATTCCAAAACACGAACATCATCAGTAAAATGGCCGATCATGTGTTGTTTAGAAGAACATAAACCACGCAAAATCGGCGCCAAGCTTGCGGCTTGTTTTTTACGCGTTTCTGCATCAGCACTTTCTATTCTCTGACCGCCAAAAACCGGGCCTTTTTTGCCATAGTTTTCCGCAAGATATTCAGAGCAGATTTCAATGACATCAAGTGTATTTAAATAACTTTCGTAAGCCGTATCTCCCCAGGTAAATAAACCATGTGAACCTAGCATAATTCCGCGGATACCCGGATTTTCATCCAAACATTTCTTTAATGTTAAGCCGAGCTCAAAACCAGGTTTTTTCCATTCTACCCAGCCGATTGTTCCGCCAAAAAGCTCTTCGGTAATTTTTTTACCATCTTTAGCTGCAGCAATGGCTATGGCCGCATCCGGATGCAGGTGATCGATGTGCGCAAAGGGTAAGAATCCGTGTAAAGGTGTATCAATTGAAGGTGCTTTTGAACTTAAATCGAAAATGCAGTGGTTAAATAATTCTACCATTTCATCTTCGTGTTCTACGCCACGGTATATATTTTTAAGGCTTCTCAAACGATCAACATAAAGGGCGGCTAAACCACTTTTTTTCAAGGTACCTAAATCGCCACCAGAACCTTTAACCCACATTACCTCTGTTTCAGATCCGGTTAAAGGATCTTTTTCCAATAATTTGCATGAGGTATTTCCTCCGCCATAATTGGTTAAACGTAAATCTGCACCCAATAAATTTGAGCGGTAAATGAGTAATGCAACTTCATCACCAGCAAGCTTTGCAGCTTCCTCTTCATTCCACAAATAACTTACGTGTTTATAACTTTTCGTTTCGACTGACATTATTGTATTTATTATTTTTTTGATTAACCTTTTAGTGAATTACCGTAACCAACAATGAGCACGGAGATGATGATGGTTAGAATTCCAACCAATATAGTTGTTAGTGTTTTTTTGGAAACACCTTTCCATTCTTTTAAAATTAAGCCCCATACATTGGCAATTAGTATGATAAATGCCATGTGTAAAATCCATGAGCTGGCACCATTACCCATTTTACTTTCTCCCATTCCATAGAAGAAGAACTGTAAAAACCAGGTGGTTCCGGCCAGGGCCGAAAAAATATAATTCTTTAACAACGGTGTTTTGGCATTGGTGTAATCGCCAAATGATTTATTTCTGGCATTTAAAATCATGCACCAGATGAAATTGGTGGTTAATCCGCCCCATAAAACCACAATATAAGTTACATTATTAGAGAAAAGAAAATTACCAGTTTCTGAAGGATTTGCAGCTTTCCAGATGGCGTTGGCAGCATCGGCCATAGGCTTCCCGGCTTCAATACCAAAGTTGAAACAAGCACTTAAAACGCCTGAAACAATCCCTACAAATAAACCTAAACCAAATTTAAACTCAGTTTTAACTTCCATTCCGTGAGGATCGCTGGCAGCCGTTTTGATTTCTTTTTCTTTCATCATACCGGCCTTACCACAAATGATAATCCCTATTATACATACCAAAAGTCCGAGCATAACCATCCTGCCCCAATCGGTTTGTAAAAACATGCTGAAAGTATCCTTTCCTTCCTGAGGAAAAATATCGAAATATATAGAAGGAAGAACAGAGCCCAGAACCATACATAACCCGAGGATAATGCTGCTCCCTAATGACACCCCGAGATAACGAACACCCAAGCCATACGTTAGCCCACCAATACCCCATAAAATACCAAAAAAGTACGTTAAGGTTAAGATCTGTCCGTTAGTAGAAGAAATAATATCAGTGAAATTCGGGATGGTTAAATAAGCGGCCAGTGGCGGCACAATAAGCCAGGAGAATATACCCCCTACGATCCAATAACTTTCCCAGGCCCAACCTTTAACTTTCTTGTATGGAATGTAGAAACTTCCCGAAGCGAAGCCTCCGATGAAGTGAAATATAACGCCTAATAATGCTTGCATGCTCTGATTTTGAATATTTGGTTGGTCTAAAATATAAATTGAACCATGCTTAACTGTTATGCACTGTTATGTTTTTACCTTAAGCAATTTAAGTGCTATATCTGTAAAACGCAAGAAGGTTGACCTGAGCCAACCTTCTGCAAAAAGATAATATGAAATGAATAAGTTGATAGCAGGAACGTTGCTAAACCAAATGAGATTTTAAATCAGCCGGTGAGTAATTAATTGATTTTAACGTTTTGTCATCTGCTTTTCTAAATACCAAAAATAACCCGTCGACTTCCTTGTAATAGGATTCTGTCTGGTCTTTATCAAAATAAAATTTAATGGTTTGTTCAGCCTCTTCAACCGTTTTACAAGCCTTGCTCATATTAGAACGGTGTACCTCATCAAATAAGGTTTTAAATTTTGCACCTAAACCAAACTCATGGATAGCACCGGCGAGCACATACTGTAAATCGCAAAGTGCATCAGCCACTTCTACCAAATCATCATTTTCAATGGCTTCCTGCAATTCCTTCAATTCTTCGGCTAAAAGCGCAACGCGAAGATTTGCCCTTTGCTTAGCAGGGATAACCGGCGATTCTAAAACAGGATGTTTAAAAGTGGTATGAAATTCAGCAACCTGAGTAAGTGAATTAGTTTCTTGCATGATTTGTATGATTTGATAATCGGCGAAATTAGTAAATTTTCAATCATTTTTTATTGAAGATTAGCTAATCTTGATTCGATTATAACACCAGCAGCATCCAGACATTGCAGGCAAAATGCCCAGAATTTCCCAGCGGGGCAGAAAGATATTTGAAACCTAATTTTTCGTACATGGCAATAGCAGCCGTTAACTCAGGAAAAGATTCGAGGTATATTTCATTGTAACCAAAGTGTTGCGCAGATTCAATACTTTTTTGCATTAAAATCTTCCCTACTCCTTTTCCTCTTATATTCGGTGAGGTATAAAGTTTTACCAGCTCAACGCATCCTTCCGGTAATCCATTTGTTGGGTAGATTCCGCAGCTCCCTACTATTTCTCCGTCTTCCTCTGCAACCCAATAGATAGATTTTTCTGTTTTAAAAACATCAGATAAATGATCTGTGGTTGGATCAGTATAGACTGTTCCAGGTAAATCAATTTTAAATTCTTCCAGAACTGTGCGAATAAGTAAAGCAAGTTGCTCGTTATCTCTTTCTTCTATTTTTCTATAAATAATGGCCATTTCTATTTCTCCGGTTTAACATTTGCTTTGCAAGCTATGAAAGAAAATTCAAACAAAATAGCAGCCGATTTTCTTTATTAAGAATAAAGATACGATCATGGAAAACGAAAAAAGAAATCAAATAACAGTTAACGATACCCCTCAGCAACCGAAACCGAATGAAGACGTGCAACTGGAAATAGAAACCGTAGTTCCTTCAGCACATCAAAATGAAGTTGATCCTTCAAAAGCGGAACAAGTATCCCAGGATGATAGCGCTTCAGATGATTCTGAAGAAACCAGCCCAGAAAGTAAATCTCCGGAGAGTGAAGGTAGGGAAGTAACTGAGGGAGAAGATAATAATCAGAATAAGGCGGAACAAGATTCTAAAGCGGAACAGGCTACATCCTCATCGGATAAATCAGAAAATGGCGATGCCAGAGATGATATAGAAACCGTTAGTGCATAAGCTTATTCCTTTAAGGATACTGGCACTGAAATTGTTTAACTAATTTGGCGTTATATTATCGTGATTTTTATCCCCGATCGGATTCATCGGGGATAAACATAGATCGTGATTGCATAATAACCATTTAAGCAAATGCATTTAAGCAAATGAAAAACGGATGAAAAAAACACTATTATTTTGCCTGATCACCCTCAGCTTGTTTGGCTGCGGCATTAACCGACAGGCGCAGCAGATTAAAGCACTTGAGGATTGTACGTACAGAATTACCGGTGTACAACAGGTTTCCCTTGCAGGAACTGATGTTAAAAAACTTTTACAAGATCAAAATTTCAGTTTAACGAGTTTGCCAGGTGTGGCACTAGGATTATTGCGGAAAGATATTCCTTTAAGGGCAAACTTAAACTTAGAAATTACCAATCCTTCTACCAATCTTGCAGCCATTAATCAATTTGAATACAAGATTTTAGTAAATAATACAGATTTAGCGGAAGGTATTGTGAACCAGAATGTCAGTATTGGTCAAGGTCAAACCGTTACCGTTCCTGTACAGCTGGTAAGCAATGTTTATGGTTTGATATCCAATGGAAATGTTTTCAATGATATAGTTAAAGCAGCACAAAAAGGTTCATCATCAAGAGATGAAAAGCTTGGTTTGCTCACCATTAAGATCAAACCTACATTTATGATCGGTAATACTCCGGTTAAATATCCAGGTTATATTACCATTAATAAAGATATCAGCAGTAAAATATTGTTGTAAAAATAAAAGCCCCCTGAAGAAATCAGGGGGCTTTTATTTTTTAAAATCGCTTCTCAGGCCTGCTAATCATGCCTTTTATCCCCATCTGATCCAGATTTTCTGTTACCTGCTTAATTTCCGATGATGATAAACGAGCAGGCATTGTAGTAGATGACGCTGATAAACTGGCACTTTTAGCTGCGGTAGTCACAAAGCTTCCCGTCCGGGCATAAAGCAAAGCATAACCAAGCAATGTTTCTGTTTCATCGCCCCAGGCCTTGGTTAGATCCTCATAAGCTTCCTTATCTACAGCCAGTCCGGCATAATACCCACCTTCTCCTTTTTGATTTTTAGTTTCAAATTCCGGCACATATAAATCCAGTTTATCTATCCTGATTGGAAAAAAGCCAACAGGTTTTCCGTATGTTGTTTCTCCAATGAGTTTTACATTCATTACCGGTTTTAAACTATTAATGGTAAGTTCACTTGCAGAAGCTGTGGAGCCTGTAACAATAAAATATATTTGATTGAGTGCTAACGTGCCTGATTTTTCAAACTTTTCAATGTTATCTGATGATGACGGAGAATAATCTAAATCCGCATAAGTAGCATATTTGCCATTTACCCCACCTGCAAATGTTTGAAGTTTTCCGGCATCATCCAGTAAAGGTTGATGAACAAGCACCGAAGCTTTTCGTTGTGGTGTCGTTAAATTTTGCAAATAACTACTGTAATAACTGGTATACATGGTATTGCCATTCTGCGCTACAGGCGCTGCAAGATTGATAATTTGGGTTGCGGTAGATACATAGCCACCTCCGTTATAACGTAAATCAACTACTAATTCAGTTACACCTTGTGAAGCAAAATTCGCAAAGGTAGTTTTTAACGCAGCTGATACGTTATTGGTAAAGCTATTGAATACCAGGTAGCCTACCTTTTTAGTTCCGATCGTGTAGACATTGGTAAATAAAATAGGATTAACATTATAGTTAGCTGCATTTACTACTACATTTTTACTTGCTCCGCTTAAATCAGTAAAAGTTAGACTAATTGTTGTATTCGTACCAAACAGGGCTTCATTTAGAAAGCTGACCACCCCACTTGTTGAACTGTAGGTAAGACTCGTGCGTCCATTTATACTAGTAACTCTGCAGCCCCTGGTTAATCCTTGCTGGCTTGCAGGCGAATTAGGATAGACATATTTTACCCTTAAATCACTAGCAGTATTGTACATCACCGAAAAACCAAAGTCGTTTGCAGTTCCATTGACGTCGGCGCTTAAATTTAATGCAGAAACCCTGCCATTTGTTGATACATAATCGATAAAAGAGTATTTTGGATTAGTAGACCCACTAACAAACTCATAGGGTTTGCCGGTAGACGGGTCTAAAGAAAATTGCGTCAACGCGTATACTTCGGTTTCATTCGTTTTATAACTCCGAGGATTAAAACTTGCATAGGTAGGTAAAGATGAATTCCAGAAATACAATTCTTTTGTATAGAAAAAAATGGAATCTTTTGTCAATTCATCCCTGGTAGCTGTTATGGTGGCGGCACTGGTAATTGTATTATCCGGTCTAACACTATCCTTTTTACAGGCTGTAAAACTTCCAATTACTACAAGTAGCAATACTACGGAAGCGATTTTTTTTCTATTTCCCATTAATTTTGGTTGCAAATACTGTAGCTATATACGATCCTAATACCCAAACAGTTGTCGGAATGACGATATACTCGTTTAACAAACTAAATTTAGTTTTAAATATTGTGCTAAACGAATAAACATTTGTCAAATGGCAAATATTAACGAGTAATTTACTTTTTAGTGAGCCTATATGGTCAGCAACAAAACCATCATCATTAGGTAATGGCTTTTGTACGGTTTCATCATTAACAGATAGATCGCTATCTTTGAAAGATACGCCTCACAATACGTAAACCTCATGCTCAAATTAAATAAAACGCTCATTTTATTAGTCATTTTTACGCAAACCAGCTTTGCTCAAAGCAAACTACATTCATTACCAGAAACCTCTGTTGCATTTGATAGCAGTGGCTTTGCAAAAACCAAGCGATTTCTTGATCAACTTTCAACTAATGATTTCACAAAAGAAACGTTTGATACAGGAAACGAGCAGATCCCTTATCGTTTGCTAAAACCCCAGCATTTAGTTAATCATGTTAAATATCCCTTAATTATTACCCTTCACAATTCCACACGTATTGGCACAGATAATGTAAGGCAACTTGAAGCACTCGCTAGAATCTGGTTAATTCCTGAAAACAGAAAGAAATTTCCAGCTTTTGTACTTGCCCCCCAATTTGAAAAAAGATCGAGTATGTATGAGCTTGACCGCCAAAAAAATATATTGATATCCAAACCTTCTCCAGCATTAAAGCAAATGCCGGCGCTTATAGCAAAACTTATTCAGGAATATGATATAGATCCCAAACGCATTTACCTCATTGGCTACTCCATGGGCGGGTCATCAGCGCAAAACTTAATGGCATTAAATCCTGACTTGTTTACAGCTATGATTTCCATAGCTGGTGTTCCTGATTTTTCTAACATCTCAAAAATAAAGAAAAAACCAATCTGGTTAATACATGGCAGAAAAGACGAGGAAAATCTGTTTAAAGGAAGTGAATAACTCTACCGCAGCATTCCTAAGCAGAGCAGAATCAAATTAAGCAGTTACGATAATCTTGATCATAGCAATATTAATTATCCGCTATTATTAAGTAAAGATCTTCCTATCTGGCTCTTCAGATGGAAAAAATAATGAACTGAGCAAGTGGAAAAGCTCAGGAAAAACGAAAGCCCCGATTTTCATCGAGGCTTTTTTGTGGTGCCACCTGGATTCGAACCAGGGACACAAGGATTTTCAGTCCTTTGCTCTACCGACTGAGCTATGGCACCATCCGTTTTAGTAAAAACAATCCAGCGGTCTGGATCTTTCACAGCAAACTATTTTTTTCTCTATCCTGAGAACCCTGTTAAACCTACCAATGAGATAAGTTTTTTGAGAAGTGGTGCCACCTGGATTCGAACCAGGGACACAAGGATTTTCAGTCCTTTGCTCTACCGACTGAGCTATGGCACCTCCCGTTTGGGATTGCAAATGTAGTGTTCTTTTCTCAAAAGCAAAACTTTTTTTCTATTATTTTACTCTTCAACTGATAATCAAGCTATTAATTTCTTGGCAAAGAAAAATACATATCAATTTTCTTAAAAATCAATACAAACTAATATAAATAAACAAATTATTTATGCATGCATAGTAAATTATTTAGATTAATATTTTAATTTAGCACAAACAATCTAATGGTGCATGGTGAGTCAGATCTTATTTCTTGTAATTACCCTAGCAGCGATTGCGCTGTTTACGATTAATTTTCGCAAAATTATTCGAAATATCCGCCTGGGAAAATCAGCTGATCGAAATGATCAACCGCAAAGGAGGTTATTAACGATGTTAAGAGTTGCTTTTGGGCAATCTAAAATGGTTATTCGCCCAATTCCGGCATTCCTGCATTTTTTCGTTTACATTGGTTTTGTAATAATCAACATCGAAGTATTGGAAATCATGATTGATGGCCTTTTTGGAACACATCGGGTATTTAATGGTTTAGGTGGTTTATATAACTTTCTAATCGCCTCTTTCGAAATACTGGCCTTCACCGTGTGGGTATCATGTGTTATATTTTTAATTCGAAGAAACATTTTAAAGCTTAAACGTTTCGGTGGGGTTGAAATGACTAATTGGCCAAAATCTGATGCCAACTACATCTTAATCACAGAAATCCTGCTGATGTCAGCTTTTTTATTCATGAATGCTGCTGATGCAAAGCTGCAGATTTTAGGTGCTACCCATTATAATGTTGCAGGTTCATTCCCTATAAGTCAGTACCTGATGAATATGTTACCATCATCAGAAAATGCTTTGGTAGTGGTAGAAAGAACTTGCTGGTGGTTTCACATTATTGGCATTTTAGCCTTTTTGAATTATTTGCCTTACTCTAAACATTTTCATATTCTCTTTGCTTTCCCAAATACGTATTTTTCAAACCTGAATCCAAAGGGAGAATTCACGAATATGGCCTCGGTTACAAACGAGGTTAAAGCAATGCTTGATCCTTCATTTGTTCCCGCTGATACGGAGCCAGGTAAATTTGGCGCAAAAGATGCCACGGATTTAACATGGGTAAATTTGATGAATGCCTACACTTGTACTGAATGCGGCAGATGCACCTCAGTTTGCCCCGCAAATATCACAGGTAAGCTTTTGTCACCCCGGAAAATCATGATGGATACGCGTGATCGGATTACTGAAATTGGTAAAAACATAGACAAAAACGGCACTGTAAAGGATGACGGTAAATCATTGCTGGATGACTACATCAGCAGGGAGGAAATTTGGGCCTGTACCAGTTGCAATGCCTGTGTAGAAGCTTGTCCGGTAAATATCGATCCCTTACAGATTATTACGGAATTGAGACGTTTTGCTGTGATGGAGGAATCGCAGGCACCGGCAAGCATTAATGCGATGATGGGAAATATTGAAAACAATCAAGCTCCATGGAAATATTCGCCTTCAGATCGTTTCAACTGGGCACAAGAAGGATAGGTTCTTTTTAGAAATTACCCTCTGAGTTAAATATAAAATGTTTTGTTATCGCAAGCAATCTTGCTACTAAATACTAGATACTAAAGAAATGGAATTTAAAGTACCTACAATGGCCGAGCTAATGGCTGCAGGAGAAGAACCAGAAATATTGTTCTGGGTGGGTTGTGCAGGTAGTTATGATGAGCGGGCACAAAAAATCACACGCGACATTTGTAAAATTTTGCATCATGTTGGTATCAAGTATGCGGTGCTGGGAACCGAAGAAAGCTGCACGGGCGATCCGGCTAAGCGTGCCGGGAATGAATTTCTCTTTCAAATGCAGGCGATGACCAATATTGAGGTATTAAATGCTTACAATATCAAGAAAATCGTTACTGGTTGCCCACACTGCTTTAATACTATCAAAAATGAATATCCTGGTTTAGGTGGAACCTATGAAGTGATTCACCACACGCAGCTTATTCAGGATTTGATTAATGAAGGAAAACTGAAAGCTGAAGGTGGAGAAAGTTTTAAAGGCAAAAAGATAACCTATCATGATCCTTGTTATCTGGGCCGCGGAAACGGGATTTATGAAGCGCCAAGAAAAGCATTAGAAGTGCTGGACGCTCAGCTTGTAGAAATGAAACGCTGTAAAAGTAATGGCTTATGCTGCGGAGCAGGTGGTGCGCAAATGTTCAAGGAACCAGAAAAAGGAAATAAAGATATCAACGTGGAACGTATAGATGAAGCGTTAGAAACGAATCCACAATTTATCGCCGCCGGCTGCCCATTTTGTATGACTATGCTCAGTGATGGGGTTAAGCTGAAAGATAAAGAACAAGAAGTGAAAGTATTGGATATTGCAGAAATAACTGCCCGGGCCAACGGGCTTTAGAATACAAATATAAAGGTCTTGACAAATGTTAAGGTCTTTTTTTCTTTAAGGCAATTTTGTGATTCTTTCCAGGTTATTCCTAATAAGATTCAGATCTTCTGCTTCAACGTTTTTTAAAGGAATCATTACCTGAGTGGCCATTGAGTCTACGTCTCCTCCCCTATCTTTATAGGTTTGAACAATAACATCATCCCCTTTGGTTTTTATATATAACTTACCTGAAATCTCGTTTCCGTAATAATCCATATCCCTGAATTTAGCGAGCTTGAAAGCAAAATATTCTGTTTTTCCACTATTAAAATAGCGCTTATATCTACAAAACCCATTGTTAGTAATGTTAAGTTCGTAGCGTTTTATTTGATTACCTTCCTGACTGATATCATAATGATCCGTAAGAGATTTTTGTAAAATCTCCACATATTCAGCTAATGAACCGGGATCAGAAAAAGCAGAAAACAGGCCTCCTAACGCTAATAAAAGCACTATATTCAAGCCAAGTGTAAACTTTTTCATAAGGAGGACGTTTTAATTAAACCAATTTAATTAAAATACTAAATTTGTATATGAGTTTTTCTCCACAATCAAGAGTTTGGATCTACCAAAGCGACCGTAAATTTACTTCTAACGAAGAAAATGAGATTTTAAATAAATTAGCATCATTTACAAATCAATGGAAAGCTCACGGCAACGAATTACAGACTAAAGCTGAAATTAAATATGGTTTTTTTATTGTATTAGTTGTTGATGAAACACAGGCAAATGTTACAGGCTGCTCTATTGATAGTTCAGTAAGACTAATCAAAGAAATTGAGCAGGAATATGGTGTTGATCTTTTCAACAGATTTAACCTGGCATACAGGGTGGATGGTGAGGTTGTGGTAAATAATAAGGAAGATTTTGAAACACTGGTGAACATTAAACAAATTAACCCGGAAACCATTGTGTTCAACAATATGGTTCAAACCCTGGCCGATTTCGAAACCAAGTGGGAAGTTCCATTTAAAAACAGCTGGCACTCTACCGTTTTTTCGCATTTACTATAAGTTCAATCATATTATAAAAAAATGCTCTTTTGGATGCCTTATGTTTTCATACTGCGGTTTTTCACAGCAAAAAAAATAAACAAACACAGCGGCTCAATCTACTTTCCAATCAAGCGAAATACAGCATCCTAATATCGAATCAGTCGAAGAACGGGTGATGGTTACTCACCTGAATCATTGACTAGATTTCCTCAAAGTTAGAAGATGTGTTCAGTGAAGGATAAAGAGAGCGGTATACTTTACACCGGAATGTTCTTAGGCGCTGTCTATTGAATTTCTTTTATTTATTGACTACAAAACAATTAAAGTATAAAAAACATTATATTGCTTAAATCAAATAATGTTTATGAAACGCTGGCTCAAAATATCCTTAAAAGTTCTTTCCGGATTATTTCTTCTGGTTATCCTTACCTGGCTGGCCGGTGCTTTTTACATCAGCAGAAATAAGAAAGAAATTTTAAGTACCATATTAGCTCAATTAAATAAGAACTTAAATGGCCAAATTAAAGCGAGCAGTATGGAGCCAACGCTTTTAAAAAGTTTTCCGGGTGTTTCTGTATCTCTGAAGGAGGTATTGCTGCGAGATAGCTTATGGTCACAACATCACCATGATTTACTAAACGCTGGAGACATTGATGTTTCACTAAATGTTCTTTCGTTGCTGGTGGGTAATGTTAATATCAATCAAATCGCGATAAATGATGCGTCAGTTTATATATATACCGATAGTAGTGGCTACAGTAATACCAGTATTTTTAAAACCAAGGAGTCGGCACCAAAAACCAAAGAAAAAAAATCTTCTGCCCTTGAAATAAGCAAAATTGATTTTAACAGCGTAAAACTGATTCTCGATAATAAAAAAAGATTTAAGCTTTTTGATTTTAATATTGATCAGATTCAGGGAAGAATGCAATATCCTGATAGCGGGTGGACCGGTAAAATCAAAATTAAAACACAGGTCAATAGTTTTGCTTTTAACACGCGGAAAGGCAGCTTTTTGAAAGATAAATCTCTTGAAGGAACACTATCTGCACATTATAGCAAAAAAGCTGATGCAGTAATTCTTAATCCAGAAGTAATAAAAATTGGAGGTCATCCATTTAAAATTGGAGCAAATATAGAACTGGCTAAGTCGGCATTTGCAATTAGTATTGCCGTTGATGATATTTTGTTCAAGGAGGTTGCTCTACTTCTGTCACCCAACATTTCCTCGAAATTATTGAAATTTGGAATTGAAAAACCAATTAATATCAGGGGGAATATTATTGACGACGGATCAGGAAAATATGGTGATCCGTTAATTAAAGTTGGCATTACTGTTCGTGATAATGTTATTTCTATTCCGGCAGGAAAACTAACAGCGGCAAACTTTGATGGATCATTTACCAACCAGGATACTGTTGGCGGCATAATTGGAGATGAGAATTCGGCTATTAAATTTCATCGTTTAACGGCCAAATATTTTAATGCACCTTTAAAAATAGACACCTTTACCGTTAATAATCTATCCCGGCCGATCGCTACCGGACTAGTAACATCCCAATTTCCATTATCCAATCTCAATAATTCATTAGGCACACAGGATTTTGAATTCAAAAACGGGACCGCTGATTTAAGGCTCTACTGTAAGGCCGATATTGATAACTTTCGCTTTACAAAACCAGTAGTATCAGGCAAAATAAAAATTGATGATGCAGACATTCTGTATATCCCGCGAAAGCTTCACTTGGTTAAAAGCGCTTTAAACATTAACTTCAATCAAAATGACTTATCTATCCAAAACGGGCATTTTCAATTGGGTAAAAGTGAGTTGAACGTAAGTTGTAATATTGCAAACTTTGCCAACTTATATTATACAGCGCCTGATAAAATATTAGTTAACCTGAAGCTACATAGTCCGCAATTGTATCTGAATGAGTTCATGCCCTTTCTTGGCCCGAGAATGGCGAAGAAAAAATCTTCTGGCTCATCTTCGTTAAAAACGGCTTCTAAAGAGTTGAGTAATGTATTGGAGATGTCCAAAATGAACATTAACCTAACCGTAGGAAAAGCCATTTACAATAAATTTTTAGCCAAAAATCTTGCGGCAGATATCTCTCTGCGGGGACAAGGAATTTATTTCAATAAAATCAGTGTGGCCCATGCCGGAGGAACATTGGATATGAATGGAAATATTATTCAGCAGACAGCATCCAATACATTCAACCTTAAAGCCAGAATAAATCACGTAAGCGTGAAGGATTTTTTCTATTCTTTTGATAATTTCGGGCAGGAAACCATCACCAATAAGAACCTAAAAGGTTACCTATCATCACGGGCAGACATAGGCGGACGGATTTCGCATGCTGGAAAAATAATATCACGATCAATAAACGGCAAGGTTGATTTTAACCTTAACAATGCAGCTTTAGTTAATTTTGAGCCAATGGTAAAGGTTGGCAAATTTGCATTTGCCAATCGAAATTTATCCAACGTTGAAATTAAGAACCTGGATGGTTGGTTAAATATTAAAGGAGATAAAATAGAAATCAGCCCGATGCAGGTAACCTCAACTGCATTAAATTTTAATGTGGCAGGTACGTATGCGCTCGGTCAGGGAACTAACATCACTATGGATATCCCGTTAAGAAATCCTAAAGGAGACGAAAACCTAACCAGGCAAGAAAAAAGAGTAGCCCGTATGAAAGGAATTGTTCTTCACTTAAAGGCAGTAGATGATGATAAAGGTGGCATCAAAATCAGGTGGAACAAAGACCATGATTAGTTGCCGGCTAAGCAGCAGGTTAAAAATCCAGTGGCCCTAGTCTGTTCATATTTCTGAGTATCAGGTATTGACGATGTTTGATGTATCTGGTAGGCTTTAGGGGTGTCCAACGAATGGGGTTTGGAAAACAAGCAGCAATTAATGCAGCCTGAGATTTAGTCAGTTTTTGACAAGATTTTCCGTAGTATTCATGAGCAGCGGCTTCGGCACCATAAATACCATCTCCCATTTCTATTACATTTAAGTAAACCTCTAAAATGCGTTCCTTACTCCAGAAAATCTCGATCAATAAGGTAAAATAAGCTTCAAACCCTTTCCTGATCCACGATCTTCCCGGCCATAAAAAAACATTCTTAGCTGTTTGCTGAGAAATGGTGCTTCCCCCCTTTACTTTTTTACTTTTCGCATTGCTGGCAAAAGCTTTCTCAATTGCTTTAACATCGAAACCAATATGCTTCAAAAAAAGTTGATCTTCCGCAGAAACTGCGGCACGTTTCATGTTATCAGACATATCCTCAAAATCAACCCATTTCTTTTCGGTTTTGAAAGCTTTACCATCTGCTTTACGTTCAACATTTCGCAAAACCATGAGCAGCGTAAATGGTGGATTGATAAAACGATAGGCAATTACCCAAATAACGGAAACAAGTAAAAAATACAAAAACACCTTTGTCGCAATATTAGTGATTTTTTTAATCAGAGGTCTTTTTGTTTTTGCTTTCGTTGTTTTGGATTTAGCCATGCGTAAAGGTAAGTAAAACCAATATTACTGTTAACTTTTAAGTCACCGTCTTTAAATAATTCTGTATTATTTGGGAAATTAACCACTCGACTTCAGTAAAGGATTTGATATATTTACTTATTCAACAACTCCTTTTATCATCATGAATTATTCAATTAAAAACCTTTTCATAGTCTTTAGTGCCATTTATTGTTTGTCTTGCAGCTCGCAAAAGGAAATGAACACATCAAAGAAAGAATGGGTATCACTTTTCAATGGAAAGGACATTAAAGATTGGAATGTGAAGATTCAGCACCATGATTATAACGTAAACTTCGGGAACACTTTTAGCGTATCAGATGGGATGATTAAAGTCAGGTATGATGAATATGGTGACTTTAATGATCAATTTGGTCACCTTTATTACAAAAAACCATATACAAATTATCATTTAAAATTAAAGTATCGCTTTGTGGGCAAGCTGCAAAAAGGAGCACCAGATTATACACTACGCAATAGCGGCATTATGTATCATTCGCAGGATCCGCGTACTATGCCTAAAGAACAAGATTGGCCTATATCAATTGAAATGCAGTTTTTAGGCGGCTTAAGTGATGGAAGGGTTCGGCATACAGGAAATATGTGTTCTCCGGGTACTGAAATAGTTTATAACGGTAAACTTTATGATGGGCATTGTCTGGATTCTAAATCAAAAACTTACGACGGTGACCAGTGGGTCTCAGCAGAGCTGATTGTATATAATGATTCATTAATTACACATATTATTGAGGGAGATACGGTACTTCAATACAGCAAACCTCAAATTGGCGGTGGCGTAGCAAATCGCTTTGATCCTAAAATCAAGATTGATGGAAAAGCACTTAAATCGGGTTTTATCGCTTTGCAGAGCGAAGGACAACCAGTAGATTTTAAAGATATTTTCATTATGGAATTACCTGATGAAAAAAAGTTTAGTGAGAAACATTTTAATCATTAATTGGTTAAATCTATATGAAAGTAGCATTAATAACAGGCGGAAGTAAAGGAATAGGATTTGGAATTGCAGAAGCCCTTTTAAAAGTAGGCTATAAAGTAGCCATTACCAGTAGAACAGTTGAAAGCGCCAATGAGGCGGCGGCCAAACTCGTAGAATTTGGTGATGTTTTGGCTATAGAAGCCGACGTTAAAAATTTTGACTCACAAAAAGGAGCTGTAAATTTAGTGATCGAAAAATGGGGACAACTGGATACCTTGATTGCAAATGCCGGAGTAGGAAGTTTTGCACCAGTTGATGAAATGGATATGGATGTATGGCATGACATCATTGACACCAACTTAACAGGGGTATTTTATAGTATAAAAGCTTCAGTTGAAGAAATTAAGAAAACAAAGGGAGCCATTTTTACCATTTCCAGCCTGGCAGGAACTAATTTCTTTGCAGGCGGATCTGCTTATAATGCCAGCAAATTTGGATTAACCGGATTTACGCAGGCAGCCATGCTTGACTTAAGAAAGTACGGCATAAGGGTGAGTACAATTATGCCCGGATCTGTAGCAACCCATTTCAATGATCACCATCCTGATGCAGAAAGTGATGCATGGAAAATTCAGCCAGAAGATATGGGCAAATTAATTGTTGATTTACTAGCCATGCCAGCCAGGACGCTGCCAAGTAAGGTTGAAGTAAGACCGACTATGCCAAAAGGATAAGTTGGAGATTAAAGAAGTAGGAAATTTCAAAAAAAAATCCTTTCAGCAAAACTGAAAGGATTTTTTTATGCTTCTTTTAAGAATGCTTATTCAGCGATTACTTCAAAAGGAACCTGAACTTTAACTTCTTTGTGTAAGTTTAAGTTAGCAACATATTCGCCAACAAATTTAGGTTCAGTTTCGAAAGTAATACGACGACGATCTACATCAAAACCTTGGGCTTTTAATGCTTCAGCAATCTGGATGGTATTAACAGCTCCAAAGATTTTACCGCTTTCGCCAGCTTTAGCACCGATAGAAAGTTTAACCGAAGTTAAACGCTCAGCAATACCTTCAGCATCTTTCTTAATTTTATCTTGTTTAAAAGCAGCTTGCTTTAAGTTTTCAGCTAAAACTTTTTTAGCAGAAGAAGTAGCTAAAGCAGCAAATCCTTGAGGGATTAAATAATTACGGCCAAAACCTGGCTTTACTGTAACTACATCATCTTTCTCACCAAGGCCTTTAATATCTTGTTTTAAAATAATTTCCATATCTCTGAGCCTCCTATTTTAATTGATCTGCAACGAAAGGTAACAAACCGATGTGACGAGCACGCTTAACAGCCTGAGCTACTTTACGTTGGAATTTCAACGAAGTACCTGTTAAACGTCTAGGTAACAATTTACCTTGATCGTTAATAAATTTTAACAAGAAGTTTGCGTCCTTGTAATCAATATATTTAATTCCGTTTTTCTTGAAACGGCAATATTTTTTACGGTTATCCTCTACTTTAGGGGCAGTTACGTATTGAATTTGTTCTCTTGCCATTACGCTGCAACCTCCTTAGTTTTTTTGTTAAACGCACCACTACGTTTTTTCTCATTGTAAGCAACAGCATGTTTGTCTAAACGGATAGTTAAGAAACGTAACACACGCTCATCGCGTTTTAATTGAAGCTCTAATTTTGCGATCAAATCACCTGAAGCTTTGTATTCAGTTAAGTTGAAGAATCCGTTTGATTTTTTCTCAATTGGATACGCTAATTTTCTCAAACCCCAATTATCCTCTTGGATAATTTCGGCACCGTTATCAGTAAGAACTGCTTTGAATTTAGCTAATGCTTCTTTCGCTGCTTCTTCAGATAACAATGGGGTTAGAACGATAACAGTTTCGTACTGATTCATTGTTATAAATTATGTTTTTAATTTTTTAATCCCGAGGTATATTACGGGGTTGCAAAAGTAACAATATATTTCTTAAAATCAAATGATTACTTAGAAAAGAATAAGATTATTGATAAATAACTTAAACCACACTTTGAGCCTAACCTCATTATAATCAACACATAAAAAAAGGAGGCAACTTATTAAGCACCTCCTTACGTTTGTTTGGTTTAGTTATAGTTATTTTGTTTCGATCGTTTTCACAAATGATTCATTATTATGTTTTATCACAAATGTTAAGGAATCGCCATCTGCTTTACTAATATTAAATCTCTTGATCAATTTTGATCTGTCTTTAAAAATCTCTGAATAAAGTTCATCATTCCGTTCATTATATACCGCCACCTCAATCGGCTGCTGATCATTAACTGTATAATCTAAAGTGATCATTTTATTGTTTTTAACAATTACCGGCTTAACAAGTCTGGCTATTTTCACCTCAGAGATTAATGCCTTCTCATTAGAAATTTTAACCGCATATTCTACCAGCTTAGCGCCTGATTCTACTTTTATAATATATGCACCATCTGGCAATGATTTCAAATCGTAAGTTTTAGTTAACCCGGCAGTACCCTGAAAATTCTGCTCAAACAACAAATCCTGTGCATCCGAATAAATGGAGAAGTTAAACTCCCTATTATCATTCATCAAAAAGCTGATTGTTTTTTGCTTTTCGTTTTTTACTTTCAAAGAAAACTCATTGTCATTTGCTTTAGCTGCAAAAACACCTAGTGATAATGCCGAAATTAAACCGATTGTAAAGAACTTTTTCATAATTAAATCATTTAATGGGTTAACAATTATTTAACAACACTAAATTACAAGCATTAAACACATGTTAATTACGCACAATTCACTAATATATATGGAAAATTAACCTAATTCGTCTTAAATTCACACCATATATTACAAAACCATATTTTACATCCTTAAAAAAGAGCTGATTTTGCATGAAAACATTAAAACCGAGTTTTGAAATCATCGAACCTTCGTTTGGAAGCTCATTCTATTATTCCAAATATGTACAGAATGAAAATAACATGGCTCATTTATGGCATTACCATCCCCAAATTGAAATGGTATTTGTTAATGGAGGTTCGGGAAAACGGCAAATCGGCAGTCATATTTCATATTACACGGATGGTGATTTAATTTTAATCGGGAGCAATCTCCCACACTGCGGCTTTACGGATACGAATACAGGGAATAAAAACGAAACGGTTATACAATTCAAGGCTGATTTTTTGGGTCAGCATTTTTTAAATCTACAGGAAAACAAATGGCTCAATATCCTTTTTAATAAAGCAAAGGGCGGCATAGCTTTCGGTAAGCAAACGATTTTATCTATAGGCCAAAGTATTGAAAACATGGCAAACCAGGAACCATTCGACCGGCTTTTAACCCTTCTATCAGTTTTAAAGGAATTAGATGCATCTGAAGATTTCACGATCTTAAATGCTACAGGCTTTACCATGGAAATGCAGGTGCAAGACAATGACAGGATCAATATGATTTTTAATTATGTGAAAGATCATTTCCAGGAGCAAATAAGCCTGGAGGACATTGCTGAGCGTTCTGCCATGACTGTACCTTCATTTTGCCGATACTTTAAAAAAATTACCAAGAAAACTTTTACACGTTTTGTAAACGAATACCGGGTAGTTCATGCATCTAAACTTTTAGCAGAGAAAAGAATAAGTATTGCAGCCATTTCAATGGAAAGCGGCTTTAACAACTTCAGCCATTTCAACAAGATATTCCATGAATTTACCGGCAAAAGTGCATCGGAGTACAGGAATGAGCTGAAATCCATTATTAAGTAAAGGCAAGAGGCATTTTTTGTACAGTACCATAACCAATTCAGCTGTCAAATTTTCCACAATCAAGTTTTTCAACCATGCAACCTATAAATTTTTCCTATTTTCGTGCCGATGGAAAATTTTATCGTTTCTGCCCGTAAATATCGTCCGGCCACGTTTGAAACCGTAGTTGGACAATTGCATATTACCGGCACCTTAAAAAACGCCATCAAAAACAACCAGTTGGCGCAGGCCTTTCTATTTTGCGGACCACGTGGGGTTGGTAAAACCACTTGCGCCCGGATTCTGGCGAAAACGATCAATTGCACCAATCCAACAGCCGAAATGGAAGCATGCGGACAATGTGATAATTGTCAATCGTTCCAAAACGGCCATTCCTTCAATGTACATGAATTGGATGCGGCATCTAACAATTCTGTTGATGATATCCGTAGCTTAATTGAACAGGTTAGAATACCGCCACAAGCAGGTAAATATAAAATCTATATCATTGATGAGGTTCATATGTTATCTCAAAGTGCATTTAATGCCTTTTTGAAAACCCTGGAAGAACCACCATCTTATGCTATATTTATCCTGGCTACTACTGAAAAACATAAAATTTTACCAACCATATTATCTCGTTGCCAGATTTTTGATTTCAACCGCATTCAGGTTGAAGATATTTCACATCATTTGGCAACTATTGCCCAAAGGGAAAATATTTCTTTTGAATCCGATGGCTTGCACATTATTGCTCAAAAAGCTGATGGTGGTTTGCGTGATGCGCTTTCGATGTTCGATCAGATTGCGAGTTATGCAAATAAGAATATAACCTATAAAGCTGTAATTGATAATCTTAACATTTTAGATTATGATTATTTCTTCAAGTTAACTTCATTTTTGACCGCAGCTGAAGTTAGCCAGACCTTACTCCTGTTTGATGAGATTTTAAATAATGGTTTTGACGGGAATAATTTCATTAATGGTTTAGCGAACCATTTCCGTAACCTTTTAGTTGGAAAAGATGCGGCAACCATTAAACTACTCGAAGTAAGTGAAAATATTAAACAAAAATATTTAGACCAATGCAGGCAAACCGAACTTTCGTTTTTGCTTACTGCTTTAAACCTGGCCAATACTTGCGATTTAAATTATAAAAACTCCAAAAACCAACGGTTACAGGTAGAGTTGGCGCTCATTAAAATGTGCCACATCCGATCGGTGGTTCACCTCGCTCAACAGCCCTTAAATACCAATAACACAGCAACTGACGGAGATCAGGATAAAAAAAAAACTAATGTCGTAGCTGAAAAAGCTGCTGAAGCTGAAAGTTCAAAGCTTAAAGTTGAGGCCGAAAATCCTACACCAGTTGTTTCTAATAATGCTAAAGCCGAAATCCATTCAAGTATTTCTTTAGAAGAAAAACCAAAAGATGTCCCTAAAATCAGCATTCCTTCAGCAACGTCTATCAGCATCAATATTCCTAAACAAACTGTCGGAACTTTTATTCCTTCATTAAATGATTTAGAACGCGTAGCTAGTGGAGAAGATGATGGTAAGCCTAAATCAGTTACCGGCGATGCTCGTGAAGCTTTTACGTATGAACGCTTGTTAGTAGTTTGGAACAATTATATCCAAATATTAAAAGCCGCCGACAAGATCAACTTATTTACCATTCTGAATAATTTTGCCCCAACGTTATTGAGCCCGGTATTGATTGAAATTTCTGTGGAGAGCAAAACCCAGGAACAACTTATTACACAAGAATCAGTTGAGTTAATGAATTATTTACGCAGTGAATTGCGAAATTTTTCTGTCGACATTACTTTTAAACAGGTAGAGCGAAAAATAGAAAACAGATTGTATGGTAATCGGGAAAAATATGATTACCTGGTAAATAAAAACCCGAAGCTTGATGAATTACGCAGAAGATTTAATTTAGATATTAATCCATAATTTATGAACGATGATAAAAAAGCAACAATTAAGGCCTTAATCGTATCGTCAATTGGTTTTACCTTTTTGTTTGGTGTAATTATCTCGTTTATAAATGGCATTAATTACGCGTTCGTTGCAGCACCTATTGCTGGTTTATTATGGGGCATACTGATATACTTTTTTATCAATTCGAAAAAGGTGAAGCAACATACCCAGATTACCGGCGTTGAGGAAAGCGATATTATTTATGCTGGTGGCGCCAATCATTTTAAAAATGCAGAAGCGGTTGGTGGTAAACTCTATCTACTGAAAGATAAACTTGAATTCAGATCGCATGGATTCAATATTCAAAACCATTCGTTCAATATTGATCTCAATGAAATGGAGGAAATTATCTTTTTTAATACCTTAGGATTAATACCGAATGGCTTGAAATTAAAATTGAAAGCTGGTGATGAAGAGAAATTTGTTGTCAATAACAGAAATACCTGGAAAAGTGCAATTGAACAGCAAATTGAACATTATAAAAAAGCAGGATAATGCCTCTCCGGATCATCCTGCTTATTATTTATGATTGTATAAAAAGTTAAACCTTTCTTAAGTGGCTAATACCCACTATTTTTCTGGAGCATCATTGATCGGGTAGCCTTCTTCATCCAAATCATCCCGGTTATCTTCAGGAGTTCTGGCTAAAATTTCATCTTCAGGATTAAGTTTAACACTTTCGCCGTTATCTACATGCATGCCGAGCTCTTCTAAATTATCTTCCGCAATAGCTTCATTTCTTGCATATTCGTCACCAACATAGGGATTTGCTTCATCATAGGTTGAATCGTCATCCTTAGCACCTGCAGCTACAGTTTCGTAATCCATTGGATGATCATATTCCTTATCTTCTCCGGTAACATCTAATTCATAACTTCCTTTAACTTCGTCATAAGCCAGATTTTCCTTATTAATTTCAGGATTTTCTGTTGTGCTGTGAATTTTATCGTTTGATGCTTTATTTTCGTTAATATCCATGGTATTATCTCCTATTAAATTTTATATTAATATAACAAAGCGATTGACTATTGGTTTTTATCAACAAATAAAATAATAATTAAATCGGTATTCATCTAATTAAATATTTCTAATTGCGATTTATGAGGATTGCAGATCGACTTCTAAAAGCAAACCATAGAATACTTAATTTAAGCTTGTTTTACAGGGAGCCCGATTATTTTTGTTGTGCATCAGTAAATGGTAAGCCTGTTTGTACCATAATCTTTTTTAAAGTTTGGGTATGGAAATTTATCCTAATGAATGATGGCCCATGCTTAAATAACAGAAAATCCCCTATCAAAACTCAAATTTGATAGGGGATTTTTAATTATAAAAATTTTCTTATAAAGAAGCTAGCGCTGCGTTTAATGTTTCACTTGGGCGCATTGCTGCACCGGCTAATCTATCATTTGGATGATAATAACCACCAATTTGCTGAGGTTTACCTTGTGAGGCAATTAACTCTTCATTAATCTTTGCTTCATTTTCACTTAAAGCTTTCGCTAGTGGTGCAAACTTAGCCTGCAATTCTGCATCTTTTGTTTGAGCGGCCAATGCCTCAGCCCAATAAAAAGCTAAATAGAAATGTGAACCACGGTTATCAATCGTTCCTAATTTTCTGCCCGGAGATTTATCAGTTGCTAAGAATTTTGCATTAGCTTCGTCTAAAGCATCAGCCAAAACCTGCGCTTTAGCATTATTTTGGGTTTGTGATAAATGTTCTAAAGAAGCCTGAAGTGCCAAAAACTCTCCTAGGGAATCCCAACGTAAATAACCTTCTTCAATAAATTGTTCGATATGTTTTGGAGCAGAACCACCCGCACCGGTTTCAAATAAACCACCACCATTCATTAACGGAACGATAGAAAGCATTTTAGCCGAAGTACCTAATTCTAAAATCGGGAATAAATCAGTTAAGTAATCACGTAGCACATTACCCGTAACTGAAATCGTATCTTCACCTTTACGAATGCGCTCTAAAGTAAACTTAGTTGCTTCAATTGGAGCCAGAATGCGGATATCCAGACCTGTTGTATCATGATCAGCTAAATATTTTTTCACTTTAGCGATAATCTGTGCATCATGAGCTCTGTTTTCATCTAACCAGAAAACAGCAGTTGTTTCAGATAAACGGGCTCTGTTAACCGCTAATTTAACCCAGTCCTGAATTGGTGCATCTTTTGTCTGACACATACGGAAAATATCACCTGTTGATACTTTTTGATCAAAGAAAAGTTTTCCATCAGCATCAGTTACACGGATTACACCATTCGCTGTAGCCTGGAAAGTTTTATCGTGAGAACCATATTCCTCTGCTTTTTGGGCCATTAAGCCTACATTAGGAACTGAACCCATTGTAGTCACATCAAAAGCGCCATGTGCTTTACAATCCTCAATTGTTGCCGTGTAAACGCCAGCATAAGAACGATCAGGAATTAAAGCGATGGTATCTTGTGGCTTGCCTTCTTTGTTCCACATTTGACCAGAAGTACGGATCATAGCCGGCATAGAGGCATCCACAATTACGTCGCTTGGCACATGTAAATTGGTAATTCCTTTATCAGAATTTACCATGGCCAATGCCGGACCATTTTCAATTGCGGCATTCAGTGCAGCTTCTACCTCTGCTTGTTTAGTATTACCTGCAATTTTTGCATAAACATCACCTAAACCGTTTCTGGTATCGATATTCAATTCTTTAAATAAATCAGCATATTTTGCAAAAACATCAGCAAAATAAACTTCAACAATGGCTCCAAAAATAATTGGATCTGATACCTTCATCATCGTTGCTTTTAAATGCGCCGATAATAAAACACCAGCCGTTTTTGCCGCCTCGATTTCTTTTGCTACAAAAGTTTTTAGTGCAGATAAACTTAAAGCGGAACTATCAATTACTTCTCCCGCTTTTAATGGAGATAAGCTTTTTAATTCTGTTACTGCTCCATCATCTCCAACAAATTCAATTTTAAACTGGGAAGCTGCTTCCACGGTTGTAGATTTTTCTGAACCGTAAAAATCGCCTTCGCTCATGCTTGCCACTACAGTTTTTGAATCTGCAGACCATTTACCCATCGAATGTGGATTTTGCTTTGCATAGTTTTTAACCGCTTTAGGTGCTCTACGGTCAGAATTACCTTCACGGAGAACAGGATTAACTGCCGAGCCTAAAACTTTTGCATACTTCGCTTTGATTGCTTTTTCTTCTTCAGATTGTGCATTATCAGGGTAATTTGGTAATGCATAACCTTGCGCCTGCAATTCTGTAATGGTACCAACCAGTTGAGGAATGGAAGCAGATATATTCGGTAATTTGATAATGTTTGCCTCCGGAGTGGTCGCTAATGCACCAAGCTCTGCCAAAGCATCACCAATTTTTTGATCGTCTTTTAAATACTCAGGAAAATTTGCCAAAATCCTCCCTGCTAAAGAAATATCTCTGGTCTCTACATCAATACCTGCTGATGCGGTAAAAGCTTGTACAATAGGTAAAAGTGAATAGGTAGCCAACATTGGCGCCTCATCGGTTTTAGTGTAGATAATTTTTGACGTATTTGACATGTTTAAATTGATTTGCTTTAAAATGTTAACTATTTGATCTCTGTAGAGATCATTTTTTTAAAATCGCCTAAAGATAAAAGAATCGATTGAATTAAGGAACAACGTAATGTTATTTATGGTTTTTGACAATCATCTTAAATAAACCAGGTTTAAAATAAGGAGCCTCCCCTAATTTTCTATATTTTTTTATTTTGTCAACTCCCTAACGTTTTATTTGTTGTAAACACGTTATTATAACGAGAAAGAACGATACATTTTTTTTTTAAAATTTTAGCCACATGAACGACAAAGATTTAGCTCAGCTGATTAATAACAGCAATTTTTCTGAAGTATTAACAGCTATACAAACGGGAGAAAAACTCCCAGAAACTCTTCAAGATTATCATAAATCTCAAATTTTCGATCGCTTACTTAGTAGCGAGCAATATGAAATTCTTCATCATTTTGTGAAAGACAAAACCATCCTGACCGATATATACGAATACGATAAATTTGATCAAAGTATATTCCAAAACATCGTACGCAATTTAAAGACAGATGACAAAGGATTGGCATTTTTTGAAACTTTCATTGCTGAATTTGACAACTTGAATGACGAGGTTGACAGGCAAACTTTACTGGGCTATTTTTTTGAACATCTAATGCCTGTTGAGGTCATTAAAATTTTAATTGATGCAGGGTGCGAGGTAAATTTCAAGACCAATTCAGAAGAAAATTATATACAACAGGTAGTAAAAAACAATCAGCGAAAATTTAGTCTGAGTGACGATGAATTGCTACAATTAAAACAAAATTATATAGCATTATTGATTGATGCCGGAGTAGATATTAACGGACAGGATATTGTTCAGAAAACACCATTAATTTCTGCAATAGAATTTAATAAAATAACTTTAGTTCCGTTCCTGATTTCCATGGGGGCAGATCCCAATCTGCAAGACAATAGCGGCAATTCTGCAATCTTTTATGCTGTTGCGCACAAACAAGATTTAAAAACTTATCTGGCGATTACCGAACAAACCAGTCCGAGGCTCGATACTTTAAACAAAGCCCAGGTTACCGTCTTGTTTGAATTTACCCGAATGATTAACGGCTCTCCAAATGAAATACTTTTGCTGACTAAACTGATTGAGGATGGGGCAGATTTGTATCAGCCAAGTACATATTATGGTAAGTTGCAAACACCGCTTGATTTACTTGCCGAAAAGCCAGCTACCCTTCTGGAAGCAGTCTTGTCGACCGGAAAAGTAGACGTAAATCAAGCGGATTCCAGCGGATATACATTACTTCATAAAGTTTGCGCCCAAAATGTTAACTATGAAGCTGAAAAGGCAAAGGAAATGTACAAAAAGGTAAAGATCTTAATCGAAAATGGTGCGGAAATTACCCTCACTACCGACAAAGATGAAACAGCACTGATGTTAGCATCCGATGATAACCTTAAAATAAAAACGGTAGAATTATTGATGAAAGCAAATAAACAATGACAATTGAAAACGCAATCAGATCAAGAGATTACAGGAGCGCTCAAACGCTAATTGGAAATGGAGAAAAACTGCCATCGGATATGCACAGCCAGGTTCGGGCACAATTATACGAACTGTTATTAGATGCCAGGCAATTCGACATATTAAAACTGTTCATAGAGAATCATCTGATCGAAACCGACCTTTATGAATATGATAATTTCGATTACACCTTATTCTACGCCATTTTTACCTATCGGGATATTGACGATGAAATCAACGATTTTTTTGATTCAATTATTGGCAAATTCACTAATCTAAATGATGAAGTAAAAGGCTATTCATTGCTTAATTACGCCTTTATCAGAGGAGCAAATATCAGAATTATTCAAATATTATTAAATGCCGGATGTGATATTCATTTCAGGAACAGTGAGGATGACAATATTCTTCATCAGTTGATAAAATCTGATGAAGTCCGATATCGTTTTTCAACTGAACAACTTGTTCAACTATTTAATCAATATGTCGAAATTCTGATCACTCAAGGAGTTGAAATTGATGACGTAAACAGCAAAAATGAAACTGCTTTACTTTTGGCATTGATATTTAGAAAAAACTTTTTTCTTCCTGTACTACTGGAAAAAGGTGCTGACCCAAATCATTTTGATCGCCTTGGCAATAATGCGTTTTATTACGCCATAAGCCTGGAGAAAGACCTGAATGCCTATCGCTTACTTAAAGAATATGCTTCGCCACAGTTAAATAACGTTAATGGCACTGGCAGTACTATTTTGTTCCATTATCTTGCTGAACTAAACTTTGATAGCGAAGAAAAAAACCGCGACATTATTGTTCAGCTTATAAATGATGGCGCAGATTTATACCAAACCTGTAAACGCTATGGCGAACCGAAAACACCTGCAGATTACCTTGCGTGTAAACCTGTTGAGGTCTTGAAAGCAGTAATTGAAACCGGCGATGTATATTTGAACAGTCAGGATAGTAAGGGCAATACCCTTTTACATAAAGTTTGCGCCTATAATGTAGATGCTAATCATGATAAGGCGAAAGAAACGTATAGAAGAGTTAAATTTTTACTTGAAAACGGAGCAGATCATACCCTTACCAACGATGCAGACCAAACGCCTTTAATGCTTGCATCTGACGATAACTATAAAATAAAAACTGTAGAACTATTAATGAAACAAGGATAATATGTCGATGTCGTTTATAATTGCCTGCGAAAGTGGCAAAAGAAAAATAGCTGAATTATTATTAACAAATAAAGAAGTTGAAGTAGGCTATACGGATGAAAAAGGAAGAACAGCATTGCACTATGCGGCTCACCGTGGCTACCTCGATTTGGTGCAGATGCTAATTAAAGAGGGGGCTGATTTAGATTATGAAGATCATGCTGGTGAAACACCCTTCTATTTTGCCTGTTTGCAGAAACAAAAACAAACAGCACTTTATCTACTTGATCAAGGCGCCAGAATTGATATTAAAGATTTAAAAGGGAATAGCCTGCTCCACATCACCGCACAAAGTGCCCAGATTGAAGTTTTAGAAAAGCTTTTGGAGAAAGGTTTGCCTGTCGATACAGAAAATAATGAAGCAGAAACGCCCTTGCTAATTGCATCAAGCTGGCGCAATAAAGAGATAGTGCAGAAATTACTGGATTACGGTGCTAATGTGAATACCACCAATAAATATGGAAATTCTCCATTAATTTTTGCAGTAAAATCAAAAAATGCACCCATGGTGGAATTGATTTTAGAAAATGGTGCAAACATTAATCACATTAACCACGAGGGAGAATCTGCATTACTTATTTCCTGCTTCGATGCAAACAGAATGTTGACCAAACTATTGGTTGATAAGGGAGCAGATGTTTTTGTATCATCCAAAACTGGCCTCACCCCTATTTGGTATGCATGCGATCACAATCAAAAAGAAATTGTCGAATTATTTTTATCTAACGGGGTTGATGTAAATTACGCTAAACCGCTATCAGATAACACAGAAAGTATGTATTCCTACTTGGAATGGGTAGAAACAGCCAACAACATTTCCATTTCGGCTAGTTTTTCTTTTAAGAGTGATTATGAATATGGTGGCGAAAGCTTGTTGCATGTTGCGGCTAAAAGTGGCCACTTAAATATGCTTAAACTACTTGTAGATAAAGGTGCTAATGTAAATATCCAGGATGAAAGTGGTAATACTGCATTACACTATGCTGCAGCCAATGGTAAAAAAGATGCAGTTAAGTTTTTGTTGGAAAAAGCGGCCGATCCGACAATCGTAAACATAAAAGAGCAAAAGGCGATTGATTACTCAAACATTAAAGGGTTTAATGAAATAACAGGTTTGCTTTTACAATACGGACCTTCCAGTGTTGCAACTTCAGCACCTTCACCATCAGCCCCTGCTGAACCAGCGAAAGCTGATATGACAGCCAAAAAGCAGGCGTTATTAGACTTAAAAGAATTGCTGGATGCTGGAATCCTTTCTCAGGAAGAATTTGATGCAGAGAAAGCAAAAGTCTTAAAAGGATAAAACAAATCCTAAGCATCCCGGATTAACCAGAAAAACCGGGATGTTTATTTTAAAAAACTTCTCCCAATATTTTCTGTTATGTTTTTTGTGAAACTAATCCCATTTCTCTAAAAAACTATGAAAAATCAGATTTTCTACACCTCTTTATTTTCTGCTTCTTTACTATTTAGTTGTCAATCAGATAAAAAAGTAAAACCGCAGGGCGACACTACATTAGCCAGTACATCCACTGAACAGGTATCCTTGCCTGCTCCTGATACTACGGCATCCAAAAACAAATTTAGCAAAGTAATCGGCTGGCCAGCTAATAAAACCCCGCTAGCTCCCGAAGGATTTATAGTGACGCGTTTTGCTTCAGACATTAAAAGCCCGAGGAATATTTACATTGCACCTAATGGAGATGTACTGATTGTTTTGAGTAATTCTGAACGCACTACGGCACAAAAGGTTGCAAATACTGTAACCGGCAAAGCGAAATCAGAGGTATCGGGCGCCAGTGCGAATACCGTTTTGCTTTATCGCGACGCCAACAAAGACGGTGTAGCAGAGATTAAAACTACATTTTTATCGGGCTTGAATCAACCATACGGCGTGGCTATTATTGAAAATTCATTTTATGTAGCCAACACAGATGGGGTTTGGCAATATCCATATAAAACGGGAGATACAAAAATCACCGGAACCGGGAAGAAAATATTAAGTTTACCTGCCGGAGGTTATAATAATCACTGGACCAGAAACCTGATTACCAATGCTGATCAAAGTAAAATATACGTCACTGTAGGATCGGGTAGTAATGTGGGTGAGAATGGAATGGAAAATGAAATCAGACGGGCCAATATTCTGGAAATCAATCCAGATGGGACAGGAGAAAAAATATACGCAGGTGGATTGAGAAATCCTGTAGGTGTTGATTGGGCGCCTGGTACAAATATGTTGTGGACAGCTGTTAATGAACGCGATGGTTTGGGTGATGACCTTGTTCCGGATTATATTACCAGTGTAAAACCTGGTGCCTTTTACGGCTGGCCCTATGCCTACTTTGGTCAGAATGAAGACCCAAGGATGAAAGGAAAAAATCCTGAATTAGTTAAAAAAACAATTGCTCCCGATGTTCCGGTTGGTTCACATACCGCATCACTGGGTTTAGCATTTTACAAGGCTGAGAAATTTCCTTCAAAATATCATGGTGGCGCATTTATTGGTCAGCACGGATCCTGGAATCGCTCTGCACTATCAGGATATAAAGTAGCATTTGTACCATTTAAAGATGGTAAACCAACAGGAAAACCTGAAGATTTTTTAACTGGTTTTATTGCTGATGCTGATAAAGCAGAAGTTTATGGCCGGCCGGTTGGTGTAACGCAAACTCCAGATGGAGCATTATTAGTTGCAGATGATGTTAGTGGCATTGTCTGGAAAGTAACTGCGAAATAATTTCTTATCATTGATTCACAGGTTATGCAACCATAACCTGTGAATTTTAAACCAAACTATTTGAAACTTATATTTTTTACCCTTTTGCTGTTTTGCTTTTACGCGGGCTATACGCAAACCATCCAAACCGACTCTGCCACTGCCCTCCCCGATGTTGTGGTAAAAGGATATTACAATAACCAACCACTGCTTCGGTCAGTCTCGGCTGTTAGTTTGTTGGATAGTATTCAATTTAGCTATCAACAAAATCATTCTTTAGTGAGTGCTTTTAACACTTTAACAGGCGTACGAATGGAAGAAAGATCGCCAGGAAGCTATCGGTTATCCCTTCGTGGAAGTTTGCTGAGATCTCCATTCGGAATCAGAAACATCAAAATTTATATTGATGACCTTCCTTTCACCGATGCTGGTGGAAACACTTATTTAAATGCGCTTGAACCCGTAGCCATTCAATCAGTGGAAGTATTTAAGGGTCCGGAAGCCAACATTTTTGGTGCTAATACCGGCGGGGCCATTTTAATCCAACCTTTCCAATCTTCTCAAAACGAAGCGAGGGTCTCCGTCACTGTAGGTTCGTATGGTTTGTTTCATCAATCGGCCAGTATTCAGCAAAATTTTAAAAAATACAGGTTTAATTTGGTTGAAGGATATCAAAGAAGCGATGGCTACCGCCAGAACAGTAATATGGACCGTAGATTTTTGCAAACATCTCATCAATGGGATTATAACAGCAGCGGGAAATTAAAATTATTTGCGTTTTATAGCGATTTAACTTACAAAACACCCGGTGGACTCACTCAAGCTCAATATGAAATGGATCCGAAACAAGCCCGCCCGGCAAGCCCTACCCTTCCAGGAGCGGTTACGCAACAAGCCGGAATATATAACAAAACAACTTTTGCAGGTTTAACTAACAGCTACCAGTTAAATGCATCATTTAAACATGTAGTTTCGCTTTTTACCAGTTATACCGATTTTAAAAATCCTTTTATCACTAATTATGAAAAACGATACGAAAGCACACTGGGTATGCGCAGCTTTGTAGCCTATACACAGGAAGTTAACAAAAATAAATTTATTGCCCAGGTGGGATTTGAAAGCGCTGCAACGAACACGAAAATTAAAAATTTTAACAATAATGGCGGAGAATCCGCAGCCATGCAGGCTTCTGATCGGTTAAAAGCCAATCAAAATTTTGCCTTTGCCCGGTTAAATTTAGATTTTGACCAAAAATTATTGATTGAACTTGGGACAAGTTTAAACTTCTATCAATACCAATATGAAAGCTATTTTCCGGATGTTGTGGCCAGCAAGCGCCGAAAATTTAGCAATCAGATTATGCCTAAACTTGCTGCCTCGTACCTGTTTAGTCCATCTTTTTCTGTCAGAGGATCGGTTTCAAAAGGTTATTCCCCACCAACAATTGCCGAAGTTCGTTCATCCGACAATAGCATCAACAATAACCTTCAGGCCGAATTGGGATGGAATTACGAGACTGGATTTAGATTTCAGTCTAAAAACAAACGTTTTTATGCTAACATTAACGCATTTCAATTTCAGCTACAAGAAGCGATCGTAAGAAGATTAAATGCGAACGATACGGAATTCTTTATCAATGCAGGAGGAACCAGCCAAAAAGGCATTGAGATGGAGACCTCCATTCAATTATTAAAGCATGAAACGAGGTTTATAAAAAATATCCAGCTTAGAAATAATTATACCTACAGCCATTTTCGCTTTACTGATTACCAGAATGGAAATATTAATTTCAGCGGGAATGATTTAACAGGTGTTCCGGCGCATGTGCTTTTGAGCAATGTAACTTTAATCTTTCAAAAAAACATTTACTTCTTTGCTCAGCATCAATACACCTCTAAAATACCCTTAAATGATGCCAATAAAGCCTTTGCAAAAAGGTATCATTTAATTGAGCTGAAAGCTGGAATTGACAAGCTAAAGATAGGCCGAAGTAATTTTGAAGTTTTTGCCGGAATCAATAACCTGTTAAATCAAAAGTACAGTTTGGGAAATGACCTAAATGCTGTTGGCAACCGTTATTATAATGCTGCACCAGGTATCAATTTTTATTCAGGAGTTTCTGTTAAGATATAAAACCGCGATTATCAGTAACTTTGGATCTTGATACATTAAAAGTAATATGCCAGTTTGAACAAGAGATGCAGAAATGAAAGACGAGCTAAGAAAACCTATAGAAGATAAATACGAACGGAGACTGATCAACAATGATAACTTTAGTAATGTTAGGAAGTTTGACAGCAGTCGTTACAAATTTATTGAAAAATCACTGACTGGAACTTGGCTCAGCAAACACGAAGACTTAGTTAACACCATTTACCTGGAGAATTTAATTGCTGATAGATTTTTAACATCGCTGTAAACAAAGAGCGATTTCGGTTGTATGACGATGAACAGGATATACTTTAAGAAAATGTGTTCATGTACAAAAAAACAATTAATTCTAAAAGTTCAAACCGAGTAATAAAGCAATTGGAAGCGCTAAATAATGACAATGTTTATATTGCGCTTAAGGTGTATCAATAAAACAAGGCATATAATTAAAGCCTTTCCAGGCAAAGCTGATTTAATTTGGTTTAGTATTTTCCGAAGTGTCGGCTCAAGCCGTGTCAGTCTCAAAGGAATAATTCTATTAACTGTTGTACCAAACCTTCTACTTGAGCAAGCTGCGAAATGTTAGTTGCCTACTGCTAAATAGGCATCGAAGTAAGATCGATGCATTTTGTAAATTTCATTTGAAATCAAAAAATTTAATGCTCTACTACAGAATTTATGTATTGGCATTAGTTGCAAATCATAAAAGGCTGTAACAAAGTCTGCAGACAAGAAAGCAAATCGCCCAATTCCCTACAGACTTTTTATAATTCTATATGCAAAGGATTTTTTAACATTACCCTTTAAAAACTATTCATGTTCTTTAACTACCAGTTCATTTACCACAACATCAGTAGTATATCGCTTTGAGCCATCCTTTGCTTCGTAACTTCCGGTTTGTAATCTGCCTTCTACTGTTATTCTGGTACCCTTTTTAATTTGAGCGAAGGCTACATCTGCATTAGTATTCCAAAAAGTCAAATTAAACCATTGTGTCTTTTTCACCTCCTCGCCAGAAGCACTTTTAAAAAATTCGTGTACTGCCAGATTTACCTTCGCTAACTTTTGATTGCCTGATAAGTTTTTAAGTTCTGCATCTGCACCAGCAAATCCGCTTAATACTACTTTGTTAATTGCATTTTCCATGACTTTAAATTTTAAGTAAACTGATTATTTAACGACCAACAATCACCACGATAATTGACAGAACAAAGGTGCTGGTAGCTTGAAAATTTAGTCGGTAATTAATTATTTATAGTCGTTTATAAACGTTTAAAATGGATAATGATCATTTATGATGAATAAGATTTTTCAAAATCATTCCATTATTGTACATTTAAACATCATCCCATAATAAAACTCGATATTATGGAACGCTCATGCTTAGATTGCGGCAAACCTGTAGTGGGTAGAGCCGATAAAAAATTCTGTGACGACGCTTGTCGTAATAATTACAATAACCACACAAAAAGTGAGGAAAGCATTGTGATTAAAAAAATTAACATCATTTTAAAAAAGAACAGAACAATTCTGGCCCATTCAAACCCCGAAGGAAAGGTTAAAATGAAGAAAAAAAAGCTAATTTCTGAAGGCTATAATTTTGACTACCATACTCATACCTATGAAACCCAAAATGGAAAAACATATTATTTTTGTTATGAATATGGCTATCTCCAAATAAATGATGAAGAGTTTCTGCTCATTAAACGGGAAGAAAAGCTATGGCTTTCGTAAAATTAGTATCCACAATAATGTGGGAAGCCCAGGTGATTAAACACCGGGGAGAAGATAGAATTGCAGTTTATTTTGAACAAAATTTGCAGCTGAATGCCCGCATTAAAAAGTTACCAAATGTAAAATGGAGCAACACCCTCAAAACATGGCATTTACCCGTTACAGCAGAAAAATTAATACGGTTTAAAGTCATTTTTAAAGATGAAAAGATTGCTATTTTTATAAGGAATTTAAACCCAAAACCTTTTTGTTTGAAGGTCATAATGAAAACCGCTTTAATGAAAGGAGTTTGGCACTGGTACTCAAAAAAGGATGTTTATTGGCAGGAATTAAAAGGAACGTTAATTTAGATAGGTTACGTCATAGCTACGCTATACCATTATTGGAAGCCGGAACGGATTTAAGATATATACAAGCATTAATTGGACACAGAAGTAGCAGAGCCACAAAAATATATACCCATATCATTCAAAAATCATTGCAGCATATTATTAGTCCGCTAGATAAAATAACGGGAGATTTAAAAATTCGAAAACTTCCTTATATATTAGAAAATCGGATGGCTTGGGGAAGTTTTTGGAGCAAAATATCCTATATATAAGTTAGTGGCAATTTTACTGAGACAGTTCATAAACTATGACAGATATTTTAAAGCAGAACATATTAAAACACATCTCACTTTCTGACAAGGAATTAACGGATTTTTGCACTTTATTTCAAAGTAAAACAATTAGGAAAAAAGAATTTCTATTACAAGAAAGTGAAATTTGCAAATTTGAAGGTTTTGTTACAAAAGGACTTTTTAGAGTTTTTCATATTGACACCAATGGTTTTGAACAAGTGCTCTATTTTGCAATAGAAAATTGGTGGATTACCGACATTGATAGTTTTACTAACGAAATACCATCGAAACTTTTTATTGAAGCGTTGGAAGAGAGCGAAGTGCTTTTAATTTCAAAAAAAAATAAAGAATTTGCCTATCAAAATTTACCTAAAATAGAGAAGCTATTTAGGGTTATGACCCAAAAAACTCACGTCGCTTTGCAAAGAAGAATGATAGACAATTTGAGTAAAACTGCCGACCAACGCTATCTTGACTTTATCGAAAAATATCCTCAACTACATCAACGCCTTTCCAATCTTCAAATAGCTGCCTATCTTGGTATCAGCCACGAATTTTTGAGTAAAATTCGAAAGAAAATCTCGTTGAAAAAATAATATTTTTCATTTATTGAACTTGTTCAATGTTTTTGGGTATTCGATAGGTGCATCTTTGCATCATCAAATTACACAAATAACAAAATGGCAAGTAAAGAGACAATTTCAACATTTTTTTTAACAATCTTAATTTTATTCAAAATGGAAGTACAAGCACAAAGTTTCAAAAAAATTGAAACGGACAAATTAACACTTGAAGTGTTCAACGCATCAGAAAACAGTTTTGGTGTAGCATCGGTTATTGTTTCAGGCAAAACAGACGCTATTTTAATTGATGCACAATTTACTTTGGCAGATGCCGAATTGGTAGCTCAAAAAATAAAAAAATCAGGCAAAAAATTAACATCAATCTATGTTAGTTATGGCGATCCCGATTTTTATTTTGGTTTAGAGGTATTCAAAAAACATTTTCCCGAAGTAACCATTTATGCTACTTCTGCAACTATTGAACACATCAAAGCAACGGCACAAAAAAAAATAGAAGTTTGGGGTGGTAGATTAGGAAAAGCCTTAACATCAAACGTTGTGTTGCCACAAGTTTTGCAAGGAAATTCAATTGATTTAGAAGGGCAAAAAATAGAAATAATTGGCTTGGAAGAATTTCCTGAAAAAGCATTTGTTTGGATACCTTCAATAAAAGCAGTAGTAGGAGGTATAAATGTTTTTGGAACTACTTTTAACTTGTGGATGGCAGATGCACAAACCACAGAAGCACGTAACAAATGGATAAATGTTTTGGATAAAATAGAATTATTGCACCCAACTATTGTAATTCCTGCACACGCTAACAACAATAGTCCATTTGATATTAGTGCCGTAAAACATACCAAAAGTTATATTCAGTTTTACGAAGAAGCATTGAAAAAAAACAAAACTTCGGAAGCCTTAATTGCAACATTAAAAGCAAAATACCCAACCCTTACTTTTGAAACTGCTTTGCAAATTGGAGCAAAAGTCAATACAGGCGAAATGAAATGGTAAAAAAGATAATCTTCAACCTGACAATCTTCATAGCATTATCAGGTTGTTCTTTAAATAAAACTAAAATGACAAATTTAGAAATAATTAAAAGCACATACGAAGGAAAAACTTCGAAAGAAAATGGTAAGAATTTAGCCAAATATGTTGCAGAGGATATTTCGTGGACAGAAGCAAAAGGATTTCCTTATGCAGGAACTTATATCGGTTTAGAAAATATAACCAAAAATGTTTTTAGCAGATTAGGCAGTGAATGGGTAGATTACAAATTTACACCCGAAGATTATATAGCCAGCGATGACAAAGTAGTTGCTTATGGCACCTATACGGGTACATACAAACTAGCAAACAAAGCCTTTATAGCAAGAGTTGCTCATATTTGGAAATTGAAAGATGCTAAAATTATTAGCTTTGAACAATTTGTAGATAGCCAACCAGTAAATGATGCGATGAAATAAAAACAGCCACTAAAAGCAGGTTTAAAAAATTGCGGGGGAAGTCCTTTAAATTACTTAATCTCTTTTTACTATCTTCATTGCGGGTTGACAAAGGTTCTGCAAGTAATTCCCAAATTCTTAAAGCTGCAAACCGTTAACTGCAAGTTTTGGTGCCATTGCAAACTTCAAACGACAGACATAAATCGGACAACAAAAACCATAACATATGAGCTTAACGACTGGACTATTCGCAATTAAAGGACAACACCTTGACAAACTTCCTGAGGTGTTCGTTGCCTTCAAACTTGTTGACAGTGGCAACGACAAACCTTTGACCACTTGGCCAGCGGTTGAGAAAATCCTTAATGACGAGCAACAAAATCCGCAAGACGACATTCAGCATCGTGCTGTTTGGTTTGACAACGGTTGGACAATTGTTGAGGACGTTTCATTTATACTTTGTGGTGACGAAGCAGCACTTGAAAAACTTTCGCAACAATTCAACGCCCCAATTTTCGCTTTAATTACACAGGGGACAAGTAATTGTTATGCGTTTTGGTATTACGACAAAGTTAAGCAACGAAGTTTCTTTAACGACAATGGTAATGTTGCTGACAACTTCGGGACACCGCTACCTCAAGAGATTAAGTTTAAAATTAATGGTGAAGCATTTTATAACGACATTCACGGACTTGCTAAAGAATTAGGAATTGACTGGGCAAAGGCAGAACAACTTGACAAGTTTGTTGTAAAGGAACTGACAAACAGTGATGAATTAAATAAAGAACTGGAACAGTTTGCACAACAACACAGACAACAGCAAGACAAAAAATCGTCTAATAAACCTTGGTGGAAAATATGGTAACAAACACGACTCGACCTTGGACGGAAAGTAAACCAGCCACTAAAAGTACCTACCCAAAAGGCAGGGTTTTGTGCTCCGCAGACACATTTGTGAAAGCCGAAAGTTTAGTTCTCCCAATGAAGTTTAGTGGTAAAAATCAGCATCTTCGCCAAGCGGCAAAACGTTATGTGCTATTGTAATAGAAATGCTCTCACAAATGAAAAGAAATCTTTTATTGTTAATCATCTTTCTTCAGTTCATTAATAAATCCTTTGGACAAAAGAACAATGACGTAGTGTCGTTTAGACTAGGTTATAGTTCGACTAATATAGTTTTCAAAGAGGCTTATGAGCCTTCTCTAAACTTATTCGGTCGAAATTTTAATACAGGAAAAACATTTGTTGGAGACGGACCAGAATTTGGTATCAGCAAAGACCTTAGCGAAAATATGTCATTAGACATCGCATTTTCGACATTTAAAGGTTCTGATCTAAAAGCAAAAGTCGACATTTATGAAAACTATTACACCTTAAAAGGGTATCAAATTCCTATAACCATAAATTATCTACTAAGAAACAGTTCAAGAAAGTTTAGATTAAACTTAGGTGCAGGGATTCAATACTTGAATGGAGACTTAAAACAATTCGAAAAAATTTCTAACGGGGCTGATAAAACAACAAATCAAATAAACGAAATAAATATATCAGAAGTTCAGTTGGCTGTATGACCTGGGGTTCAGTTTCGTGTTATCCCGAATTTATTTGCCTTGTTCACAGTAAAAGTTGCTATGACAGCCAACGGTAGATACTTAGACAATCCTTGTTTCTCACTAAAATACGCTCTGAAAAAATCGAATTAAACAATAAGCACATAACAGCAAATCTGCGCAAAAATGGCTGATGGTGGTTAACATCAATTAAATTAGCTATTTATTTAATTTAGTGCAGGCTGACAATCGTTCTGCAAGTAATTCCGCAAATTCTTAAACCTGCAAAACGTTAATGGTCATTGTAGGACGACATCTAACACTTGAAAATAATTTTAACGATGGACCATATAAAAGAAAAAGACAACACAAAAAATTTAGCTCCAACACCTTTTGCTCAGACCTATTTTCACGGGACAAAAGCAGACCTTAATCTTGGTGACCTTATTGAAGTTGGTTACAATTCAAATTTTGGACAAAGAAAAAACGCAAAATATATTTTTCTTGCTGCGACATTAGACCCTGCAATTTGGGGGGCTGAACTTGCCGTAGGTAGCGGACGAGAAAGGATTTATTTAGTTGAACCAACAGGACAAATTGAAAACGACCCTGATTTGACGGACAAGAAATTCCCGGGAAATCCAACAATGTCTTATCGTTCAACAGAACCTTTCAGAGTTGTAGGAGAAGTAAGTATTTGGCAAGGACACCCAGCAGCGCAAGTTAAAACAATGAAAGACTCATTAACTAAACTTAAAGAACAAGGAATTAACTCACTAAATGAAGAATAAAATTGGGCGAGAAGTGGCGGTTCGTGCTCCGCAGACACATTTGTGATAAAAATCGCCACTATCGCAAAACCCCAAACGTTAGTGGTAATTTTACCTGCGACCTCAATAAAACGGGCGACAAAATGAAGAAATAAAAAAGCGGACAGTGTAAAACTCCCGCTTTTGACATTCATATAATTATTACCAAACTTTATTTCTTAGCAAATAAGTTCCGGTTAAAATTAACCAGTTCTTCGTGTGTAGGCGGAACGGTAAGTTTAAATAATTCAGACATTGAATGATCACGGATTTGAGCTGCAGCATTTTTGTCAGCATTTTCTAGTTCTTTTTTAAGTTCAGACGCATTTAATTCCGTACAATAAGCGGAGTTCCAGGTTGGTGTTTCCACGAATTTTTCAGCAGTCCTGCATCAACAAAATCAAATCCGGTATCTTTTACCAAACCAGCAATTACCGTTTTAGCCTTTTCATCATTTCCGGAAATAGCCATTGCAATAGTTGAATTCCCGGAAGTAAGACTTTGAGCTAAAAGGTTATTAAAAGCCTTTACAACAGGACGACCAATTTGCTCTGAAACCCAAACACTTTCAACTTTACCCGATTGTAGTTCTTCTATTTCGCCATCACGAAACGGATAATAATTGGATGTATCTACGATGATTAAATCTTGCGAACTCTCGCTGAATAAATCTTTTGGCAAATCAGGTATTGCAGTTGTGGGAACAGATAATATTACAACGTCAACATCTTTTACAACATCCTGCATTGAAACAGGCAAAGCACCAATTTCGTCAGCTCTTTTCTTTAAATCCTCAAAGCTACCTCTATTCGAAACTTTAACCTGATGACCTGCATCACTCAACTTTTTTGCGATTGTACCACCAACAGCACCGGTACCAATAATTCCTATTTTCATTTTAATTTTTTATAATTATGGGACAAATTTAGAGAAAGATCGCTTTCCTTTTCATAGTACTTTCCCGAAGGAAAGCAAAATAGAATTTGTGCTTTTTCTAAAAGGTTACTTTCTTTTAGGAAAGTACTATCTTTTGGTAAGTTGTTTTGGTTAATTTTGCAATGTGATATTCAGTTGTTAAATGACTGAGTGTAAAACGAACAAAATGAGTACAAAAAGAAAACTGAAATTATCTGCCGGAATTGCAGGTACAGGCTGGAATTTCACTTCGTGGATGCACAAAGATATGCCTGCTGATGCGGGGGAAAATGTGGATTTTTATATCGAACAGGCAAAAATTGCCGAAGATGCCAAATTTGAAACCTTATTTCTATTTGATGTTAGTCACGTTGGTGCAGCAAATATTCCGCACTACTTGAGTATGTTTGAAGGTGCCACCATTATGTCGGCCATTGCGATGATGACCAATAAAATTGGACTTTCATTCACTGCATCATCCTCTTATACTGACCCTTATAATGTAGCTAGACAACTTTTGTCGTTGGATAAAATTAGCAAAGGACGAGCTTCCTTAAATGCCATTACATCCAATCCCGGAGGAATGGTCAATTTCAGTCGCGGGCATTTGGGCAAAGCCGACCAATATCCGATGCATCGTGAATTTTTGGATATTTTGATAGGCTTATTAGACACTTATGAAGACGATGCTTTCCCGAGAGATAAAAAAACGGGTGAGTTTTTGAACCCTGATAAAATGCACCCGATTAATTACCGTGGCAAATATTTTTCGGTAGACGGCCCATTAAATTTAAGTCGTTCTGTTCAAGGAAGACCTGTTTTGTACACCGCAGGAGGTTCGCCAACATTTGTAGATATTGCCACTACATACACTGATGGTGCTTTTATAGCAGGTCACAGTTTGGAAGAAGCTTTGTACACAGCAAATGCGCTGCGAAGTAAATTGATAGAAAAAGACAGAAAGCCTGAGCATTTTGTAATCTCTACTTCGCAAAACGTAATTGTGGGTAAAACCGATGCCGAAGCACAGCAGAAATATATGGAACTCGTTTCGTTAAACCGATACAGGGCGATGCCTGCGCCATTATTCTTCGGATCGGCAGAGCGAGTGGCAAACCTTGTTGAGCAATGGTACCAAGCCGGTGCGATGGATATGTTGGTGATTACGCAAGATTACCCAACCGGACTGGCAGATTTTGTAGAATTGGTTGTTCCTATTTTACAGGAAAGAGGCATTTTCCATACCGAATATGAAGCAAATACTTTGAGAGGAAACCTTGAACTTCCAAAGCCTTTGTTCAGAAAAATTTAATTAAAAGCTCACCTAAATTTTTATTATCAAAATCTCATAAAATGAAAAATAACATCAAATATTCCATATTAGAATTGGCAACGGTATCGCAAAACACCACTGTTAAAGAAACGTTGAACAATAGTTTGGCACTAGCCAAAGTAGCCGAAGAAATCGGTTACGAACGTTATTGGTTTGCCGAACATCACAATTCTGAAACCGTGGCGAGTTCGGCAACAGCTGTTTTGATTGGCTACATTGCAGAAAGCACCAACCGAATTCGAGTAGGTTCCGGAGGCATAATGTTGCCCAATCATTCGCCATTAATTGTAGCAGAACAGTTTGGTACTTTGGCACAATTGTACCCCAACCGCATTGATTTAGGTTTGGGAAGAGCCGCAGGAACAGATACTGCAACGGCACAAGCAATCCGTTCAGATAGTTTTCAGGCGGCGCATACTTTTCCGGAAGAAATTCAGAAAATTCAGAATTATTTTTCAACTGGCAACAAAACGTCGAAGGTTCGGGTTGCACTGGCAGAAGGAATGGACGTTCCGATTTACATATTAGGTTCAAGCACAGATAGCGCACATTTAGCAGCAAAAAAAGGTTTGCCTTATGCTTTTGCGAGCCATTTTGCATCTACCCATTTGCACAATGCACTGCGTATTTACGAACAAGAATTTCAGCCTTCTGAATTTTTGAGTGAGCCTTACAAAATTGCAGGCATCAATGTAATAATGGCAGATACCAATGAAGAAGCCGAAAAATTATTCACATCATTGCTTGCAATGTTTTACGGAATGATAACAGGAAATATGCAAACTGTGCAACTACCAACAGAAATGACCGAAGAATGGCGACAAATATTTAAACATCCGGGTGTTAATCAGATGCTGAAATATTCTTTCGTAGGCGATAAAGAAACTGTGAAAAAACAAATCGTCGACTTTTTGGAAGAAACAGAAGCCGATGAATTGATTGCTGTTTCAACAATGTATTCATCAAAAGACCGCATAAAATCTGCCCGATTGTTTGCCGAAGTAATGCAGGAAATTAATGTAAATTTATCAACTCAATAAGCATTAAAAAAATGGCACAAAAGAAAATGCACTTCGACTGTCTTTCCACCATCAAACCCGTTCGTGACACATTAGACGTCATCAACGGAAAGTGGAAATTGCCCATTATCATTTCTATTGGTGTGGGCAATGACCGTTTTACTGACATTCAAGAAAGTATTCCCGGAATTACCCCAAAAGTTTTGGCAAAGGAACTGAAAGACCTTGAACAACATAAGCTAATATCAAGACTAGTGATTGACGATTATCCTGTAAAGATTTCTTATCAATTAGAACAATATGCTGATACTTTGACACCGCTTATTTATGCGATGAAAGATTGGGGAATTAATCATAAAAAGAAAGTTTTCCATTCAGAATAATTAAATGACGCAGGAAAATAACTACCGCCAACAGGGGTTTTGCAATGGCGGGACGAAACTGCAAAATTCATCAGTTGTTCTTCTATTGAACTTTTGTGCAAAACTGAACATTGGCACTTATAATTTCCCTACTTAGCCAAGCTGTAAACCGTTAGCACCAATTTTAAAACAGACATGGGAGTAACAATTCATTTTGAAGGTCGATTAAAATCGGACAACGATTTTGACTGCGTAATGACTAAGGCAAAGTTTTTTGCTCAGATGAATAATATGCAATATATTAATTTCACTGAAACTTTAAAAAAAATTGGACGTGTTAAAAACGAACAAGATTGGAACTACGAGGGCCGACAAAGGAATTAAAATACAGCCAGACGAAAATTCAGATCCTTTGTGGCTTGAGTTCGACAAAAACAATTAGATCCAAGAATATTGTAAGACACAGTTCGCAGGAATTGACGTGCATGTACAAATCATTTCTCTTCTAAAAGAAATTCAACCACATTTTACAGAACTCCAAGTAACAGACGAAAGCGAATATTGGGAGACTGAAAACAAATCACTTCTTCAAGAATCCTTGGATAATTATTTTGATGCAGAAGAAAAAGCTAAAACAGAAAATCCAAAATTAAGCGGGCCATTTAGACTTAAAAACGGCAGAATAATTGACTTAATGGAAGACGGATAAAAAACTACTGCTAACTGTCGTTTGGCAAAATTAGCGGTTTAGATGCCCATCAGACACATTTGTGGTGAAAATTACCATCTTCGCCAAGGGCCAAACCGTTAGCGGTAAGCATAAATGAAACCTCGGAATGAAACAAACATATTAGACCGGATTTATTTGCATCTTTACTTTTAATCACTTACCATTTATCATTCTTGAAGGTTTTTGGACAATTGTTTCAGCCATAGGACTTATAAATTATTTCAAAATACAAAACTAATGACAGGTGAAACAAATTTAGACAAACTACTAAAAACGATGAAGCCAACTCTTAATGTGGGGGAATATGTTTTTTGTACTACAAAAGACTTAAAACAGTTTAATATCTCTGACGTTATTTTATTTTTTAAGGAAGACGAAGGGTTTACAATTATTTTAGAGCAAAAAGTTGCAAACCACTTAAAACTTGACTACACTTTTATAGCATCGTGGATTACTTTAACAGTCCATTCTTCATTGGAAGCTGTAGGACTAACAGCAGCATTTTCAGAAGCATTGACTAAAGAAAAAATAAGTTGTAATGTAGTAGCAGGATATTTTCACGACCATATATTTGTTGACAGAAAAGACGCTGAAAAGGCAATGAGAGTTCTTAACAAATTTTCAGAAACATAAATTGTCCGCTGAATATGCCCAGCGCTAAAAAGGGTTTAGCAAAATAAGGGCAAAAGTGCTGAATTGAGCATTGGTAATTCTTTTTGGAATTTACTAAATTGAACATTTTTGCTTTTAATTCTCCCACTTCGCAAAGCCCCGAAACGTTAAAAGAAATTAGTAAAACAAATAATCTAGAAATATGAGAATTTTTGATTTTTTAAAAACCGAGGAGAAAAAAGGAAATCATTTGAATGAAACAGAAAAATCTAGTTCAAAATCCGAAAAAATTAACGAAGATATCAATTACAACAAATATCATAAACCTTCAAATTGGACATCAAATTACATTTATGGTTTTATAAATGGAAATCCAATGCAACAAATTTCGAATCACAACGATTTAATAGAAATTATTAGAAATACTATTGGAAACGAAAAAGGCTATATTGCAATAGACTCAATATTTCATCCTTATAACTTAATAAATCACAAAGGTGCAACAGCCTGGGATTTAGCTTGGTTTTGGGTATATGCTCAGGATGAAGGGAAAATTATTTCAGAAATTGCGAAAAACGAAACAGCTACAATTGTTAAATCTGAAAATTTAAACTTACTCGATAATTTCAGAGTTTGGCCAAATGATAACTTAAATCCACGCAAGAATAAGCAGTATGATAAATTTGTTCCATTTATTTTACCTTATTTAACTTTCTCAACAGAAGAAAAAGATGAAAAACATTGGATCAAAATGATAAATGCGGAATTACAATTGCAAGGACACGCTCATACTTATATCGAAAATTTCAACCGTGTTTTATCAAATAACACTGAGGGACACATCATGACTTTGGGTTTTGGAGAATTTAACAGAGAAAATCTAGACGAACTCATAAAAAAATTCACAGATTTTTATGACCAAAATATAAGTGGAAAATAAAACTACCTCTGCTAACATCGGTTTGGCAATAGCAGGAATTTACTGCTAAATTCAAGTTCAGTTTTTCAATTGAAATTTAATGCAAAATAGAAAATATATACTTCTAATTCCCCACTTCGGCAAACCCCAAACCGTTAGTGGCAATACCAGAAAACACCCTATACAATCACGACCTATTCAAAATTTTTGAACGATGTTTATTTGCCCACTTTTGAATTTCTTCAGAAATTGGCTGAAAACTTTTACCATGTGCTGTAAGTGTGTAAACAACTGAATTTTCTGATAAAGTATTTTTTTCAATACTAACCATTTGGTTCATTTCTAAATAGCGTAGTTCTTTTATCAAGATTCTTGGCGTAATATTTCCTACATCCTTTTTTAATTCAGAAAATCGTTTAGGTCTTTCACAAAGTGATGCAATTATAACCACTCGCCACCGGCCACCAATCAATTCAAGAACGTCTCGAACATCTCTAATTTTTATTTTTATTTCTTTCTTTTCCATTTTAGTATCCTAAAAGGTACTTTAATTTACGGCACAAAGTTAGTATTCTTTGGATACTAAACCTAGCTTTGCATCATAATTTAAAAACTAAAAAATGATACAGTTTAAGAAAGAAGACACAATCCTGTTATTAATTGACCACCAAGTTGGAACATTAAATTTTTGTGCTAATAGACCACATGAGATGATCATCAGCCGTACAAGAGCATTGGCAAGGTTTGCAAAAGCGTTGGACATTCCAGTTGTTTTGACCAGTAGCCAGGAAACCCATGCACAAGGCTTCTTATTACAATCTTTACAAGATTTATTGCCTGAAGAATATAAAAATCGCATAAAAAGAGAAGGTATTACCAACGCTTGGAATGACGAAAACTACAAAGCTGCAGTTTTGAAAGCAGCTAATGGTAGAAAAAATGTGATTATGGCAGGACTTACAAATGATGTTTGCATTGTTTGGCCTTCTATTTCTATGCAAGAAGAAGGCTTTAATGTACAGATAGTAATAGATGCAGGCGGTTCGCCTACTCAAATTGCTGACGATATTGCTCAACAAACTTGGGAAAGAGAAGGTGTAAGAACGACTACTTGTAATCAATTAATTTCAGAAATGATACACAGTTGGGCAACCGAAGATGGCGGAAAAATTTTACCAGTTATTTATGAAGAAATTATTTCAACGGTAGGAAAATTTGTTTAATCAATAAAGGGAATTGGTGAATGCTTTTTGCTAAAGCCATGAATAGAATGGATTTTATTTTAGTATGCTTATCAGGCGTTATTTTATAGTCTGATAAGCTTTGTTCACAACATAAAGAATCACACAAAAAATGATGCAAAAAATAAGTGGCGACACGTTAATAGGACACGGATCCATAAAAATGTTTTATCCAGGTTTAGCCCTTGGCAATACCGATACAGGCATTGCCAGTATTGGGCGAATTGACCACGCCTTCTTTGTAGGTGACAACATTATACGAATGCACCCACACATAAACGATGAAATTCTAACTTACTTAAGAAGTGGAAATGTGGAGCATTTGGACTCAGAAGGGTTTACAGGAAAAATCAACAATACAAGATTAATGTTGATGAAAGCAGGCAGTTCTTTTTATCACGAAGAAAAAATAATTGATAAAGGCGAACCTTTGGAAGGCTTGCAAATATTTATCAGACCACGATTTAAAGATGATAAACAAGACGTTACTTTTTTGGAGTTAGAAGATGCTTTTAGTCAAAATAAATGGCGACTTATTGCATCACCTACAGAAGAAACCACTTTGAAATTTACCAGTCATACTTGGATTTACGACATTAAATCGAATAAGGATAAAACATTTCAATTACCTAAATTAGTCAAAGAAAACCTAACTTGTTTATTGTATGTTTTTAACGGAAACGCAACCATAAAAAACATTCACCTTTCTAAAAAAGACAGTTTATTACTTAAAGATGAAGACATTACAATTCAAACAAACACAGAAACGGAATTGGTTTTATTTGTAACAGACGAAACAATTGAACACTACGACGGTGGAATGTATAGCGGAAACCAAGCGTAAAAAAGGTACTGCCAAAAGCAAGGGTTTGCCAAAATGGGGCCTGAAGTGCTAAATTAAACATTTGGATATTCCCACTTCGGCAAGCCCTGAAACGTTATGTGTCACCCTAACAGAATGTACAGACATCAACATTTAAAAAACTGACGAAATTTCTACAACCTAACTTTGAAAAAAAATTTAAAAACAATCTTACCCTTAATTTATTATCGTAATATTGCAATATTAAATTAATAAAAATGGGTGCGTCAAAAACAGAACATTTTACAGACAGACAAAATCAAATAGCGACAATTGCTAAAGCGCTGGGACATCCTGCAAGAATTGCAATTATCGAATATTTATTGAAAGTAAACGAATGTATTTGTGGAGACATCGTTAACGAACTTCCATTGGCTCAGCCGACAGTTTCTCAACATCTTAAAGAACTTAAAAACTCAGGAATTATTAAAGGAAATATCGAAGGAAACTCAATTTGCTATTGCATTGACGAGAAAACGCTTGAAATTTTAAACACTTACTTTTCTAATATTATCCAGACTGTTACGAAAGCAAAATGTTGTTAAACATTTTTTTGACTATCTATATCGCAATATTGCGTTAAAACTATAAATAAAAGACAATGAAATTATCAGAAGTAAAACAAATCTTGCCAACATTAAAAAATGTTGAATTTCAGATAGAAAACGGAACTTTTGTTCCTGAACATTTTCACGTTACCGAAGTAGGAATGATTACCAAAAACTTTATTGATTGTGGCGGTATAATCAGAAACGAAAAGGTGGTAAACTTCCAACTTTGGAATGCAGATGATTACGAACACCGTTTAAAACCAAACAAATTACTCGACATAATTACGCTTTCAGAAGAAAAATTGGGTATCGAAGATTTTGAAATTGAAGTCGAATATCAAAGTGAAACCATCGGGAAATACGATTTAGAATTTAACGGAAAAATATTTGTTCTGAAAAACAAAACAACGGCTTGTTTAGCACAGGATGCCTGCGGAATTCAATCGCAAAAAAAGAAAATAAATTTGGCAGAATTGAATACAAATGCATCTTGTTGCATGCCAAATTCGGGTTGCTGTTAGTATCAGAGAAAATTCATAAATACAATAAACCAATTATCATCACTACATCTGTAATTGTGTTAAAACTCATTTTTGGCTTCTACCCAAAGTTTTGTATCATCAGTATCATTTGGTTATTCATTTAAAATAATGACAAAAAAAGTATTAGTACTTTGCACAGGAAACAGTTGCAGAAGTCAGATTGCAGAAGGTTATTTACTACATTTTGCAAGCGAAAAAGCCGAAATTTATAGTGCAGGAATTGAAACACACGGTGTAAATCCGAAAGCAATTGCAGCTATGAAAGTAGACGGAATTGATATTTCCAACCATACTTCTAACAACATTGACGAATACCAAAATATTGACTTTGATTTTGTAATCACCGTTTGCGACAACGCCAAAGAGCGCTGTCCGTTTTTTCCAACCAAAGCACAGAAATTTCATTATAATTTTCCAGACCCAGCAAAAGCGACAGGAACTGACGAAGAAGTTGCGGAACAATTCAATAAAGTAAGGCAACTGATTAAAGAGTACTGCAAAACATTTGTGGAGCAAAATTTGTAACTTACTGACTAAAAAGGCGAATGCATAATAGGGCACTGGCGCAATGGCGGGTTACGTACTTCCTTTTAACATTTGTGCTTCGGTTCAACCTTTTTACTAAATTGAACATTTGCACTTATAATTCCCCACTTCGCCAAGACCTGAAACGTTATAACCAAAAAATAAAGATGAGCTTAACATATACTATGACTTCAAAGAAGGCTTTAACACTATTATCAATAAATCTCCCTTTAACTAATCTTCATATTTTTTTTGACTTGATTATTGACCGTGGATTTACCTGGAATAAAAAAACCAGTTATTCTGAAGAAAGTTGATAAAAAGGAAGAAACTATGCTTACTCCTCCCCTTTTTCATTAGTCTTATGGCCTGCTGAAAGTTAGTTTATGAATTGACCGATGAGCCATGACAGAAATAAAAAAACAACCGATAACAGAAATTCAAAAATCTTCTGCTTTTCAAATAATAAAAGGTTTCATACGAATATAAATTCGGGCCATTCGAATAGGAACTCACAGCCATCATATTGAAAAAAAAACAGGAGATTAGTTGGACTATGAAAAAAATTAATGCAACAATTATCATTTTATTTAGCCTGATTTCTTTGGGATGCAATTCACAAAACAAAGAAACTTATTGGCGAATCGAGACGATTTACAGAGCAGATAAAAAACCATTTATTGGTTTAACAGCGGCCAACATGGATGAAATTGCTGATTATAATTTTCATTTCATTAAGAAAAATGACACCCTTCATTTTGATTTGCCGGAAAAATTTCAGGTAGACATTAAAAATTTTAAGCGCTTGAAGCAAATGAAGATAGTAAACAAAGATTACTATGAAATGTATGATTTGGAATTTTCAGGCGACAAATTTCTGGTAAAATTTAAAGATAATGCGACTAACTCTGATTCTAAAAATACCATTATAGAATTTAAAGCAATTACTAAGGAAGAATACGCGAAGGACATTGCAAAGGAAATTGCCTACCAAAAAGATATCACTTCTAAAATGGATGCTTTGAAACTTGATCTGGAAAAACATCCACAAATTGTTCTAAATCCAACTAAAAAAATGCCGACTAAAGTAGATAGCCTGATAGCGAATACAGGTGAGGAAATATTGCTTTATACCCCTGCAAATATTCAACTAAAAGAGTCTGGTGATTTGAAGAATGAAGTTTTTGGCAATATCAAAGTAGGTACTTTCAAAGATCATTCGATGATTTATGATGTGGTGCATGAAGGAGAAGATTATGGATTAAAACAACTTACCATTTGGCTATCTACAGATTCTTCAGCCTTTAATATAGATGACTTCCTTGCTAAAAAATTAAATACTTATACTTTTAAAAGAGAAAAAAACAGTATTGTTGGATATGATATTGGCTTTGATGAAGAAACCAATCAGGCCGTAATTAATTCCTTTTTTACACTGAAGTACATTAAGTCTGGTGATACGCATGTTTTTATTTATGGAGATGTTAATCGCTCTAAAATAAAAAATTATCCAAATGCAACAGAGATGAATAAAATATTAAATTTCAATTATCAGTTATCTGAAAATATAACTCTTAAAAATAATTAGCCGAATGAAACGATTGCTTGTCTACCTATTTTCTTGTTTGACATTTGCATGTGCAGCAAATACATACGCCCAGGCAATAAAAGACAAAGACTTTTACAAGCAAATCAGTAATTATGACTTATCCAAAATCATTATACCAGAATATATTACACCGGAAGATGCCGAACGCAATAAGGAAAATATTTTAAGAGCCGAGCCGATAGGTTTTATTGGAGATGATTACCAACGCTTTTATATCCATTTTACCGCTGTAACGAAAGACCCGAATAATCCTCATCAGTACCTGGTTAAAGGAAAGACTAAAGTTAGAGAAACTGTACGAACTTTTTCAGGTAAACTTAAAATAACAAGTGCTGCAATTAGGAGTAACAAAACTTACCCGAATTACCAGCGTGGTTACGCAATGGGAACTTTTCAGCTATTTGAAGATAAAAAGTTAAGTGCCACGGGATTACTAGCCGGAATTTTTACTTCCAGATTTATTATTGATGATCAAAAAGACTTTCGTTATGATGCCCTTGGATTTAATAGCGATCGCTTTAACAACAACCAGTTTGAAGGCATTTGGACCAGCTACCGCTCAAAAGTTGCTAAAAAATGTAACTGGGGCGATTACCGGATTCCAGAAAGTAAAAAGCTAGATGTTGGTGCTGCCGAATTCTCCCCAGATTTAAAATATTTTAACAAAGGGTGGAAATATCTGATTCTGGCCCAATCAGGAGAAACTGAAAATGAGGTAGATACGGGCATAAAAAAAGAAAATGAAAAATGGTGGGAATAGAAAATACTTCGGAAAGATCTGTCCTATTCCAAATGATAATAATGATTTACAGTACGTATCAAGGCGATCCGGCATACAATCAAATTTTAAAATTTGCCGAAGGAAATAAAATAATTAAAACGCTGGGAAACAAAGCTTTGGATAATTCATTTTAATTTATTAATTTCATCATTATATTCTAACCAAATATATTTTATTGTTACCGTATAATCAAAAGCCTTCAATTTGCTATTGTTGCTGATGGCCTTTGATTATCCGTTAAAATTGTACAATGAAAAACGGTTCAATAGTGGAATTCAGCGCCAATAAGTAAACAAGAATGGTTTTTTAGCAGATCTTTTCTGGAAGTTGTTCTTAGGTCTGGGAAGTTTACACTAAACATGAAATTTTAGATCAATGGTTGCCGCCAAAATGTAGTTCTCCAACTAAAAAAATGGATTTTAAGGTCGAAAGAAAAAGGCTTTATGTAATGGTTGGACCTGATGGACAAGCACTTTGTTCATTATAAAAACTTACTTCTATTATGCCTGAAATAAACTTTAAAATGCATAGTGCATTTGCCGATCAGAATGGAAACCCGGGTTTAACTGGCTCCTAGTTGGATTTTAATCTATATTGAATCCCTGGAGCATTGAAAAAAAAATGATTGAAATGGGTATTAAAGAAGGTTCTGTTATGGCTTTAAAAAAATCTTAAAGAGCTTTAAATTATCGAAATAAAAAATTTAAAAGTTAGCAATACCTATTTTACTTCCACAGATATATCATGGGAAAAGTAGCAGAAATCAAAACAAAAGAAAATAACCAGAATGTAACTGATTTTATTGAGTCGCTGGAGCAGAAGCAAAAAAGAGAGGATAGTTATACACTAGTTGACCTGATGGAAAGGGCCAGTGGAGCGCCACCAAAAATGTGGGGAAGCAAAATTATTGGCTTTGGCAACAAAAGATACAAAAGTCCGAATACCAGCCGCGAGGTAGACTGGTTTAAAATTGGCTTCTCTCCCAGAAAAGCAGATTTCTCGCTACATTTGGTTCTGAATTTACAAGCACATGAAGATACTTTAAAGAAATTAGGAAAGTACAAAAGTGGCGTTGGTTGTTTGTACATTAGCAAATTAGAAAACATTGATCTGATAATTTTAAAAGATCTCATAATAAGTGCGCTAAAAGAAAAATAAGCTGATTCATCCACCCAATACTTATGAAAACCCAGTTCCTTACCTTGTTATTTATATTTTTGTGTTTATCCACTAATCTAAATGCCAGTCAAGTTAATGATTCTATTCCCGATCATGAAACGATCACTATTAAATCTGCTTTACTAAAAGAAATAAGAACCATTAACATTTGGAAACCAGCGGGCGTACACCGTAAACTTCCGGTGCTCTACATGCTCGATGGTGGTTTAAAGGAAGATTTTCCACACTTAGCCAATACGCTAAAAAAACTGATTGACCGTAGAGCCATTCCTCCAATGCTTTTGGTAGGGATTGAAAATACCCAGCGCCGAAGAGATTTAACGGGCTTCACTTCCGTAAAAGAAGACCGCGAAATAGCGCCGGTCGTCGGCGGATCCATACCGTTCAGAAACTTTATTAAAACCGAACTTTTTCCGGAAATCAGCAAAAAATATAATACCAATAACCAGCGTTCCATCATTGGTGAATCCCTGGCGGGTTTATTTATCGTTGAAACTTTATTTACCGAACCCGAACTATTCGATGCTTATATTGCTTTTGACCCCTCGCTGTGGTGGAATGATCACGAACTGGTTAGGGATGCGAAAAAGCTGATTTTAAAATTACCATTAACTCAAAAAAAATTCTGGTTTGCAGGTTCCAATACAAATGGAATTCAGGCCTACACAAATGCTCTTTCAGAAACTATGAAAAAGGAAAATCTAAAGCCATTAAAATGGATTTATGTGTCTGCCGATCAGGAACAACATGACACTATCTTTAAAGCTACCAAAGAGAGAGCATTAGTATGGAGTTTTGGAGCCACTCCTTAAGCCAGTAAAATGAGTTTGTTTTCCAATCAAATTAATAAATGATGGCGATTTACACCACAATGGAGCAGATGAAATTTCAATTTATCATTCACCTATGAATGGCTGTACCTACCCTATCTTCTCATTTCTTTAAAAACAATAAAAAGTCATTCTAGTACCAATTTTCTTAGTACCTAAGAGATATTATTCGTTATACGAAGCAAGCTTCAAAAAAGAATTTTAAGGAAAATAACTATATTTATTACCTCATTGCAGACACTACGCTGTAAATGAGCGACTAATAAAACAAAGGTTTAAAAGTAAAATCAAATGGCCCACAAAAACAAATTATCTACCGAACAGTGTGATACACTAATTGCTGTGTTAAAAAATCGTTTCGAGAAAAATATGAAACGCCATAAGGATATTGTTTGGGAAGATGTTGCCGCTAAATTAAGTGCAAACTATAACAAGCTATGGTCGCTTAATGAGATGGAAACCAGCGGCGGTGAGCCTGACGTTGTTGGTTTTGAGAAAGAAAATAATTGTTTTATATTTCTTGATTGTGCCATAGAGAGCCCAAAAGGAAGAAGAAGTTATTGCTATGACCAAGCGGCCTTAAATAGTCGTAAAGAAAACAAACCCAAGAATAACGTACTTGATGTAGCTGCGGAAATGGGCATTGAAATTTTAAATGAAGCACAATATCGTCATTATCAGGAACTGGAAAATTTCGACATGAAAACTTCCAGCTGGATTAAAACACCTGAGAAAATAAGAAACCTGGGTGGTGCACTATTTTGCGACCGAAGGTATGATCAGGTTTTTACATACCATAACGGCGCAGAGTCGTACTATGCTGCAAGAGGTTTTAGGGGAATTTTAAAAGTATAAAACAAATCTGGTATGGCTGAGTTAAATGAGGTAGAAAATTATATAGTTGGCTTTCCTGCAGAAACGCAAAAGCTGTTACAGTTGGTACGTAAAACAATTGCAGATCTGGCACCACAAGCTACAGAAAAAATAAGCTATGCAATTCCCACCTTTGATTTATATGGTAATCTTGTACATTATGCCGGATATAAAAATCATATAGGCTTCTATCCTGGCTCATCGGCAATAGCTAGTTTTAAATCAGAAATAGCTGATTACAAAAGCGCCAAAGGATCTATTCAATTTCCTTTAAATAAACCGGTTCCCATAGCCCTAATCACTAAAATTACTCAGTTCTGTATCAATCAAAATATCCAGAAATCTCTTGACAAAAAAAGTCTATCAAAAAAGAAAGCTAATTTTGAGGATGGATTTATTTAGCCAGAGTATACAAGAGAACCATAATCTACTTCCTTATGATGGAACCGTAAACTATTTCGGACAGGTTTTTGATTTGCCTTTAGCAGATCATTATTATGAAGTGCTCATGCATTCAATTGAATGGAAAAATGATGAAGCTTTTGTGATGGGCAAACACATCATTACTAAACGGAAAGTTGCCTGGTATGGAGATGAATCGTACCCATATACCTATTCAAATACTACAAAAGTGGCATTGCCATGGACAACAGCACTTCTTGAGTTAAAAAAAGTTGTTGAAGAAAAAACGGACTCGATCTATAATTCATGCTTACTCAATTTATATAATAATGGATCTGAAGGAATGGCTTATCATAGCGATGATGAGAAAACATTAGCCAAACATTCGCCAATTGCATCTTTAAGTTTTGGTGCAGAGCGGAGATTTTTATTCAAACACAAGCAAACTAAGGAAACTATAACGACACATTTAAGTCATGGCAGTTTGCTGCTTATGAAAGACGAAACCCAGGTAAATTGGCTGCATAGGCTTCCAACTACAACTAAAATATTGAAACCCCGAATAAATCTTACATTTAGGCAAATGCTTGTTTAAGTTCTCCTAAACAAGCATTTGCATGTTTACTTTTTAAATTCTGAAATATCTACGACACGGTTATCATCAGGTTTAGGCTTTAAAAAAGAAGTACCTCTGGCATTTTTTTCCCATGCGTAATCGTGCTGAATTTGATTCACCATGTTTCCAGATTGTGACAGGCTTGCCTCCAAGGGTATTTCTAAAGTTTCGCCGGTAATATAATTTACCTGATAAAGACTTTTGTCGAGTGCAAAAACCAAAGTTCCTTTATCAGCAGAATATAAAATAAAATTGCCCTGGATCAGCTCGGCAGAATTTTTCCTTTTGATTGGGTACACTTTACCAGGAACGGTAGCAACTACAAAATCATTATTCACGACCAAAGTTGTCCTGGTAATTTCCTGCAAACCTTTAGCAAAATCTTTGTCGCCTTTACCCGATGAAGGTTTGCTCAAAGAAACTGCACTGGTTTGCCCGTCATTTAATCCTATCACATAAAAAGGTGCATAAATACCGGCACCATCCTCCACCTGCACCAAAACTGCTGTTTTTTGGGAATTGATGAATCTGGCTTCACGAAATTTTGTAACTAGAGGCTTAGAGCCATTTTGAACATAAAGCGTTGTATCTTTATACTTGATGGCATAACCCCCTACGCTGTCTGCGCTACCTGGAACTATATCTTCAATTGTTAGCACCTTATCTTTTGATTTAGGATATTGATTAAAATCATCATTTTCGGTGAATTCTTTTGATTTTAATGTTTTCTCTGGTTTTGCATTACAGGAAAATAAAGTAGCTGAAACAAAAAGGGCAAATAGTGAAATTTTCATAAAAATGATATAGCTTTAATTTTCAGCTAATTTATCATCTTTAACACTCAGATTTATAAAATTGAATTAAAATTGATAGTTTAACGAAAAAGATACATGCACTAAACCTTAAAAGAATTTGATGATTGAAACGGAGCGCCTGATTTTAAGAGAATTGATTGAAAGTGATGTTGACGGAATGTTTGAACTTGATTCTAGTCCGAAAGTGCAACAATTTTTAGGCAAAAAAATAATATCATCGTTAGCAGAAAGCAGTGCAAACATTAAATTTATTCAAGATCAATATGTCGTAAATGGAATTGGCAGATGGGCAGTAATAGAAAAAGAAACTAATTGTTTCGTGGGATGGAGTGGTTTAAAATTAATTAAAGAAACCGTCAACAATCACATCAATTATTATGATCTTGGGTATAGATTTATTCCTTCATTTTGGGGTAAAGGCTATGCTACAGAATCAGCAGGTGTAGCAATCAAATACGGTTTTGACAATCTTGGAGTAAAAGAAATTATTGGCATAGCCGATGTGCAAAATCACGCTTCTATTCATGTTTTGCAAAAGTTAGGCCTTAAAAAAATTAACATCTTCAATTATCAGGGTAATCCTCACCATTGGATGAAGATAGAAAGTAACTTTATCAATTCTTAGCGTCTAAGCAAAGGCAGGCATATATGTGCAGGCATGATTTATCATCAGCCTAAAAAAATTCTTGAACAATAATGAAATAGCATCGCTAATCAGGTTTGTAAATACGGCTATACCTCCCTGTAAATAAAAAAAATTCTTTAAAACAAGTCACAGGACAGGGCAGGACGGGATATTAGTTTAAAAGCGCTAACCTCGTATCAGATTTAACCAAATATATTACAATACTCATTTTTTATCTGAGCCAGGAAACTATGTCTATTATTGAATTCCATAGAAAGCGAAAGCCGCTTCACACCTTCATATTGCGCTAATCCATATTTCAGGAGAATAACAAAGGAATTATGCATAGCCAAGCTAAGCAATCAAGCTCCACCCTGTTGGCTGTAATGCCCTGACCGATAGCAGAATTAACTTACTACATCAACTAATTTATTTAAAATAATAACTATGTATTTGAATTTCCAACCAAAATCAAATCATCTCAAAACCACATCAAACAAACTAAAGCTTTTAATATTTGGAGCCTCTGCGTTGTCATGTGTGATGATGAATACTGTGGTATTTGCAGCATCTGCCACGGAGAAAGAGAATAAAATTTCAAGAAAGAAAGTCGTTGATACTACCGTAAAAGGAAAAATTACTGATGAAAAGGGAGAAACGCTTGTTGGTGTAGTGATTAAGGTTAAAAATACTTCAATAGTCACCACTACAGATGCTAATGGAGCATTTTCCATTACCATACCTTCAACGGTTACTGATCCCGTTTTAGTGGTTTCTTATATTGGTTACACCAGTCAGGAAGTTCCTGTTGGAGGCAAAACTGCGATCAATATCCAGCTAAAAAGTGCCATAAATGATCTTGATGAGATCGTAATTGTAGGTTACAATGCGGTAAAGAAGAGTGATTTAACAGGCTCAGTAGTTAGTGTTGGGGCTGAAGAAATCAGATCACGACCAGTAACTAATGCCTTACAGGCCATTCAGGGAAAAGCTGCTGGTGTGGATATCACTTCAAACGAAAGACCAGGGCAGATTGGAAGTATACTCATCAGAGGTGTGCGATCAATCAATGCCAGTAATTCACCTTTATATGTGGTAGATGGAATTCCACTTCAGGCTGGTGGAATCGAAGCTATTAACCCGAATGACATTGAAGCAATCGATATCTTAAAAGACGCATCTGCTACTGCCATTTATGGTTCTCGTGGAGCAAACGGTGTAGTTTTAGTTACTACCAAACAAGGAAAAGTTGGCAGATTAACACTTGACTATGTAGGTACCGCTACCATCGAAACCTTGAACGATAGAACAGAAATGATGAATTCTGGTCAATACATTGAGTTTAGACGTGATGCTTATAGAAGAACAGCGTATTTGAATTCTATCAATGGTACTACAACTGCTCCCATTTATAATTACCCAACTGTAGCTACGCAAGCTAATGATCAGGAAATCTTTAAACAAGATCCCAATATGTTAACCAACCTAAATAAGGGTTGGGTAAATGGTGTTTTTGACGGCAGTTTAGTACCAACTACGGATTGGACAGATTTAGTAACTAAAACTGGTGTGACGCAAGACCATGTATTAAGCGTAAGTGGTGGAACTGACAAAATTAAGGCATATGGTTCATTTGGCTACTTAAATCAGGAAGGTACACAGCTTGGACAAGATTTCGAACGTTATAGCGGAAAAGTGAGTATCGAAATTAATCCTGTTAAATGGTTTAGAATGGGCGCTAACCTTACGGCCAGCTATGGCTTACAGAACTATGGTTTTCAGGCTGCAAGTGCTTCAGGACCTAGTAGTATTTATTTTGCTACCCGGGGAATGCTACCGCTTGCAATACCTTACGATGCAAATGGAAACAGAATCAATTTACCAGGTGGCGATATTAACATTCAAAACCCTATTGAAGAAGCAAATTTAAATATCAATTTACGTAAAACATTAAGAACGATAGGTTCTGTTTTCGGCGAAGTTAACCTCATGAAAGGTTTGAAATACCGCATCAACTTTGGGCCTGATTTTTCTAATTTTTATAATGGTAGATATCAGGATGCAAGATCAGTTAATCGTGATGCAGGAATTCCAGGATCGATTAATAACTATGCGCAACTCAGCCAGAATAATAGATTTGCTTACACACTCGATCACTTATTATATTATAACAAAACGATTAACAAGCATGATTTTGGTGTAACATTATTACAGAGTTCATCTTCGTTTAGAGAGGAATCCTCTTCACTTACAGGTAGTAAAATCTCATTACCAAATTCATTATGGTATGGATTGAACACTGCAAATCTTACAGGATTAGATGGATTTGATACAAATTTGAGAAAATCAACTCTTGCTTCCTACATGGGAAGAATTAATTACACTTATAACAATAAATACTTACTTACTGCATCTGCAAGGTGGGACGGAGCATCCATGTTAGCGCAAGGAAATAAATGGGATTTCTTCCCATCTGCTGCTTTAGCGTGGAGAATAGATCAGGAAGAGTTTTTGAAAAGCATTAATTGGATTAGTCAGCTAAAAGTTAGATTAGGTGTGGGTAGTACAGGAAACTCATCAGTAGATATTGGTAGTACACTTGGCCTTACTCAACCACTCACTTACACTTTTGGTAGCTCGGCTCAAACAGGTTATGTAGCATCAGATGCATCTTTAGCAAACCCAATATCTTTACCGAATAAATTACTAAGCTGGGAAAAAACGTTACAATACAATTTAGGTCTAGATTTCGATATTTTAAAAGGTCGGATCAGCGGGTCATTGGATTTCTATAAATCTAAAACGAGTGATTTGATATTATTAAAGAGAATTGCTACTGTAAACGGATATGGAACTTCTTTTGCCAATGTGGGGTCAACTAAAAATCGAGGTATTGATTTAACCTTAAATACTGTGAATGTAAAGACAAATGACTTTAGCTGGGAATCTACCTTAAACTTTTCGGTCAGTAAAGACCAAATTGTAAAACTTGACAATGGCGACATGATCAACGACAGACTCTTCATCGGGCAGAGAGTTGGTGTAGCTTATGATTATGAAAAACTCGGCATTTGGCAGAATACAGATGAAGATCGTATTGAAATGGCTAAATTTAATGCTAATATTACCAATAAGGCCAGCTGGTTTAGTCCAGGTTCTATTAGGATAAAGGATTTAAACGGAGACTACAAAATTGATGCAAATAATGACATGAAAGTATTAGGTCATTACAATCCAAGCTGGACAGGTGGTTTAACCAATACGTTTGGCTATAAAGGATTTGATCTATCCATCTTCATCATCGCCCGTTATAATTTCTTAATTCAATCAGGAGCAGAAGCGCTTCAAGGTCGTTTTGCCCAGCGAGTAGTAGATTATTGGACACCAAATAATCCTACCAACGATTATCCTGCGCCAAACTATGCTAGTGCAGGTGGCGATCCTTTCAACAGCTCCATGAATTATCAGGACGCTTCTTTTATTAAAATTAGAAATATATCATTGGGATACAATGTCCCTTCAAATCTTGCAAAAAAATTAACACTTTCAAGATTAAGGGTTTATGCGCAAGCGATTAATCCGGGACTTATTTACTCGAAAGTGAAATGGATCGATCCAGATTTGGGCGGCTCAACATTTAACCGTGGTTTTGTATTTGGAGTTAACGCAAGTTTCTAACTAATCAAGAAAGAAAAAATGAAAAAATTTATCAATATATTATCAGGAATGGCGCTATTAAGCGGATTAATGATCTTACCCACTTCCTGTAAAAAAAGCTTCCTGGATGAGGAAGTAATTAATTCACACAATACATCTGACTTTATAACTACTTCAGGATTGGACGGTTTGGTCATTGGCATGTATCAGGGTTTAAAATTTCACTTTAATTATACCTGGGCCTATACAACAACCAATTATGGCGTTGATGAGTTTACCACTGGAGGAGATCGGACAGAACAAATGTTCAATTCTTATGATGGAAACTTCAATTCATTATCCGGAGATGTTGCTTCTATCTGGGATAATATGTATGGCAATATCAACTCTGCAAATATAGTAATCCAAAATGTTCCCAAATACTACCAGGGTGGTAACAAGGATGTTCGTTTGGGTGAGGGTTATTTTATGCGTGCTTTCGATTACTTTAAACTGGTTAAACAATTTGGGGGTGTTCCATTAAAATTAGAGCCATCTGAGGTTATTCAGGAGGAATTTACCAGAAGCTCTGCTAAAGAAATTTATGAACAGGTTATTCAGGATTTCACAAAAGCGTATGAATTGCTGCCGGCAACCGCAGCAGAAACCGGAAGAATCACAAAATGGGCAGCAGCACATTTTCTGGCAAAAGCTTATCTTTTCCGTGCCAGTGAATTCAATAACGATTGGAACGGCGATACTAAAAGTGCTGATTTACAGAACGCGATTAAATTTGCTGATTTGGTGATTAACAGTGGTAGTCATACACTTGCAAATAATTTTAGCGACTTATGGAATTTCACTACTCCGGACGGACCGAACGAAACCAATAAAGAAATTATACTCGCTGCTCAGTTTTCAAACAATACAACCACTCAGGGTCGGTATGGTAATCAAATTCACCTTTACTATCCATCGGTTTATCAAACCCTTCCTGGGATGGTACGTGATTTAGCCGGAGGCCGTGAGTTTCAAAGAATGCGCTCAACTGATTATTCACTTGATGTTTTTGACAGGGTAAATGACTCCAGGTTCTGGAAAAGTTTCAAGACGAGATATATCTGCAATAACCCCGCAAGTGCGCCAAAGTGGACCAAAGCAACGGCTCCAACGCCTGCACAGGAAGGAACTGTTAAGTTTGTTGGAGGGGAAGAAGCTGTTTTGTATATTATCAATAATGCTGGCGATACGCGATATACTGCTGTAGATGCAGCTTCAACAAATCCGCTTCCTACAGATATTGGCAGACGCAAACCTAGTATGTATGTGAGATATTTTGCCGGACAGCCACAAAGTTATTTAAATGCACATGGAAATTATGGTGCAAGTCAGTTTGTTGCCTTATCTAAATTTATGGATGGCTCAAGAAACCTGGTCGCTTCTCAATTTGGTCAGCGAGATGGTATTTTGGCTCGTTTGGCTGAAACATATCTTATAGCTGCTGAAGCTTATGGCAAGCTTGGACAATATGCTCAAGCGATTCCCTATCTAAACAGGGTAAGAGACAGAGCTGCTTATAAAGATGGTGAAAATAGAGAAAGTTATGTAGACGGAGGAATTGCCTATAAAACTAATCCTGCAACCAATCAAACTGCGCTATCATCATATTCTGATAAAAACACGTATTTCGAGTCTAACAATATTGCAACAACAACAGCCAACACGTTGTCATCAATGCATTTAAATACGGAAGCTGATATTTTCAATTCAAATAAAGAATTTTTTAATAATGTTGGTGCAGTTTCGCAGGCAGACAAATTTACAGCCTTTATTTTGAATGAAAGATCGAGAGAGTTAATGGGCGAATTACAAAGATGGGAGGATTTAGCAAGAACTAAAACACTGGTTTCCAGAACAACAGCTTTTAATGCTGAAGCAAAACCTTCTGACAGTAAGCATTATCTAAGACCTATTCCGCAATCATTTTTAAATGTACTTAAAAGTAATGGAAATGCCCTGACACCGGAACAAAGGCAGGCACTACAAAATCCAAACTGGTAATTTTTTTTTACCGAAGAAAAAGGCTGTCCATTATAAAATGGTCAGTCTTTTTTGTTTTAAAAGTTTATGGTTTAGTTTTTGATACAAAGTGAAAAAATTTAAAACATGAAAAATCTATCTTTCTTAGCCTTAATTATTTTATTTTTCAGCTCTTGCCTTGAAAAAACTGATCCAAAAATGTTAACTAATACCAAATGGGAACTCGTAGCATTACCTGGGTTAACCTTACCGGAAAATGCAAAGGCTACGCTTCTGTTTGCAGATAGTTTAAAAGTAAGTGGAAAAGCCTTTTGCAATAACTATGGTGGAAAGGCAGAAATTATAGACGGTAAAATCACTTTGAAAAATCTTTACAGCACTAAAATGTTTTGCCAGGAAACAGCATCTGCAGAAAGTGCATATATGAAAGCAATCAACCAGGTGAATGGTGCTAAAGTTGAAAATAATCAACTTTTATTAACCGATGGCCATAAAAAACTAATGGTGTTTAAAAAAATGAAAGAGTAACATTAATTTCACGCAGTCCGGAAATTAAAATTTTTAGCTAATTTTGGGCCTCATTTACACATAAAGAATGCTGTTAACCCTCAAAAAAGATTTAAAGTTTTTTTTCTCTACCATTAAAAACGCATTCGTTTTATTTCAAAAAAATGATCCGCTGCGTTTGGCAGGGGCGACAGCATTCTTCACTAATTTCGCTCTTCCGCCAATACTAATTATTTTAATCAGACTATTCGGCATATTTACCGATCGAAAGATGCTGGCTACTCATTTATTCGATCGTTTAGCAAACATCCTTGATGGTGAAAGCATCGCTCAAATCAGATCAACCTTAAGAAACATACGTGGTATTAATCAGGAATGGTACATCACCCTTTTTAGTTTCATATTCTTTTTATTCGTAGCCACAACCCTTTTTAATGTAATTAAAAATTCATTGGAACAAATTTGGGCTATTGGTCAGAAAGATAAAAAAGGGATTTTAAGAACGCTTCAATCACGGGCCATTTCAGTAATCATTATTCTTTTGGCTGGAATTTTATTCTTTATCGGACTGCTTGCAGACAGTATTCAAGCTATTATTGGCGCATTCCTTAAATCAAATTCGCCATCGTTTGGCTTAGTGCTAACTTCTTTGCTTAATCAATTGGTTTTTGTCATCATTGTAACTACGTGGTTTACCGTGTTGTTTAGATATTTAACCAACGGCAGACCCACATGGAAAGCGGCACTTTCAGGCGGATTATTAACAGGATGTCTATTTACCGTAGGAAAATATATTTTAAGAATTCTTTTACCGCTCAGCAATATCAGTAACATTTATGGCTCTGCCGGATCCATTATCGTAATTATGCTTTTCGTATTTTATTCTTCACTAATCTTTTATTTTGGAGCTTCTTTTATAAAGGCTTTAAGTGTAGGAAAAGAAACACCAATTGTTCCTAAAAATGGGTCTTTCGCTTATGAAATGACTGAAGTTGATTCATAAAAAAAATGACCTCTTAAAAAAAAGGTAAATCGGAAGATTTACCTTTTTTTTATTTTGTTTGATAGGTATAATTAAAATAATCTATATCCTAAACCAACTGTAAATAAATTCAGTTTTGTTCCAGGATAGCCAGCTTTATTAAGTTTTGACAAACCTAATTCGTATCTGGCTTCAAGACTTAATTTTTTAAGGTCTACACCTGCACCAAATTGCCATGCAACGGCTTGATTTTTAAATTGGGCACGAAACACGTTACCAGCTGCCTGACTGAAACTTTGATTTTCGTCTAAAATGAATGAAATCATAGGACCAGTATTCAAGCGTACGCCAACACCAACTGCACCAAATTTAGTTCCTACTAACAAAGGCACATCTAAACTGGTAAAACTTACCTTGTTTACGTCTCCGGTAGTTTCACTCACTAAATTTGTCTTTTTACCAGAAATATAAAGTTCTGGTTGGAAATGAATTCCTGCCCCACCTACTCTTGCCCAAACTCCACCATAAAATCCTGCACGGTTATCACTCTTAAATGTGTTTTCCGAATCGAATTTAGAAAAGTTAGCGCCGGCTTTTAAGCCAAATTGGAATGTAGGCAGCAATTGAGCGCTGGCTAGAGAGCACGTGAAAAGCAGTGCAGCTGTAAATGATAAAAGTTTCATATCTGAATAATTAGATTTCTTTAGCTTGTTGCATTATTGATCGCCTCTTGTTCTTTCAAAGCATCAATATTGTTTTTATCGCCAAAATTTTGTGTTTTGCTCGCAAAATACTCTAAAATTCCGACAATTGTATCTAAATTATCGCCTAAACGTTGGTGCATGTCGCCAGCGTCCTTCTCTAAACGACTATCACCCAGCTCAATATTATCAACTTCTATTTTACCAATTTTTTGAATAAGTGCTTGTTGAGAATTTTGTAAATCTTCTAATTCACGCACTATTTTCTCCATCAATTCAAACTTCTTTAAAGTATTCATAGGTCTTAATTTTAATTTTTTAAAAATGGTTTAATAATAAACCCATAGCGCCCCATTTTGTTTTTTTGCTTTTGATTTGGGTACACAAGAAACAACTAATTAGATTAGTTAAAATTAAACTTATGATTTTTTTTTACTTACCTAATGCTTTTAAGCATTAAAAATTTTTGAATGCTCAGGAACGTGTTGTTGACAAGGAGAAGTTATTTGACTATTATTAAACCCAGCGATATGCAAAAGAAGGTGTTTATTTAAAACATGCTACAGCATAAATACTAATGATTTGAAAGTCACTATATAAATGGGATATTGACTTCCAATGGCTTGCAATAATGTCCAACCAAAGCGATTTTATCCCAAAGAGAATACCCTATTGCCAAACAACCTTAACATTTTATTTAGCTTGGGTAGCATTAATGCCAAAAGTGATAATTGTGATAAAGTAAAATAATACTATGTCCAAACCCCAAAGATAGACTCAGTTAATTTCAAGGTATATAACCTTCTGGCCAATCTATATTCGATCTAGGATTAACTGAAATGCGTTTATTTGTTAAGGGCAAATAGGATGAATCCTTTAGATGGAGATTTTGCGGGAGACCTTGCTGATGTACATATCTACTAACAAAATTTTGGTAAAGCCTATCAAGCTTTAAATATTGCGATAAGGGAAAAAAGCGATAATCTGGTATTACAACGTGCTAAACTGCCCATCGCCAAATCAACTTAAAAATATGAAGAGTTGATTAAATCAGGGCAAAGATTTTTGAAAAGTAGTACAGAAGCGGCTATCCTTAAAGTTTTACCAAAGCCTATTATTTCACAAAAAAAATCAGAAAGCTATAGATTTGTTTAAAAGGCTGAAAAGTTTGAGTAGTCAAAATAATTTATTAGCTAAATAAGATCCTGAAAAACTGGTTTTACGTTATCCCAAAATTCATCTAATGCTATTATTCTGGGTTTAAAAAATGAAATCAGATCTGGCCAGTGCTGCTGATTAAAAATGCTAATTCCTGCTAAAGTAAGTGAAATCTGACTTAGAGATTTACCGTAATCATCTAAAAAATCTCTATGCCATTCCCATTCCTCACCAATACTGTTGTGTAGCATCGACTTGAATTCTTCAAACTGATCAAATATTAAATGTCGGATATCAGCATCTGCATGAGTAAGTTGTATGGCTATTAAAGCTTGTTTATTGGTAACATCCATCTTGAAATAGATGTTTTTCACTCCTGTTTTATAATTCACCCAGTGCACGGTTGATCCGCTAGCAGAAGGCACTGGTTTCATATACTGTCCAAAACTTATCCAAAACTGCTGTCTTAAACGTGTTGCTTCTTCTTTACTATACATGGTTAATAGGTTTCAAAAGCTTAGAGTACAGCTCCCTGTCTCCCCATTAAACGGGCAACATATTTTCCAATAATGTCAAATTCCAGATTAACCGTATCTCCTACTTCTATTTGATGGAGATTGGTATGTTCAAAAGTATATGGGATAATGAATACCGAAAATTCATCTTCCTGTGAATTAACCACTGTAAGGCTGATTCCATTCACACAGGCAGATCCTTTTTCCACAGTCACATTGCCTTTACTGCTATCATATTTGAAACGAAATTCCCAACTACCATCCAACGCTTCTCTTTTAACACAAACTGCTGTCTGATCTACATGGCCCTGTACAATATGCCCGTCCAAACGTGCATTCATTTGCATACAACGTTCCAGATTAACCTTGCTGCCTACCTTCAAGTTACCTAAATTGGTTTTGCCGAGAGTTTCATCAATTGCTGTTACTGTGTGAGAATCATTGGTTAAAGATACGACAGTCAGGCATACGCCATTATGAGCAACACTTTGGTCAATTTTAAGCTCATGACTGATTGACGAAGATATGGTAAAATGAATATTGGTATGATCATTTTTAATGGCAGTTACTTCGCCAAGATTCTCTATAATTCCGGTAAACATGTTTTTTACTTTTAAAATTCGGCATCAGCCGCAAAAAATTAAATCTTTTTATTGATTGGATCTTTTATTTCTCCAGGCAGATATTTTATCACCTCGACCTAATTCTGCCTGATATTGCACTTTCACACTAAATATTTTTGCAGCCATGATTGCAGCAATCATGACTTCCCTTTCATTGTTATTTTGCAGGCTTTTATCATTAAAATATTTCCCTACAAAGTGGGTGTCAAACTGCCCGCTGGTAAAAGCCGGGTGTTTCATCACAAACTTACCAAAACCCAGCGTAGTTTCGATCCCAGTAATATCATATTCTTCAATTGCCCTGATCATCCGGTCAATGGCTTCTTTTCTATCTTTTCCATAGGTGATTAGTTTTGCAATCATAGGGTCGTAATAAATCGGGATTTCCATACCTTGCTCAAAGCCATCATCAACCCTTACGCCATTTCCTTTTGGTGTTTTATATCTGGTTAGCGTCCCTATATCGGGTAAAAAACCGTTATTCGGATCTTCAGCATATACACGAAGCTCGACGGCATGACCTTTAATTTCCAAATCATCCTGACTAAAGCACAGTTTAAATCCCTGAGCAATCTTTATCTGCTCTTTTACCAAATCTACTCCTGTGATTAATTCGGTAACCGGATGCTCAACTTGTAAACGGGTGTTCATCTCCAGGAAGAAAAAGTCTAAGTTCTCATCCAGAATAAACTCCACGGTACCTGCTCCGGAGTAATTTACTGACCGGGCAACATCAACAGCACATTGCCCCATTTTAGCTCTTATTTCTGGCGTTAAAATGGCTGATGGGGCTTCTTCTACTACTTTTTGGTGGCGACGTTGAACTGAACATTCTCGCTCGAACAAGTGTACGATATTCCCATAATTATCGCCGAGCACCTGAATTTCAATATGCCTTGGCGAGGTTACATAACGTTCAATAAAAACTGCTCCATCACCAAATGCCGACGTAGCTTCGCTTACAGCTAACTGCATTTGCTCCTCGAATTCCTCTACACGTTCTACAATTCGCATACCTTTTCCGCCACCACCAGCAGCAGCTTTAATTAAAATAGGGAATCCAACGTCTACTGCCCTATTCTTGGCTTCATTGACGTCTTCAATGGCCTCTTCCGTACCTGGAACCATAGGAATCTGATATTTTAAAGCCGCAGCTTTTGCAGATAATTTATTTCCCATAATTTCCATCGCATAGGCAGACGGTCCAATCAAAATAATTCCGGCGTCAGCCACCATTTTAGCAAAGGCTGCATTTTCAGATAGAAAACCATAACCGGGGTGAATAGCCTCAGCACCGGTAGCCAAACAAGCCTGGATAATTTTTTCCCCTACCAGATAGCTTTGGTTTGAAGGTGACGCACCAATAAATATTGCTTCATCGGCATAGCGAACATGGAGCGCATCACGGTCAGCTTCTGAAAAAACAGCTACCGTTTGAATATCCATTTCTTTTGCAGACCGCATAATGCGTAATGCAATTTCGCCCCGGTTGGCAATTAATATTTTACGAATATTTCTGATGTGAGGACTTTGGTCTGTCATTTGGTTAGGATTAAGATCATTCACTTAAGAGCAAAATTACAAATGTAAAATTATTTCAATGGCTTCATCAATCATCGATTCATTTAGATCAAGATGGGTTACCAGCCTGATGGTATTGGCACTTGTAGCACTGCAATGTAAACCTTTATCTTTTAAATGATCAACTATTTTTTGGGCGGCGCCTGATTCGACCTCAAAAATCAAAATGTTAGTTTCAACCGGTATGATTGATTTGACATAACCCGTACGTGCCAGCGCAGCTGCTAAAGCCTTCGCATGATCGTGATCCTGCTGCAGGCGATGCACATTATGGTCTAACGCATAAATACCTGCCGCAGCTAGAAAACCAGCCTGACGCATCCCGCCACCAAAGGCTTTTCTTACTTTTCTAGCTTTGCGGATCATATCTTTCGTTCCCAATAATACAGAGCCTACAGGAGCACCTAATCCTTTTGATAAGCAAACAGATATCCCGTCAAAATATTTCCCATAACCCGAAGCACTATCGCCTGTAGCCACCAGGGCATTAAATACTCTTGCACCATCTAAATGCAATTTCAATCCCTTTATATTACATAAATGATGAATAGGTGCAATCTGATCTAATGTGTAACATTTTCCCCCGCCCTTATTAACCGTATTTTCCAATACTACCAAAGTGGAGTTAGGATAATGAATATTATCTTCATTAATTTCGGGCTCAATCAGTTCGGGTGTTAAGATTCCCCGTTCACCGTGTAGTAACCGAACCGATGCTGACGAATGAAAGGCAATACCACCAATTTCATAGCGGTATACGTGAGCCGTCTGGTCGCAAATCACCTCATCCATCGGTTGTGTGAAACATTTAATGGCAATCTGGTTGGTCATGGTTCCAGAGGGACAAAACAATCCGGCTTGCATATTAAACTTGGAAGCTAATTTTTGTTCTAATGCATGTACGGTCTCATCTTCGCCAAATACATCATCACCTACTTTTGCACTCATCATCGCATCAAGCATTCCTGCTGATGGTTTGGTCACCGTATCGCTTCGGAAGTCTAAAAATCTACTATTCATATCTCTTATAATTGTAAAATATTATTGACAGGTAAAAAAAAGACCAAGGCCCTTGAATGTATAATTTTAAGGATTTTAAGCGATTTAAGGCCGTATATAGTGTATTTTTTACACACTTAAATTTATGGAATAACAAATTGTTAAAAAATTATTAAAAAAAAACATACAAAATATAAGAGTTTTTATACTTTTATCGTGCTAAAACCAAAAATAAATAAAATGATAGTAATTGCAGACGGTGGATCGACCAAGACAAATTGGTGTTTGATTAACGAGGCCGGCAGAAAAATTTACTTTAACACCGAAGGTTACAATCCATATTTTTCAAAAGGAGAATACATTGTAAAATCGCTTAATGAAACTCTTCCAGACCACTTGGAAAGAGAAAAATTAACTGGTGTTTATTATTACGGCGCTGGATGCTCAACCCCGGGTAACGTAAAAATCGTTGCTGATGCAATGAAACAGGTTTTTAAAAATGCCGAAATTTTTGTTGGTCATGACTTACTGGCCTCATGTAGAGCACTTCTTGGAAACGAGCCTGGATTTGCTGCTATTTTGGGTACAGGAACTAACTCATGCCTTTATGATGGTAAAGATATTACTTTAAACATCGATTCACTAGGCTATTTTCTAGGTGATGAAGGTAGCGGTTCATACATTGGTAAACGTATTTTAAGCGATTACATGAAAGGCTACATGCCAAAAGGGTTGCGTGAAGCATTTTATGATAACTACGCCTTAACAAACGAAGATATATTCGATAACATTTATAACAAACCATTGCCAAATCGTTTCTGCGCTGGCTTTAGTAAGTTTTTATACGACTTTAAAGATACGTACGAAGATTATGCCTTCAACACCATCGATTACGCCTTCACATCCTTCTTTGAAGCCTTGGTTGTTCATTATCCAAATTATAAAGACCACAAATTAAACTGTGTAGGTTCTGTAGGTTACAGTTTCAGAGATATTTTAAGTATTGTAGCAGACAGATATGAAATGGGCGTTGGTAAAATTATCCGTTCACCGATAGATGATTTAGTGCACTACCACTTAGAACTAGCACCTAAAGGTTAGTCTGACATTTAGATTCCAAAAAAAAAGCTTCAGTTTGAAAACTGAAGCTTTTTTGTACATATGACCTTTCGTTTTAAGGACTTTTTGCTTTTAAATTAGAAAGAAATCTCTTTACCAAAAAGCTTAGCATATTTTCTTTTATCAAAACGGTATAAAGTTGCTGCCCTGTATGATACGCCTTTTTGCTTTTCATCCAGTTCTTTTAATACACCAAAACTGACAATTTTCTTTCTGAAATTACGCTTATCTAATTTTTTGCCCAGCACCAGTTCATAAACATGTTGCAACTGGGTCAATGTAAATTTCTCCGGCAATAGTTCAAAAGCAATGGGTTGATGCTTAATCCTGCGTTTTATTTTCTCTAAACCTTTGTCGTAAATTTTCTGGTGATCGAAAGCAAGTTTAGGTAAATCTGTTATAGGCGCCCAATTGGCTCTTTTGGCGTAATTACTAATCGGACGAACGTCCTTATCTCCGCCTAAACGAATCAGCGCATAATATGCCAGGGTGATCACCCTGCCTTGTGGATGTCGGTCAGGGTCGCCAAAAGCATAATACTGCTCCATAAAGATACCTCTTAAGCCAGTTAACTCATATAAAATACGGGCAGCAGATTGATCTAAACTTTCATCGGCCCCTACAATGTTACCGGGCAATGCCCACCAGTCTTTAAATGGTTCTTCATTCCTTTCGATAAGCAGGATTTTTAATTCCTTACCATCAAATCCAAACAAAACGCAATCTATCGAGAATACTGAATCTAAATGAGGTAAAATTTGTTCCAAGGTAAAATTTAATTATTTTGAGCAGATAAAGGTATGACTTTCAATAATAAGTAAAAAAAATAAAAAAAATTACTTAGTGTAAAAATTACACACTATATTCGTATCATAGATGGAGCCAAATATTAAAAATATAGCCGTACTTACTTCTGGTGGTGATGCACCAGGAATGAATGCCGCAATCAGAGCCGTTGTACGTACCGGAATCTATAATGGCATCAACATGTTTGGTGTTATGCAAGGTTATCAGGGTTTAATAACGGACAACATAAAACCGATGGATGCCCGTTCTGTAAGCAACATTTTACACTTGGGCGGAACAATTTTAAAAACGGCACGTTGCCTGGAGTTTAAAACTGATGAAGGTCAGCAAATTGCCTACAATAATTTAAAAAAGAATAATATAGATGGGCTTGTCGTAATTGGTGGAGATGGAACTTTTACTGGAGCGAGAAGATTTTCAGAAAATTTCGGTGTTAAAGTGATCGGCATCCCGGGAACAATTGACAATGACCTTGTTGGATCTGATTTCACCTTAGGTTATGATACTGCTATTAATACAGTAATCGAAGCAATCGATAAAATCAGGGATACTGCAGATGCTCATGACCGTTTATTTTTTATTGAAGTAATGGGCCGCGACTCAGGATGTATTGCACTCAGAAGTTCAATTGCCAGTGGAGCCGAAGCCGTATTATTGCCTGAAAAAGAAACAAGCGTTAATGAATTAATCACCAAGCTTAAATTAGGCGCAGCAACTAAAAAATCATCCAGTATTGTGATTGTGGCCGAAGGGCATAAACAAGGTGGCGCTTACGATGTGGCCAAAAAAGTAAAAGAAACTTTTGATCATTACGATACCAAAGTGACGATTCTTGGACACCTTCAACGCGGAGGAAGCCCTAGTAGTTTTGACAGAATTTTAGGCAGCAGACTTGGTTTTGCGGCTGTAAATGCGTTAATTGCCGGAAAAACTGAACAAATGGTCGGGCTGATTGGAAACGAAATCAAATTGACTAGTATTAAAGAGGCTTTATCGGCGCACAGTTTTAAGCTGGAGCCTGATTTATTAGAAATGACCGAAGTTTTATCGATATAATATGATAGCAGTTGTTTACAGTGGATCGAAAACAGCATTCTGGAAATTAACCAAGAATGGAAAGGTTGTGGCGCATTGCAACACAATGGGTATCAATCCTACCTTTGTTGATTCTAAAACTATTTTACAAATCCTTAATAAAAAGGTAGTGCTGGTAAACAATGCGGAGAACATAAAAAAAATATATTTTTTTGCTGCCGGAGCATCTTCTGCAGATAGAAAAGAAGAATTGGCGAACACCTTATCATCCTTTTTCAAACACAGTAAAGTGTTTGTTGAGAATGATTTATTCGGGGCTGCAAAAGCCGCCTGTTTTGATCAGCCTGGTATAGTAGGTATGTTAGGAAGCGGATCACACTGCGCCTATTTTGACGGAAAAAAGCCCTTAAAAAACAATTACGGCTTGGGTTATATTCTCGGTGATGAAGGTTCATCAAATTATTTTGGGAAAATGCTACTTAAAGATTTTTTAAGTCACAAATTACCGGCCGACCTGGAAAGTAAATTTATCCGAAATTATAACCTTGATCGCCCTCAAATTTTGGAGAGGATTTACAGAAAGCCACAAGCCAATATATTTCTGACTTCATTTTTCGATTTTTTTACACAAAATATTAAGCATGAGTATATTATTAAGGTAATAGATGAAGGCTTTGAAAAATATTTCCAAAACTATGTTATTCCGATGGCTGAAAGACATAATGACTTGGAAATTCATTTTGTAGGCAAAGTAGCCGCTGAACTCGAAGACAGGCTACACTTAACTGCAGAAAAACATCAACTTAAAATTAAAACTATTATTAAAGAACCAATACTTAATTTATTAAAACATTACACTAATTAACAAAAACAATGAGCAAAATTGGAATAAACGGTTTCGGCCGTATCGGCAGACTTGTATTTAGAGCTGCACTTAAAAGAGGATTAGATATCGTAGCTATTAATGATTTAATCGAGCCGGATTACATGGCTTATATGTTAAAATATGATTCGACCCACGGCAAGTTTGATGGAACAATTGAAGTTGTTGATGGTAATTTAGTAGTAAATGGTAAAACTATCCGTGTTACAGCAGAAAAAAACCCGGCTGATTTGAAATGGGACGCAGTAGGTGTTGATGTAGTAATCGAATCTACAGGTATCTTTTTAACTCGTGTAGATGCTGAAAAACACATCGCTGCAGGTGCTAAAAAAGTAGTATTCTCTGCTCCGGCTAAAGATGCTGATATCCCTACTTATGTTATGGGTGTTAACCACAATAAATTAACTGCTGATCAGACTATTGTATCTAACGCTTCTTGTACAACAAACTGTTTAGCACCAATTGCTAAAGTATTAAATGACAACTTTGGTATTGTTGAAGGATTAATGAGTACAATCCACGCAGTAACTGCTACTCAGAAAACTGTTGATAGCCCATCTGCAAAAGATTGGAGAGGTGGTCGCGGTGGTTTCTCAAACATTATCCCATCATCAACTGGTGCAGCTAAAGCTGTTGGTATGGTTCTTCCTGAATTAAAAGGAAAACTTACTGGTATGTCTTTCCGTGTTCCTGTTGCTGACGTTTCAGTAGTTGATTTAACTGCCCGTTTAGAAAAACCAGCAACATACGAAGAAATTAAGGCAGCAATGAAAGCAGCTTCAGAAGGCGAATTAAAAGGCGTACTTGCTTATACTGAAGACGATGTTGTTTCTTCTGATTTCATCGGTGATGATCACGCTTCTATTTTTGATGCAAAAGCAGGTATCTCATTAAACGATAACTTTGTAAAAGTTGTTTCTTGGTACGATAATGAGTGGGGTTATTCTTCAGCTTTAGCTAAATTTGTAGAATACTATGCAAGTTTATAATAAATAGACTTTCAATTCCATATTTAAATTTTAAAGGGGTTAATGTAAATAACATTAACCCCTTTTTTTATATAAAAATAATTTTCACTAATAAATCAATAAATTTTTAACACCAATTTAACAGATAAGCTTACGATTTTGAAGTCAAAAGCTCGAAATACAACAGAGAATATCAACATAAGTCTAATAAAAAGACATTAAATCGATTAATAATCAAGTTATAATATTAAAAAATCAATTAAAAAGACTTAAAAGGCATTATTTAACAATTAATTAACACATTTTCAACGTATATTTGACGAGGAGCAAATCCAAACGTTCATTTACAATCAAAAATTAGTCGTTAGCCAAAAATGACAAAAAAAATACTAAAAAAAATCATAGTGTATATTTTACACTATTAAATTTTTTCCTATATTTGTAGAGTAATAAACGGAACGATATTTGTTTATTCAGAAAATAGAAAAATCATCCTGATAAACATTAGGTTTAAAGGATTAAAGACAAAGCCTGGCTCATAACAGGTTTATATTTGGTTAGAAAAAAAGGAGACGCTTGGATAAGGTCTCCTTTTTCTTTTTAAGAACTTTTTTGATTATAATTCAACCGCCTAACCAGGAAAAGGCTAAAGCAATAACAAATCTTCTTGTTTTTTTAATTACAACCTAATTAACAGATAAAATAACCTAAATTTAAATACAGTAAAAAATAAATAATATAAATGCTATAGCGAGCTACGTGCAAATAGATATATGCCCACAACTGTACTATTTACTGAACGCTTTGGATACAGCTTGAATTATTTAACTGCCTTGATGTGTTTATTGGTTATTTTAATTAACCAGGTAAACAACCGAAATCTATCATCATAAGAGGAAATCAGATTTCTAGCTTCTGTAAAAACAGCTTCAAGAATTAATGCTGATGTTGCTTCGTCTTTTAATTCACGAAGGATATGACCATAAATGCCCGGCGAGTATTGTTTAAACAATTTTATAAATGCATTTGTATTCCCAGTTTTAAGTTCAGTTAAAAACTGCTCATCATCGGCGATCCAAACTTTCAAATTAACGTCCTGGCGTACACTTAAACTGTTTGTTGACAACTGCATATTTAATAATTGTTTATCGATTAACAGTCGCACACGCACTTTGTTTATGCGGTTGAGTTTATTCAAACAACTGACTGGAATAACCTAAACCAACATCCTAAAAAATGCATTTTGTAACACTATCATGCTATTAAGATCGTGAGGCTATTGCCGTGAACCTGACATTACTTATGAAAAGGAAGGTAACTTTAAAATGGGACCAGAGGTCTATTTTACCGATAAGCAGTATATATAGCACCCTGCAACAGTCAATTTTGAGAATGCAGTTTCGTAACAGAGAAAGATTTCCGTTTGATCAATGCATAAAACTTCACACATACCATACAAAGCCGATGCAAGATGTAGTTCAATAGCACTCATTTAAATCCAACCTTTGATGATATCTTGACCCATACCGAAGGAAGAACTTTCAATAGAGGAATAAAATTTAAACGATAACCTGTATTTAATAAAAATGAAGTATTGTTAATATCAACATTTTTTATATCTTTGCACCTCTTTGGAAGCTTCCACTCCAAAGATTAAGAAAGCCTTTCAGCAATGAAAGGCTTTTCTTATTTATGATTATTTGCTCTTGAAAACCACCATCGCTAAAGGTGGCAACGTGATATTGATCGAAAATTCCTGTCCGTTGAAGCCGTACAGAGCAGGAGTAATATCACCTCGGTTATTAATTCCACTGCCATAATAAGCAATATCATCAGTATTAAAAATTTCTTTCCACTTAGTTTTAAATGGCACACCAATGCGATAATTTTCCCTTACTACAGGGGTAAAGTTAAGTGCAATAACTAAGGTATCTTTGGCTTTTGGTCCTTTTCGCATAAATACGAATACAGATTCATTAGCATTGTCGGCATCAATCCACTCAAAACCTTCATAGCTGAAGTTGTAGTGATATAATGCCGGTTCTTTACGATAAAGAAAATTCAAAGCCTTTACCGTTTCCTGCATGCCTTTGTGCGGTGCATATTGAAGAAGATTCCAATCTAAAGATTCAGTAAAATTCCATTCGCTGGTAGAACCGAATTCATTACCCATAAATAGCAGTTTAGCACCAGGATGGGTAAACATATATCCATAAAGCGACCTCAGATTAGCAAATTTCTGCCATTCATCACCCGGCATTTTATAAAGCATTGGAGACTTTCCATGTACAACTTCATCATGTGAAAACGGAAGCATAAAGTTTTCTGTAAACGCATAAGTCATACTAAAACTTAGCTGATTATGGTGGTGTTTCCGCCCCAGTGTATCTACTTTAAAATACTTCAAAGTATCATTCATCCAGCCCATCATCCACTTCATACCAAAGCCAAGCCCTCCTGAATGAACTGGATGAGTAACGCCGGGATAGGTACTACTCTCCTCAGCAATGGTTTGCACACCTTCAAAATTACCGTAAACGGCGACATTTAAATCTTCAAGAAACTTAATTGCGCCTAAATTTTCTGAACCGCCATAATCGTTGGTCGCGGCATCACCATCTTTTCTTGAAAAATTAAAATAGAGCATCGAGGCTACTGCATCTACACGCAAACCATCTGCATGATATTGATCTAACCAAAACAGAGCATTACTGATTAAAAATGACCGTACTTCATTACGGTCATAATTAAAGATGTAAGACTTCCAGTCAGGATGAAATCCTTTGCGCATATCAGCATGCTCGTATAAGTGCGTTCCATCAAACTCATAAAGACCATGACGATCTCCTGGGAAGTGAGATGGAACCCAATCCAAAATAACCGCTATGTTGGCTTTGTGCAGTTCTTCAATAAGATACATCAAATCCTGGGGAGATCCATATCGGGAACTCGCACCAAAATACCCGGTAACCTGGTATCCCCAGCTGGGGAAATATGGAAATTCCATCACTGGCATAAGCTCCACGTGTGTAAAACCCATTTCCTTGATATAAGGAACCAGCCTGCCTGCAACTTCTCTTGCTGTTAATACCCGCTCCGGATTTGATGGATCTCTTTCCCACGAGCCAAGATGTAATTCGTATACGGAGATGGGTTGATCAAGCGCATTCAATTTCGCCCGCTTACCCATCCAGGTTTTATCTTTCCAGTTATAATAAGTATCCCAGATGATGGATGCCGTTTGTGGAGGATGTTCCCACCTTCTTGCATAAGGATCACCCTTTAAGTGTTCTGACTCATCGAAACCCTTAATAAAATACTTATAAACCTCACCTTTAAACACATTAGGAATAAATCCTTCCCAAATTCCAGATTGATCCCAACGTTTATTCAACGCATGGGTATGATGATCCCAATTGTTAAAATCACCTACAACTGCAACCTCCCGGGCATTTGGCGCCCATACTGAAAAATAAGTTCCACGCTCCTTTTCTAGAGTTATTAAATGCGAACCCATTTTTTCATATAACCGGAAATGCTTTCCCATCAGAAAAAGATCAATGTCATAATCAGTAAATAAACTATATACCCTAACGTTGGCATTAGCGTCTATTTTAGCTTGGGATGACTTCTTTTCTGTAACTTTTTTCACTTTTGGCATATTGATTTCGGCTAGATATTAAGAGCCCCGAATACTAAACAGCAATCGGGGCTTAATAGATTTACAGACTTAAAATCTGCATTTCGGTAAAATTTTTCAAGCACTTAAAGTGCAGGACATTTTGATCATCAGTATGAAAATCTGTGATCTCTTTGTTATCTACAGTAATTTTTCGTACCTGAAATTTTATGCCCATTATCTTACAAGCATAGAACTCATAATTCGGTGTGTATAATCCTTCAATACGTTGGTTTACTTTAAGCTGCTGCTGATCTGACTTTACGGTAAACTTTTTCTCTAAATAGATATCCTGCTCGAAAGCAAATGTATCACCATGATCTTCGTACATGTACGAATTGACCTCATAACTGCTCTGATAAATATTTAAAGTCACCTCAGTGATGGCTTTTTCATACACATACTGCATCACAGGATATTCAGGAATCACAGAACCGGCTCTGACAAAAATCGGCATACTGTCAATTTTAGCATCTACCGTGTATTCATTGCCACCTTCTAAGACTTCATTGGTCCAGAAATTGTACCACGTTCCTTTCGGAAGATACACCTTTCTTGAAATGGCTCCTTGCTCTAAAACAGGGCATATCAATAATTTATCACCATAGCAAAACTCATCCTGACGGAAACTATTACTGATAATTTCCTGCTCAAGCATTACCAAAGGCCTTAAAATAGGAAAACCGTAACGGTGATGCTCCCAGAAAACTGAATACAGGTATGGCATTAGTCTGTATCTTAATTCAATAAATTTCCTGTTGATATCTTCAAAAAATTCACCAAAGCTCCAGGGTTCGCGTTCAGCCGTATCACCAGCTGAATGCGCTCTCATGAAAGGAGAAAAAGTTCCCATTTGTATCCAGCGAGTAAATAATTCGCCATCAGGCTCCCCGCTAAATCCACCTATATCTGTTCCGCAAAACGGAACGCCCGAAACAGACAAACGCTGACATTGAATATTACCGATTTTTAAATGCTCCCAAGTGGCAATATTATCACCTGTCCACACGCTGGCATAGCGCTGCATACCAGAATAACCTGCCCTGGTGATGGTAAACGGACGTTTGTTACGCATTAATTTTTTCAAACCTTCGTAGGTAGAACGTACCATCTGCATGCCGTAAACATTATGCGCCTTTCGGTGAGAACCACGATAGCCATCATAGTTATGGCGCACATCGTTAGGAAACGTTCCCGATCCAAAAACAGCAGGTTCGTTCATATCATTCCAGAAACCTGCCACGCCCATATCCACAAGCTCCTCATACAATTTGCCCCACCATTTTCTAACCTTAGGATTAGTAAAATCAGGAAACTGGCAACGGCCAGGCCACACATGCCCCTCCATAAAATAATCGTCGCTTCTTCTGCAGAAGTATTTATTATCTTTTCCTTCCTTGAAAACCCAGTAATCATCATCTACCTTAATGCCAGGATCGATCATCACCACGGTTTTAAAACCATCATCAGAAAGCTCCTTGATCATTTTTCTGGGATCAGGAAAATATTTTTTGTTCCAGGTGAAGCAGCGATAGCCGTCCATATAATCGATATCCAAATAAATGGCATCACAAGGAATTTTTCTATCTCTGAACTGTTTGGCAATATCTTTAACTTTCGATTCCGGATAATAACTCCATCGGCACTGCTGGTAACCCAAAGTCCATTTTGGTGGCATAGGATGCGTTCCGGTTAAGCTGGCATAACGTTTCACTACATCCATAATGTGCGGACCGTGAATGTAGTAGTATTGCAATTCACCACCGTCAGCCCAGAAACTCGTTTTGGCCGTGTCTTCACCACCAAAATCAAAATACGATTTAAAGGTATTATCAAAAAAGATTCCGTAAGCTGCCTGATTATGTAAGCCTATATAGAAAGGAATCGTTCTGTATAGCGGATCCTGGTTCCATCCAAATGAATAAGCATCGGTATTCCAGTTCTCAAAACGACGCCCACGAAGATTGAAATTCCCTGATTTATCACCTAAACCAAAGAAATTTTCCTCAGGGTGGCATTTTTTTGTTGCATAAATATAATAACCGCCAAAATCTACATTTTCTTCCCAGTGCATAGAATTGGCCTCATCAACCATTACCAGATTGGTAACGTTATCAAAAAAAGAAACGTGAAAATTCGCCTTTTCGATTTTACAGGTTACTGAGTGTGTGGAAACCGTATAGTGATCTTCATGTTCCTGCATTTTAAAGACAGATACTTTTTGATCAACTTCCGGTACTGCGTAAGAGAAATCATCAAGAAAAACACCATGCGGTGCTAGCCTAACCCTAATAATTTCATCACTTACTACGCGTATCTCTACTTTGGCATCGCCATCCGAAAAATAAAAGCGGTTACCTTCCTTTTTAACTTTTTTAACTGCGCCCAGATATTGCTTAACAATGGGCTTTACAGATATGTCTACCGGATTATTTAAGTGTTGTATTTCCTGTTCCTTATCAATCAAATCATTAACCTCATTTGATTCATTATTGGTTTCTTCCATCCTTACTTATTGAAAAATTTAACTTCCTAACTCTTAAACCGGGATGTGCTTAAGAAAGTACTATAATACAAATATTTTGCCTAAGGCTCGTATTAAATAAAAAAAAACCCTCATTACATTAAAGTAACGAGGGCTTAGAAAGCGAATACCGGGTAATTTTAAGGGTTGAAACTAAGCGATAAATAATAGATTGCACCTGCTGCAGGATTTCCATATGAGGTGATATAGTACTTATTTAAAATATTGGACCCACCCAATTTGATTGTTGACATTACTGATGGAACTTTTAAGCTCACCTGTGCATCGAAGGTGCTGTATGCGGGTACATCGCCAGAAGCGAATGAAGAATTCCAGTAAAATTTATCCTGCCAGCGGTAAGAAACATTGAAACCAAAGTTTTTAATAATTTCTCTGTTCCCTACTCCTAAATTGTAACGCACTTTTGGTGTATTAAAATCATTAATGTAATTCACAGGTAAGTCGCCAATTTGGTTGTATGAAACATTTCCGCTTAAATTCCATTTTCCCACCAAATAATCTAAACCTAATGCCCCTCCGTAAGAATTTACCTCACCTTGTGCATTTACAGGAACACCAAATTTTACGAACGAAGGCGCTGCAAGTGTACCTATATTCTGGTAAACATCTACTGCGGTAATAAAGTCTTTGTAAATATTATAGTAGCCATAAGCATCAACCAGAAGATTAGGAAGAATTAAACCTTTGTAGCCCAGCTCATATGACTGCACACTTTCCGGACGAACACCCCGGCTATCGAAAGTATACTGCTGCAGTAAAGCAGGGTTAGCCGTACCTGTTGCTGCTGAGGCAAGGAAAGCACGATAACTTACATCAGTAAATGCTTTGTTATTATTCAAATTGTATTTGCTAAAAATAATTTCCGGCAAACCTCCAATTAAACGTTGTGAACCTCCACCAACGGATAAATCAATATATTGATTCTGAGTTGTTGGATTGCGATAGCCTGTTTGATAAGATGCCCGGATATTGTTGTTTTTAGCAACGGTGAATACACCAGTAATACGAGGTGTAAACCGACCTTCAAAATTCATACTTTTATCATAACGGCCTGCAAAAGTGAATTTCACCTTATCATTAAAGAACTTTTTGCCTATTTGAGCAAATGCGCCATATTCATTAATATCAATCGAATTGGTCAGGTCATTAAAAATAGTACCCGCTGAATTCAAATCATATAAACGGTAAGAAGCACCCACCTGAAACTCTAAAACATTATTAAATGCATTGGTAAAGTTATACATCCCTTCATAGTGATAGAGATTGCTTTTATCATCAAACTTAGCACCGTAAGTACCATTATTAAAGTTAGTAGCACTAATATTGGTATTCATGATCTTATTTTTTGCAGTTTCAAACGCTGCAGATCCAGGAAGTGCCCGCCCCTGATCTGCTTGATTGCGGGCTAAATTAGTGGCAGATGCATCAGTTTGACCAGCCAGTCTTGCGCCGAGATATGTATTAAGATATTGACCATACCATCCGGTTTGACCGCCTGATGGCTTCCACGATTCGTTAATATAACTTCCAAGAATGGAGGAGATATAGGAATCGCCGGATCGCTCCTGAGTGGTATATCCTTTCAGGTAAAAATCTTGTCCTTTAAGCTCTAATTTATATTGACCGATATTAAAGTTACGAAGTGAATAGCGATCGGACCCTGTATAAACAGAAGTTCCTGTACCCCAGTTTGCCTGAGCCACAGCCTGAATTGTATTGGTAATATTATAATATACAGCGCCCGAAGCTTTTAATGATTTTGTATCGTAATCAACTAAGTCCTGTTCATTGTATCCGGTTCTGGAGATGTTCTGATTTGGAATCACACCTGCATTATTCAGCCCAAAATACAAGGGTAAATATTGATTAATGGTTGCTGGCCTAAGCGCAGCCGGAACATTCGCATTGATAAAACCAATATAAGTAGGGTAAGATGAACCCGCCGGAACCAGACTGAGAACAGCTCTTGGATCAAAAGCATTGCCGGATGCGGAAAGTAAGGCAACTCGCACTCCTGATTCAAAATTTTGGGCAACATTACGCAAATTCTGACTTACTTCATCCCCGTAAACATTTATACCATCGTAATTGGTATCACTGTTTCTGTCTCCTGATTTAAATGTTCTGGCATTGCGGTCAAAGTTGGAGTAATTTGTTCCCATCCAGTCCTTCGCCTGTAAAAATGAAAACGAAGCTTTTACTCCGAATTTGTTATTCCATGATTTAGCCAGACGTACATCGAGCTGATTGAAAGGCTGAACACTTGAGTTATTATCATTAACGTGATTTACGCCCGTTTTATATTGAAAACTCGCACCTTGATATTTAAAAGGATCTTTGGAAGTCATAAGCAAGGTTCCATTAATACCTCCTGCGCCGTACAAAGCGGAAGATGCACCCGGCAAAAGTTCTACATTATCAACATCAAGTTCTGTAATACCAACGATATTACCCACCGAAAAATTTAAACCTGGTGCCTGGTTATCCATTCCATCAATATATTGATTGAAACGTGTATTTCCGTTTGAGTTAAATCCCCGTGTATTGATAGATTTGAATGTCAAACTTTGCATACTACTCTCTACACCCTTCATATTGTTTAAAGCATCGTAAAATGAAGGCGCAGCAATTTCTCTGATCGTAGCAGCGCTCATTCGCTCAATCGATACAGGTGATTCCAAAATGCGTTCGGGTGTTCTGGATGCCGAAACGACAACATCACCACCTAATAAAACAGCAGCTTCTAATTCAATATTTATTCCTGAGGTATTACCAGTGATCTGGCGTTCTACTGAACCGTAACCAACATACGAGGCAACCAGGGTAAAGGGCAATTTGGCAGATGTAGTAAAAGAAAAACTCCCGTCATTTGATGAAGCAGTACCTCCTGCCTGACCTTTTATAGTAACACTAACGCCTGCCAAACCCTCTTTAGAAAGTTTATCCTTAACGGTTCCGCTAATGGTGATGTTTTGTGCCTGAGCTGCGAAATTTATCGTAAATACGCATAACAACACAAACATGATCTGTGTAAAGTTTCTACTCATAAGTTGCTTATAATTTGGTTATTTGTATAATTAGTTAAGATAAACTTAAATGCTTTTTTTGAATTAAACAAATTATGTCAGCATAATAATCTTAAATCTTTCTATTATTTGGATTGATAGTCAGTTAATTGTATTTTCATCTAATTAAACCAGCAATATCCGCTATCTTAGTAACCTGATATTTCAGCTAACCTTATCATGAATAAAATTAAAGCTCTGTTTTGTGTCGTCATTCCTGTAGCACTCGCTTTTTTATTTAATACAAAAATCGGACAGACCCCACCCTTACTAAAATTCCTTAATCCCTTTATGGGTTTTTGGCAAAATGCCGAAAACAATCACTTCATGTTCAACCATAAAGTAAGAATTAAGGGCGCTTTAGACAAAATTGAGATTGTTTTTGACGACCGTATGATCCCTCACATCTTCGCCCAGAATGATCATGATCTTTATTTAGCACAAGGTTATGTTACAGCCATGCATCGTTTGTGGCAAATGGATTTCCAAACCCGTTTCGCTGCAGGAAGAATAAGTGAAGTGGTAGGTGATAAAGCAATTGAAGTTGACCGTTACCAGCGTAGAATGGGAATGGTTTATGGGGCTGAGAACTCTTTAAAGGGCATGATGGCTGATGCTAAATCAAAAGAAATGATTTTGGCTTATACCGACGGAATAAACGCCTATATCAAAACACTTTCTCATGCAAATTATCCGTTGGAATATAAAATACTGGATTTTAAGCCTGAAGCCTGGACTCCGGTAAAATGTGCTCTGCTGCTCAAGCAGATGTCGGCTGTACTGGCCATGGGTTCTGATGAATTTTACATGACCAATATTCTTAAAAAGTTCGGCCCACACATTACAAAAGATTTATTCCCTGATTATCCCTTTAAAGAAGACCCAATTATTCCGGTTGGAACAAAGTGGGATTTTACACCGCTAACCACACCAAAAACGCCTCAAAGCTTCACGCAGGCAACCACTGGCGAAGTTAAAACCAAAGAGAAGATCGAAGGAATCGGCAGTAATAACTGGGCACTTTCCGGTGATAAAACGGCTTCAGGATATCCGATTCTAGCAAATGATCCGCATTTGGATTTAACCCTTCCATCGATCTGGTACCAGATTCAACTTCATGCGCCAGGCGTGAATACCTATGGCGTTTCTCTTCCTGGGGCACCTGGCGTGATCATCGGATTTAACCAGAATATTGCCTGGGGAGTAACAAATGTTGCTGCCGATGTGCTTGACTTTTACGAAATTAAGTTTAAAGATTCCACTCACAACGAATATTGGTATAATAACAAATGGAACAAGACCACCAAACGTTTAGAAACCATAAAAATTCGTGGTGGAGAAAATGAGGTTGATACCGTTTATTACACGCACCACGGACCTGTGGTATATTTTCAGAAAGCCAAATATTCAAGGGCTGATAATGTCCCTGTTGGAGATGCCCTAAGATGGATCGCTCACGAAAAGTCGAATGAATTGATGACTTTTTACTATTTAAACAGGGGTAAAAATTACAATGATTATCGCCATGCGTTAACTTATTACACAGCTCCTGCACAAAATTTTGTATTCGCCAGCACAGACAATGATATTGCGATTACCCCTAATGGAAAGTTCCCATTAAAATGGAAAGATCAGGGAAAATTTATTTTAGACGGAACTGATCCTGCTTATGACTGGCAAGGCTGGATTCCGGCATCTCAAAATCCTACTGTTAAAAATCCGCCCCGCGGATTTGTGAGTTCTGCTAACCAATCTTCTACAGATCAGACTTATCCTTATTATATCAATTGGGAATTTGCCCCATACGAAAGAGGAAAAAGAATCAACGATAGACTTGCATCCATGAGCAAGGCAACCGCAGACAGCATCCGACTGATGCAGACTGACAATTATAGCATTCTGGCTCAGAACTTACTCCCTGCCTTGCTTCCGAAACTTAATTTTGATGGCCTCAACGCTACGCAAAAAGAAGGACTTAGCTACCTTAACAAGTGGAACAAACGTTATGACGCAGATGAAATTGCAGCCAGTATTTTTGAAATCTGGACGAAACGGTTATCTTTTAATATATGGAATGATGAATTTGTTGTAAAGGGAATTCCAATGCGCTATCCATCAAGAGACCGTACGGTTGAAATGATTTTAAAAGAACCAAATGCACCATGGTATGATAATGTAAATACTAAACAGAAGGAAACGCTTACAGATCTGGTTAACGAAGCATTTAAGTATAGCTGTGATAGTTTAGAAAGAAGATTCGGCCCGATTAACAAGGAGTGGCGCTGGAGCAATTTAAAACAAACCAATGTACCTCATTTGGCCAAAATACCAGGTTTTGGATCAAAAGTTTTACAAATCGGTGGTGCCAAAAGCACGATAAATGCGATCAGTGAAACCAATGGACCATCATGGAGGATGGTTATAGAACTCGGGAAGAACCCTAAAGGCCACGGAGTTTATCCGGGAGGCCAGTCGGGAAATCCGGGCAGTAAATTTTATGATAACATGGTTGATACCTGGGCAAATGGTCAATTGTACGACCTGTTTTACATGAATAGTGCTGATGATCAGTCGGCCAAAATAATCTCTCGTTTAAAAATTTCAAAATAGATCTCAATGGTTTTTATCGTTATAGCTATAATTTGCTTTTTTCTTCAAATGGTTGCACCATGGTGGGTAATCATTGTTATTTCATTTGCCACCTGCGGCATTATTGGTAAAACTGGTAAAATCGCTTTCTGGCAATCCTTTTTTGCCATTTTTTTATTATGGATTGGCTACGCCTTATTTAAGAGCCTGCCAAATGATAATATTCTAGCAGGAAGAATTGCAGTGATGACAGGCATAAAAGTTTGGTGGGCTCTGATTTTGGTAACAGGAATCATAAGCGGATTAGTGGCCGGGATTAGCGGCCTTTGTGGCTATCATTTTCGCACCGGGATGCTGGCCAAAAAAACTGACGAGAAAATAGCATAATGCTTCGTACTTTTGCCGGGTGAAACTAGAAAATGAAAACATATTCTTAATTGACAGTGATGAAGCTTTTAATGCATTAGCATTATCTACCTTTAAGTTTCAGGCTGAAAACTGCACCATCTATAAGAATTATATTCAAAACCTGAATATTGATGCCAATAGCATTACGGATATTGAACAAATTCCCTTTCTGCCGATCGGCTTTTTTAAAACCCAGACTATTTTAAGTAGCAATGCACCAATAGAAGTTACTTTTAGCAGCTCCGGCACAACAGGCATGGTACAGAGTAGCCACTTTGTTACTGATGCAAGCTTATATGAAACAAGTTATTTGCAGGCTTTCGATGTGTTTTATGGTAGCATCAGCCACTATTGTGTTTTAGCATTACTTCCCTCCTACCAGCAACGATCGGACTCTTCTTTAATTTATATGGTTAATGATTTAATCGAAAAAAGTCGCCACCCGCAAAGCGGATATTTTCTTCATAATGACGAGGATTTATACCAGACATTAAAAAACTTAAAAGAGAAAAAGCAACCTACAGTATTAATTGGTGTAACTTATGCCCTTCTGGACTTTATTGAAAAATATGCAGTTTATTTTCCGGAGCTCATTGTAATGGAAACCGGCGGTATGAAAGGTAAGCGCAAAGAGATGGTGAGAGAAGAATTGCACGATCAGTTAACAAAAGGCTTTGGTGTAACGACTATTCACAGCGAATATGGCATGACCGAGTTATTATCTCAGGCTTATTCTTTAGGTCATGGTATATTTAATTGTCCGAAATGGATGAAAGTGTTTACAAGAGACACCAACGATCCGCTGACTTTAGTTGCGCATGGTAAAACAGGAGGAATTAATGTAATTGATTTGGCTAATATCAATTCGTGTTCTTTTATAGCCACGCAAGATCTTGGCAAAATTTACCCTGACGGCAGCTTCGAAGTATTAGGACGATTTGATAATGCTGATATTAGGGGATGTAATTTGCTGGTGCAATAATTAAATCAATCTACCACTTAAGTTAAAAGGCTTAACTTCTATTATTTTTATTTTTGCTAGCTAACGGGCCTGAAACATTTAAACCATCTCGAAGCCAATAGGAGTATCTAATAAGCTAAACAGAATTTCATTTTTGAGCGCACCGTTGGGTAAGTTAACTCAGGTACTAAATGCTTCCTGACTACCCAAAACTTCGATTCCTCTCTGGTATAAGCGGGCTAATTCAATAGCCCTACCCGTATATTCCGTATTAACAAGCGTAGCTGGTGTATACCTTTGCAACTTTCGCTCAGAAATAGGCAGAACATTCGCCATTTCTTCAAGTGTTATGGATACCTGTTGTGAAAAAGAATTAACGACTTTTTAGAAACTCCAGGACGACCAAGGTTTAAAATTCAAACCCTGATGCTACAATGGCTCAACCTTCCATAATTACATGGAGCGGAATCAATATTGATTTTTGATATACAGGAATTGGCTCCTCTATCACATTGCTCTATTAATTTCTTCTTTATAACAGAAAATTATACGCCAATACAACATTTTAGTCCGAAATTCTTAAGTTCCTTGAAGAACCTGTACCATTAATTAAACCAAAATCATCATCTAGATGTTCTATTTGCACTCCAATCGGTACAAGTTATATTAAATTGCAAAAAGGACAACTTTCAGATTGAAAATTGTCCTTTTTAGTTTATTATTTCACTTCCTCAAAATTACATTTTGAGCATTTTTGCAATAGCTACTCTATAACCCAGGCTTTTTCTTTATAACTAATTATTCTGCAATAAGCAGGAAATAATTTTTCTTGCCTTTTTGAACCACTATAAACTGATCGTTAATGAGATTCTCCAGATTAAATACTTGCCCAAAATCTGAAATTTTTTCTTTGTTGATAGAAACGCCTCCACCCTGAATAAGCTTTTTTGCTTCTCCTTTAGATGAAAATACTAATGCTTTTTCTGCCAGTAAGGTTGCGGCATCTATTCCACCTGCTAGTTCTGTTTTAGAAATCTGAAACTGGGGAACACCTTCAAACATTTCCAAAACCTGTTTTGCTGATAAGCTTTTTAGAAATTCAAGTGAGCCATTCCCAAATAAGAATTCTGATGTTTTTACTGCGGTTTCTAAAGCCTCAACAGAATGGGTTTTGATCGTAATATCTTCCGCCAACGCTTTCTGTAAAATACGTAAATGAGGCGCAGCATTGTGTTCAGCTTCCAAAGCTTCAATTTCTTCTTTAGTTTTTAAAGTGAAAATTCTGATCCATTTTTTCACGTCATCATCAGAGGCATTTAACCAAAACTGATAGTATTTATAGGGAGAAGTCTTTTCAGGATCTAACCAAACTGCTCCGCTTTCCGTTTTACCAAATTTAGTTCCGTCGGCTTTTTTAATCAACTGCGTGGTAATGGCATAAGCTGTACCAGCGTCTTTTCTTCTGATTAATTCTGTACCGGTAACAATGTTACCCCATTGATCAGAGCCCCCCATTTGAACCAGACAGTTTTCATTTTTCCATAAATGGTAAAAGTCATAGCCTTGAATCAGCTGGTAGCAAAACTCAGTGAAAGATAAGCCAGAATCGCCTTCTAAACGACGCTTCACACTATCTTTAGCCATCATATAGTTTACAGTAATGTGCTTACCCACATCTCTGATGAAGGTAAACAAGTTCATATCCTTAAACCAATCGGCATTATTTACCATCACTGCGCCGTTGCCGCCATCTTCAAATTTTAAAAATTTAGCTAACTGGGTTTTCATGCCCTTAAGGTTATGCTCAATCATTTCAGGCGTTTGCAAATTGCGTTCATCAGATTTTCCCGAAGGATCGCCTACCATACCGGTAGCACCACCTACCAATGCAAAAGGCTTATGACCAGCTTTTTGAAAATGAATCAATGTCATGATCTGCGTCAAATGACCTACATGTAACGAATCAGCCGTAGGATCAAAACCAATATAACCAGAAGTCATACCTTCCTTTAGTTTTTCCTCAGTATTCGGCATAATATCATGCAGCATGCCACGCCATCTTAACTCTTCAACAAAATTTGTCATCGTCTTAAACATTTAATGGCTGCAAAGATAAAATTTTAGCTTAGAAAGTATTTTAATTTGATCAAGTTTACTGAAGCGCTTATATAATTTTTGAGAAATTACAGAAAATCTTACCTTGCAAATCATGAACTTTCTATCTCATTATTATTTCGACCGGTTAAGTGAGGATGCCTGTGTGGTCATGGGAACCGTGCTGCCCGATTTAATTAAAAATGCAAAACAGGCCAATCTTTATCCTCAAAAGAATGAATTTCTATTTACCGGCAATACGGAGGAAGAAAGCCTGCTCAAAGGATGGAAACGACATTTAAATGTAGATTTGTATTTTCATTCTTCCGTGTTTTTTCTAGAAAAAACAACTGAACTGAAAATATTAATTAAGCCTATAGTCGAAAACACGCTCGTACGCCCATCATTTCTGGCACATATTGGCTTGGAATTATTGCTTGATCACTTATTGATCGAACATAACCTTATCCAGGTCAATCAATTTTACGAATACCTCAGCGAAGCAAAAAAAGCATCCTTATCCGATTTCCTGGCACATGCCGGGTTACAGGATCAAACTGTTTTCTTCAAGTTTCTGGACGATTTTATCAGCAGCAAATATTTGTTCAGCTATCAGAAAATGGATAATATCAGCTATGCTTTGAATCGGATCTGTATGAGGCTTTGGCCGCAATCACTTGATCAGAATCAGCTGGATGCGCTAACGATTCAGTTAGAAATCTTCAAAAAAATATTACAAAAAGACTTTTTTCAGATTTTTGAAGAAATAGAACATAAATTGTAGGCTTTAAGGCAATTAATTTGCAATTAAAGACGCTCGTAAGTGGTTTCTACACCATCTGCAGCAATTATCCCGAAAAATAAAATAAGTTTTTTCCTGCTAAGATTGATATAAGTTTTCTCTTTATTCCCGTCAAAGATTAAATAGGCATTCGCACTAGTGTTATTAATGGCTTTACTCTCCTTCATAATGGTATAAGTACCACTTTTGGTCACCTTACCATCTGTAATAAATTCATAGTTATTGCCTTCGAATTTTAGAATATTGCCATTTCCAGGTTTATTTTTCTGGTTGATGATGGGAATAAATCCACCTACAGTACCTCTAAATTCCCATCTACCAGAGATATTATCTTCATTATCATCATTACCCTTTTTACACGCAAACAGGGTACATATAATCATTATTACCGAAAAAATTTTAAGAGCAGTTTTCATCGTAGCGGATTTATGTTTGATGATATAACGATTGCAACGCAGCAAACGCTACAAGAATAGAAAATTATTTATACAGTAACCAAGGATAATAGCCTATATGCTTTTTATATTTGTTGCATGTCGCTATTTACAGTAAAAGAAGAAATGGAAGCCTTAGTGGCTGAATTAAATCAACACAATTACAATTACTATGTGCTGGCCATGCCTACCATAGGCGATTATGAGTTTGATAGGAAGTTAAAGCGTCTTTCTGAGCTGGAAGCTGCTCATCCCGAATTTGCAGATCCTAACTCGCCCACGCAACGTGTAGGTGGAGAGATCACTAAAAACTTTATTACTGTGAACCATAAATATCCGATGCTATCGCTCGGAAACACTTACAATGAGCAGGATTTGCGGGATTTTGATGAGCGTATCCGCAAAGCGATAGGTGACAATTTTCAATATGTATGCGAATTAAAATTTGATGGTTTATCCATTAGTTTAACTTACGAAAATGGAAAACTGCTCCGAGCGGTAACTCGTGGAGACGGAACAAAGGGTGATGATGTGACCAGTAACGTTAAAACAATACATACCATTCCTCACCAGATAAAAGCAAACCAGGCGCCGGAACATTTTGAAATCAGAGGGGAAATTTTTATGCATAAACCTGCCTTTCTACGGCTGAATGCTGCCCGCGAAGAGCTGGGTGAGATCCCATATGCCAATCCACGCAATTTTGCATCCGGTACAATAAAGATGCAGGATAGTAAAGAAGTAGCTAAACGTCCGCTGGATGGCTTTATTTATTTTCTATATACCGAAAAAAATGAATTCAAAAATCATTGGGATAGTCTTGAAGCCGTAAAACAATGGGGTTTCCATGTTTGCGAACACAACAGGCTGGTTAATACCATTGATGATGTACTCGCTTTTATCCATCATTGGGAAGAAGAACGCTTTAAATTGAGTTACGATATTGATGGAATAGTAATCAAGGTAAATAGCTATGCACAACAACAGGAACTTGGCTTTACAGCTAAATCACCTAGATGGGCAATTTCTTATAAATACAAAGCCGCAGAGGTAGAAACGGTGCTGGAGAAAGTAACCTACCAGGTTGGGCGTACCGGAGCTGTAACGCCTGTGGCCAATTTAAAACCTGTTTTACTGGCCGGAACAACGGTTAAAAGGGCAACGTTGCATAATGCAAATGAAATTGAGCGTTTGGATTTACATGAGGGCGATACTGTTTTTGTTGAAAAAGGCGGAGAAATTATCCCCAAGATCATTAAAGTAAATTTAGATAAACGCATGGAAGGGACAAGTAAAATCTTATACCTTCATAATTGTCCGGAATGTGGTACTGAACTGGTTAGAAAGGAAGGCGAAGCGGTCCACTATTGTCCCAATGATGAGGGTTGCCCGCCACAAATTGTGGGTAAAATTCAACATTTTATTTCGCGTAAGGCGATGAACATTGATGGCCTGGGTGATGAAACCATTGAAACGTTTTATAAAAACGGACTGATCAGGCACATCAGCGACCTTTACACTTTAAATCAGAAATCAGAGCAACTTAAAGTGCTTGATAGATTTGGTGAACGCTCTATCGAAAACATGCTGTTAGGAATAGAAAAATCTAAGGAAATGCCTTTCGAAAAGGTTCTTTTTGGATTAGGAATTCGTTACGTTGGGGAAACCGTAGCTAAAAAATTAGCTGCCGGAGTGAAGAATATTGATAACCTGGCAAAGGCAACCATAGAAGCGCTGATCTCCATTGATGAGATCGGGCAGCGCATAGCGGAAAGCATTGTTGAATATTTCGCAAAAACCGATCATTTAACACAGGTTGAATTATTAAAAACTGCCGGATTACGCTTTGAAATTGAAGAAAAGCTAATTGAACTCGCTAGTGACAAACTTATTGGAAAAACATTCGTAATTTCGGGCGTTTTTGAAAAATATAGTCGTGATGAACTCAAAGACATGATTGAAGGTAATGGCGGAAAGATTTTGAGTGGCATTTCAGGAAAACTTAATTATTTAGTTGCCGGAGATAACATGGGTCCGTCAAAACTGGAGAAAGCAACCAAGCTTAATATTCCCATCATCAGTGATGAAGAATTGCTTGGAATGTTGGGAGATTAAACGCTTAATTTTAAATATTAATTATTATGAGACACATCCTAAACGGGGATTTATAGTCAAAAGAACACACAGGTAAAAAACCTGTGCTAAACAAAAAATACATATCAATAATGAACAAATTTCAGGGTACTGGTGTGGCTATGGTCACTCCTTTTAACACAGATGGATCTGTTGATTATAATGGCTTAAAAAGCCTGATTAATCATTTGATCGACGGAGGGATAGATTATCTCGTTTCTTTAGGTACAACCGGCGAAACCGCTACCATGACCAAGGACGAGAAGAAGAAGGTCTGGGCATTTACCGCTGAAGTGAATAATAATAGATTACCACTCGTTGCCGGAATCGGTGGAAATAACACAATCGCGGTAGCGGATGATATTAAATCATTCGACCATACCGGATATAGCGCCATTTTATCTGTTAGTCCCTACTATAACAAACCTACCCAGGAAGGCATTTATCAGCATTATAAATATTTAGCTGAAGTTTCCCCACTGGATTTAATCCTCTACAACGTCCCCGGGCGTACGATGAGCAATATGAGTCCGGAAACAACTTGCAGGCTGGCGCACGATTTCAAAAACATCATTGCAACGAAAGAAGCATCAGGCAGCTTTGATCAGTTTAATCAGATCATGAGAGATAAACCTGATGATTTTCTATTAATTTCCGGCGATGACCCAATTACCTTACCCATGATTGCCCTGGGCGCTTCGGGCGTGATTTCCGTTATTGCAAATGCGGTTCCAAAACCTTTTACAGAAATGGTTAATTTATGTTTGGAAGGCGATTTTAAAGCAGCTAATCCTTCCCACTTAAGTTTGGTTGAGTTTACGCGTTTAGCTTTTGCTGAAGGAAATCCGGCAGGAATTAAAGTGGCCTTGAAACATTTAAATATTTGTGGCGATACGGTTAGATTACCACTGATCAAAGCTTCATCATCTTTAGAACAATCGATTATTGCTGAACTTGATAAAATAATTCAAACAGCTTAATCGCATCGTTTAATAATGAAAAGGCTTCCAAATTAAATCTGGAAGCCTTTTTTCATTTAATAAGATTATTTGAACAGCATCGGCGTAAATTCCGACAGGTAATCCCGCCAGTTCGACCAGGTATGCCCGCCCTCACTTTCTTTATAATCATATTTAAAGCTCATTCCATCAAGCTTCTTTCTGAAGTCACTCACATTTTTATATAAAAAATCTGTTTTGCCAATCGCAATCCAATATAATTTATAACCATCTTTCTTTTGTGCTTCAAGTTTCAAATCCAAATCTTTGTAGATAGGGCTTGCCGCACTGGCCGGCGGCAATATTGCCGGAGAAAATAAACCGACATACCCAAAAGTTTTAGGATAATTTGCCGATATATAAAGGGAATGAAATCCTCCCATTGATAAACCTGCAATGGCACGATCATTCTGCGTTTTACCGGTACGATAGTTTTTATCTGTAAAATCAATAATTTCTTTAAAGTAAGATTCCATATCTCCATTAAAAACATCTGGCGTCATCATAATCGGCTTATAAAGACCTTTGGAAGATTCTCCCGGGGCAGCGCTGTTACTGGTATGTCCATTAGTCATCACCACAATCATTGGCTTGGCTTTGCCGGCAGCAATAAGGTTATCTAAAATCTGGGAAGCTCTGCCAAGTTGCATCCAGGCTTCCTCATCTCCACCCACACCATGTAACAGATATAAAACAGGATAATTTCCTTTTGATGTTTCATAGGCCGGAGGCGTGTAAACCGTAAGTCTGCGGCTGGTTTTAAGACCGGCAGACTGATACCAACGTTTTGCCACTGTTCCATGCTGTACATCTTTAACCATATATAAATCTGCCTTGCCATTTCCTGCTAAAAATACATTGACAACAGATGATACATCTCTGATCAGGTAAACATTATTTGGATCGCGGATTTTCAATCCATCAACAATAAAGCTGTAACTGTAAAGTTCTGAAGGTAAAACTGCCGAAGTAAATGACCAAACACTGTCTGATCCTAATTTCATTTCCTGGACTGGTGACATATTTGGTTTTGCCACTAAAAAATCACCCTGTATTTCTACCTTCCTGGCATTTGGGGCTTTAAGCCTGAAAGTAAAAGTACCATCAGCATTCGTTTGGGGAGAAATAATCTCTTTCTGACGATCAAAATTTAAATTTTCCTGGGCGTAAGTTAATTGTGTGCAACACAGCAGCACCAGCAGTATTAGTTTTTTCATGGTAGGGATAAGGGAATCTTGATGATTTAATTTTGGCAATAAAAACAATGGCCTCTTTGCATAAAGAGGCCATTTGATATCATATTTATTTAAAATCGCTTATTCTTTATTTTTAGTATTCTGCACTTCCAAGCGAATGGCCTGGGCTAAGTTCTTTAAATCCTGCATACCTTTACGTACACGGGTTCCGGCAGCGCTGTTTCCTTTGTTATAAAACTTGTCTGCATCAGCTTCTAAAGCCGAGATTAAACTTTTTACTTCTTCAAATTTTTTCATTTTCTTAGTACTCCTATGGTTTTAAAAGTTTGATTTTTAAATATCTAACTCTAATTTAATAGGTTTGTTGTAGGAAAAAAAATTTATAGCTAAATAAAAAAACGGCATTTACAGTGGTTTTTTCCACATAACAGCCCTTATTAACAATATTTTAAACCAGCCACCACACCCAAATCATTCATTACCAGACGATTGAAAAAAATTCTCATAAAAAAAGCTCTTCAAATGCATTCTGAAGAGCTTTTTAACATTAAAAATATTTTAAGCCATTTCGAATTGATTCTCTTTGTAATAACCGTTTTCAAGCTTTTCGGCAACCTCGCTAAAGGCGTCTAATGTACGTTGAACATCCTCTAACGTATGCACAGCTGTTGGAATTAAGCGCAACTCGATCATTCCTTTTGGAATTACCGGATAAACCACAATGGAACAGAAAATACCGTAATTCTGACGTAAATCGAAAGTAATTGCTGTAGCATCAGTGAGCTCTCCTTTTAAAAATACTGGCGTTACCACAGAATCAGTCACACCCAAATCAAAACCTCTCTCACGCAATCCTTTTTGCAAAGTCATCGCAATTTCCCACAATTTATCTTTAAGTTCTGGTTTACTCTTTAACAATTCCAGACGCTTCAGCAATCCTTTTACCATTGGCATTGGTAATGCCTTAGCAAAAGTTTGTGAACGCATGTTATATCTTAAAAAGTTAGTGATTTCTTCTGTTGATGCTACGAAAGCACCAATACCCGCCATTGATTTTGCAAATGTTCCGAAATACACATCAATGCCTTCAATACAATCTTGCGCTTCATGCGTTCCGGCACCGGTTTTACCCATGGTACCAAAACCGTGTGCATCATCAACCAAAATGCGGAAATCGAATTCCTTTTTTAAATCAACAATTTCTTTTAATTTACCCTGAGCTCCGCTCATTCCGAATACACCTTCAGTAATCAATAAAATACCGCCGCCAGATTCTTTGGTTAATTTGGTAGCACGTTCAAGTTGCTTTTTGGCACTTGTAATATCATTGTGCTGATAAACAAATCTCTTACCCATGTGCAAACGAAGACCATCAATAATACAAGCATGCGATTCACCATCGTACACAATTACATCATTTCTATCAACCAAAGTATCGATGATAGAAACCATTCCCTGGTAACCATAATTCAACAAAAAGGCATCAGGTTTGCCAACAAATGCAGCAAGTTCCTGCTCCAGCTGCTCATGGTATTTTGAATTTCCACTCATCATACGGGCACCCATTGGGTAAGCCATACCAAATTCGGCAGCTGCATCAGCATCTGCTTTCCTTACCTCAGGATGATTGGCCAAGCCTAAATAATTGTTTAAACTCCAAACCAAATGCTCTTTTCCTTTGAATTGCATGTGTGGTGCAATTTCTCCCTCTAATTTTGGAAACGAGAAATACCCATGAGACCATTTTTGGTGTTGACCAAGCGGGCCCATGTGCTTTGCTATCTTTTCAAATATATCCAATGTATTGTGTGTTATTTTATTATTATAATTTTTGCGAATTTACGATTTATTCGGCTTAAAATCAACCACTCCGCAATGACCTTGCCAATTTTAAATTTATTTAACTTTCTTTAACGCAAAAAGCCCCAAGTAAACTTGAGGCTTATAATTATATTTGGTTTGATCTAGTCAACGTTATCGTGTAAGAATGAATTATTTGGTCTGATTTCAGTGCCACCATCCTGATCATTACTTAATGTAAAACGGCTTACTTGCGATTCAGAAGAATGCTGAACTTGCTGTAATTGCATTTGTTTACGTTTATAAGCAGGTTCGTTTTCTAATTCCTGTAAGCCGTTGGTAGTACGCAACTTCATGCTCAAATCTTTCAAACGTAAAATCCGTTCTTTAGATTTTTTCAATTGCTCTTCCATTGATTCGTCGCTTTTATCATCATCCAAGCCAACAACCGGCATTGGTTCAGGTTCAGGCGTACGTACTGGTTCTACAACAGCAACAGGGGTTTCAAAAACAAAGTTAGGCTCAGCCAGCTTTACTTCAAACTCATAACCCTGCTCTTTTTGTTCTTCTACATGAGGTTCTTCCTCGATCAATGTATGTCGAACGATATTATTGTCCGGCTCCTGGTATTTAGGTGCTTCCGTTTTCGCAAACATACCACCAAATAAATCAGCCTGAGGAACTTCTTCTTTAGTTTTTAATACCGGCTCATAACTTGGTTCAGCTTTAGGCTGAATAAATGAGTTAACCGGCTCAATAGGCCGAACTAAAGGTGCTTCTTCAGGTGTTAATAAAGAGATTTTCTTTTTGTTTTTCTCTTCATGTACACGCTCTTCAGAAGTTTGAAAACCAGTAGCAATAATGGTTACCGATAGTTTTTCTCCCAATGATTCATCTGTACAGTTACCCCAGATCAAATCTGCTGATAGGCCTGCTTTTTCTTGAATGTAATCAGTGATGATGGAAACCTCATCCATAGTTACTTCACGAGCACCAGAACTGATGTTTAATAGAATATAACGAGCTCCTTCTATTTCACTGTCTTTTAATAATGGCGATGCTAATGCTCCCTCAACAGCCTGATGAGCACGATCTTCACCCTCTGCAGAGAAACTACCCATGATGGCTACACCACTTTCTTTCATTACAGTACGCACATCCTTAAAATCCACGTTGATATAACCGGGAACAGTAATGATTTCTGCAATACCCTTAGCAGCTGTTGTTAAAATATCATCCGCCTGACCGAACGCTGAACCAAGGGTTAAGTTCCCAAAAATTTCACGTAAACGGTCATTGGAAATAACCAGGTAAGAATCTACATACTTTTTCAGTTCTTCCATACCCTCATCTGCCTGCAACCTACGACGCTTCCCTTCAAAAGAAAATGGGGTAGTAATGATTGCAACCGTTAAGATATCAAGTTCTTTAGCAGCCTTCGCGATAATTGGCGATGCACCTGTACCTGTACCTCCACCCATACCTGCTGTAATGAACAACATTTTTGTAGTACTGCCCAGCATGGCCTTAATATCATCTATATTCTCAATTGCTGAGTTTTTACCCACCTCAGGAATTGATCCGGCACCCATCCCTTCGGTTAAACTAGCCCCTAACTGAACCTTATTAGGTATAGGACTAGATTCCAAAGCCTGAGCATCTGTATTACAAATAATAAAATCCACACCAGTAATACCAGATAGGTACATATGGTTTACTGCGTTTCCGCCACCGCCTCCAACACCAATTACTTTGATGATTGAAGACTTATCTTTTAACATTTCGAACTGCATATATTTATGAATCAGTTGTTTAAAATTTTTTAAATTCTGTTCATTACCGAATGTAATATTAACACTTTTTCAACAGACGTTTTCCACAACTGTTAATAATGTGGAAAACTCATATTTTGTTGAAAAGTATTTTAGCTTTTAAGATAATCTTCATCACTAACATTCATATCATCTTGAATAAACGTCCTGGTTTTAGCCAGTAATTTATCAAAAAGACCTGGTCTGCCCGGCTTTTCTTTTGCTACTTTTTGTTTCTCTACAAATACACCTGGTTGCTTCATCTCTTCTACAAGCTCTTCAGCCTTTTGAATACCTTTGATTAATAAACCAACACTGGTGGCATACATCGGGCTTTTTAAATCATCATAAATCGCTTTCGGCATATCTTCATATTTCGACAAATGCTCATTAGGATAACCGATGCGGCAATCTAAACCAGTTACATATTCAACAGCCTGAGATAAGTGTTTTAATAATGCACCACCACCGGTAATTACAATACCACCAATTAACTTCTTCTCATAACCAGATGATTTAATTTCGTAATAAACATGTTCGATGATTTCTTCCATGCGGGCCTGAATTACGTATGCTAAATTCTTTACCGAGATTTCTTTTGGTTCACGGCCACGAAGACCCGGAACGCAGATAATCTCATTTTCCTTATTTTCTTCAGCCAATGCAGAACCAAAACGTGTTTTTAATAATTCGGCCTGATTACGCATTACAGAACAACCTTCTCTGATATCTTCTGTTACGCTGTTTCCGCCAAATGGGATAACAGCCGTATGACGAATAATTCCCTCATGGAAAATAGCGATATCGGTTGTACCACCACCAATATCTACAAGCGCTATACCGGCTTCTTTTTCTTCATCGCTCAACACCGATTCTGAAGATGCCAATGGCTCAAGAATTAAATCCTGGGTTTGTAATCCTGCATTGTTTACACACTTGATGATGTTTTTTACTGCGGTAACCTGTCCTGAGATGATATGGAAATTGGCCTCCAGACGTACCCCTGCCATACCAATTGGATCTTTAATACCCGGTTCATTATCTATGGTAAATTCCTGTGGCAACACATGAATAATTTCCTCACCCGGAGGCATTACCAGCTTAAACATATCGTCAATTAACTTATCGATATCTTTCTTACCTATTTCGTTGTTTAATTCTCTTCTGGTTAAAATACCTCTGTGTTGTAAGCTTTTGATATGCTGACCAGCAATCCCCACATTTACCACCTGAATTTCTACATTTGATTGCCCGCTGGCAATCTCTACCGCCTGGGCAATGCCTTGAACGGTTTTCTGAATGTTAGAAACTACTCCTCTTGTCACACCCGCCGATTCCGCCTTCCCTATGCCTAAAATTTCGATCTTACCATGTTGGGTTCTGCGACCAACGATGACACAAATTTTTGTAGTACCGATATCCAATCCTACTACAATGGGAGACTGACTGGTAAATTTTGCCTTGTCCATATTCGTTAATTTTGTTGAGTTTTATATTGTTTTTCTAGGGCTCTGATCTCTTTATCACGGTCTGACTTCAATTGGGCAGCCGTCTTGTTTGTTTTTTTCTTTTCTGTTGTTTGTGCTATAACCGTTTTCTTTTCGGCCTGCTTTTGCTCTTTTGGCTTATTCGCTGCTGTTGAAGTCTTTTTTTCGACTGCTTTCACCGGAGTTGCCCGCTTCACCTCCACCTTTCTAGGTTTTTCTTTGTTTGCAACAACTTTATTGGTTACAGTTGGTTTATTTTGATTGGCCGGCACAGTTTCACTCCCACCGGTATTAACTGAATCGAAAACCTGTCGTTGTATCCTCAAACTATCAGTGGGGTAAATTGTTTTTGGTTTTCTTGTAATTAATGTCGAATCTCTTTTTTCGCAAACAATCTGGTTCGTGTATTTAATGTTAATCGTCCTGTAAGCATCCCAACCCACCTGTGGCATGGCTTTTTTATAAAACAGCAACAAGTTGTTCATCTTCTTTTCCAACGAGTCTGCATTACCTAAAATGATGCGCTGGTTACCCACCCTTGGTATAAGCTCCATATCATTTTTTTGATCGACTATGATTTGTTCAATCTGCGCATCCCAAAGCGTATCTTTTTTTATGTACTGCGCTGTCTTGAAAAGATCATGAGCCAGTTTGGTGTGCAAAGTATCAATCCTGCTGCCAAAAACTTCTAAAATATTTCCTGTAGCAACCAATACATTAGCTGTAAAATTTGCAGAAATAGGCATTTTTAAGCCGTCATTATCAATGTAAAAATCCTGTCCTCCCGCATTCAAAATTCTTAATATCGGCTGGCGCTGTTTCACTTCGATATGCAAAACCCCATCCATTTCCACATATACTTTAGCAAAGGCGATGTAAGGATTAGATTGGAGCTTTTTCTCAATCTGATGAATATTGATACGCTCGATATTACGACCGAGCAATACACCCTGATCTTGCTTTAAAATAGCGTCAATCTCTTCTCTTTCAATAAAATTATCTGCCCCCGGAATGATAATCTTAACATCTGTACATTTAACGGTTTGCTTTTTTACGTTGATGAAACTCAGGAGCATCACCACACCAACCAGGCTAATTAGCCAGGCAGCGCCGGTAAATATTGTACTCCAGTCTATCCTTTTAAGCATGGGTTAATATATTTTTTAATGGATCAATGATTGTGTCGATATCGCCTGCACCAACAGTTAAAAGTAGTTCAGGCCGAGTGTCATTCACATACTGAAGCACAAAATCTTTTCCACATACCTGCTTGTTACTCAGCTTAATTTTATCAAGCAAATAAGCCGAATTGATACCCTCCATAGGCAATTCTCTCGCAGGATAAATTTCAAGTAATAGCAATTCATCAGCAGTGCTTAAAACTTTTGCAAACTCATCTGCGAAATCTCGCGTACGCGAGAACAGATGCGGCTGAAATATCACGGTTAATTTTTTATGCGGATACAACTGACGAACGGCATGGAAACAAGCTTTTAATTCTTCAGGATGATGCGCATAATCATCAATATAAATTTGCTGATTATTATTAACAATATATTCAAAACGGCGTTTTACGCCTTTAAAAGTTGAAACTGATTGTTTCACCAGTTCCGCATCAATCCCAAGCTGTAGCGCGATAGCAATGGCAACCGTAGTATTCTCTACATTATGTTTTCCTGGCAGCATCAGGCTGATATCTTTGATTTCGTGTTGATTGTCCTGATAATCAAATACAAATTTTGAACCCGCTACACGAAGATTTAATGACCTGGCATTGGCTGTTGCGCTTGCTGCATAGCTGATGCTATTTTCCAGGGGCAAACCCTCGTGGGCATAAAGCTGCCCGCCAGATTTAATCTGGGCTGCATATAAACGGAACGACTCTTCCAAATGGCTTTTATCTCCGTAAATATCAAGATGATCTGCATCCATTGAAGTGACCACCGCAACATCGGGGTGCAGTGTCAGAAATGAGCGATCATATTCATCGGCCTCCACCACCACAACGTTATTTGCCCCGAAAAGTACGTTGCTGTTATAATTACTGGTAATCCCACCTAAAAATGCAGTGCAATCATACCCAGTATCTTTTAAAATATGCGCTATAATTGAGGATGTTGTGGTTTTGCCATGTGTACCAGCCACACCGATACAATACATTCCCTGGCTGATAATTCCCAACACCTGCGATCTTTTTTGTGGGTTGAAGCCCAGATCGATGAAATGATTCAGTATGGCGGAATCTTTAGGGATTGCAGGCGTGTAAACCACTAAGGTGTCTTCGCTCGGCGCTTTAATTTCTGAAGGAATAGTAGATACATCATCAGTATAGGAGATTTGAATTCCCTCTTCTGCTAATGCTTTGGTTAGCTTGGTTGAGGTTTTATCATATCCATAAACTTTTTGTCCACGTTTAGCAAAATAGCGGGCAAGCGCACTCATGCCGATACCACCGACACCTACGAAATACACCTTATTTATTTTACTTAACTCCATCTTCTACTATGCTTTTATTAATTTCAAAACTTCACCGGCAATGATCTCGTCTGCTTCTTGTAAGGCCATCTTTCCAATCGCATCAGCAAGTTGTTTACTTTGATCCTCATTTTTTAAAAGATCCAAAGCCGCAGTTACTAAAGTATCTTCGGCAGACCGGTCATTGATTAGCAATGCAGCCCTGTTTTTAACCAAAGCCATCGCATTTCTAGTTTGATGATCTTCAGCAACATTGGGAGAGGGAACCAGAATAACTGGCTTCTTTACTAAACATAGCTCTGCGATTGTACCGGCGCCAGCCCTGCTGATAATCACATCGGCAGCTGCATAAGCAAGATCCATTTTGTTCAAAAATTCCAGAATCCGAACATTCGGATGGTAATCAGTACCCAAGCGCTCAATTATTCCTTTATAATAATATTTACCCGTTTGCCAAATGACCTGAACGTCCTGGGCAATGATTTCCGGTAAATGTTTTTCAATTGCCTTGTTAAGCGTTCCTGCACCTAAACTTCCGCCTGTAACCATGATCGTTTTTTTAAGTGGATCAAGCTTCAAAAGTTCAGCACCAGCATGATGTTTTCCTTTGATATCGACTACTTCCTTACGTACTGGGTTTCCCGTTTTTAAAATTCTGTCCGCAGGAAAAAATTGCTCCATATCATCAAATGCTACGCAAATTTTCGAAGCCTTCCTGCCCAGCCATTTATTGGTCACCCCGGCATAGGAATTTTGTTCCTGTATTAAATAAGGTATTCCTTTCAATGATGCAGCATACAACACTGGTCCGGATGCATAGCCGCCAACACCTACAACGGCATCAGGTCTGAAATCGTTAATGATTTGCATCGCTCTTCTCACGCTGCCTATCACTTTAAAAGGCAGGGCTAGATTTTTAACAATCGAGCCTCTTTGCATACCACTTATATTTAAACCAATAATTTTATATCCGGCTGCAGGAACTTTTTCCATTTCCATGCGCCCATTGGCACCCACAAACAAAATTTCACACGAAGGTACCAAGCGCTTAAGCGCATTGGCTATGGCTACGGCGGGAAAAATATGCCCGCCGGTGCCACCACCTGATATGATAATTTTTGGGGAATTATTCATTTTATTATTGTTATTTTTTTACTGCTTGCTCCTCATAGCGAGGTACGAAGCAATCTCTCTATCTTATATTCTCTTTTAATAACTTGCTCCGCCATGCTTCCTCGCATTAACGATTAGCAATTTATCCAAATGCCGGAATCTCACCAACTATCACTTTATTCTTTACTTTTTCTTTGTCTTCTTTTGTGGCAACACCTGCATTTTCTTCTACATCGCGGCTCACACTAAGAATAATTCCAAAAGCCACACTGGTAAAAATCATGGAAGTTCCACCCATACTCACCAGGGGTAGCGGAACTCCGGTAACCGGACCTAAACCTACGGCCACGGCCATGTTGGCAAAAGCCTGAATGGTTAAACTAAAACTTAACCCGGCGGCCAGCAACGCCCCAAATGCTTTTGGGGCCCGGGTCACTATTTTTATACATCGGTATAAAAGCACCAGGTATAGCACCATGATAACAATTCCTCCCACAGTCCCCCATTCTTCAATAATAATGGCGAAAATAAAATCGGAATATGGGTGTGGCAGGAAATTGCGCTGGGTACTATTCCCTGGCCCCTTACCAAAAACCCCTCCGGTAGCCAGGGCAATTTTTGCCTGATCTGCCTGGAAAGTTTTATCTGAATGCTGCATCTCTGGATGCAGAAATGAGTTAATACGGGACATGTACGTTTTTCTCCTTGGTCCCAAAAAGAAAACGAACATCAACAGCAAAAATCCCCCGGCACAAACAATGGCAATCTGCTTAATACTAATCCGACCAATAATCAGCAGTAAGATACTTACACCAAAAAGCATTAACGCAGTGGAAAGGTTTGCTAAGGCAATCAATACAAATACCACACACACCGAACCCATAATAGGCACAAATGACTGCTTTACATCTTTAATATTCTCTTGCTTTTTAGTCAACATCCGGGCAAGAAAAGTAATCAACGCCAGTTTAGCTAAATCGGAAGTTTGAAAGGTTAAACCGATAACCGGAATTTTTACCCAGCGTGAAGCATCATTCAGGTTCGTACCAAAAATCAAAGTATAAATTAATAGCGGTATGGTGATAATCATCAGAATCTTTGATATCCCCGCATAATACCTGTAGTCGAGTAAATGGGCAATATAAATCATTCCGATCCCCATTAACACAAAAATCAGATGCTTCGTTAAAAGCAGCTTTTCTACCGCTTCCCCTTTTTTATAAGCCAATGTTCCAGTGGCGCTATATACTGCCATTACAGATATAAGCGAAAGCAGGATGATGATCAACCAGATCCATCTGTCTCCTTTTGTTTTATTAAGTAATGCCTGAAACATAATTAAATCCTCCTGTTTATAATTCTCTAACTGCCGCTTTGAACTGATTTCCGCGGTCTTCATAACTTTTAAACAAATCGAAACTGGCACAAGCCGGAGAAAGCAAAACTGCATCTCCTCTTTTAGCCAGATGAAAAGCTATTTGCGCAGCTTCTGCAGCCGAAAAGGTGTTAACGATAATTTCAACATCGTCTTCAAATGCATCATGAATCCGTTTGTTATCCTTGCCCAGGCAAACAATAGCTTTCACTTTGCTTTTCATCAAATCTTTCAGCATGTTGTAATCATTACCTTTGTCTACCCCACCCATAATTAACACAACATCAGCCGTCATACTTTCCAGTGCGTACCAGGTAGAGTTTACATTAGTTGCCTTACTGTCATTGATGAAATCGATTCCAGATATTTTAGCTACATGCTCTAATCTGTGCTCAATATTTTTGAAATTACCCATACTCTCGCGGATGGATTCATTTCTCAATTCTAAAACCTTCGCAACGATGCCCGAAGCCATAGAGTTGTAAATGTTGTGCTTGCCCTGTAAGGCTAAATCTGAAATAGACATGGTTAGTTCTTTATTTGGTTCAGTAAGGATGTGGACAGTGTTTGCTTCAAGGAAAGCACCCAAATCAACAGTTTTGGTAATGGAAAAAGGATATGTTTTAGCCAGGGGCTTCATACCGGTTAATGCTTTTATGGTTTCCTCATCATCAGCGCAATAGATAAAAACATCATTGGCAGATTGATTTTGAATGATACGCATTTTCGATGCCGCATAGTTTTCAAGCTTGTAATCATAACGGTCCAGATGATCCGGCGTAATATTCAGCAGCACTGCAATATCTGCTTTAAACTGGTACATGTTATCAAGCATAAAGCTCGAAATTTCTAACACGTAGTAGTCAAAATTTTGAGTCGCTACCTGAGCAGCGAAGCTATGGCCAATATTGCCCGCCAAACCGACATTCAGTCCGGCATTTTTAAGAAGATGATAGGTGAGCAAACTCGTTGTTGATTTTCCGTTCGAGCCAGTAATACAAATGATTTTGGCATCAGTGTAACGGCCTGCAAACTCAATTTCTGAAACTACGGAGATTCCCTTGGCGATTATTTTTTTCACAATCGGCGCCGTATCAGGAATACCAGGACTTTTAACAACTTCAGTAGCATTTAAAATCAACGCTTCGGTATGTTGCTCAGACTCGTAAGGTATTTTTAATCCCTCTAAGGCTAGCTTATACTTTTCAGCAATGATACCAAAGTCGGAAACGAACACTTCAAAACCCTTTGATTGAGCAAGTTGGGCGGCACCTACACCACTCTCTCCTGCACCCAAAATAACCATACGCTTCCCTGTCACTGCTGACTGTGGATTGCTGGATGTATGATTTTGATTTGTGCTCATTTTTTATTTTTATTTATTTCTCTTTGTTCTTTTCTTGTTTTTCATTGTTCGACAGGCGATCAACGGCAAGTAATTTATCTCAGCTTCAGGGTTACGATGGTTATTATCGCAAGCATAATTCCTATAATCCAGAAGCGGGTTACAATCTTTGCTTCATGATAGCCCTTCTTTTGATAGTGGTGATGCAAAGGTGACATCAGAAAAATCCTTCTACCTTCACCAAACCGCTTTTTGGTGTATTTAAAATAAGAGACCTGGGTGATTACCGATACCAGCTCCACCAGAAAAATACCGCATAATACAGGGATTAGTAATTCCTTGCGGATCATCAGGGCAAAAGAGGCAATGATGCCGCCGATAGCCAAACTTCCGGTATCTCCCATAAAGATTTGAGCCGGATATGAATTATACCATAGAAAACCAACACAGGAACCCACAAAAGCACCTGCAAAAATCATCAGTTCTGCAGAGTTAGGGATATACATAATATTCAGGTAATCAGCCATCACTGTATTTCCGGAAACATAGGCCAGAATTCCCAGGGTAATGCCTATAATCGCCGATGTACCTGTAGCAAGCCCATCAATACCATCCGTTATATTGGCACCATTCGACACCGCAGTAATAATAAATACGGTAATCAAAATGAAAATGATGAATGCGTACTTCTGATAGTCGCCACCTAAAAACTTAAATACCTTGGCGTAATCAAATTCATTGTTTTTGTAGAAAGGAATATTGGTCTTGGTTGATTTAACATCCTGGGTATAATAAAATGTTTCCCCTTTCTGACGAAGTACCATCGGGACAGAAGAGACACTCTTAGCGTCATCCTGAACTGTTTCACGTACCACAATATTGGGATGGAAATACATCGTACACCCAACAATTAAACCCAAACCAACCTGCCCTACAACCTTGAATTTCCCTGCTAAGCCTTCTTTATTCTTTTTGAATACCTTAATGTAATCATCAAGAAAACCTACGGCCCCCATCCAGATGGTGGTGATAATCATCAAGATTACGTATACATTCGAAATATTAGCAAAAAGCAAAGTTGGCACTAAAATACCCAGTAAGATGATTATACCTCCCATCGTTGGGGTACCTTGCTTTTGCATCTGCCCTTCAAGACCTAAATTCCGAACGGTTTCTCCAACCTGTTTTTTATGAAGAAAATCAATTAACCGACGACCATATACCGTAGTAATAATCAAGGATAAAATAATGGAAATAGAGGCACGAAAAGTGATATACTGGAATAATCTTAGTCCTGGTATATCATAATGCTTATGTAAGTACTCGAATAATAAATATAACATTAGCTGTTCGGGTTTAATTGTTCAAGTAAAATTTCTTTATCATCAAAGTGATTTCTCACCCCGTTAATCTCCTGATATTTCTCATGGCCTTTACCCGCAACTAAAATGATATCTCCGCTTTTCGCTAGGTGACAAGCTGTTTTAATGGCTTCTTTACGATCCAGAATGGAAAGGGTTTTTCGTTTATTAGTTGGCGATACCCCTTGCTCCATTTCATCTATAATGCTTTGCGGGTTTTCCGTCCTCGGATTATCTGAAGTTAAAATCACTTTATCACTCCAGTCACAAGCCACCTGCGCCATAATCGGCCGTTTGGTTTTATCCCGGTCACCACCGCAACCAATAACCGTAATCACCTGCTCCGTACCTTTACGGATATTTGCGATAGTACTTAATACATTTTGAACAGCATCGGGCGTATGTGCATAATCCACAATACCTATTACCTTATCTGGAGAGGTGATGTAGTCAAATCTTCCTTCTGCGCCCGTTAATCTGCTTAATACGGTTAGAACTTTTAGTTTATCCTCACCAAGCAAAATAGCGGTACCATAAACGGCTAACAGGTTATAGGCATTAAAAGATCCAACTAATTTAAAATAAACGTCTTCATGGTCTATATCCAGGTGCAAACCGCTAAACTGGTTTTCGATGATTTTAGCTTTAAAGTCGGCAAGTTGTTTCAATGCATAAGACTTCTTGCTTGCTTTAGTATTCTGAAGCATCACCATACCATTTTTATCATCAACGTTGGTTAATGCAAAAGCTGATTTTGGCAAACCATCAAAGAATGCTTTTTTCGCTTTAAGGTAACTGTCGAAAGTTTTATGAAAATCAAGATGATCATGCGTGATATTGGAAAATACCGCACCAGAAAAGCTTAATCCTTCAATACGATGTTGCGAAACGGCATGGGAGCTCACTTCCATAAAACAATAATCGCAGCCCGCATCTACCATCTCTCTTAACAGCTGGTTTAAAGCAATCGGATTTGGCGTAGTATGCGTAGCAGCCACTACAGTATCATTGATATAATTTTCAACCGTAGAAAGCAGACCCGTTTTGTATCCTAAATCCTTAAATAACTTATATAAAATAGTGGCGATAGTAGTTTTACCATTGGTACCGGTGATGCCTACCAGCTTTAATTCAGCGGAAGGATTACCAAAGTAATTACCAGCCATAATTCCCAATGCTACTGAAGTATTTTCTACTTTAATATAAGTGATGGTAAAATCATGAACTTCCGGAAGATTTTCACAAACAATAACCGATGCGCCCTGCGAAATGGTCTGCTCGATAAACTGATGACCATCGGCAAGCGATCCAACCACTGCAAAAAATACATCACCCTTTGCCACCTTACGCGAATCAAAATTTAAGGCATTGATTTCCCTATCGGTTTTACCAACCAATTCTTTAATCGTTACACCATAAAGTAATTCTTGTAATTGCATTTTTATTATTTAATTAGTGAATTTTGAACGAGTGAATGTTTAATAATAATCCTAATCATTCATCCCATCATTCATTCCTTGTTTAGTTCAATTCTATCTGTACCCCTAAACCTTTTCCAACCCGGGTGCCTGCCGCTATTGACTGGCTAGTTACCTTACCAGCGCCAATAACTCTGGTTTTTAAGCCTGCATTGCCCAATAGGTACAATGCATCTTTCAACCCCATGCCTGAAACATTTGGCATTACACCCCTGCGCTCCGTATTTGCCTGGAAAACTTCACCCGCACTGGTATCTACTATATTATAATATTCTGATTTGGAAGCAAAGAGCGGTTTGAAACCAAATGCTTTATACACTTTCTGTGTAGCCTTACTTTGTCCGGCTTTCGTCGGCGGATTTCCTGTATTTCCCACTAAACGGGTTGGCATATCATTATACATCTGCATATCGCTGGCATAAATCCGGTCTGCAATTTCTCTAAAGACTGGACCAGACACAGTAGCACCATAATAGGCGCCTTTCGGATCATTGATTACAACGATCATTGAATATTTTGGCTTATCAGCCGGAAAGTACCCAACAAAGGATGCCTGATATTGTCTTTTAGCTTTGTAGCCCTTGTTTGCATCAGCCACCTGTGCTGTACCGGTTTTACCTGCAATTTTGTACAACGGATTGTAAACAATCTGCTTACCACTACCCTCCGTTACCACGCCTTCCAGCATTTTCTTTACCTTACGCAAGGTTTCTTCAGAACAAATCTGGTCATTAATAACCCTTGCTTTAAACTGCTCAATCGGATTTCCCAGTCGTCTGATTTCCTTCACGAAAATCGGTGATACATACTTTCCATTGTTCGCAACTGCGTTATAAAAAGAAAGCATTTTTAGAGGCGTCAGCATCATTTCGTATCCGTAAGCCATTTGCGGAAGCGTCATATTTTTGTTCCAGCTTTTGTTTGTCTTCGGGTTTTTAATCACCGGGGCAGCCTCACCTGGAATTTGCAGTTGCATTTTCTCATTCAAATGCCAATCGTACAAGTGGTTGGTAAATTTGATAGGATTTGCTCCATAATGTGTATTAATCAGTTTCGCAATCGCTGCATTAGATGATTCCTCAAATGCCTTTTTCACGGTTACCGTTTCAATTTTCGGATGTGAATCGGTAATGAGTTTACCAGGAATCTGGTAATAACCGGTACCAATCAAGGTATTTGTATCGACTAACTTATCTTCCAGCAAAGCCATATAAGAGGCTAATTTGAACGTAGAACCCGGATCCTGGTTACCAGCGATAGCATAATTAAATTTTTCTTTGTAAACGCCATCTTCAATTTTTGAAAAGTTCGCAACCGCTCTTACCTCACCGGTTGCCACCTCCATTAAAATAGCGGTACCGTGATCTGCATTCATGATTTTGAGTTGTTTTTCAAGGGCATTCTGGGTTAAATCCTGCATATTGATATCAATGGTAGAAATGATATCAGCACCATCTTTAGGCGCAACTTCAGCTTCTTCATTAACCGGGATATAAACCCCGCCCGCAATCCGCTGCATCAACCTTTTACCAGTCTCACCGTTGATATATTCCTTGTAAGCACCTTCTAAACCCACACCATTCGCTACATTTTCATTTTTGTAACCAATCGTACGGGCAGCTAAAGCCTGGAAAGGAAGGATTCTTTTATTTTGCTGTACCGCGATTAATCCGCCACTAAACTTTCCGATATTATATAATGGAAAAGTTCTGATCGTTTTCAAATCAGAATAGCTCACTTTACGATGAATAAGCAAATAACGGGCACTGTCTTGCCTGCCCTTTCTCAGGTAACGGGCATAGTCTTTTGCTGATTTATCCTGAAAGATTTGCGCCAGCTTTAAACCAAGTGAATCAACCTTCTCATTGAACACTTTATCCTCGGCAATTCCACCTGCAAACATATCCATGCGCAATTCATATTCCGGCACTGAAGTAGCCAGCAAACTGCCGTCATTCGAATAAATGTTTCCACGGGTAGCCTCCACGCTTACATAACGTGTAGAAAGGCTATCAGCCATAGCTTTCCATTTTTTGCCCTGCACAAACTGCACCTGACCCAAACGTAAAAATACCATGAAAGCAAAAAGCACAATTAAGCCAAATGCCAGGTATACTCGAAGCAATATGTTTGCTCTAATATTCATCGCTTTTAACAATTATTTTTTTTGGTGGTTCAATTAATTCCTTTATCCCGAGCGTATCAACCTTTTTAGCCACTTCTGTTAATTTGCTTTTAAACATTAAGTCAGCCTTGAGCGATTTATACTCCCATCTTAATTCTTTTACTTCTTTGTTCAGCTTATCAATCCTACGCACATTGTTCACCGCGAAGTGACTGTTTGCAATGTAAACCATACCCAGTAGCGCTAAAAAACACAGGTAAGGCAATGCATCGGTCGCCGCTTCCTTTGAAACCAGTTTATCGTTGAACAGCTTAGAAATAAATGAATTAGTATCCATTTTCTCCTCCGCAGTCCGCGGCTTCTTAGGCGCAGCTTTTAACTCCAGCTCAGGCCCAATCTCCTCTTCTTCTTCTTCCGCTCTGAACCTATTCATATCTTCTCCGCTATTCTAAGTTTTGCACTTCTAGCCCTGTTATTTTGGGCAATTTCCGCTTCACTGGCAACAATTGCTTTACGGGTAATTACATGAAAAGGTTTTTGTTGATTTCCGAAGAAATCTTTCTCTACCTCGCCCTGAAACTTACCTTTTGCCATAAAGTTTTTTACCGGACGATCTTCCAGCGAATGATAAGACATCACCACCAAATGACCACCAGGCTTTAACACTTCACTCGCTTGCTGCAAAAAATCCTCAAGCACTTGGATCTCCGCATTAACCTCAATACGCAAAGCCTGAAAAACCTGCGCTAAATATTTATTTTCTTTTCCTTTAGGGATATATGCAGCAATCGCCGATTTTAGACTATCGATATCAGTAAAAGATTTTTCCAGACGAGCGGTTACAATAGCACGGGCAAGTGATTTTGCATTCTTCACCTCCCCATAAATACCAAATAACTTATGCAACCTATCTTCACTGTAAGTATTCAATACCTGCGCCGCTGTTAGGTCGCGATGCTGGTCCATACGCATATCAAGATCTGCATTAGACCGGATGGAAAAGCCGCGAGCCGGCACATCAAACTGATGCGAAGAAACACCTAAGTCAGCCAGAATGCCATCCACCTGCCTGAAACCCTTTAAGCGTAAATTATTTTTTAAGAATCCGAAGTTTTGATCAATGAAAATAAAACGTTCATCAACGGGAACATTAGCCTGAGCATCAGGATCCTGATCAAAAGCAATTAACCTTCCGTTTGGCCCCAGGTGTTTCAAAATTTCTTTTGAATGACCGCCGCCGCCAAAGGTTACATCAACATAAACCCCATCAGGCTTAATATTTAAACCTTCAATACAGGGTTGAAGCATCACCGGAACATGGTAATTATTCTCCATTAGCACCTCCATTCTTTCCGCCCATTACTTTCTGCGCTAAATCAGCGAAGTTAGCCGGAACATCGTCAAAAATATCTTCATAAGATTTTTTATCCCAAACCTCAATCCGATCCAGTTGGCAAGCCAGTATAACATCCGAACCAATTCCAGCATAATCAGCCAGTGATTTTGGAAGCAAAACCCGGCCGGCAGCATCCAGCGAAAGCTCGGTAGCACCACGGGTAAAAGCACGAACGAAAGCACGGTTATCCTGATCGTAGATATTTAATTTAGCTAAATCAGCAACAACCGTATCCCAAACACGCTTTGGATAAATCACCAGATTCTTTTCAAAACCGCGATTGATAATAAGCCCCTCATTCTCTGCATTAGGCAATTGTTTCTTAAGCGCAGCAGGCACCATCAGGCGTCCCTTTGCGTCAAGTTTACAATCAAATTCTCCTAAAAGTTGGATCATAGCGGGTTCTACACTTTTTATCAAGTGTAAAAGTAAATAGTTCTACCACTTTTTACCACTTTTTACCACAAAAAAGTTTTCCACATCTTTTTTGTTACATTTTTATCCTTACAGGATATCATTTGAGCAATTAATAAATAAATATAAAAAGCTTAATAACTGATAATAAGATAGTTCAACAACAATCACAAATAGTGTTAGCTCAGCCCATTTTTTTAATGATGTATTAAAAGTTTACCCCATAAATAGCAAGCATGATTTGATAATACCGCTTATCTAGGGATGATGGAATTGGCGATACGGGATCACATACATTACACTCCCGATGGTCTGCTATTTTCAGTTCGAAGATTACCTAGCCAATGCCCCATCAGGTTGTGAAATAGCTGGCAACTTTCGCTAATCCCCATAAATCAAGCAAAAAAATATGAAACTTAGCCGCTAGAGAAGATGCCTATACTGGTTAATGCAGTTATAAAATGATTAAATACGAAAAATGCTCCATCAATCGATTCCGATCAATGGAGCATTAGAAAAAGAGATTAAAAATATTTTAGTCGTTTAATGCTTTTACTCCTGGCAATTCTTTACCTTCCATATATTCTAATAAGGCGCCACCGCCTGTAGACACATAGCTTACTTCATCTTCCATGCCGAATTTAGCAATTGCAGCAGCTGAATCACCACCGCCAATTAATGAAAATGCACCGTTTTCCTTAGTAGCGACTACAACTGCATCTGCTACAGCACGGGTCCCAACTTCAAAGCTTTCCATTTCAAAAACACCCATCGGACCATTCCATAACAATGTTTTAGAATTTTTAATCACATCAGCGAATAAAGCTGCAGATTTAGGGCCGATATCCAGACCCATCCAGTCCGCAGGAATATGACCTGAATCTACATCTTTTTTATCAGCATCATTTGCAAACTTGTCAGCGATAACGGTATCCACAGGAAGAATCAGGTTTACGCCTTTTGCTTTCGCTTTTTCAATTAGCTCAAGAGAAAGCTCTTGTTTATCTGCTTCTAAAAGTGACGTACCGATTTCTCCACCTTGCGCTTTAGCAAAAGTGTAAGCCATACCGCCACCAATAATGATGTTATCTACCTTATCTAATAATTTTTCTATCAAAAGTATTTTATCAGACACTTTAGCCCCGCCCATAATTGCAGTAAACGGACGCGCTGCATGGTTAAGGATTTTTTCAGCATTCTCCACTTCAGCGGCCATTAAGTAACCGAAATATTTAGCATCAGGAAAAAACTGCGCAATAATTGAAGTCGATGCGTGTGCTCTGTGTGCTGTTCCGAACGCATCATTTACGTATACATCACCAAGCTGAGCTAGTTTTTCAGCGAAAGCAACATCACCTTTTTCTTCTTCTTTATAAAAACGAAGGTTCTCTAATAACAATACTTCTCCAGGGAAAAGATTTTTAGCTTTAGTTACCGCTTCCTCACCAATGCAATCACCATCAAACTTCACTTCCAAATCCAACATGCGGGATAAATCGCCTAAAATATGCTTTAATGAATATTTATCGGTTGGTCCGTCTTTTGGTCGGCCAAGGTGAGACATGAGGATTACTGATCCACCATCATTTAAAATTTTAGTAATGGTTGGCAATGCAGCACGCATTCTTTTATCATCAGTAATTTTAAAGTTATCATCCAAAGGCACGTTAAAATCTACTCTGATCAATGCTTTTTTATCCTTAAAATCTAACTGGTCAATTGTTTTCATGTTTATTTATTATTTTAGTTTTAGTTTCATTTCATAATGGAATCCAATACCTGGGATATCAAATTCCGGTGATTCATTTATAAACCCCAGCTTTTTGTAAAAGCCGGCAGCAGTAGAACGGGCATTACACCATAAATAATCGGTTTGATATTCTTTTAAATATTCGATGGCAAAGCTGATTAATGCCACCCCGTAGCCCCTGCCATTAAAATCTGGATGAGTGGCCATTCCGCGGAGTTGATAGCCCTCTCCTTCTTCAGGAAAATAATCATTGCGCATAAAACTGGCTACAGACCTGATTTCTCCATCGGCAAGATAGCCCACATGAAAAGTATCATAGGCATCATCCCCCTCAAATATGCATTCGCTATATGATTTACCATTTCTTAGCACCTGGCTTCTTAATGGAAGTACTTCTTCGGGAAGGAGGAATTTGACCATATTTATAGTATCAAGTAACGAGTAGCAATCAGTAGCAGGCACCCAACTGACCGTAACCACTTACAGGAGCTTCCCAAACGCTTGCAAAGTTAATAAAGCATTTTAATTCACCTAAAAAGGAAGGTCACAATTTCGAAGAATTTAAACACTCTGCCATTGTTCAGCGGTAAATGCTTTACGAAATTAATGCATTTTTTTTTGCATTACTAAGGATATTATTAATAAGGTAATTATTCTAGAGCTTTAGACAGACAGATACCCTTACGCATTTTTTTCTCAGCCTTGGTTCCTGTTTTCACAAATGCTATTCATTTAACCTGTTCACATACCTGGTGCATTCTGTTTTTTGCAGACTTAGTAAAGCATTTGAAACCACCTGAAACAATAGCAGATTTTTAGCTCAAAATTGTAATTTACCGATACTATGAATTCCTTTTCGCTAATAAATACCAGATGCAATCTTCTGTCCATCGCCAAATCCTGATGAAGATCTCATTTTCACCCTATAAGAAAGCTGGGTTGGTGTAAAAAACAAATGGGTTCATGTAAAAAAAACAATATCACATTTTTATTGTTACATATTTGTATCTGTTCACAAAGTGATAAGATATTAGCTAAAAATATTTAAAATCATATGTCAAACGGCGGATTCCCTAAAAACAATCCCTCAACTGACATATGATTTTTTAATTTTTGAACCTTTTGATCTCTACCTTCTTCTCTTTAACCTTTAAAATAATCTCGCCAACCTGCTTATTTTGCTCACTAACCACGGCGATTGACTGAGGCGCAGAATCAAATGAAGTATTTAGCGGAAGTGTTCTGTTCTCGGGGTAAACCTTATAATTCCCTAACGGAAGGCTTATCGAATAATTCCCCTGCTCTCCTGTCTTCACAGACCTGATCGCTCCTTTATCATTTACGAAGACAATATTGATTCCGGCAAGGGATAATGCGCCATCGACACTTTTATTTTCCTGATAATCAACGCTCAATTTTCCTGAAACATTTCCATTACGTTGAAGTGGAATATTTAACGTAATTTTTTTTTCAGTTATAGCAATATTCTGCGGATCGATCTGATACCCATTCTGGAGTGGCATACTCACCACATAGGTTGCATAAGGCATCTTATTATACTTAATTTTCCCATCCGCAGGAACAACAAATAAAGTGCGGTTGATCAAAACATTAAAGTTTTGAGCAGGCAACTCTCCCGCATCAAAAATGCCGTTTTGGTTGCGATCAATAAAAAATAAGATCTCTAAATCACCTTTTTTTCCTGTAATGTGCGCTTTGGGCTGTGGAAGCTTTTGAGTAACTCCAGCCTGCAAACTGCGAAAAGTAGACCGGGCAAATTCATTACGGTACTGGTATTGGTAGCTTCCCACGTAAAATGAGCTTTTAGGAGTGATCTGCATTTCTGAACGAATGGTATAAGTAGCATTATTCCCAAAAACTGCATCGCGATAATAGACCAGGCCTGCTTCAAGTTTCAATTTTTGTTTAAAAAACCTATGATGTAAAGCAGGAGAAATACTTAGTCTTGATATACCATCAATTGGGTTATTCTGAATTGACTCCGCAATTAGAAAGCTTCCACGCTGATAATATACATTTAAATTAAAAAAAGGATGAGACCAGTTGGCATTTAACCTCAGCTGCAATTCGTTTTTTGATAAGTATTTTGCAAAACCATTTTCCAGTGTAATAAAAATGTTTTGCTTAAAATTTTTACTATGCCAGTTGATAGACTCATTTAACCTAAACGAATTTAACTTACTCATACCATCATTTAGAAAATTATAGGATGCCCGCTCCTGCTCGTTTGACATGGTAAGTGTTAGGTTTGCAGCAGTTCCAAGGGGGCGAGCCCATCCTAGTTCCAGCCTTCGTAGGCTGTAATCACGCTGAAACAACGTAAATCCCCGCTGATATTCAGGATCGAAACTGTAATAATTAACGCCCATCCAAATATATTGCTTGCCAAGATATCGGCTGATGCGCTCATTGAACTGCATCACTCCACGTCTGATGCCAGGATAGTAAGCACTTGAGTAGTAGTTATTACTCGTCAATGTATACTTTCCCTGTGTCGCATTCAAATTTGCCCCTAAAGCCAGGGAGGGTTTAATATCCTCTGGGTTTAAAAGATTCTGAGAAAGACCGCCGCCTGCCATAACGTTAAGCGATAAATTTTTTCTGTTGAATACAGAAACGGTGTTGGATGTTAATATTGATCGGGCCTGGTCAAATGGAGAATAATCAAAGATAATACTCGAATTCATCGCTCCGGGCTGTAATGAGGATGAATTCAGTTTTGCATAAGCCGCATATCCATAGTTAAAATTATCACCCAGAAGATTAAACGAGCGTTGAACTGCTCCGAATTCGACCCCATGAATATCATCTTCCTTCTTGCTATAAACCTTGATGCCTCTACCATTAATGAAACTCTCTAAGTTTTCTGTGATGTTGCCAATTGTAGCACCATAACCCTTCCCTTCGTAATTCAACCAGGTATTGCTGATTAAAGGTTTGTTGGATATATTTTCCCATTGATAGGCATCTACATTAAAAGCCAGCAACCCTGAGCCGAGTTGAGTTGCTCCGCCACCAGTTAACTGCCACGACTGAGAATCAGAAAATAAATTTTGTCCATTGAGAGAAATCTGATCACTGGCAAAGCGTGAGGTCATTAGGCGATCTTGAGCGGGAGCAGAAAATTGCCTTTCTTGCGCTGCATTTTGAACAAAAGCAACCCCGTTAGCAAACAGATCTCCGTTTTTATACAGGCCAGCCACATTGACGTAAAAACTACCGAGCTGATGAATTTGCCTGGTGATGATTTTTGAAAAATAAATTTCTTTCTCACTGCCTGGGAGCAGCACCAAAGACTGTTCAACGAGCTGCTTCCCCTCTCCTTCTGATGCAGGAAAAGCAGCAATCACCTTTAGTTCTTCCTTTTGATTGCCAGCATTGCGAACAATAATTTTAATATTTAAAGAATCTCCAATATTTTTTAAAAGTAGATTTGGGGTAGCGATCAGCAATCCGCTGGCCCGGACAGCCGGAAGGTTCAATAGTGCAGCAGATCGTGAAACAATCTTTCCCGTCTGATCTGCCAGGCTGAACCTAATCTCTCCTTGTCCAGACATAGCAGAGTTTAATATCAAAAACTTAAAAGGAAAGTAAGCATGAGCACCTGCGGCTAAACTAATTTTTAAAGATGGTTCGCCAACCTTTTTGTAACCCTGAGGTGCTTCTAGAGAAACAATACCCTCGAAAGACAAAGGTGAAGCATTAGTTACTTTTACGCTTAGGGAGATTAGTTTCTCACTACCCAGCTCAATTAGGGTATCGGCAGAAATCTGCACCAATCCTGGTTGCTGCGCATAGGTAGAAGATGACTGAAATAATAAGATCAGCCAGCAAAAAAAAGAAGCCCTAAAAATGTATCCAAACATGCCTTATTACTGCGGAATGACTTCGTAAATTACAATACCAGTGTAAGATTCCGGCACTGCATTAATAAGCCTTGCATCGTTAGCTGTAGTAAAATACCTGACATTAAACCGGTACACCTGGGAGGAACCGGTAATACTTCCTCCATTTAAAATTGTCTGCGAGGTTTCCGACAGCTTAATACTCCCCCCTGCTCCCCCGGTTGATGGAGATAAATTAAGATTAGCAACTGATACTGGAAGCGCATTTTTTCCTGAACTGAAATTTGCACTACCCATTCTCACCTGAACAGCAAAAGGGGTAGCTGCAGTAACGCTTAGTCCATTGGCATAACTTACCGATGCACCATTGGCATAATCACTCATTGTCTTTAGTTCTAATAATGCCGACCTGGCGTTGTCTTGCACCTGGATACCATAACTTACCGGAGACTGATAACTTCCATCTGGACTGATTTGCATTCCGTTGACAGCACTTGATCTGCCCAATTCATTTCCATTTCTATCCAACAACACGAATGCCATATTCAGCGAGTAAGCCTGCCATGATTTTAGCGCATCCATATATGTACCGCCTTCAATTATAAGATCGACTTTAAAAACAATGACCTCATAAAAAGAGAAAAAGCCTGTGCTCAAAGGATAATTAGACGAGGTAATCATCATTGATCTAACTCCAGGAGCAGATATTGGCACAGGTACTGTCCCGCTTCCGATTTGGGCAAAAGTTGTTCCATTAACCGCACTTAACTTCAATTTGAGTTTGTTAAATGGAAAAGTTTTACCCTCTGAATTTGTAATAGGTTGCAAAAGAATCATACCTAAACTCCAGTCCGGGTAATTTCGATAAATACCCAATACATCCAATTGTATTTGAAAAGTATTAGCAATGGTCTGGTCTTTGGAGCTTGATACAGCAATATAGTTCTGATTGCTTGCTGAAATTCGTGCCTGTGCAAAAATCTTCCCGCTGAACAAAAGCAAGCAGAAGAAGGCAGGTAAAAAGTATCTATTCATGTTTGAATTCCAATTCTGCTAATTTCACCGTTGTGTCTTCTCCATAATTAAGAATGGCTGAGGCAACATAATCTCCCTTTTGCAAATCCTTTGGCAAATCAAAATAAAGTTCCCTGATATTGCCGGGAAGTGAGTAGAAGACAATATCCTTTAGAACTGTTTTTTTGCCAGATTTTTGTTCCAGCAGCTCACAGGTTGCAGTTCCATCAGCCCACACATTGCCAGTATTGGCAAATTTTAGAATGAGCAGATTTTGCTTTTGAGAAAATCCGGTAATATCCAGATCTGCACGCCGTGTGGTGGGGAATCGTTGATAAAGCTTAATCCCAGTTCTAATGGCCACTTTGATATTAGCGCCCTTCTCATTAACATCATCAAAAGGATTAAGTTGTGTAATATAAAGCATTGCGGTATGAACAGGTAAGGTATCGGTTAAATTTGCAGGAATAGAAACCTGAACTTCTATATCTTTCTGCTCTCCGGGCGCAAGCGAGAAAAAAGATGATGGTAACACCGACACCCATGCTGCACAGGATGAGGGAATTTTCCCAGCTTCATATATATTATTATTTCCTTTCAAATCATAATCCCAATCACTCAAAGAAACACTAAGGTCTAAAGCAGCAGTCTTACTAACGTTACTCACGGTTACCACCTGTTTCTGCGATTGTCCTTTGTCTACAGTAAAATACACTCTGGGCGGGGTAACGGATAGACCGGTTTGCGCCAGAACTTTAAACGAAAACAAAGAAAGAGTAAGGAGAAACAGAATGACTTGTCTTTTCATGAAGGCAGATATAGAAATGCAAATATACAAAAAAGGCAACAATGGAAGCATTTCCAGTGTTGCCCTTTTTATTAATTGAGATGATTAGTTAGCCTCAATTGTATAAGTTACCACTGTAGTATAAACTGTTGGGTTTTCAGTTTTGAAATATTTATCTACATATTTATCTGCACCAGATGCTTTGTAAGTAATATTGAAATTTTTATTTACACTTCCGGTAGTACTGGTAATGATCGGCTGATCGCTGTTGCTTAAGTTACGTGCGTTATAAGTAACGTTAGCCAATTGATTTGTTGTACCAGCGATTGGCGTGATCACAACATCACTAGCATCAATTGTAGATCTTTGTCCTTGTAGTGTTGTTCCTGCTGATTTCACTTTTACTACGAAAGCACCAGTTGAATATACTGTTAAGTGATCGGCTTGAGTTGAGCTTACACCAGTAGCGTAATCTGCAGTTGTTTTATAATCTAAATTAACCGATTTCTGGGTAGCATTTACTGTAATGGTCTGTATTGGATACAGGCGAATGTTCAAAGTGGCATTATCAGTCTGCGCTGAAGCAGTTTGTTGAAAGGCGAAAAAAATGATGGTTGCGAAAATTGTAGTAAGTGATTTCATGTCTTGTATTATTTGCTTTTTTTATTTTTTATGTTATTTTTGTTTTCCCTTCATCAAAAAATCACCACTTTATTTTATGTAATTTTTTAGTTACTTTCTCTTCTGAACGGAGTGCAAAGGTATCTTGAATGTTGTATCCAAAAAATATTAAAAAAGACATAAAAAGTATTAAAAAAACTACAACAGTAAAATTTTTATAAATATTTTATAAAGCCATTGTTTTACAGGCATTTACAATAATTATTAAACTATTGATAATTATCAACAAGAAGACTTTTGTATGACTAAACAGTCGAGAATTAAACGAAAATGTATTTTAAAGACATTTAAATAAGAAAGTAAAAACGCAGATTTGCCTTTAGACAAAGACAAAATTTGATAAAGAATTCAATGAATATTTAATAGGAAATGAATCAGAGGCCAAGATTCATTTGAAGATTTCTATACTTTTTTGGGCTATAGCCAGAATGCTTGGTAAAAAAAGCGCTGAAATTATTTTCTTCAGAAAACCCGATGCGGTAACTGATTTCTTTTATCGTCAGCGCACTATGCGCTAATAAAACTTTCGCCTCTTCAAATATTTTTTCTGTAACCAGCTGTTTTGCCGATCGACCATGAATATTGATAATCGCCTGATTTAATCTCCGTGGACTAATACGAAGTTCCTCAGCATAAAAATCAAGTTTTTTAGCATGATGAAAATTGAGGTGTAATATCTCTCTAAAACGGGTAGCAATCTTTTTATCTTCCTGAGTGTGGGAATGAATCTCTGGACTCGTCAAGCCCTGATGATAATAAGTTGACCTCAGTAAAATTGCCTGAACAGCATTGTGCATAATATCCACCACCATAGGATTGGAAAGCTGAGCCTGCATACGCTCCATATATTTTACCTGCAGCTCCACATATTCCAGTATATCCACGGAAGGACTACTTAAATACACTTTATTTTGATCAAAGAATAGTGGTGTATTTTGGATAAAAGCTGCGTCAGCCGGGGTTCTGGCATAAAACCCATAGTCAAAAGTAATCATCCAGAGTTTATCGCTCTCAGAATCAATAAAGGCATGGTGACGGTCGGGGCCGATGAATAGAAACTGATTAACAGGAATGTGAACTTTATCATTCTCAATACAATGGTATACGTCTTCTCCAGTAGAAAAAAGAATCGTAAAAAAAGACCAGCGTTGCGACTTGAAGGGACTTTGGATTTTTATCAAAGCTTCTGAAGTTCGACTGATATAAATATGATTCTTAACTAAAGCATCAATATTTGTTAGAGCAAGTATTGTATTCAAATCATTAATCTCGCTATTGGGACAGATAGACAAGCGTTCCGAAGATAAATGATTCCTGTATCATTTTAAAGATAGTCTCCACAACCATTAGTTGTAAAGTTACATGAACATGCAGAAAAAAATGAAATTCCTGGTATAGCGTGAGTTTACGCAGCTAGATAACGAATATTACTCAGGGCTATACCAGAAGTTGGTAAACTCAAACCAAGTAATTAAAGGCTAAGAAATTAAATCATCTCGTGTGCTGCTAAGATTGGCTTTGAGAGACCTCATCTATTTTTTTTACAACATCAATAAGTCTGCTACTATAGCCAAACTCATTATCATACCACCCCACAACCTTGACCATATCTCCCACTATTGAGGTGAGCAGAGCGTCGAAAGTACAAGAATATGGGCTATCTATGATATCAACAGAAACAATGGGATCTTCTGTATAAGCTAAAATCCCACTCATCTCACCTTCCGCAGCGCTTTTGAAAGCCGCATTAATTTCTTGTATAGTAGTTTTACTTTTCAAAAGGCAGGTAAAATCTGTTAGTGATCCGTTCAAAACAGGAACCCTGATTCCTGCACCGCCAAGCTTCCCTTCTAATTCCGGAAAAATGTGGGTAATAGCTTTTGCCGCTCCTGTTGTTGTCGGAATAATAGATGACGAGGCAGCTCTTGCCCTTCTTAAATCCTTATGATTGGCATCATGCAGATTCTGATCACCTGTCATGGAGTGGATGGTGGTAATATAACCTTCTTCAACGCCCCAGTTATCATTTAAAATCTTAATCATGGGAGCAATATTGTTGGTTGTACAACTGGCATTGGACAATACAGTATTCGTCAGGTCAATCTGACCGTCATTTACCCCTAAAACAACCATTGGGATATCATCTGCAGCCGGCGCTGAAAGCAAAACTTGTTTCGCCCCTGCATCAATATGTTTTTCCGCAGCTTCCAAAGTAAGGTTTCTACCGGTACAGTCAACCACTAAATCAACATGCAGTGCCGACCAAGGTAACTCCTGAGCTTCTTTTATAGAAAAAACTGGTATTGTTCTTTTATCAACAGCAATTGCATCAGGCTTTGCGTAAACCGCTCCAGGATATACGCCGTGAACACTGTCATATTTTAAAAGATGCGCCATCGTTTTCGCATCAGCCAAATCATTAATTGCTACTACATCAATGCCTTCGGCTAAAGCCAAACGCAAAAAAGTTCTTCCTATCCTACCAAAACCGTTTATTGCGAGCCTCATTCTCATGAAATTTTAATGCGCAAAATTAGTCTTTATTTTCATATTCATCTCCATACTTAAGAGCGCAAGAATTATTTCCAAAATTTAACTACGCATTCTGGATAAGCGCCAGGTGATTGTACCATTATAAATCATACAAATAGCCATGACTAATCCTATCAATAGAAAATTCCCCAGATGCTGGAGCAAAACGGTACCGGTTATCATGATGATATTAAGAACTGCAGTGATGGCTACAATTTGATTGGCTTTGAATCCTAAACGCTCCAAACGATGGTGAATGTGGTCACGGTCGCCAACAAACGGAGATTTTCCCTTTAAAATGCGAACAGTAAAAATCCTGAGTGAGTCGAATATTGGCACTATTAATACCGAAACGGCAATTGCAGGTGCAGAAAAAAAAGTTGGAGAATTGTCTCCGGTAAACTTATTGATTTCGATAAACTTAATGGCCAGCGATGCAGTGGTAAGGCCAATAATCAAAGCACCGGTATCACCCATAAAAATCCTGGCCGGATACCAGTTGTATTTTAGAAAACCTCCGATGGAACCCGCCAGGGCAAAGGCAATAAAAGCATAGGGAATATGGTTTGAAATGGCAAAGGCAATACCAAAACAAATACTGGCAAATATCCCTATTGTCCCTGCCAAACCATCAATTCCATCAATCAGGTTGAAGGCATTGTTTAAGAAAATAATCAATATGATAGAAAACATGCCACCCCAGAGCAAGTTCATATCTCCTATATTTAAAACACCATAGAGGCTGCTTAAACGAAAGCCGCCAAAGAAAACCAAAATAACCGCCACAGTTAATTGAAGGATAAATTTAGTACTTGTATTGGTGCCGTACACATCGTCTTTCAAACCCAAAGCCGCCAAAATAATACAGGAAACTGTTAGGAAATTAGCTTCCTTGAAGTTAATCAATGCTGAAAACAGCAGGATACATATGATAAAACTTGCTACAATCGCTATTCCCCCTAAACGGGAAATATCCTGACGATGATTTTTGCGGTGAAGATGGGCCGTATCAAATAATTTGTATTTCAGGGAAGTAAATATAATGGAAGGGGTACTTAATAGAACCATTACAAAAGAAAGTAGTATAATGGCGACATAAAAAACGACGGAATATTTACTGACTACTTCTACAAACAAAATCAAGGAGGTTTTAAACAAATATAAGGATTGGTGTTATATGTAGGTAAGGATAAAAAATTTATGTTGACAAAAATCAAATGGCTTGAATCGGTTGCACAAATACTGTTTATGTATTCCTTTTGCCTGCTTAAAGATTCCATAATAATGCAGAAGACGACATTGATAGATTCGATCAAACCGAAATTTAATCAATAAAGAGCCAGTTTGGTAAACTTCTTTTAAATGCAACGGTGAGGTAATTCCGTTCCATCCCGAAATATAGCGCATGGCTGTGAGGTGAAACGGGCAACAGCACTTCTGCTTTTATGGCCATAGCTCAAAAGAAACCCTGATTCCCGAATAAATGCAAGAGAAACATTATCTTCGAGTCAAAGTTAAAACTGGCTTAATTTACTTAGCTTCTTCCTGATCAGCACCAGCCAGGCATTAGCTATTTTATTGCGCTTTAATGCTTTATAATCATTTATTATCGCATACCATAAACTCGAAACATTTCGGTTACTCACCCCCCCCATACGCATATTGACCATGAGTACCGGTAAATGGAGTGCCTTTAACTGATAGCCACAGAAGTATCTTAGCATGAGATCATAATCCGCAGCAGTGCCTAAATCTAAGGCATAGTGACCGTATTTTTCAAACAACGCTCTTCTGATGTAGAGTGTAGGATGAGCTGGCATCCATCCCTTTTCCATATCACGATGATCAGCTTGCTTAGATACCCACCTCCTGGCCACTTCCCTCGTTGAAGCATGAATGTAGTTTAAGTTACCATAAACGGCATCTATTGCTGGATGATCAGCGAAAGCCCGGGCAACGAACGAAATAATATCATCCTGAACAAGCATATCATCGGCATTCAATAGTCCGACAACATCTCCTGTAGCCAGTTTTATCCCCTTATTGATCGCATCATAAAGTCCGCAGTCTTTTTCAGACAGGAAATGTGTAATCTGATTGCTGTATGCATCAATTTCCCTTAATGTTCCATCAGTAGATTGACCATCAATCACGATATATTCAATGTCCTGATGAGATTGATTGATTACAGATTGAATGCAATCTTCAATGTACATTTCAGCATTATAAACGACGGTGATGATGGTTATTTTCATTTATAGACTGCATCTCCTTTCGCTTTAAAAAAATAAAGGCTATGCCTGCGGTAAAGATAGCAAATAGTGGAATATAGTCGTCAATTGGGCAATTATTGATATCAAAATCTGTTGCATAACCAGTAGCTCTTAATGTTCCATTATAATTATATAAATAGCATACCGTATTTTTAACTAAAGGACATCTTCCATCTTTTACATAATATGTATCAGGATTATTGTTATCATTCGAACTAAATAAATAATTTGGATGCCCACCCATAGCAGCATATTGATTATGAAAGATGTAGAAGGAATAATTTTCAACATAACATCCATAACGATCTGCTCTCGAAACTAGTGGGATGAGGATTATTAAGGAAACAATTATCCATTGTTTTTTAAATAAAGGCGGGATGATTAAGCATAACTTTTTCATAAGCTAATGGTTTAATCACATGATGAAGATAAAATATTTTTACAACTTTAAAGAATATTTAAATAGGGTTTTAATTGTGACCTTTAAGGGGTTAGTGATTATTCACACAATACATACGCCCATTCTTTCTCAGAAGAGATAAGCAGATATATGAAAGAAACCGAACATAAGATCTCCATTCTTCCTGGGTTGGTGTCTTTAAGGAAATAAAATTACGGATCGGCTCGCCGCCGCCGAAGGGCTCTTTCTTTTGACAGCAAAAGAAACAAAACTGCCGGCTTAAAATTTTTCTATTTAAGGTAATGGTTAGGCTAAATTGTGCACACCGAAAAATTTGTTAGGCCGGATTAGAGCGAAACGTAGAGGTTGGGGTTAGGCTTAGTTGGGAGCCGAACATGTATCTAATAAATCGGACTTTCGGGGGGCGGGAATCTCATTCAGCTTTCCGTCATACCGAACAAGGCATGAGGAGATATCTTTGAAAGTGGGTTTTTATACATACGTTTGCCTTGGTTCTTGGTTCATAAAATAATAAAATTACGGATCGGCTCACCGCCGCCGAAGGGCTCTTTCTTTTGACAGCAAAAGAAACAAAACCGAAACCCATAGGGTGAGCTCATTAATACAGTTGAAAACAACAAACACTAATTAATAACTGCCGGCTCGCTAGATTTCTTTTAAAGTCAGTAGCCAGGCGAATCCAATGCATCCCGAAATCTAGACCATGCCGGTTAAAAAGCGAAACGAAGGGGTTGAGGTGAGGCTTAGTTGGGAGCCGAAAAAGAAATCAGACTTTTCGGGGAAGCATATCTTATTCAGCTTTCCGTCATACCGAACAAGGCATGAGGAGATATCTTTGAAAGTGGTTTTTTTATACACAAGTTTGCCTTGGTTCGGGGTTTCATAAAATAATAAATTTACAGATCGGCTCACCGCCGCCGAAGGGCTCTTTCTTTTGACAGCAAAAGAAACAAAACTGCCGGCTCGCTAGATTTCTTTTAAAGTCAGTAGCCAGGCGAATCCAATGCATCCCGAAATCTAGACCATGCCGGTTAAAAAGCGAAACGAAGGGGTTGAGGTGAGGTTTAGTTGGGAGCCGAAAAAGAAATACGGCTTTTCGGGGGCGGGAATCTCATTCAGCTTTCCGTCGTACCGAACAGGGCATGAGGAGATATCTTTGAAAGTGGGTTACTAAATACCAGGTTTGTATTAATTCTTGGTTCATAAAATAATAAAATTACGGATCGGCTCACCGCCGCCGAGGGGCTCTTTCTTTTGACAGCAAAAGAAACAAAACTGCCGGCTTAAAATTTTTCTATTTAAGGTAATGGTTAGGCTAAATTGTGCACACCGAAAAATTTGTTAGGCCGGATTAGAGCGAAACGTAGAGGTTGGGGTTAGGCTTAGTTGGGAGCCGAACATGTATGTATCTAAGAAATCAGACTTTTCGGGGGGCGGGAATCTCATTCAGCTTTCCTTCGTATCGAACGAGGCATGAGGAGATATCTTTGAAAGTGGGTTTTTATACATACGTTTGCCTTGGTTCTTGGTTCATAAAATAATAAAATTACGGATCGGCTCGCCGCCGCCGAAGGGCTCTTTCTTTTGACAGCAAAAGAAACAAAACTGCCGGCTCGCTAGATTTCTTTTACAGTCAGTAGCCAGGCGAATCCAATGCATCCCGAAATCTAGACCATGCCGGTTAAAAAGCGAAACGAAGAGTCTGAGGTGAGGCTTAGTTGGGAGCTGAAGATGTATCTAAGAAATCGGACTTTTCGGGGAAGCATATCTCATTCAGCTTTCCTTTGGCATGAGAAGGTATCTTTAAAATAGGTTTACTAAATACCAGGTTTGTATTAATTCTTGGTTCATAAAATAATAAATTCACGGATCGGCTCGCCGCCGCCGAAGGGCTCTTTCTTTTGACAGCAAAAGAAACAAAACCGAAACCCATAGGGTGAGCTCATTAATACAGTTGAAAACAACAAACACTAATTAATAACTGCCGGCTCGCTAGATTTCTTTTAAAGTCAGTAGCCAGGCGAATCCAATGCATCCCGAAATCTAGACCATGCCGGTTAAAAAGCGAAACGAAGGGGTTGAGGTTAGGCTTAGTTGGGAGCCGAAAAAGAAATCAGACTTTTCGGATAAACAATCTCCGTCATACCGAACAGGGCACGAGGAGATATCTTTGAAAGTGGGTTACCACATACCAGGTTTGGGTTGGTTCGGGGATTCATAAAATAATAAATTTACAGATCGGCTCACCGCCGCCGAAGGGCTCTTTCTTTTGACAGCAAAAGAAACAAAACCGAAACCCATAGGGTGAGCTCATTAATACAGTTGAAAACAACAAACACTAATTAATAACTGCCGGCTCGCTAGATTTCTTTTAAAGTCAGTAGCCAGGCGAATCCAATGCATTCCGAAATCTAGACCATGCCGGTTAAAAAGCGAAACGTAGAGTCTGAGGTTAGGCTTAGCTGGGAGCCGAAAAAGAAATCAGACTTTTCGGGGAAGCATATCTAATTCTGCTTTCCGTCACATCGAACAAGGCACGAGGATATATCTTTGAAAGTGGGTTACCACATACCAGGTGTGGGTTGGTTCGGGGATTCATTAGACAATAAAATTACGGATCGGCTCACCGCCGCCGAGGGGCTCTTTCTTTTGACAGCAAAAGAAACAAAACCGAAACCCATAGGGTGAGCTCATTAATACAGTTGAAAACAACAAACACTAATTAATAACTGCCGGCTCGCTAGATTTCTTTTAAAGTCAGTAGCCAGGCGAATCCAATGCATTCCGAAATCTAGACCATGCCGGTTAAAAAGCGAAACGTAGAGTCTGAGGTGAGGCTGAGCTGGGAGCTGAAGATTAACAGTTCGGCTCGCTAGATTTCTGTTAAAGTCATTAGCCAGGCGAATTCAATGCATTCCGAAATCTAGACCATGCCGGTTAAAAAACGGACCGAATCAAAAGGGCTTTGGCTTAGCTGGGGGATGAAAAATCAATTGGAAAACTTCGTCAATCAGAAGGTGTTCATGAGGTGTGCAATGAGAACAACATCCTGCTCAAAGATTTCAACGAAGCAATTTCAATCTACATTCGCCTTGTTTCTTTTCTTTAAGAAACCATAAAAAAATTAGTGATTCAGGTCACCGCATCCTTTATATCAGGTTCCTGGTAATTTTTCCTTTAATGATATACAACGACTTGATGCTTTTTTTAGCGATGACTGTATCTCCCTTATAATTTGGATTGGAGGAACGCAAAATCAGTTTAGATGGATCAGCATGTTCATATATCATTTTAATGCTGCGCAGGTGATTGGAATGTTCGTCTGCCATAATTACATAAGCCTCCCCCCACTGCAACACTTCGAGGTTGGTCACTTCTCTTACTGCAATAATTTCACCCGATGCATACTTCGGATACATACTATCACCATAAACCGGCAAATAAGCGGTACAATCATTGAAAGGTTTATAATTGACGAAATATTCGGCTTGCTCTTCTTCCAGATTAAAGCGCTCTGCATCAGATAAACTCACATTAAAATATGGTACGCCTTCTTTTGCTTCAGATATGGCTGGCCCCTTTTTTAATACCGGCTCCCCTACTCCATTCTCCAGCCAATCCAGATTCGCATTGTATTTGAATTCTATTTTATCTTTAAAAGCCCTGGAAATCCCAACCCTGCCCCGCAAGATATCAGAGAGATTACCATCTGTAATTTTCATATCCGCAGCAAATTCCTTTTGGGTTTTGAAACCCAGCTGCGCAATCAAACCTTTCAATCGCTCTAATTCAGTCATTGATAAATGTTAATAAGTTATGCGAATTATATTTCGTTTAACGTATATAATTACGTAATTTGGTATTAACCAATGCGCAAGATAACGAAAACCTCACATAAAACTAAACATATGGAAACCATTCACCACCTTACAGATCACGAAAGCCATAAGTGGAAAACATCTGATATTTTTTCTGGAACCAGCAACCTAATCAATCGCTTAAAAATAATAGAAGAATGGACGGAAATACCTTTCATCAAGCGAGATTTCTATGGTAAACATCAACCTCACACACTTTTATACCAGCATGAAATCATGCTAGACTTACTAAACGATTCTTATCATTTTCATCAGCTCATGATAGCGGGGGACGAAAAATTATTGGACTTAATTACGCTCACACCGCACCAAATGAAACTGGAAGGTGAAATGTTAGGTTATTCCCCTGAATACCTGAGTGAAGAAGAGATCATTAACCCCAGTCAATATCTTTCTATACTCAACAAGGAGGAAGTCTTCAATGAATATAAAGAATACCTCCACGTATGGCTTGGCATCAACTTATCCGAATCAACGGATGGTAGTATTTGTGGTTTGATATTTCCTATAGCCAATATCATGAAAAGATTAACAGAGGCCGCCTGGCTGATTAACCATAGAATTGGAAAAAACAGAATAAATTTCCTTCATGATCAGATTTCTTCCTTTAAAGATACTGATCCGCTTTTGCTAAATACCAATCAAATTACAGATCCTTATTCGGTACTGCTGGATTTTTATGGTGGCGCCAGCTTAAATGCCCATCGGAAAGATTTACTGGATTGGTTTAAGGCTTGCATGACAGATGGACAAAAAGTAGAAAAACCCAGTGATATGCTGTTTCTTTATGAACAACTTACTCAATTATTACAGGCAACTTACTTCATCACAAAGCACAAAATCCCTTTTGTCTCCAATAAGCCTTACACAAGTACCACACCCTCTTTCGCCCATTGGATAAAGAAAGTAGATGCAAAATATCCAGAGAGAGGCAATATGCAATATCAACCTACTATACTGAGTACGGAAGAATTACTTTATCCGCTTAAATCCCTTCAACCTATCCTTACCATTGAAAATATCAAACACCTGAGATATGGCTTAAAAGAATGGCTTTATTTCGGCTTTACAGATAGCGACTTTTTAGGGGTAACAGATGCCAAATATGGTTTCGAGCTATACGATCAGTTATTAAAAATCATCGAACTGGGCTTTGTATTGGTAGTGCCTCAGGGATCTGATGCCGGACTTACAGAAGATGAGGTAAGCCATGATTAAGGAATCAAACGTGCATGACTTGCCGAACGCCAAGATCCAACAACATGATTCAATAACAGATGAGGAGATTGCCCATTTCATTCAGCTTCTGATTCATGTCATTCCGGTGAGTCATATTTTTCGTTGCGCCGGAGCGACATCACCATGTCGCTTAATCATTATTCTTGACCGATACCGCTACCAGGAAAGCAAACAAACCGAAGCATTATTAACTTTTATTACCCTGAACCAATCCAACATCCATCTCCTGTACTTTACTTACGGTACCATGAACGACTATCTATTGCGTGGACACTATTTTTTCTCGCGTATTTGCATTCCTGCTAATTGTATCTACCATAACGCAACTGAACATGTAATTTCCACATCCATGCTTCAAATACAAAAGCTTCAGCAAGAAGCTGAGCAACTCTTAAATTCCGGACTTCGCCGAATAAATGATTACTTGCAAACTGCTGAAATACTGATTAGTCAAAGAAAATTGAATTTAGCTTCTTTTATGCTTCATCAATGTTGTGAACAAATCTATCGGCTTATCATCATAATATTTAAGGGGCGTGAATGCAAAAGCCACCAACTTGTCTTGCTTTATCAAACAGCGGCATTTTACTTTCCTCCTATCAGAAACATTTTTCATAGCATAGAAAAGAAAGAACTTCGCTATCTGGATCAACTTCAGGGTGCTTACATTGGCGCCAGATATCAGGATGAGTATGAGGTAGCGGTAGAATTTCTTTCGGATGTTCTCGGTAAATTAGATGCTTGCGTATCTGCAAAGCTTCGTGGGTTAATACAGGAATTTGAAAGCAAGCACAAAATAAGCGCTTAGCAAGTTATTGAGCCATTAAAGCTTTATTCGCTGATCATGGAGCAGGTCTCCATTATTAACTTCATATAAATGGAGGGCATTGGACCGAAAGTATTTATTACCACGCCATGACTGGTGCCTTCATGGTGAGGCTGTCTCAAAAGAAAAATCGTTTCAATAAAACAAAATAAAATTTTCTTTTGTCTGCTATTTCTTCACTTTACCCAGTTAAAGTTTGTGTTTATTGGGGTTAACACCGCACCCCTCTCCTTGAACAGAGGGAAACGAAAGACTGTTACTTGAATCCTTAGATTCTTTTGCAGGACACTAAATCCCTCTCTTCAAGGAGAGGGACAGCATAACATAAGCCAAAGCAAAAAACTTTAACAGGGTGAGGTAAAAATCAGTGCCAAATTAATTTGGCAACTCATTCTTGATTTGACTTTTAAGACATCTTTGTTAAACCTGTATTCTACTGTTTAACACCATTTTATCAACTAACCATGCACCTATTTAGATCTTTTTGTTCGGACTGTGAGTTCACAGATCTTGAATTTCACAATTTCAATGCTTTAATAAGATTGGATCACCCAACCACGGTTTATGTTTTCGCAACACATAAGCTATCCATATTTAACCAGGCCTAAATAAATACTATCAGAAATACTTTCACGATCATCAGCGATGAATGCTATCCAGGTATGATAATGATGAAATCCGTTTCTTTCCGGAATTAACAAAAGTTCCTCCCCTTCATTTCTCCTCTTACCACTTACTTTTTTAAAAGCTATATCACTCTCAGCATCAAATGCCATCAGCATTACCTGATCAGTCTTTCGCTCGTAACCCGCATGTAACTGCTTATCCCAGGTAAACAGAATACCTTCATTAAACGACTGTGAGGTTGGATTTTCGGGCTTCAATAACGTTCCATGGCTCAACCTTATCTTTGAAAAATCAATTTTTCCTTCGGTATCAAAAGCATTCAACATATTGTAAGATTTAGCAACGTTATGCGCCGACATTCCCCTGGATTTGCTTTCGAGATTAAAGCCTACCCGAATAAAATCGAGCACAGTGGCCAGAAAATACTGCATTAAAGAGAATTTGCTCCGGCAGGCATTCTGCTTGCCCGTTCCCTTTTTATTCTTTTTGCTTAACTTAGGCAAACCCTTGATCACCCACTTGCCATTAAGCTGATAGCCTATAACGCTTCCAACTTTTCCGGTAAACCCACCGTTTACTCCATCTTTTAAAATAGCCATAATATTTTCCAGTTTATATTATGGGATGATTGACTTAAAGATAACCAAAGATTTATTATTCTGCTAGTATTTGAGCAGATTTCCCTCACAATATAATCGGAGGTTATTCGGAGCTGATTGTCACAACCCCGACCAAAGCCCGAAGCAAATGCGCCTTAACTCCGTGTTATAGGTTATGGATAGGAAAGCTTTATATGATAGAAAGGTGATGAAGTAAGATGTGAAAATTTAAGGTAAAATTTGCAGGTCAAATTGCTGATGGGAAATATCTATTCATAGAATAGACATTATGATAAGATATAAATTAATGTTCAGCCCACCAAGATTTAGTGGTTATTTTCTCTTCCTGATGGCGAAGATCCCTAAAATAGCAGCCGATGCGCCGAATGCCCAGGAGTAGTCATCGAGGGGGCAATTAACAACTGTGTAATCAACCTTTACGCCAGTCCCAACTAGTGAGCCTCCCAATAAAACACTGCAACCTTCTGTTGGAACTCGATTTATACTTCGACGATAAGTGGTGCTGGTTGTCGAACCTGCCGGACAATAACTTAATTGACCATCCAACGGATTGTAAACTAGCAGAAGAACTGAATATACAATCCCCGTATTAGGCCCGCTAGTGATTTTGCAACCTTCTGCTGCCATTACCTTTATAGAGATAAAAAGAAGGAAAACAAACAAGGTGAATATTTTGCTCATTTATAGGACGATATAACACAAAATTACATCACTACCGTTTACTTACCTATGTTCGTTTTATTCAATATCTAAGTCGCAAAATAGATAACAGATAATATATAACTAAATTTTTATGTTGTATCGGCCTTTCCTTTGTATTAAATAAAAGCCAGATACACCAAAAATAAGAAGGAAAAATGGTATATAGTCATCAAATGGGAGCGCCATAGTGACGCATGTGTTATCGTTTGGATTGTACCAGACTAAACCAGCAGCATCGTTGGTATCTCCTTTAAGCCGACACCTTCCATGGGTTAACTGATTTCTATTATATGCCCCAAACTTTAAACCACATGCATCGTTAGCATAAGTTTGTATATAAATCTCCCCTCCTTTGCTGTACAAGGGTTTATCAGCTGCACAGTAGGTTGGACAGTCGCCATAATTCTCGTTTGTGAAGGTATAGACATAATTGCCATCACTGCATCCTTCGGTCTGTGCTTTGACATTTAGTGAAGCGGAAAAATATAAAATAATTAATAAAGTAACAGTTCGCATTGAGAATTTTCTGTAGTATAAAATTTACAAAATGCCGCGAATATGAAATTTTAAATCAAGAATAAAAATCGCAAAAACATAAAAAAGTAGTCTTTTTAGGAATACAAATTTATACACAATTGCAATTTTGTGCGTGTGCTTTTAACAATAACACCCTCAAATAATAAAAGAAAGCCAGTTTTCAATTAAAAAGTTCCTTAAGGAGAATACTTCAGAGGGAAGAAATCAAAGGAAGACATTCATACAAATATTTGATAAATGTCATGAACAAAATGAACAGGAAAGGTAGTTTTCGCTTGGGAATGATGAATCATGATCGAGATGCTTGGGTAAGATAAAGGAAAGTCTTAAAATTTAGTCATGTTCTATGACTTATAGGAGTTTATATTGATTCATTGCGAAGCAAGATTTTACATTTGGAAAAAAATCTAAATTTTAGAATGAATTATCCACCTTAGTTAAGGTGAAACATAACAACTAGCATACTGACATAAAAATAGCTATAAACAAATAAAGATGATTCTTATCGAGACGCTACATCTAGATTAAGCTGAAGCTAGGGCAAGCTAGAGGTAGATGAGTAATTCCAAAGTGCTTTATTATAAAAAAAGCGAATTGCTAAAATCGCAAATCCAATGACTAAAAAGATGCTATAATTATCTAAAGGACAGTTATATACAACAAAGTAAGTACCAACCCTCCCAGTGCCTTGACCAGTCACTGTACAAGAAACGGCATTGTTTACAGATAGCCCTGATGACAGAATATACTGTACTGTCGCCGGTTGACCAGCGCACTGGGATGAACTAGAATAAACTATGTAATTAACGGAGGCCATAGGATAATTTGGAAAAACTCTCCAAAATTCATTTAAAGTTCCACTGTTATATATGATCCTACATCCTGTTGCGCTAAATGAGTTTACAGAAATTGTGGAAATTAGAACCACACTTAATACTAGTTTAAGAAACATAATAGACAACGGTGGGATGATTCCGTTGGACAAAAATATAACTGTAAATCCTACAACTACAATAAATCTACATAATCATACAAAAAACATGATTCTAGTACTAATTTATGAGTATTATTCGGTCCATACCTTATAAAAATACCAGTTTCAGAAATAAACGTTTATTCAAAATAAACTTGAGAATTTATTTGGGAGGATAAAGATATTGGTCAAATAAAGATAACAGAAGAGTTTTCAGAAGTTATCTTCCTTCGGTTTGAAAATTAGGAAATAGAAAGGGCTGTCTAAAAGCTGGAGATATACAAGGCAAGGATAACAAACAATCCATCAAGATAACATTAAATGTAATTCTGATCATATTGAAAGAGAATTTCTCTTCAATTGTAAAATGTCTCAATTTAAAGCTCAGGGGCCGCTAAGCTACAATAAGGAAAACCTAGTTTATATCTATAATAAAAATAGGTAAAAGTACCAAATGGCAAAATTAGAAGCCAAATGTAATCGTCGATTGGGCATTGAATTGGAGGATTTAACTGTATATAATTATAGATAGTGCCTCTAGAATATTTATTTATTATACATCTGACATTAGTTGAAGAGCCTCGAACTGCCCTTGGGCAGGCAGGTGCAACAAGTGATAATGGCGAGTCATAAATTGGATGGGGACCACTTACATAAACATCTAAGATAAAATTGACATAATAATCCCCATTGACGCCAGTATCTCTAGTATAAATTACATTATCACCAGTAATAAAGCAGCCTGTCGTTTGTGCGAATACTACGTTAGTCAATAAGAATAAAAACGAGGTAAATAAATACTTCAACTTTCCCATAAAATAATTTAAATAATTACTCTCAGGGGATATTACAACAATAGGTATTGTAAAAGTACGCTGTAATTCGTATAATTACAACTACAGAAAGGATTGTTTGTGATAAATATCAAACAGTATTCTTCTTGGTGAACCATTTGCTCTTCTGACAATATGCGCCATACTGCTAAATAGCATGGATCTACCTTAGGAAAAACCATAATTTCAGCTATTTTTGCAATTACAACCTGCGGAATGCTATGCTATTTTATATTAAAAATTTATTGTTAATCGGTTTTGTTGGAATCCTGTTCAGCTCCTGTTCGGTTCGTAAAGAGCGTACGCTTTTCAATGCGCCTTCTGATATCGTAACGGATACCATAAAACAGGTATATGTGGTCAATGATCAGGGGATCAGCGACGCTTATTATAAAATCAAAGTAAATGACCAGCTGGCTATCCGCAATGTGCAGAATTTTGAATTCGGCGCTACCGGAAACACGACTAACACCAGTGCTGCTAACACTGGTACAGCCGGTGGTTCGGGCAGTATCAATAATGTACTCTCCTACCCTGTTGAGCTGGATGGCATGGTGAACCTGCCGGCCATTGGCAAAGTGGAAGTTGCAGGCTTAAGCAGAAGAGACGCCGCCGCAAAGATTCAGGATTTATATAAAAACAAATTATTAAAGGACCCCATCATCGAATTGTCCGTAGTGAATTTGAAGGTTACTTTACTTGGAGAGTTTAGTAAACAGGGAAACTTCCTGCTGGAAAGGGATAACACCACGCTTATCGATATCATCGGAGAAGCCGGTGGCATTACCAAAACGGCTGATCCTAAATCCTTAAAAATTATTCGTGGCGATCGGGCTCATCCGGAACTTATTTATGTCAACCTGAATGATATCAATAGCCTGGCCAGCAAAAAACTAATTCTGCAAAACCACGATATTATTGTTCTGCAACAAACTAAAAGTTCGGCAACGAGCGATAAACTTCAAAGTTTTAATAATATTTTACAACCTCTTTTGGTGGTGGTGAATCTGGCGGTGCTGATTTTTACTCTAACGCGGTAGCTTGGTTGGGTAAGAATGATTAGGGAGGAGGAATCCGACTTTTCGGGGAAGCATATCTCATTCAGCTTATCTTCGTATAGAACGAGGCATCAGGAGATATCTTTGAAATTAGGTTTTTAGACACAATTTTGCCTTGGTTCGGGGCTTTATAAAACAATAAAATTACGGATCGGCTCGCCGCCGCCGAGGGGCTCTTTCTTTTGACACCAAAAGAAACAAAACTGCCGGCTTAAAATTTTTCTATTTAAGGTAATGGTTAGGCTAAATTGTACACACCGAAAAATTTGTTAGGCCGGATTAGAGTGAAACGTAGAGGTTGAGGTTAGGCTTAGTTGGGAGCCGAAAATGTATCAAAGAAATCGGACTTTTCGGGGGGCGGGAATCTCATTCAGCTTTCCGTCATACCGAACGCGGCAGGAGGAGATATCTTTGAAATTAGATTACTACATATCCCGTTTGCCTTGGTTCGGGCCTTTATAAAATAATAAATTAACAGATCGGCTCGCCGCCGCCGAGGGGCTCTTTCTTTTGACAGCAAAAGAAACAAAACCGCCGGCTCGCTAGATTTCTTTTAAAGTCAGTAGCCAGGCGAATCCAATGCATCCCGAAATCTAGACCATGCCGGTTAAAAAGCGAAACGAAGAGTCTGAGGTGA
>Ga0308159_1000253_pt1 | contig 158648 bp, 136 predicted proteins | sample PhyCR1_FD_201040 | JGI IMG/M metagenome (GOLD analysis project Ga0308159, IMG submission 201040) | Phyllosphere microbial communities from UC Gill Tract Community Farm, Albany, California, United States - DLSLC.R1 | ecosystem: Host-associated > Plants > Phyllosphere > Unclassified | place...
AGGATGTAGTCGGCGCCTTCCCACGGGCTCATGAAGTCGAACTGGCGCAGATCCTGCGCGAGGCTGACCGGCTCGTACACAACGCGCTTGTCCTCTTCGGAATAGCGCAGTTCCTGGTAGCCGGTGAGCGGGAAGTCCTTGCGGAACGGGTGCCCCTCGAAACCGTAGTCGGTGAGGATGCGGCGCAGGTCCTTGTTGCCGGCGAAGATCACGCCGTACATGTCGAACACTTCGCGTTCCAGCCAGCCGGCATTCGGCCACAGCGTGGTGATCGTCGGGACCGGGGTGTGCTCGGCCGCCGTCACCTTCGCCATGATACGATGGTTCTTGGTGACCGAAAGCAGCATGTAGACGACTTCGAAACGCTCAGGGCGCGACGGATAGTCGATGCCTGCCATTTCCATCATCTGCTGGTATTCGTGATCGTCGCGCAAGGTACGCAGCGCGTTCTCGATCTCGTCACGCGCGATGGTGAGCACGATCTCGCCATGCTCCTCCTTCGCGGAGACGACCTTGGGGCCGAGCGCGGCGACGAGAGCGTCGAGGACGCCCTCGTTCGAGGCGATCTTCGGAGCGGAATGCAGAACGGGCATCTGGCCTTACCTCTCGACGGTGCCCACGCGGCGGATCTTCCGCTGCAACTGCATCACGCCATAGAGCAGCGCTTCGGCAGTCGGCGGGCAACCCGGCACGTAGATGTCGACGGGCACGATGCGGTCGCAGCCGCGCACCACCGAGTAGCTGTAGTGATAGTAGCCGCCGCCGTTGGCGCAGCTGCCCATCGAGATGACGTACTTGGGCTCCGACATCTGGTCGTAGACCTTGCGGAGCGCCGGGGCCATCTTGTTGCAGAGCGTGCCTGCCACGATCATCACGTCCGACTGGCGCGGGGAAGCGCGCGGCGCGGCGCCGAAGCGCTCCATGTCGTAGCGGGGCATGTTGACGTGGATCATCTCGACCGCGCAGCACGCGAGGCCGAAGGTCATCCACCACAGCGAGCCGGTACGGGCCCACTGGAACAGTTCCTCGGTCGAGGTGACCAGGAAGCCCTTGTCGGACACTTCCTGATTGAGATCCTTGAAAAACGACTGATCGGGCGCGGTGATCGCGCCGCCGACCGGCGACGTAGGGGCCAGAGGCTGGCCCGCCGAGTTAACGAGCGTGCTCATTCCCAGTCCAGAGCTCCCTTTTTCCATGCATAGGCGAGGCCGATGGCCAGTTCGCCCAGGAATACCATCATCGTCGCCCAGCCGGCCCAGCCCGTCAGCTTGAGCGACACGGCCCAGGGAAACAGAAAGGCAGCTTCGAGATCGAAGATGATGAAGAGGATCGCCACCAGGTAGAATCGCACGTCGAACTGGCTGCGCGGATCTTCGAAGGCGGGGAAGCCGCACTCATATTCACTGTTCTTGTCGGCGCTGGGCTGGTGCGTGCCGGTCAGCCGGGCAACGCCCAGCGGAAGGAACACGATCACGGACGAAAGCCCAAGCGCGATCACCAGGAAGATGAGGATCGGCAGGTATTGCGACAGATCGGTCAATGTTCTTGCCTCTTACCGCGAATGCGACGTTGGCGGACTCGAATATGTCATGGTGAGCCCGTCAAGTTGGCGCGTCCTTAGGCCAGCCTACCGCGCCTCGCAAGGGTATCCCGGCACAATAATCCGCCATTCGCATTGCATTGCAACACGACAAAGTGTCCAATCCCGCAGTTTCCCGGCGCTTGCCCACCCCGAGGCGCCTGACGCAATCGTCAAGTCGCTTCGCGCAACCGGTTTATTGCGAATTGTTCGCGAAACGCGGCCGACATATCTTGGCAATGAGGCGGAGCTTCCCATCTCCGGATGAAACCGGCGGGACGGTGTAGAGACGGCTCGTACTGTCGCATCATTGCAATTGACGCAGCGCAACATTATCCCGTTCGTCAACTAGAACAGCCATCAGTGTGAAAGGTATGCCAATGGCCCAGATTTCGGCTTCCGACCCGATCGTCATCCTCTCTTATGCGCGCACCCCCATGGGCGGCCTGCAGGGCGTGCTGGCGGACGTATCGGCGACCGACCTCGGCGCGACCGCGGTGAAGGCCGCCGTCGAGCGCGCAGGCGTCGCTGGCGAGGACATCGAGCGAATCTACATCGGCTGCGTGCTGCCCGCTGGTCTCGGCCAGGCCCCTGCCCGCCAGGCCGCGCTGAAGGCCGGCCTGCCCAAGTCGGTGCAGGCTACCACCGTCAACAAGGTCTGCGGCTCGGGCATGCAGACCGTGATCATGGGCGCCGAGGCACTGGCCGCCGGTTCGCTCGACGTGGTGATCGCGGGCGGCATGGAATCGATGACCAACGCCCCGTATCTTTCGAAGAAGCACCGTTCGGGCGCACGCGCCGGTCATGACACGATCTACGACCACATGTTCCTCGACGGTCTGGAAGACGCCTACGAAGGCGGCTCGATGGGCTCGTTCGCGCAAGTCACCGCCGACGAATACCAGCTGACCCGCGAGAACCAGGACGATTACTCGATCGAGTCGCTGCGCCGCGCGCAGGAAGCGATCACCTCGGGCGCCTTCGCCGCAGAGATCGTCCCCGTCACCGTGAAGACGCGCAAGGGCGAAGTCATCGTCGACACCGACGAGCAGCCGCCCAAGGGCAATCCGGACAAGATCCGCACCCTGCGCGCCGCCTTCGCCAAGGACGGCACGATCACCGCCGCCAGCTCCAGCTCGATCTCGGACGGCGCGGCCGCCGTGGTGCTGACGCGCAAGAGCGTGGCCGATGCCAAGGGCCTGACGCCGGTGGCTACCGTCGTCGGCGTCGAGGCTCACGCGCAGGAGCCGGCCAAGTTCACCACCGCCCCGGTCGGCGCAATCACCAAGTTGGTCGAGAAGGTGGGCTGGAACCTCGCCGACGTCGACCTGTTCGAAGTCAACGAAGCCTTCGCCTGCGTTGCCATGTTCGCGATGCACGACCTCGGCATCCCGCATGACAAGGTCAACATCCACGGCGGCGCCACCGCGCTCGGCCATCCGATCGGTGCTTCGGGCACGCGCATCATCGTGACGCTCATCAACGCGCTCAAGGAAAAGGGCCTCAAGAAGGGCGTCGCCAGCCTCTGCATCGGTGGCGGCGAAGCCACGGCGATCGCGGTCGAACTGGCCTGACGACAAGGAAATGCCCTCTGCCCGCAACCCGGGCAGGGGGCATTTCCTAACGCGCGGCGTGTCTTGTGGTGGGCGATCCGTGTCATCGTCATCCCCGCGAAGTCGGGAACCCCTCTCCTGACAGTTCCTGTTGCACCGGCATCAGCTGGGTCCCCGCCTTCGCGGGGATGACGAACGGTGTTTCAGTCAGACATGACCTCACTGCGGGAACAGAGTTAGGCCCGTGTTAACCAATCAACCCTAACAGCCATCAGGTTTCTGATGACTAGGGTTGCCGATGTTCGACGTTCTGCTGTGCATTCACGATCAGCATGACAGATGGTTTGTCCTGCTGGCAGCCGCGATCTGCGTCGTCTCCACCCTGTGCGCGGTGCAGTTGCTGCGTCATGCCCGCCACTTGTCGGGATCGGCTGCGTGCCATTGGATCGTGGGTGCGGGCAGCGCCATCGGCTTCGGCGTCTGGGCAACGCACTTCGTCGCGATGCTCGGCTACGGCCCAGGACTGGTCGTGGGATATCATGTTCCCGCCACCGTGATCTCGCTGCTCATCGCGGTGGTCATGACCTCGCTGTCGTTCGCGGTCTCCCTCGCCCTGCCGCATCGCAAGGGTTTCGCGCTTGCCGGCCTGCTCGCGGGCTCGGGCGTCATCGCGATGCACTACATCGGCATGTCCGCGATCGAGTTTCCCGCCGACATCCACTGGCGTCCCGCCTTCGTCGCGGTGTCGCTGCTCTTCGCGGTGCTGCCCGCCTGCCCCGCCCTCGCGCTTTCGGTCAAGGGGCGTTCGATTCTCAGCGCGCTGGCGGCTGCGGGCCTGCTGGCCCTCTCGATCGTGTCGCTGCACTTCACCGGCATGGCCGCGATGCAGTTGACGCCCGCGCCGCTCGACCTGCACGGCGGCACCCTGCTCTCCCCCGACAGCATGGCAGCCGCTATCAGCGCCGGATCGCTCGCCCTGCTCGCCATCAGCATCGCGGTCCTGAGCATCGCCCGCCGAGCCCGTCTGGTTCTCCATGCGACCGAGCGCGACATGAGCATTCTCGTCAAGGGCATCACCGACTGCGCGATCTACATGCTCGACCGCGACGGTCAGGTGGTCAACTGGAACGCGGGCGCACAGCGCCTGAAGGGCTACTCTTCCGATGAAGCCGTAGGCATGCCGCTCGCCGCGTTCTACACGCCCGAAGATCAGGCCGACGACCTGCCCCGCCGCGCCGTCGCCGATGCCGCCAAGACAGGCAAGTTCAGCGGCGAGGGCTGGCGCGTCCGGCGCGACGGCACCCGCTTCTGGGCTCACGTCACCATCGAGAAGGTCGCCAACGAACTTGGCGAGCACATCGGCTTCGCCAAGATCACCCGGGACATGACCCGGTTCAAGGAGGACGAGGACCGGGTTCGCGAAATGACGGGCCACCTCGACGCGGCGCTGGCCAACATGCACCAGGGCCTGTGCCTGTTCGACATGGACGGCCGCCTGCGCATTGCCAATCCGCGCTTCAACGCGATCTGGGGAATCGCCCCGGACACCTCCCTGTCAGGCATGAAGGCCGAAGCCGTCGCGGGCGCCGTTCTCGCCGCGCCCGCCGGGCGCTCGGCCTCGCGCGGGCGCCGCGATGACCTGCATCGCCATTTCACGCGCCCCGTCGCCGACATGGCCGCCGCGTCGGTCACCCTCGACCTCGGCGAAACCCTCGTCGTATCGATGACGAGCCGCGCGATGCCCGGCGGTGGGCGCGTCGTGACGTTCGACGACATCACCGAACGCCGCCGCTCCGAGGCGAAGATCGCGCACATGGCGATGCACGACAACCTGACCGGCCTGCCCAACCGCAACAGCTTCGCCCACTGGATCGACGCCGAACTGGAAGAGGCGCGCCATTTCGGACACCAGCTTGCCGTAGTCATGATCGACCTCGACCGCTTCAAGGAAATCAACGACACCCGCGGCCATTCCGCAGGCGACGCCGCTCTGCAACATCTCGCCCAGCGCATGGTCGATGTGCTCGACGACGGCGAGATCGTCGCACGCCTTGGTGGCGACGAATTTGCCGCCGCCAAGCGCTTCCGCGACCGGAACGAACTCGACGTCTTCCTCCAGCGCGTCGAAGAGTGCTTCGCGACTCCGTTCGGCTCGGACGACAACGCCTTTCACCTCGGCGGCAGCATCGGCCTCGCGGTGTTTCCGGAGGACGGCGCCCGACGCGAGCAACTGCTCAACAACGCCGACCTTGCCATGTACCGCGCCAAAGGCAGCGTCACCGAACGCATCGCCTTTTACGAGCCGGAAATGGACGAGACGGCGCGCGCCCGCCGCCAGATCGCCAATGACCTGCGCCATGCGGTCGATCGCGGCGAACTCACGGTGCTGTATCAGCCCCAGCATGAACTCGCGACCGGCAGGCTGTCCGGCTACGAGGCCCTGCTGCGCTGGCGCCACCCGACGCGTGGCCTTGTCTCGCCCGTCGAATTCATCCCGATCGCCGAGGAGACCGGCGAGATCTTTCGCATCGGCGAATGGGTCATGCGCGAAGCCTGCCGCGAGGCGCGGTCCTGGCCGGAGCATCTGAAGGTCGCCGTCAATCTCTCGCCCATCCAGTTGTTGCAGAACGACTTCGTGGCGATCGTGCAGAACATCCTGATTGAGACCGGCCTGTCGCCGCGCCGCCTCGAACTGGAGATCACCGAGACCGCGATCATCGCCGACAAGCTGCGCGCCCTGCATTTCCTGCGCCAGATCAAGACGCTGGGAGTGAGCATCGCGATCGACGATTTCGGGACCGGCTATTCCTCGCTCGACACGCTGCACTCGTTCCCGTTCGACAAGATCAAGATCGACAAGTCGTTCGTGCTGCGATCACAGCAGAGCGTGGAGGCCTGCGCGATCATCAAGGCCGTCCTCGCGCTCGGCCACAGCCTCAACGTGCCGGTTCTGGCGGAAGGCGTGGAGACGATCGAGCAACTGGACCTGCTTCGGGCACAGGGCTGCGACGAGGCGCAGGGCTTCTACTTCGGCAGGCCGGGCCTTTCGCCAAGCAGACTTGCCGCAGAAGCCGACTTCATGCAGCTCAGTTGAGCAATCAGGGCGCCCCGGTACCCCAGAGCTGGTCCTCGCGCACGAAACCCTTGTGCCCGTCGGTGTCGAACGGGCACCAGCCCTCTTTGCATTCACCGAGCAGGCCGACGACGCCGGGCTCGACGCGCCAAAGCATGGCGGACGCACCGTTGCCCTGGGCGCGCATTTCGATCAGGCTGCCGTCTTTGACCATTGCGGCTCTCTGGCGGGACAGCAGCAGGTCGCGCATCCAGCCTTTAGAGCCATCCGGATCCTCCACCAGTCGCCACGGCCCCTCGCGACGCAGAACCTTCACCGGCAGGTGCGGGCGTCGATAGACCCAGTCGATGCGATACGAATCGCCCGGCCCCACACGCAAATTCGCAATTTCGGCGTCGATCGAGGCCCAGTAGGGCACCTTATCGTCATTGGCGGCACGCGCCGGCTGCGCGGCAAGAAGGCCGAGCACGGCCGTCGCAAGCAGCAAGGGCGACGAAAAAAAAGCGGGACGGTTCATCGCGGCGATCTTACCGCGCGGCGAGGAGGCCCATCAAGGGCGCTTGACCACGCCCCTGTGGAAGGCCTAGCTCATGACCCGAAATGGACACCGCGCGCCCGCTCCCGCCCCGTCCCCGCGTGATCGTCACGCGACGGCTGCTGCCGGAGGTCGAAGCGCGCATGGCCGAGCTTTTCGACCTTGTCCCCAACCTCGACGACCGGCCGATGACGCGGGTGCAGTTGGAGACGGCTATGCACGATTGCGACGTGCTGGTGCCGACCGTCACCGACATGATAGACGCTGCAATGATCGCCGGTGCCGGTGAGCGCATCGCAATGATCGCAAGCTTCGGTGCGGGCACCGACCATATCGACCTCGCCGCAGCGCGGGCCCACCGCATTCTCGTGACCAATACGCCCGGCGTGTTCACCGACGACACCGCCGACCTGACGCTCGCGCTGATCATACTCGTCTCCCGCCGCTTCAGCGAGAACGCGCGGACGCTTCGCGAAGGGCGGTGGGAAGGATGGGCACCGTCTTCGATGCTGGGCCATTCCCTCAGCGGCAAGACACTAGGCATAGTCGGCATGGGACGAATCGGGCAGGCCGTGGCATACCGTGCACGGGCGTTCGGTCTGGAAATCCGTTACCATAACCGGCATCGGCTGCCCCCGGCGGTCGAGAACATGGTCTCTGCCCGCTACGAGCCCAATCTCGACCGGCTCGTCGCCGAGGCCGACATCCTGACGCTGCATTGCCCTGCCGGACCCGAAACCAGACACCTCATCGATGCCCGCCGCCTTGGCCTGATGAAGCCGGGCGCATGTCTCGTGAACACGAGCCGGGGACGTCTCGTCGACGAGGATGCGCTCGTCAAAGTACTGTCCCAGGAGCGCATCGCGGCGGCGCTCGACGTTTTCGAACGCGAACCGCAAGTCGATCCGCGACTGCTGGCTATGCCCAACCTCGTCGCCCTGCCCCACCTCGGCAGCGCCACTTACGAGGGACGCGGCGCGGCAGGTCACAAGATCGTAACCAACATCCGTTCCTGGGTCGATGGTCACCGCCCGCCCGACATGGTGCTGCCCGACCCGGCCTGAAGCCTCGATTCCTGAAGTACCAAAGCTTCAAACCCCGGGCATCAATCCACTTCGGGATTGCAATCGCTTGTGCCGAATTAGTTTCCTGATCTAACCCCCCGTAAAGGGTTCGCCCGCTATCGCTGCGGCGAATCTCATGGGGAATGACGGCGCGATGATCAGGCGTTCGACAATGGCTGCCAGCTTGCCACTATCGATGGCCTTCGCGGTCTTGGGCACCGCATTTACACCAACGGTCAGCTTCGCGCAGGATGGACGACTCGACGTCGCGGACGGGGGCGACACTTCGTGGATGCTCGCCGCCTCGGTGCTTGCCCTGCTGGCATTGCCGGGCCTTGCACTCTTCTACGCGGGACAAGTGCGCGCAAAGAACGCGCTTTCCATCCTGGTCCAGTGCGGGGCAATTTTCGCTGCGGCTTCGATGGTCTGGATCATCGTCGGCTATACTATCGCGTTCGGCGACGTGGCGGGCGGCTGGCTGGGCAAGGGCAATGCCTGGATGCTGATCTCATTGGGCAACGTGCGTACGGGAACCAACGTTCCGGAAAGCGCCTATGCCCTGTATCAGATGGTCTTAGCTACCCTCGCTCCGGCCCTGTTCGTCGGCGCCGGAGCGGAACGCGCGCGGTTCGGATGGATCGTCACCTTCGCCGCACTGTGGGGCCTCGTCGTCTATGCCCCCGTCGCACACTGGTTGTGGGGTGGAGGCTGGCTTGCCGTCGGCGTGGGGACGCTCGACTGGGCGGGCGGCATCGTCGTCAACGTGACTGCGGGCGTATCGGCGCTGGTCGTCGCAGTGATGCTAGGGCGGCGCAAGGGCGTCACGCAAGGGGTTGTCGCACCCCAGAGCCCGGCATTGTCCATTGCGGGCATGGCGCTGCTGTGGATCGGCTGGCTGGCGCTGAGTGGCGGCTCCGCCATCGCCGCCAACGACGATGCCGCCGCAGCCATCATCGCGATGCACGTGGGCTCCGCCGCCGCCGCCATGACATGGTTGCTGGTCGAGCGGCTGACTGCCGGCAAGTCCACCGCGACCGGCTTTGCGACCGGCGCTATGGCAGGTTTGGCGACACTCGCTCCGGCAGCCGGCTTCGTATCGCCGGGCTCTGCCCTGCTGCTGGGAGCGCTGGGGGGCATCATCTGCCACTTCGCGGCGCTGCTCGTCCGACGTAAACTGCTCATCGACGATGCGCTCGGCGTCTTTGCGATACAGGGCATAGGCGGCATCTTAGGATCGCTGCTGCTCGCCGTGTTTCTGTCCGAAAGCTTGGGCGGCGTGGGATATGGCGACGACATGAATCCGGTCGCGCAACTTGCGGCGCAGGGGATAGGCGTGCTGGTGGTCGCGGTATGGTCGCTCGTCGGCACGGTGATCCTCGCGCTCATGGCCTCACTGGCGTTCCCCATGCGCGTGTCGGAGGATGCCGAGCGCGAAGGGCTGGACGGCGCCACCCACGGCGAACGGGCATGGAATTTCGATTGACTCTCACCCCCGCAAAACCGGAAATGCGGCGATGATCACCTATTTCCGGCAGGCTGGCCGCAGTGTCGCCCGCTCCCTGGACTTTCGCGGCAAGGCCGACCGCCGCGAGTTCGTCACCTACATCCTGATTTCGCAGATCCCGGTCGCAGTGCTGGCCCTGGCGACGAGTTGGCTCGATCCCAGCCCTGTCCTGCGCGCCGTCATGCTGGGCGTACAGGTGAAGGTCGCCCTGCCCCTGTTCGCCCTGTCGATCCGCCGCTTCCACGACCTCGGCCGAAGCGGCTGGTGGAGCGCCCCTCTGCTGATCCTCGTCGCCCGCATGCTGCTGCTGGAACTCGTCGGCATCCTTGCCGGATGGAGCGTGCGCAGCGCGATCGAGGCCGTGCTCAGCTATGTCGACTGGCTGCTGACCTTGCCCGCCGTCGCCAGCTTCCTTGCAATGGTCGCCTGGCCGTCCCGCTCCGAAACGACAATGGCCGGCACGGATCGCTCCGTACCGGCCGCTTGAAAGCCGCGTTGTCCAGTCCGATCAGTCGCCGGTCAGGATACGATCGACCAGTTCCTTCACGGTCGGCGTGAAGCCATTCGAATAGAACGGGTCCTGCTTGAACTTGTAGGCCGCGTGACCCGCGAACATCAGGTTCTCGTCGATCGGACCGCCGTGGGCGATGTCCTGCAGGGTCTTCTGGATGCAGAAGCTGCGCGGGTCGGCGAGGCGGCCGGTGGTGTAGTCGTCGTGGTCCTTCCACGAAGAGAAGCCGCAGTGCGACAGGCAGCCCATGCAGTCGGCCTGATCCTTGCGGATTTCGTCGCGCTCTGCCGGGTTCACGAAGATGATCGTGTCATCCGGCGTACGCAGGCCATCGGTGAAGCCCTGCGCCGACCAGGTGCGTGCGCGCTCCAGATCCTTGGGGGCGACCCAGAAGTTCTTGCCCTTCACACCGACGTCGAGACGTACGGTGTGCACGCCCGCCTCAACCTTCGAATAGGGGATCTGACGCTCCGAGCGCGCTTCCAGATTGCGCAGGAACGGGTTGCGCACGGCCGAGGAATAGAAGCCGGTGGGCGAGAAGCGGTGGAGCAGCACGTCGCCGGGCTCCAGGTCACGCAGATGATCCTTCCACGCCTGCGGGATCGGGCTCTCGTGCGTCAGCAGCGGACGGGTGCCGTACTGGAACGCGATCGAGCCGAGTTCCGGGTTGTCGATCCATTCGTTCCAGTCACGCAGGAACCAGACGCCGCCCGCCATCACGATCGGCACGCTGTCGGGAACTCCTTCCGCGCGCATGGTGTCGCGCAGGGCCTTGACGCGGGGATACGGATCCTCGGGCTTGAGCGGGTCTTCGGCGTTGGACAGGCCGTTGTGACCTCCCGCCAGCCACGGATCCTCGTAGACCACCGCGCCCATCAGGTCGGCGACCTTGTGATAGGCACGCTTCCACAGCGCGCGGAACGCACGCGCGGAGCTGACGATCGGCAGGTAGTTGACGTTGAAGCGCGCCGCGATCTCGGACAGCTTGTAAGGCATGCCCGCACCGCAGGTGACGCCCGTGACCATGCCCCGGGTCTTTTCCAGAACGCCTTCGAGAATCTGCTGCGCGCCGCCCATTTCCCACAGGACGTTGATGTTGATCGCGCCCTTGCCGCCCGAAATGTCGAAAGCCCGGCGGACCTGCTCGACCGCGCCGTCGATGGCGTAGTCGATCAGTTCCTGGTGGCGTTCCTTGCGGGTCAGTGCGTTGTAGATCTGCGGGATGATCTTGCCTTCGGCGTCGTAGCTGTCGGCATTCACCGCGCTGACCGTGCCGATACCGCCCGCAGCCGCCCACGCGCCCGAACTCATGTGGTTCGTCGCGGCGACGCCCTTGCCGCCTTCGACCAGCGGCCAGACTTCACGGCCACCATAGATGATCGGCTTGAGACCCTTGAAACTCATTTTCTCTCGTCTTTCCCCAGGCTTTCGCGGCTCAGCCCTGCGATCCATTGGTTTTCGGCGGCGCTACCCCCGAAATTCGGCACGGCTTGATATCTGCCGGCGCAGGCCTTGCCCCTGCGGCTTCAAACTGCGCATAATAGCCCTGTAATTCGGGCTTGCGAACAAATTCCGTCAACCGATAGCCCACCGACGCAAATTCGCAGAAAAGCAGCGAAGGCGGCAGGCCATGGGTTCCCGCCGGACGATCGACATCGACCACCACGATCTTGCCCCCGGGGCGCAGCGCCGGGCGCAGCCTCCAGAGGAAACCGTAAGGGTCGCCGACTTCGTGGTACATGTGGACCAGGAAGATGCGGTCGAAACTCTTGCCCGGCAGGCTGGGATCGCTCGGGCGGCCCAGCTTGATCGAGACGTTCTCCAGTTCCTCGCGCATGACGCGCGTGGCGAGGCGTTCGTTGGCACCGCGGTCGATATCCTCGCCCAGCACCCGACCCTTCTTGCCGACGCGGTGCGAGAGGCGGACGGTGTAGTACCCCTCGCCCGCGCCGAGATCGGCCACGCTCATGCCGGGCGCAACGCCCGCAAGGTCCATCACCGTGTTGGCCTCGCCCGCACTGTCGCGCTGGGCTTCGGTGGAGAACGTGCTGGAGGTGCTTTGCGCAACGGGGCGATCGGGCTTGGGGAACTTCGGCGCGCCCTTTTCCCGGCCGTCATCGACGGCGGGCTGCTGGCAGGCGGCCAGGCTCAACAGAGCAGGCACCAGCATGGCCGGAAAGAGGGTATGCGCGCGAAACATGCGGCCCCTTAGCGCCTGTGCGCGCGATTGGCAAAACGGTTGAAAGAGATCCGTCGCATTCATGCCCCCTCGCCCCGGCCACTGTCCCGGGACGAGACGGCCGCCACGTTTCAGTCGGCGTCTTCGACTTCGACCTTCTCGCCGGTCACGCGCTGCGACAGGGCCGCAGCCATGAACGGATCGAGCGCACCGTCGAGCACGTCGTCGGGCGCGGTCGAGACCACACCCGTGCGCAAGTCCTTGACCTGCTGATACGGCTGCAGCACGTAGGACCGAATCTGGTGGCCCCAGCCGATGTCGCTCTTGCTGGCGTGTTCGGCGCTGGCGGCTTCCTCGCGGCGGCGCATCTCGGCCTCGAACATGCGCGCTTTCAGCATGCCCATGGCGATTTCGCGGTTCTTGTGCTGCGAACGGTCGATCTGGCTGGCGACGATGATCCCCGAGGGCTGGTGCGTGATGCGCACGGCCGAATCGGTGGTGTTGACGTGCTGACCGCCCGCGCCCGAAGCGCGATAGGTGTCGATCTTCAGGTCCGACGGGTTGATCTCGATCTCGAAGGTATCATCGATCACCGGGTATACCCACACCGACGAGAAGCTGGTGTGGCGCCGGGCCGCGCTGTCATAAGGGCTGATGCGGACCAGGCGGTGGACGCCGCTTTCGGTCTTGGCATAGCCGTAGGCGTTCTCGCCCTTGATGAGCAGGGTGCAGCTCTTGATGCCCGCCGCTTCGCCCGCGTGATAGTCGACCAGCTCGACCTTGTAGCCGTGGCGCTCCGCCCAGCGCGTGTACATGCGCTGAAGGATTTCCGCCCAGTCCTGGCTCTCGGTTCCGCCGGCCCCGGCGTGGACTTCGAGATAGGTGTCGTTGCCGTCCGCCTCGCCCGAGAGCAGCGCGGTGACCTTGTCCTGATCGGCGCGCTCGGCCAGCGCGGCGAGCGCCGACAGGCCCTCGGCGATGGTTTCCTCATCGCCTTCCATCTCGCCCAGTTCGACGAACTCGACGGCATCGGCCATCTCGGCGCTGATCGAGTTCACCGCGCCGATCGCGGCCTCGAGACGGCGACGTTCCTTCATGACCGCCTCGGCCTCCTTGGGCTTTTCCCAAAGGGTCGGGTCCTCGACGCGCGCGTTCAGCTCGTCGAACCGGCGCAGCGCGCGGTCCCAGTCGAGGAACTTGCGGACCAGCGCGAGGGCCTTCTCGATACGGACAATGTGGGCCTGCCCCTCGGCACGCATGGCGAAAATCTCCGATGAGCCGGGATCACGACCGGCCTGAAACAAACGAGCCGCACCGCTTAGCGCAGTACGGCTGTTTGTAAAGTGGCGCTCAGGCGGTTCGGCGCAAGGGGCCGGGTTCAACCGGGGCGCTTGGCCTTCATCGCCTTGACCGCCGCCAGCGTCATCGTGACGTGTTCGCGGTAGTCCATGTCGGAGTGGACGAAGGCGACGTGGCCGCTCTGGTCGATGACGTAGCTGACGCGCTGGGTCATGCCTGCCGGGACGCCCGGCCGGGTGAGTGCGACGTCGTAATCCTTGGTCACCTTGGGGCTGGCGGTGGCGACCGCGAACTTGTCGCGGCATTCTTCGGTCGAGAATTTCTTGAGCGTCGGCAGGTCGTCCGCCGACATCCCCACCACGGTTGCGCCAAGCTGTGCGAACTCGGGCGTGGCTTCGGCGAAGGCGTGGGCCTCCAGCGTGCAGCCCTGCGTGAATGCCTTGGGATAGAAGTAGAGCACGACCGGCCCCTTCTTCAGCGCCTTGGCGAGATCGAAGTCGACTTCCTTGCCCGCCTTGGCGCCCTTGGCCGCGAACTGCGGCGCCTTCGCGCCGACCGCGAGACTGGCATGCGCGGTGCCCGAAACGGCGAGGAGCCCGAAGGCGGCGACAGCGGTAAGAAGGCGGTTCATGGCGCGGATAGTGACCCGACGATCCGCGCCTGTCCAGCCGGTTACTCGATCCAGCCGAGAACGGTGCCGACTTCGTAAGTCTCGCCCGTCTGCGTGACGATCTTGAGCGTGCCGGTAGCGGGAGATTCGACCTCGTTGGTGGACTTGTCAGCCTCCAGCGAGAACAGAGGCTGGCCTTCGGTCACTTGCGCCCCATCGGCGGCGAGCCATTCGGCGACCTGGCCCTCCTGCATGGAGAAACCGATCTTCGGGAGCAGGATTTCGACGGCCATGGTGGTTATGATCCCCTTCGCGTGCCCGGCATGGCGGGCTGTTCGATCGATGGGTAGCGCACTCGCGGCGGCAGGCAAGCGAGGGGCAGACATATCCGTCTCGGCGATGTTGCGGTTTGAAGGCAGTCTTGCAGCCCTGTGCTCCACGCATTAAACTGCACCGATAGTATGACGGAAAGCACATGGCCACGGTACGCAAGACGATCACGCTGACGGATCAGCAGGATGCCTGGATCGCTTCTCAAGTCCGCGCGGGACGGTATACGAACGACAGCGAAGCGATCCGCGATCTCATCCGGCGCGAACAGGAGCGGTCCGGCGAAATCGAAGGCATTCGCAGCGCGTTGATCGAAGCCGAACAAAGCGGTGAGCCCGAACCGTTCGATTTCACAGCCTTCAAGCGGCGCAAGATCGCCGAGCATGGCTGAGTTCCGGCTCAGCCCGAGAGCCCAACGCGATCTTGAAGCGATCTTCGACCATACCGCTGCCGAATGGGGCGCTCCCCAAGCCGTCGCTTATGTGGATCAGATCGAACAGGCGTGCACCGATCTGGCAAATGCACCCCTGCAATCCAGTGATTGCAGCCACATCCGTGCAGGTTACCGGCGAAGGGCAGTGGGCAGGCACGTGCTCTATTTCCGGCCGACCGACTATGGTGTCGCGGTGATGCGCATCCTGCATGACCGCATGGATGCGCATCGCCACATCTAGGGCCACATCTAAGGCTACCCCCGCCCGTCCTCGTGCGCCATCCAGTGCACGAAGCGGTGGAGCGGGTACATCGCGTCGTGCGGATTGCCGATGGTCGAAGGCCCCGCTTCTCCCAGATGCACGATGCGCTGCGCGCCCCCGGCGGCGAGGCGGTCGCGGTAGGCGGCCATGCGGTCGAACGGGTAGAAGCCGACCGTCTGCGTCGCCACGTTGATCCACTTCACCGCATCGTCGAGGCTGTCCACGCGCACGACGTTGGCGGTCTTGTTGATCGGGTGGAAGTCGACCGGCTCATCCGAGCGGATCACCAGGCCCCGCCCGTCGGTGCGGCCCCAGACGCCGTACTCGTCATCCATCAGCGTCATCGATTCGACCGCCTCGCGCATGTCCATGTCGAGCGGGCGCACGTCGCCGCTTTCCGCCGCACGACGAGCCACGTGATGGTGCAGGCGCGCGCAGAAACGGTCTACCGCCGCCTCGTCCCCCTCGACGAACTGGAAGCGGCTGGCGACGCAGGCCTCCTGGTTGAGTGTCATCACGTCCGCCGAGCACAAGTCCGCGACGCGGTCGATGGTTGCCTCGTCCACCAGCGCCTCGCGCCCGACCATCGAGATCGAGGTCTTGGGATCGAAGGACACCAGCTGGAAGCCGGGGCCGAGGTACTTGATGACGTTGTTGATCGCGTCCCCGCCGCCCCAGGCGACGATCTTGTCGAAGTACTGCGGGCGATAGAGCACCCGCTCGGTCGCATCGTCGCCGCCGCGCCAGTAGACCGCCGACATCGAGCGCACGATCGGATGGGTGGGATCGAGGTCCGCCATCGTGCGCAGGATCGCGACCATGGTGAAGGGATCGGCGCTGCTCATCTTGAACAGGTTGATGCCCTTGACCATCGCCCCCTGCGCCACCGACTTCACCGCGACGCCGGGAGAATTGCCCGGCAGCACATGGATCAGGCGCGGCGCGAAGGCGCGCACGAAGCTCTTGCGGCCGGTGAAGTCCTGCTTGGGCACCCATTCGTCGAGCGCGCGCGGATCGGGAAAGTTCTGCTCGACTTCCGCCATCAGCACCCGCTTGTCGAGATAGGCGGCCGCATGACGCGCGGTGTTCTCGACGACGGCGCGGGGCAGGATATGCGTGCGGCACATGCGCTCGATGCATTCCTGCATGTGCGGGTTGTCGTGCGCGAGCAGGCGCTGGCCCGTCTCGACGAGGAAGTCGATGATCTCGGCCAGCGGTACGTTGAGGAGCGGCGGCACTTCGGTGCGCGGCGGCACCGCGCGATCGAACGGAATGCGCGGCGTGGCGAACGTGACGCCAAGATCGCGCGACGTCTGGATCACGTCGGTCCCGTGCAGCACTTCGCCGCGCAGGAAGAACGGGGCGGAGACGAGGTCTTCGCTGACCTCGGGCTGTGCGATCTCGTTCATGCTACACCTCGCACATAAGCGTCGACCGTGCCCGCGCAGCCGATCTTGTCGTCGCCTTCCAGATCTGCGTAGCGCGCGATGTCGTCGCGGATCGACGGGCCGTGGTTCCCGCAGGCGCAGGGGGAATGGTCCAGCGATATCCTGTCGCCGGTGATCACGCCGCCCCAGCGTCCGTCGAGCGAGAGGTCGAAGAACGCCGCGCGCCCTTCCTGTTCGCCGCCTGCATGGGGAAGCGCCTCGTCACCCGACTTGTCGAGCAGCACCGGCACGATCCACGGCGGCACGTGATAGCGCCCGCCCTCTCGGCACTTCGGCATGCCGGAGTTCAGCTCCTGCATCGAATAGTTCTGGAAATGCCGGTCGGCCGGGATGTTGAACGTCTCGAACACATAGTCCTGATAGTCCGCCGGAAGCTGCGCGCGCTTGAGCCCCCCGCCGACATAGATCGAGTTGTCCGGATTGAAGTCCTCACGCCCGTAGCCCGCGTCGCGCACGGCCTTGGCGACCTGCCACAGTCCGTTCCACAGCCCCGAAAGCTGGAGCTTGCGGTGGCGGTTCTCGATGATGAACTGCGCCGTCGCGGGCACCGCATCGGCGACCAGCCGCGCGCGCTCGGCCGAGGTTTCCTCGAAGGCGGCGATCTCGTCCGGACGGGCAGTGCCCTCGGCGATCTTCTTGCGCATGACCACCATCGCCGTCAGCGATCCGACCGTGATCGGCGGCACCGGATAGGCCCAGCGCGGCCACTCGGGATTGGCGAAAGCCTCGTACTGCGCCTGGGCGATCGCCGCGTTTTTGGGCACCGTCGCCACGGGAGCGCAGCCGATGATCAGCCGGTCCTGCGCCGGCACCACGCCCGAGCCCCAGGCGAAGACGTTGACCGTGTCGATCCGCGACCAGTCCATGTCCTTCTGCGAGGCGATCAGCATCGCCGACTTGCCGGTGGTGCCGCTGGAGCAGGAGATGAAATGCCCCTGCTCCGCCAGCCGCGCGATCCAGTCGTCGATGCCGTCGATCCCGTCCAGCGATATACCCTCGATCGGATGCGCGGACACCGTGCCGAGCCACTTGGTCAGCCGATCCCAGCGCTCGTCCATCAGGTAGCTTTCCGGGTAGGACTTGTAAGCGGTGTGCGGAAACAGCACCGGCACCACGTCCTCGATCCGCGCGATGCCCTCGATCCCGGCATCGCGGGCGCGCAGGCCGAGCAGCCTGATCCGATCCCGGCGCTCCTGAAACCGCTCGTCCAGCGCGGCAACTTGGGTTTCGCGCAAGTCGCCCGCCGAGAACGCGAAGCGCTCCGGGTCAGCGACCAGCGCAGTGAGTTTGTCCGCAGCAATGCCCATGCTTCCCTTACTCCTCTCCCTCGCCGCCGCGACGGACTGGACAGTCCATCGCGACTCGATTAATAACACCTTATGCGTTTCATTATTCACGAGCCTCTTGGCGACGCAAGCCAAATCGGGTCCATGGGGATCATGCTCGAAGACACGCACCCTGCGCTCCCCAAGGCGGGCCGACCCACGCGCGAACAGGCGCAGGCCCGGCAGGTCGCCCTGCTCGACACCGCGCTCGAACACTTTCTCGACAAAGGATACGAAAGCGCCACGATCGAGGGGATCGCCGCCGACGTGAACATGACCAAGCGCACGGTCTATGCAAAATACCCGGACAAGGCCGCGCTTTTTCGCGCCGCCGTCCGCCACGGCACCGAGGCCCGTGCGGTCGGTAGCGGGACGATCGCCGCCACGCGCAGGGACACGCTGGAAGACACGCTCATTGCCATCGCGATGCTGCGGATCGGACTGGTGGGAGAACCTGCGGGTGCGAAGCTGCAGCGGCTCATCAATACCGAGAGCTACCGCTTCCCGGACATCTTCCAGACCTATTACGACATCGCCGCGCTGCCGACCGTGCGGTTCCTCGCGCAGATCCTCGAGGAAGAGACCGAGGCAGGCCGTCTCGCCATCGGCGACGCGATGCTTGCGGCCAACGTGTTCATGAGCATGGTCGTCAGCGGCCCGGTGCGCTTCATTCTGTCGGGAAACATGCTGCCCGCACCAGACATCGACCGGCGCGTGCGCTTCGCCGTCGATCTGTTCCTCAAGGGGGCGGAGCCGCGCTAGACCAGACACACCGCGACCCGCGAAGGTCGGGCGCGGCAGGGGAGAATGCCGAAATGTCCGATAATTCCGCGAAGCCGCAACCCGTCGTCGTGATCACCGGCGCCAGTTCCGGCATCGGCAAGGCCAGCGCGACGGAGTTCGCCCGCATGGGCTGGCACGTCATCGCCACCGGACGCGATCCAGCCCGCTGCGATGCCGCCGAAGCGGAACTGCGCGCCTTCGGCAAAGTCGATTTCCTGCGCGGCGACTTCGCCGAAATGGCCGACGTGCGCCGCGTCGCGCGCGAGATCGCGGCCCTGACCGATAAAGTCCAGGTCCTCGTCAACAACGCAGGCGGCATCCGCGACGGGCTCTACGTGTCCTCCGAGGGGCTGGAGGCGACTTTCGCCGCCAACCACCTCGCCCCTTTCCTGCTGACCCGCGAACTGCTCCCTCTGCTGGAGCGCGCGGGGCAGGACAGCCCTCCCGGCACGGTGCGGGTGATCGCCGTCTCATCGCTCGCGCATGAGCAGGCGAAAGCGATGCGCTGGGACGACCTGATGATGCTGGACGACTTCGCCACCGGTCCCGCCTATTGCCAGGCCAAGCTCGCCAACCTGCTGTTCACCCGCGAACTGGCCAGCCGCCTCGCCGACAAGGGCATCACCGCGCAGGCCATGCATCCGGGCAAGGTCGGCTCGAATTTCTGGAGCCACGGCGAAGCCTCGCTGCAGGCTTATGGCAAGGGACAGGATCTCGTCTCGCCCGAGCAGTCCGCGCGCACGATCGTCTGGCTCGCCACCGCGCCCGAGGCGGGTACGAACGGGGGACGCTACTTCCATGACCTTGCCGAGATTCCGGCGGCCCCGCAGGCGCTCGACGACGCGGCGGCTGCGCGGTTGTGGCAGGAGAGCGAGCGCATTCTCGCCGATCTCTGAGGAAGTGCCCCGTGCCCGATCCTTGATGGAGCAGGTCACGGGGCGACGTCTGCGACCCGAAACGGGCGACCGCTCAGGGCGCGGAGGAAGGAAGAGGACTCCGCGCCCCTGGCCGCGATGCGCGGGCGACCATTTGCGGCTGATAAAGGGTATATAGCAGGCAAACGATTGCAAATTGTTCTTTAGGCCTAGAGGAATTTGCGTAGCGGTTGGTCGATACCGCAAAAACCACGGCGCCCGCGCTTGACCCCGTGGCGCCGCGCACCGCAAGGAGGCGGCGACATTCTCACACGGGAACCCGCCCTGATGACTCCGATCGACCGCCCCCGCCGCAGCGCGCTCTACCTGCCCGCCTCGAATGCCAAGGCTCTCGCCAAGGCACGCACCCTGCCCTGCGACGTGGTGATCCTCGACCTCGAGGACGCAGTCGCACCCGAAGCCAAGCAAGAGGCACGCGCTGCCGCCGTCGCCGCGATCGCGGAAGGCGGCTTCGGTCACCGGGAAGTCGCGATCCGCGTCAACGGCCTCGATACCGAATGGGGCGCGGCGGACCTTGCCGCCGTCGCCGGGTCGAAGGCCGACGCGGTGCTGGTGCCCAAGGTCAACGGCCCGCAGGACATCGACCGGCTGCAGGATGCGCTGAGCGGCGCTCCCGAAACCCTGCAGCTCTGGGCGATGATAGAGACTTGCGCGAGCGTCTTCGCACTGGAGCCTATCGCGGCGAAGGCCCGTTCGACGCGGCTGTCGCTGTGGATCATGGGCCTCAACGATCTCGCCAAGGAGATGCGCGCGCAGTCGGTGCCCGAGCGCACGCCGTTCCTGCCGTTCCTGTCGATGGCGGTCGCGGCCGCGCGGGCGCACGGCGTCACCGTGCTCGACGGCGTCTGCAACGAATTCCGCGATTTAGGTGTGTTCGAGGCGGAGGCGCGGCAGGGGCTGCTGTTCGGCTTCGACGGCAAGAGCCTGATCCATCCCGCGCAGATCGAGCCCTGCAATACAATGTTCTCACCGAGCGAGGCGGACCTCGGCTGGGCAGCGTCGGTGATCGCGGCGTTCGCGCTGCCGGAGAACCAGGGCAAGGGCGCGATCAAGGTCGATGGCAAGATGACCGAACTGCTGCATCTGGAGCAGGCCCGGCGGCTGGTCGCGGTGGCGGAGCAGATCGCAGCCTCGGTTTGAGGCCACGATCATTCTCATTGGGTCGTCATTCCCGCGCAGGCGGGAACCCATCTCCTGACGGCGCCTGTTGCAGCTCCATCAGATGGGTCCCCGCTTTCGCGGGGATGACGAAGAATGTTTAAGGCTGGCACGTCGAAAGAACCGGAGTGGAGACCGACTGCTACTCGCTCTTGGCCCCGGCTTTCCCGATCACCCCAGGCTCATTCGCGATCACCCTCAAAACCGCCGCCCAGGTATCGACATTCTGCTGCAACGCCGCAGGATCGACCTTGTCGAGCGTATCGTCCGGCGTGTGATGCAGGTCGAAATAATGCATCCCGTCCTGCCCGAGATCGATCACGGCAAGGTTTTGCGCCTTGATGATCGCGGCGACATCGGCACCACCCTCGGTCTCGCCATCATGTGGGACGACGCCCATCGGCCAGAGCGCCGCCTTCACCTTGTCCACCATCGGCTTGTTGTCGGCGGCGGTGTTGAACTTCGCCGCCCAGACCTTGTCCGCGCCGAAGTCGCTTTCCATGGCGACGGCGTGGGGCTCCGACCCGTGCATCCGCGCATAGGCCGCACCGCCGCCTCCGCCGACGCCCATCTCCTCGTTACCCGACCACAGCACGCGGATGGTGCGCAAAGCCTGCCCGCCCTGCTGCGCGGCAAGCGCCGCCGCCGTCACGATGGCGCAGCCCGAAGCATCGTCGATCGCACCGGTGCCGAGGTCCCAGCTGTCGAGGTGGCAGGCGATGACGATGATCGGCAGCGAAGGATCGCGCCCCGGCAGGTCGGCGATGACGTTGCCGGAAGGCGCGTCGGGGAACGGCTTGCCCTCCAGCGTCAGGTCGATGGCCATCGGCTTACCACGCGCAGCGGTGCGGGCGATGAGGTCGGCATCGGGGTTCGACACCGCGCCCGCCGGGATCGGCGCCACGTCCTTGGCGAAGATGGTGACGCCGGTATGCGGGTTGCGGTGGCTGTCGGTGCCCGCCGAGCGGATCACCACGCCCGCCGCGCCCTTGCGCGAGGCGATCGTCGGCCCCTGACGGCGCACATTGCCGTAAGGGCCATAGCCCGAACCATCCTGCGCCGCGCGCATCGCGTGGTCGATGAAGGCCACCTTGCCCTTGAGCGATCCGTCGGGCGCCGCTTCCAGCGCATCGAGCGTCGGGAAGTAGACCAGCGGAGCCTTCAGCCCGCCCTTGGGTGTCGGCACCGAGAAGCCGAGCGCGGTGATCGCCAGCGGCTGCGCGTAAGGCGCAGTCAGCTTCGCGCTCTCGGGGCCGCGCTTCCAGGCGAGGGTCTTGAACTCCTCCACCCGCACGTTCTGGAAGCCGAGAGCCTTGAGCTTCTCGGAGCCCCAGTCGCGTGCACGCGCCTCGGCCTCGGAGCCGGCCATGCGCGGGCCGATCTCGGTGGTCAGGCCCTCAACGATGTCCCAGGCGACGCCTGAGCCCTGCTGGGGAGTTGCAAAAGCCGGGACGGCAGCGGACAGCGCGGCGGCAAGAAGCCCCGCGCGAAGGAGTGGGAGGGTGCTCATGTGCGCAAGTGCTAACCGAGCGATCCGTCGCTGCCAAGCGTCGTCCCGGCTGCCAATTGCGGCGGCCCCCTGATGATCTCCCCGCAGTCTCGTCATTGCGAGCGCAGCGAAGCAATGCAGTGCAGTATTATGCCGCCCTGGGTTGCTTCGCTGCGCTCGCAATGACGAAGATTTGGGGATCAAGGCGTGTGGATAAGCAGTGCCGCGTCTTGCCGCCGCCGGGACGAGCGAACACAACCGCGCCATGCTCGCCGCCCTCACCCGTCTTCAGGCCCTCACCGTGATCGCCCTCTTCGTGGTGCTCGCACTGGCGACGCTGACGATCGGCGCCTCGCAGTCCGGTGAGGCGATCAGCGGCGACGGGCGCTATTCCGACGTGCAGCTTTATCACGACATCGGCAACGCAGTGGCCGGGGGCGAGGGCTACTACCATGCCGCCACCCGCCTCCAGCGCGCGCACGGCTTTCCGACCAGCCCCTTCGTGACGGTGCGCCTGCCGACGCTGACGTGGATCGAGGCAGCGCTGGGCTGGCGCACGGTGCATGTCCTCCTCTGCGTGCTGCTTGCCGTCACCGCCGCCGCATGGTTCGCGATGCTGCGGCCGCTGGTGAGTGGACGCGAGCGGATGCTGGCCATGCTGCTCGTTCTGGTCGGCGGCGCGATGGTCGCCAGCCCCGGACTTTCGGTGTCGCATGAATTATGGGCGGGCGTGCTCGTGGCGCTGGCCATGGCACTGCGGGTGAAGGGCCTGACCGCCCCCGCCTTCCCAACCGCCGCCTTCCTCGCCGCCGCATCGGCGCTGGCGATCCGCGAACTGGCGCTGCCCTTCGTGCTGCTCGCGGCATTCTGGGCCTGGCGGAGCGGCCGATACCGGGAACTGGCCGCGTGGGCCGCGCTGATTGCAGGCTATGCCTTAGTCTTGCTTCTGCACCGGCAGGCGGTCGTGCCGCTCTCGCTTCCCGGCGATGCCCTATCGCAAGGCTGGGACGGTCTGCGCGGCCCCGGAGCCGTATTGCAGGACATCGCCGATGTGACGCTGCTGCACCTGATCCCGGCTCCGTTCAGCTATCTCGCCGTGCTGCTCTGCCTGCTCGGGTTCCTGGGAGCGCCACCGCCGCTGGCCCGCTTCGCGCTGCCGTGGCTCGCGACGAGCGCACTGCTGCTGGCGGTCTTCGCAAGGCCGGTGAACTTCTACTGGGCGATCCTGAGCGTGCCGACCGTCATGGCCGGACTGGCCTTCCTGCCGCGGACGCTGCGTGACTTGATCAGAGCGGCATCGTCATCCCGGACGTGATCCGGGACCGCTGGCCCTGACCAGCCCACGTTGCTTCGCGCGCCTTGAACGATGGTTCATGCCTGAAGACCGCCACCGGTCCCGGAGCAAGTCCGGGACGACGCGTGTACTTTGCCTCACCCTTGGCAATGTGCCCTCACCCCTGTAGTAGCGGCCCCAACTGTTTTCCAGACTTCGAATTCCATCCAGAGGAACCGCATGGCCGCCCAATACGCCTATGTCATGAAGGGCATGACCAAGACCTTCCCCGGTGCCCAGAAGCCGGTGCTCAGCGACATCTCGCTGCAGTTCTACCAGGGCGCCAAGATCGGCATCGTCGGCCCGAACGGCGCCGGTAAGTCCACCCTGATCAAGATCATGGCCGGCATCGACACCGACTTCACCGGCGAAGCCTGGCCTGGTGAGAACATCACCGTCGGCTATCTCGAGCAGGAGCCGGAACTCGATCCGACCAAGACCGTCCTCGAAAACGTCAAGGACGGCGCGCGCGAGACCGCCGATCTGGTCGACCGCTTTAACGAGATTTCCAACATCATGGGCGATCCGCCGGAGGACGTCGATTTCGACGCGCTCATGGAGGAAATGGGCGACCTGCAGGGCAAGATCGACGCGGTCGACGGCTGGACGCTCGACAACCAGCTCGAGATCGCCATGGAGGCCCTGCGCTGCCCGCCGAGCGACTGGCCGGTGAACAGCCTGTCGGGCGGTGAAAAGCGCCGCGTCGCGCTGACCCGCCTGCTGATCCAGAAGCCCTCGATCCTGCTGCTCGACGAACCGACCAACCACCTCGACGCCGAATCCGTCGAATGGCTGGAAAACCACCTGAAGGAATACGCGGGCGCGGTCCTGATGATCACCCACGATCGCTACTTCCTCGACAACGTTGTGAACTGGATCCTCGAACTCGATCGCGGCAAGTACTTCCCCTATGAGGGCAACTACTCGACCTACCTCGAGAAGAAGTCCAAGCGCATGGAGCAGGAGGACCGCGAGGAATCCGGCCGCGCCAAGGCACTCAAGGAAGAACTCGAGTGGATCCGGCAGACCCCGGCCGCGCGCCAGACCAAGTCCAAGGCGCGTATCCGCAAGTTCGAGCAGCTGCAGGAAGCGCAGTCGGGCCGCCGTCCCGGCAAGGCGCAGATCGTCATCCAGGTGCCCGAGCGCCTCGGCGGCAAGGTCATCGAGGTCAACAACATCTCGAAGGCCTATGGCGACAAGCTGCTGTTCGAGAACCTCTCGTTCATCCTGCCACCGGGCGGCATCGTCGGCGTTATCGGCCCGAACGGCGCCGGCAAGTCCACGCTGTTCAAGCTCATCACCGGCAAGGAAACGCCGGACGAGGGTACCATCGAGATGGGCTCGACCGTCCACCTCGGCTTCGTCGACCAGAGCCGCGACCACCTCGACCCCAAGAAGAACGTCTGGGAGGAAATCTCCGACGGGCTCGACTACATGAAGGTCAACGGTCACGACACCTCGACCCGCGCCTACGTGGGTGCGTTCAACTTCAAGGGCGCCGACCAGCAGAAGAACGTCGGCAAGCTGTCGGGCGGTGAGCGCAACCGCGTCCACATGGCCAAGATGCTCAAGGAGGGTGGCAACGTCCTCCTGCTCGACGAACCGACCAACGACCTCGACGTGGAAACGCTGGGCGCGCTGGAAGAGGCGATCGAGAACTTCGCGGGCTGCGCCGTGGTCATCAGCCACGATCGCTTCTTCCTCGACCGTCTCGCCACCCACATCCTCGCATTCGAGGGCAACAGCCACGTCGAATGGTTCGAAGGCAACTTCGCCGCCTACGAAGAGGACAAGCGCCGCCGTCTGGGCGACGCCGCCGACCGTCCGACCGCGCTGGCGTACAAGAAGCTGACGCGCTGATTTACGCTGTTTCGAAAGCCGCCATTCGGCGGCTTTCGGTACGGCACCGGCCCAGACAAAGCCGCTGCTCGGGAAACCGGGCGGCGGCTTTTTTGTCGCTGCAACATTACGAAACTTAACGGTGAGCAACGCCGCCATTCACCATTGCGACAGCGCTGATCCGCTACACCCCGTTCAACGATGAGCCGCGCTTCGCCGTCCGGCACTTCGGTTTGGAGACCGGAACAATGGCAACGATAAACAGAAAAGCAGGTGTACTGATCGCCGCCGCCACCATGGCGCTTGCGATCACGGGGATGTCCAGCCCCGGCTTCGCCCAGGATCAGGGCCGTGAGCGCGGCAACAATGCCCGTGCCGAGCGTCCGCAGTCCCGGCCGCAACCTCAGCCCCAGCAGCAGCGACTCAACGGCCGCAGCGAGATCGGCCCGCAGCTTCGCCAGATGCGCGAGCAGCAGCGCCAGCCTCAGGCACGCCCCGCCCAGCAGCAGGGGCGTGGAGACGACCGCCCCAACTGGCAAGGTTCGCGCCCCTCGTCCGGCCAGCAGCAGGGCCGCCCGTCGTGGCAGGGCAACAACCAGCGCCCTGACAACGATCGCGGCGCCGGTCAGGCGGTCCGCCGGGACGACAACCGCGACCGCGACAATGCGTGGCGGAATGGCAATGGCCGACCCGGTGATGGAAGGCCCGGTGATGGCAGGCCCGGCAATGGGCAGGCAGGTAACGACCGCCGCCCGGACAACGATCGCAACCCGTCGTGGCGCGCGGACAACGACCGTCGCGGCGACAACGACCGCTGGCGTGACAACGACCGCCGGAACAACAACGATCGTTGGCGCAACAACAACAACAACAACAGCTGGCGCGACAACGGCCGCGGCGATCGCTACCAGTCCTGGAATCGCAACGACTGGCGCCGCGACAACCGCTACGACTGGCAGCGCTATCGCGACCGCAATCGCAACACCTATCGCATCGGCCGCTATTACGCGCCGTACAACGGCTACTCCTACCGCCGCCTGAGCATCGGCTTCTCGCTGGGCTCGATGTTCTACGGCAACCGCTACTGGATCAACGATCCTTGGGCTTACCGCCTGCCACCGGTCTACGGCCCCTACCGCTGGGTCCGTTACTACGACGACGTGATGCTGGTCGATATCTATAGCGGCGAAGTGGTAGACGTGATCTACGATTTCTTCTGGTAAGCTGCCAGACAAGAGATACGGAAAACTCCCGGAGGTAAAACTCCGGGATTTTTCTTATCACCCCTGGAAATCCGGCAATCCGATACTTCACGAGGGCAATTGAACTATCTGCGGATACGGATAGTCTAGCTGCCATGACGGAGCCCGCACATCCCGACCGCAAGGCTCTCGCCCGCATGGGCGCGGTGGTACGCGAACGACTGGCCGGAGAACCCGCGGCGCGCCGCTTTCCGGAGGATCGCGCGGAAATCTACGCCATCGACGGTTTCCTGACCGCGCCTACCTGTGCCCGCCTGATGACGCTGATCGATGCCGTCGCCTGCCCTTCCAGCCTTGTCGAAGAAGGCCTCTGGCCCGGCTACCGCACCAGCTACTCGGGCGACCTTGACGAAGCCGACGAATGCGTGCGCAATCTCGATGCGCGCCTTTCCGCCATGACCGGTATTGCGCCCACATGTGCAGAAGCCGCGCAAGGGCAACGCTACCTTTGCGGCCAGTACTTCAACGAACATTGCGACTGGTTCGACACCGCTGCCGGGTACTGGCGAACCGAGCGACGCTGCGGAGGGCAGCGCAGCTGGACCGCCATGATCTATCTCAACAGCGTCGATGAAGGCGGCATGACCGACTTCACCCGGGTCGCGCTCAGCATCCCGCCTTGCGCCGGCACGCTGCTGCTATGGAACAATGCCCTGCCCGATGGCACGCCGAATCCCTGGACCATGCATGCGGCGCGCCCGGTGGTACGCGGGGTGAAGTATGTCGTAACCAAGTGGTTCCGCACGCGGACCTGGCAGTGACGCCTTGACATTTATCGCCAAATAGGTTATATGGCCCGGTATCCGATCCGGCGATGATCACGCTGGAGAGGTGTATCGGGTCGGCGTCGTGGGCCGGGATGCGGTTTCAGCCGCGATCGCGCAAACCACGCGTCCGTTCGAAGACCCGGACTGTCTCTGCGCTACCGGAAAAGCCGTCCATACGTTCCTGCGACACACGGCAGGACTTGGGATGACCATCCCGGATAGCCATCGGCCGATAACGATGCGAACCCTAACGACGGCCACATGGGACTTTCCGATGGAATACAGGTCGAGCCGGGCTGCCCGCTGCTACCCGGCCGTTCGCCCGAGCTTGCGGAACACAAAACCCTGCGTCCCAGCTTGGACGCTCCCGACGCCGACCCGATGTTCACTCTCGGATGCGTTGATTTCCCCGGCGTAACGGCCCGCACTCGCCAGCGGGTGTTTTTGCATGTCCGGTGCACACCCTGGTACGCGCAAACCAAAACCCGTCATTCCAGCGAAGGCGGGAACCCATCTCCAGTGATCTCGTGTTGCACAAGCATCAGTTGGGTCCCCGCCTTCGCGGGGATGACGGCTCTTATGTATTTCAGGTTTCCGCGCCTGCCCGGCGCTCAAGATTCTCGAACAGCTGATCCATTCGCTTGTGCAGCCGGATGATCTCCAGCTGCGTGCGCAGGTTCACCTCGTAGTCGTGCCGCGCGGCGATGCGGTCCTTGTCGGAGGCGCGGTTCTGGCTCATCATGATCACCGGCGCCTGGATCGCCGCCAGCATCGAGAGCATCAGGTTCAGGAAGATATAGGGGTAGGCATCGAAGGGGTGCAGCCCGAAGTCCTCGAGGATGCGGCTGTTCACCAGCATCCATCCCAGCAGCACCACGCCGAAGGCGATGATGAAGCCCCAAGAACCGCCGATCGCCGCGACGCGGTCGGCCAGCCGGTCGCCGAAGCCGGCATGCAGCGATGCCTCTTCCTGCGCGTCCGGTCCCATGACCTGGCCCGAGGCGATGCGCTGCAATACGCGCCGTTCCTCAGCGTCCACGTCGGTCAGCTTGCGCCCGAGCAGTTCCTCGCAGAGTTGCTCGGGCGTGAGGTCGGTCCGGTGCATCGCGTCTCCGTCAGGTCAGGCCGAAAGAGCCTCGGCGATCAGCAGCCGCGTTTCGGGAATGCCGTAAAGCGCGATGAAGCTCCCCATGCGCGGCCCCTGCGGCGAACCGAGCAGCGTTTCGTAGAGCGCCTTGAACCAGTCGCGCAGGTTTTCGAAACCGTAAGCCTCGTTCTTGCCGATCTCGTAGACGATGTTCTGCAGGTCTTCAGCCGAAGCCTCGCCCAGCGCCGCAAGCTGCGAGTCGAGGTCCTTCAGTGCGGCGGCCTCATTGGCCGTGGGCGCCCGGCGCTGAAGCGTCGGCGCGATGAAGTCGCGGTTGGTGGCGAGCGCGGCGCGAACCATTTCGGCAAGGTCCGGATGTGCCTCGGGGCTGGCCTCTGCCACATAATTGCCGAGGTAGGACCAGACCTGCTCCGCCGTCGCATCCGCGCCGAGCACGCCGACGAGGTTGAGCAGCAACGAGAACGTCACCGGCACCGTATCGCCCGCGCCGCCCTTGTCACCATTCGCCCGCAGCAGGTGCCAGGTCGGGTTGCCCAGCTGCTTGTCGAGCGCCTGCCCGGCCAGATTGCCGCGGAACTGCCAGTATTCATCGACCGCCTTGGGGATCACGCCGGCGTGGAGCTGCTTGGCGCTCTTGGGCTCGCGGAACAGGTAGAAACCGAGCGACTCCTCGGTGCCGTAGGTCAGCCACTGGTCGATGGTCAGGCCGTTGCCCTTGGACTTTGAGATCTTCTCGCCGTTCTCGTCGAGGAACAGTTCGTAGATCAGCCCCTCGGGCTTACGCCCGCCGAGAACCTGCACGATCTTGCCCGACTGGGTGACCGAGTCGGTCAGATCCTTGCCGCACATCTCGTAATCGACGCCCAGCGCAAACCAGCGCATCGCCCAGTCGACCTTCCACTGCAGCTTGGCCTTACCGCCAAACGCCGACTGCTCGACGACCGAGCCGTCCTCGTCGGTGAAGCGGATCATGCCGGTCGCCGCGTCGACAACCTCGACCGGCACCTGCAGCACCACGCCCGTCGTGGGCGAGACCGGCAGCACCGGCGAATAGGTCCGCCGGCGCTCCTCGCGCAGCGTGGGCAGCATGACGTCGAGGATCGCCTGGTTGCACTCCAGCACCCGCGCCAGCGCGGCGTCGAACGCGCCCGAATTGTAGCGGTCGCTGGCCGAGACGAACTCGTAATCGAAGCCGAAGCGGTCGAGGAATTCGCGCAGCATCGCGTTGTTGTGATGCGCGAAGCTCTCGTGCGTGCCGAACGGATCGGGGATGCGGCTGAGCGGCTTGCCGAGGTTGGCGGCGAGCACGTCGGCGTTCGGGATGTTGTCCGGAACCTTGCGCAGCCCGTCCATGTCATCGGAGAACGCGACGAGGCGCGTAGGCGCACCGCCGGTCAGCGCTTCATAAGCGCGACGGACGAGCGTGGTGCGCAGCACTTCCTGGAAGGTGCCGATATGCGGCAGGCCCGAGGGACCGTAGCCGGTCTCGAACAGCACGGGTTCGCCGCCCGGTTTGCCCTGCGGGAACCGCTTGAGCAGCTTCTGGGCCTCCTGGAAGGGCCAGGCCTTGGACACACGTGCGGCTTCGATCAGGGCATTTTCGGTCATGGCCCGCGCTCTAAGGCGAAATCTGCGATTATCGCAAGGGCCGAGTCGGGCGCGCGCGCTACTTCAGCCCCATATCCCCCGTCACCCTGAACTTGTTTCAGGGTCCATCATACCGACAGCCCTGTGGCTTCGACGGCAAATCGAGAGGGCAGTCTAGCCAGCTACCTTCCGGCACCAACCGCCCGATGGATCCTGAAACAAGTTCAGGATGACGGCGCGCAAGGAGGAGCCTAAGGCCCCTCCTTCTCCGCTCAATCCTGCCATGCCCAGTCGTAAACCAGCGCGTCCTCGCGGAAGGCGAAGCGGTCGATGTGGCGCGCGACTACGTCGGTCAGGCCCTGCACCGCGTCGCGGTCCTCGCCGGTGATGGTGATGGCGATGCCCTCCGCATCGGCGTCCATCACGGTGACGGCATTGGGGAACGTCACCGTTCCCTTATCGCCGTCCACTGCGGTTTCCAGCTTGTGGCTCCAGTGCTTGCAGAGCTGGCGGACGTACTTGCCGCCATTCGGTGTCTTCACGGTTGCGGCGATGGTACTCACTTCTCGATCCTTTCGATCTTGCGGGTGGCCTCGTCGATGACATCCGCGATCTGCAGGATGAAGTCACGGTCGGCGCCTTCGGTCGAGAGCCGGTCGAACACCGCCGTCTTGAGCGCGTGGAAGGCCCGACGCACCGGCGCAGGATCGACCCGGTCGCGCTGCGCGGCCAGAGCCCCGAGGCGGCCCTTGAGTTCGGCGAACTTCTCCGCATCGGCCCCAGCCTTGGCGCGGCCTTCGGCGGTGGCCTCGAAAGCCTTGCGGGCGCTGTCGCCGGAGACGGGGGCGATCAGGCCAGTCTCTTCCATGTAGATCAGCGCGGGGTAGACCACGCCCGGGCTCGGCGCATAGTCGCCGCCCGAAAGCGCCTCGATCTCGCGGATCAGTTCATAGCCGTGGCGCGGCGCCTCGACGATCAGGGCGAGCAGCAGAGTCTGCAGTTCGGCCTGATCGAACAGCCGCTTGCGACGACCGCCGCCGCGCGGACCGTCAGGACCACCGCGTCCGCCGCGACCTTCAAAGCCGCCACCGAAGCCGCCGGGAAAGCCCTTCCCGAACCCGCCACCAAGCGGTCCACGGGCCAGCCCGTGCAGGCCGTGCCTGCCGCCGTGGCGGCCAAGCATCGCGCGCAAGTCTTCGGCGCCTTCGGCCATCGCGGCCATCATGTCCTCGCGCCCGAAGCGGCGTTCTCCACCGTGACGGCCGCGTCCCCCTCCATGACGGTGGCCGTGGTTGCAATCTGAGTTTCTCATCATTCTTTCCATATGCTTCATGATGGCCTTAAGATATATCTTGAGTGAAATCCAACAAGAGGGAAATTTGTATCGAGCCGTAATTTTTTCCGTGGAGCGCGAGAGCCCGGCGTTTCCAATTCCGCCCCCCGTGCCTAATGAGAGGCCATGGCCGCCCTGCCCCTCCCTGCCCTCCACGCCAGTCATGGCGGCTGCTGGCTGCGCGAGAAGGATCTGACCGGCCTCGGCACCCGCCCTCTTTCCAAGGGCGAGGCGGTGATGGCCGCCGCTGACACGCCGCTGCTGATCCTCAACGCGCCCCTGCTGGCCACGCGGCTGGGCTATCCGGACCTCTCGGGGCTGGACCTGCTGGAACTCTACGCCTTCGTCCATCCGGCGCGCTTTGTGGTGCCGACCCCCAAGGGCCTTGCCCATGCCCTCGGCCTCGCCGAGCCGGAGGGCGATTCCGATGTACCGCACCTGCTGCAGGAAGCGGCCGGCGCCCTGCTCGACATGTGCGAGAACGGGGCCTGGTCCGAACGCGAGGGTGCATGGACCTCGCTGCAGTCGCTGGTGCGCATGCGCTGGCCCTGGGCCACGCTGCTGACGGGGCGCATCCGCAAGCCCGAGCGTGCGGAACGCTGGTTGTTCACGCGCCTGCCTGAATGGGAGGAGACACCCGAAGTCCCCCAGCCCCGGCAGGTCGTGCTGGAGGACGAGGAAGTCCTGCAGCGGCTCGCCAGCCTCACCGGCAGCGCTGCCGAACAACGCCCCGGCCAGCGCGCCTATGCGGTGGAGACCGCCCACGCCTTCGCCCCGCGCGAGCGGTCGGGCCGTCCGCACGTGCTGCTGGCGCAGGCGGGCACCGGCATCGGCAAGACGCTGGGCTATCTCGCCCCCACCTCGCTGTGGACCGAGAAGGCCGGCGGCACCGTCTGGGTCTCCACCTATACCAAGGCGCTGCAACGTCAGCTCCGCGCGGAAAGCCGCCGCGCCTGGCCCGAGCGACGCGCCGACGGCACCCGTCCGGTCGTAGTGCGCAAGGGGCGCGAGAACTACTTGTGCCTCCTCAACCTCGAAGATGCGCTGCAGGGTGGCTTCAACGGGCGCGCGGCGATCCTCGCGCAACTGGTGGCGCGCTGGGCGGCGTACTCGCAGGACGGCGACATGATCGGCGGCGACCTGCCCGGCTGGCTCGGCACCCTGTTCCGCCAGCGCGGCATCGCAGCGCTGACCGACCGACGCGGCGAATGCGTCTACGCCGGGTGCCCGCATTACCGGAAGTGCTTCATCGAGCGCGCCACCCGCGCCAGTGTCGGCGCCGATCTCGTGATCGGCAATCACGCCCTCGTCATGGTCAATGCCGCGCGCGGCCGCGATCCGGCTTCCCGCCCGACCCGCGTGGTGTTCGACGAAGGCCATCACGTTTTCGACGCCGCCGACTCCACGTTCGCCGCCGCACTCACTGGCGCCGAGGCGATCGAACTGCGCCGCTGGGTGATCGGCCCGGAGAAAGCCTCCAAGGGCCGCCGCCGGGGCCTCTCCGCCCGCCTCGCCGACGTCGCCAGTTACGACGAGGCTGGCGCCAAGGCCATCGCCGCCGCGCGCGAGGCCGCAGAGGCGCTCCCCGGCGATGGCTGGATGGGGCGCATCGCCGAGAACGCCGCGAGCGGCCCGCTGGAGGAACTGCTCGCGGCGGTGCGCGCCACGGTCTACGCCCGCGACGAAAGCGGCGGGCAGGAAGCGGGCTATGGCCTCGAAACCGAAGCGGCCAGCCTCGAAGGCTCGTTCGTCGAGATCGCGCAAGGTGCCCGCGCGGCGCTGGCGGAACTGCGCCAACCGCTGATCCGCCTCGGCATGCGCCTCGAATCGCTGCTGGAGGAGCCGCCCGACTGGCTCGACGGCCCCGGGCGCGCCCGCATCGAAGGCGCGCGCCATTCGCTGACATGGCGCGTCGATACGCTGGGCGCCTGGGAATCGCTGCTCGACCGCATGGGCGGCCCGGCCGACCCCGAATACGTCGACTGGCTCGCCGTCGATCGATCGGAGGCGCGCGAGTTCGACATCGGCATCCACCGCCGCTGGCTCGATCCGATGAAGCCCTTCGCGCAAGTCGTGCTCGAACCGGCACACGGCGTCGTCATGACCTCGGCCACGCTGCGCGACGGCGAGGACTGGGCCAAGGCCATCGCCCGCTCCGGTGCGCCGAACATCGAGGTGATGCCGCGCCTGTCGATCCACCAGAGCCCGTTCGACTACGCGACACAGGCCGAAGTCCTGATCGTCACCGACGTGCCCAAGGGCGACATTCCCGCCCTTTCCGCCGCGTTCGGCCGCATGATCGAAGCCTCGCGCGGCGGCGTGCTCGGCCTGTTCACGGCGATCCGGCGACTGCGTGCGGTCTATGGCCGCATCGCCGACCGGCTCGCGCGCGGCGGCTTGCCGCTCTACGCGCAGCATGTCGATCCGATCGACACCGGCACGCTGGTCGATATCTTCCGCGACGATCCCGCCGCCTCGCTGCTGGGCACCGATGCCTTGCGCGACGGGGTGGACGTTCAGGGCGACTCCCTGCGCCTCGTGGTCATGGAGCAAGTGCCCTGGCCGCGGCCCACGATCCTGCACCGCGCCCGGCGCCTGGCGGGCGGGGGCAGCGCCTACGACGACACGCTGATCCGCGCCAAGCTGGCGCAGGCTTTCGGCCGCCTCATCCGCAGCCGCGAGGACCGGGGGCACTTCGTCGTGCTCTCGCCCGCGTTCCCCTCGCGCCTGCTCTCCGCCTTCCCGGCGGGGACGCCGATCCGGCGCGTTACGCTGGAGGAGGCTTTACAGCGCGTGGCCGGTCATGCTCAAGGAGCCGCAGCGGACCGGGCGGAAGACTCGCAGTCGCTATCCTGATCCGCTGTTGTAGAGTTCGCCCCATGAAAATCCTCGGCATCTTCCGTCACGCCAAATCGGACTGGACCGACGCCCGGCTGCGCGACTTCGACCGTCCGCTCAACAAGCGCGGCCGCGTCGGTGCGGGTGTCATGGGCAAGCACATCCTCGAACACGGCGTGGGCTGGCGCTACATCCTCGCCTCGCCCGCCGTGCGCGTGACGCAGACGATCGAACTGGCCGGGGAAGCGGCAGGCGAGACGCCGCCGGTCACCTGGGACCGGCGCATCTACCTCGCCAGTTCGGCGGCGCTGATCGACGTGCTGAAGGATCAGGAAACGGACCCGCGCTCGATCCTGCTGGTCGGGCATAATCCGGGACTTGAGGATCTGATCTTCGACCTCGTGCCGGATGATGGGTCCAGCCCGTTGCGCGATGTGGTTGAGGACAAGTTCCCCACCGCTGCCTATGCGGTGGTGGAACTGGACATAGAGCACTGGTCTGACTTGCGCGAAGGCTGCGGTCGGCTGACGCATCTGGTGCGGCCTCGCGACCTCGATCCCTCGCTCGGGCCGAGCCTGACCGAGTAACACCGCACCAGGGCGTACAAGCACCCGTCATCTCAGCGAAAGCTGGGACCGCTGGCAGTGCTTGAGGCGAAACCTATCGTCGAGGTGCCCTGACGCTGGCTCACGCCTAAAGATTTTCCAGCGGTCCCAGCCTTCGCTGGGATGACGGGCGTTTTGCTGGGAACGGGGAGAGCATTTCCCTCCCCCCGAAATCACCCCTGCACTGTCTCCGTAATCCCCGCGAGGTGCAGCTTGTGCGCGAGATACCGCTCGGCATCGAGCGCGGCCATGCAGCCCACGCCCGCAGCGGTGATCGCCTGACGATAGACATGGTCCGACACGTCGCCCGCCGCGAAGACGCCGGGGATGGCGGTCTTGGGGGTGCCCGGCTCGACGATCAGGTAGCCGGTGTCGTCCATCGCCAGCTTGCCCTTGAACAGCTCGGTCGCGGGCGCGTGGCCGATCGCGACGAAGGCGCCGTCGGCCAGAAGTTCGCTCTGCTCGCCGGTCTCGGTGTCGATCAGCGCGAGGGCGCGCAGGGCGCCGTTCTCACCCGCGAGGAAGCGGTCGACCTTCTTGTTCCAGACCGTCGTGATCTTGGGATGCGCGAAGAGGCGATCCTGCAGGATCTTCTCCGAACGCAGCGAATCGCGGCGATGGACCAGCACCACCTCGGTCGCGTGGTTGGTGAGGTAGAGCGCTTCCTCGACCGCGGTGTTGCCGCCGCCGATCACGACCACCTTCTTGCCGCGGTAGAAGAACCCATCGCAGGTCGCGCAAGCCGAGACGCCCTTGCCCGAAAGTTCCTGCTCGCCGGGGACGCCCAGCCACTTGGCCTGCGCGCCGGTGGCGATGACGAGGGTATCGCCTTCGTAGAGGTCACCGCCGTCACCGGTGGCGACGAAAGTGTCGCCGGTCAGATCGACGTTGGTGATCGTGTCCCACATCATGCGGGTGCCGACGTGGACCGCCTGCGCCTCCATCTCCTGCATCAGCCAGGGGCCCTGGATGACCTCGCGGAAGCCGGGATAGTTCTCGACGTCGGTGGTGATGGTCAGCTGGCCGCCGGGCTGCAGGCCCTGCACGACGATCGGCTCCATGCCCGCGCGCGCGCCGTAGATGGCGGCGGAAAGTCCGGCCGGGCCGGAACCGATGATGAGCATGCGGGTCTTGTGCGTGGTCGCCAATTTACGTCTCCGGCGTGAATTCCTTGGCTCGCGAGATAGGGCTTTGCGCCCCGCTCGCCAAGCGCTGCGGCGGGAAAGCATTACTTTCATCCCCGCAAATTCGACCGTGGATTGACCTGTGCGGCGCGCGTCCCCATCCATCGGGGATGAAGAACCAGCTCGGCCCCACCTCGAACCGCTTCGTCTCCCAGCGCCTGCGCCTGCACTATGTCGATTGGGGCAATTCCGAGGCCCCGCCGCTGATCCTGCAGCATGGTGGGCGAGACCACTGCCGCAGCTGGGACTGGGTGGCCGAGGAACTGCGCCGCGACTGGCACGTCATCTGCCCTGACCTGCGCGGCCACGGCGACAGCGAGTGGAGCCCGGAGGGGCACTACGGCATGGACGCCTTCGTCTACGACTTCGCGCAGCTGGTGCATACCCTCGGGCACGAGCAGGTGACGATCGTGGCGCACTCGCTGGGCGGCAACATCGCGACGCGCTTCACCGGGCTCTTTCCGGAGAAGGTGGCGAAGTTCGTCAACATCGAGGGTCTCGGCCCGCCGCCGGGCCTGCGCCGCCAGCAGGAGGAGGAAGGCGCCGGCGACCGGCTGCGCAAGTGGATCGAGGACAAGCGCAAGGCCTCGGGCCGCACGGTGCGCAAGTACGCCTCCCTGCGCGACGCCTACCAGCGCATGAAGGAGGAGAACGGCTTCCTGACGGACGAACAGGCCCGCCACCTCACCATCCACGGCGCCACCCGCAACGAGGACGGGACGTGGAGCTGGAAGTTCGACAATTACCTGAACGTCTGGACCGCATCGGACCTGCCGACCGATCATGTCACCGCGTTGTGGCAGGCGATCACCTGCCCCACGCTGATGTTGTGGGGCAAGGACAGCTTCGCCAGCAGTCCGGCGGGCGACGGGCGCATGGACTATTTCCCCAGCGCGCGGCTGATCGAGTACGAGAACGCCGGACACTGGCTGCACCACGACCAGTTCGACCGGTTCATGGGCGACGTGAAGGCATTCCTCGACTGAACCGGAGCCGTCGGCTTCAATTTTCCCCCAGCACCTCCCGCAGGCGGTCGCGTTTGGTTGGCGTAAGGGTAAGTGCCTCTTCAAGATAGGCTTCGAGGCTGCCGCAACGGTCTTCTATCGCCGTCCAGGCCGCGTGCAGATACTCCGCATCCGCACCCATCAGGACGCGTAGGACGGCATCGTCGAGTTGACCGGTGATGGCCCTGATCGTCTCCGCTCCGGAAGCGATCCGTGCCTCGACATCGCCAGCGCTGTTGGTCAGCAAGTAGTCCGCCATGATATCGTCGCGATGCACGCCAAGTGCAGCATGGAGCATGGCGACCGCGATCCCGGTACGATCCTTGCCTGCCATGCAGTTGACGAGACTCGGGCCCCTTGCGCGAGCCAGTTCGTCGAACCATTGGCGGATCATGACCTGCAATTCCGGTCGGAAGCAGATACCCTCATAATTGCGCTTCAGGCTGTCATGCGTCGATTGTACGGTCCGCTGACGGGTCGTCCGGGCGGCCGCCAGATGCGGGGCATGCCGCAATACAGGGTCGACCGCGACTACGATTCTGGCGGCAAAGCCGGCCGGTCGGCGGCATGGGTGTACCGTGCGCTCCTTCGAGGTCCGCAGATCGAACACACTCGCCAGTTCCAGAGCCGAGATGCGTTCCAGATCCGCATCACTGGCGCCATAATGCTGGCCAGAGCGCCAGATCGTCCTGCACCTGATCCGTCCACCCGACTGCAGGGGGTAGCCGCCCGCATCGCGGAAATTATGAACGCCCTCAAAGCGCATGACACGGTCGCTAACGTTCACGCTATCTCACGTACTGCCGATACCATATTCCAGACGTATCTTGCAGAAGAGATTCGGAACAGAGGACCTGTACGCAAGGGTAGCGGATGATCGCCGAAGTGATGCGACAGAAAGGCACACCATGCCTCGGTACGCTACGAAATCAGGCGAGCAGGAAGTATCCGAGTGCCGCCCAGCAGGCCATGCAAAGCAGGATCGCGATCGTCAAACCGCGCCCGTCATGCTCTTCACCGCGGTCCATGCGCTGTGCGGCATAGACCATCCCCGCAGACAGTCGTGCAGGAAAATCCCGACCACCATCATGGATACGCTCGAAACGGATGATATTCTCGTCAGCGACCTTCATAACGCATCCTCAATTGCCGAGGCGGTTCTCAGACGGCTTCCGCGCGTCCTACTCGCCCAGATCAATCCCGAAAGGGTGCGCCTTTTGACGTCACTCCCATTTGCTTTCCTGAGACAACTCTTACCAGAATCCGCCGCTTTGTTCCAGAATATCCCGAATGCATCACATCATTTTAATCCCCAATGCGGCAGCGATATTATACTCATTCAGAAGGTAATTTTCGTGCTGATTGGTGAAATATCGGCACCACCAAGGCAGTGGGCATTATTGCGGTGCAAAACGCGCCCAAGCCTAGGAAATGGGGCCTAACTGCAATCGTTGCGCAAGGTAGGTTCGCCGTTTTCGCCGCAAGGCAACACCAATCGACAGCTAGTGCAGCGACGCATTCAGAGATGCGTAAACCGTTCGAACCGATGAAGGAACGGAAGCACATTTTACGACCGACCGTTATCGATTGCGGGCAGCATGATTCGGAAAAGACCGTCTGCGCCGACTCGTTCAGCTTACCGCCACCTTGCTGGCGACGCACCTTGGATCTAGGTAACGGGCATGACCGTACCACCCCGCCTGAAGATCAAGATCCAGATCCACTCCGGCGAGGAGATCGCGATGGGACCCGGAAAGGCCGACCTCCTCGATGCCATCCGGGAGCATGGTTCCATCTCTGCCGCCGGTCGTGCGATGGGCATGAGCTACCGCCGGGCTTGGCTGCTGGTTGACGTGATGAACCGCTGTTGGGATGCACCGCTGGTGCAGACCGCGCCCGGCCGCGCCGCGACGAGCGGCGCTCGCGTCACTGAATTCGGGAATTCCGTCTTGGCCCATTACCGCGCTTTGCAAGAGGGCATCGCACAAGTCGCTCATGGTCCTGATTATGACGCACTCGCTGCCCGGCTGTTGCCCAAACCACGAGCCTCGCAAAAGGCTTAAGGGACTGGCAGGTTTCCGCAGACCACAGCTTGCATTCGACTTCATGCGATATACTGTCGGATACAATATATTCTCCTGGAGATTTCTAGTGCGCAAACTCGTCGCGCTGCTGCTCGCGGCGCTAACGGTTCTGTACGGAGCCGCCGCCCCCCTGAGCGCCGCTCCCGGAGCCCAGCCACCGCTGGTGCTCGCCGCAGCGAGCTTGCAGGAATCGATGAATGCTGCTGCCGACGCCTGGGCCCGCAAGGGGCATCCCCGCCCGCGCATTTCCTTCGCGGCATCCTCCGCACTCGCCCGGCAGATCGCCTCGGGCGCCCCCGCAGATATATTCGTTTCTGCCGACGAACCCTGGATGGACGACGTGCAGGGCAAAGGTTTGGTGCGCAAGGGCACGCGCGTGTCGTTTCTGCGCAACGAACTCGTCCTAGTCGCCCCGCGCGCGAGCAACGTCCGCCTGAAGCTCGGGCGCGGCATGCCTCTGGCGCGGGCGCTGGGCAACGGCCGGCTGGCGATCGCTGATCCGGCCGCGGTTCCTGCAGGTATCTACGGCAAGCAGGCGCTCACCCGGCTCGGCGTATGGGCCTCGGTGCAGGATCGGCTGGCACCCGGCGACAGTGTAAGGGCTGCACTCGCGCTGGTAAGCCGGGGCGCGGCGCCGCTTGGCATCGTCTACGCGACCGACGCCCGCGCCGACCAGGGCGTGCGCGTGGTCGGCACCTTCCCCCCCTCGAGCCACGATCCGATCAGCTACCCTGTCGCCACTCTCTCCTCTTCACGCAATCCGGAGGGTGAGGCGTTCCGGCGCTATCTGGTTTCCACCGAGGGCAAGGCGGTGTTCCGCCGCTTCGGCTTCGGGACCAAGTAAGCCGCCGCGTGAATCCGCTTTCATCAGCCGAATGGGAGGTTCTGGTCCTCTCGCTCAAGGTTGGCGCTGTTGCCATGTCGGCAGCACTCCCGGTCGCCTTCGCGTTCGCATGGGTTTTGGCGCGCTGGCGCTTTCCGGGGAAGGTACTGGTCGACGCGATGGTCCATCTGCCGCTGGTCCTGCCTCCGGTGGTGACCGGCTGGCTGCTCCTTCTTGCCTTCAGCCCGAACGCGCCCCTTGGTGGTCTCCTGGAACGCGCATTCGGGCTGACGTTCCTGTTTCGCTGGACCGGTGCGGCACTTGCGGCTGCTATCATGGCACTGCCGCTGATGGTTCGCGCGATGCGGCTCTCGCTGGAAGGGGTCGATCGCCGCCTGGAAAATGCCGCGCGCACCCTTGGTGCCGGGTCATGGCGCACATTCGTGAACGTGACGCTGCCCCTCAGCCTGAACGGTGTGCTGGCAGCGCTGGTTCTCGGCTTCGCGCGATCGGTTGGTGAGTTCGGCGCCACAATCACCTTCGCATCGAATATTCCAGGTGAGACGCAGACCCTGCCCCTTGCGATCTATAGCGCATTGCAAGTGCCTGGCTCCGATCTACAGGTGGCACGCCTGGCCGGGCTGTCCGTAATGCTGTCGGTCGCTGCACTTGTGCTGTCAGAATGGCTTGCCCGCCGCAGCGGTCAGGAGAAGGGTCGCCATGTCATTTGACATTGCCCTTACCCTGTCACGCGGCGAACGGCCGTTGCGTTACACCTTTACCGCCGGAGCGGGACTTACCGCACTCTTTGGCCCTTCGGGCGCCGGCAAGACGAGCCTGCTCGATGCGGTCGCGGGCCTACTGCGCCCCACAGAGGGCCACATCGTCGTAGCCGAAAGATCCCTGTTCGACAGTGCCGCGCACATAGACCTCAAACCCGAGACGCGCCGCTGCGGCTACGTGTTTCAGGACTTGCGCCTGTTTCCGCATCGCTCGGTCCGCCGCAATCTGGAGTTCGGCCGCAGGCAAGGGGCCACGCTTGATTGGGATCATACCATCGACCTCTTGGGAATTGCCGACTTGCTGGACCGTATGCCTGCGACCCTGTCCGGCGGCGAAGCCCAGCGGGTCGCGATCGGCCGCGCACTGCTTTCCGCGCCCGAGTTTCTTTTGATGGACGAGCCGCTGGCATCGGTCGACGGAGTGCGCCGCGAAGAAATCCTGCGACTCATCGAACGCATCCGCGACGAACTGCACCTGCCGATCCTCTACGTCAGCCACGACCGTGCCGAAGTCGAACGGCTGGCACAGACGATAGTACCGGTCTTGCCTCTCGTCGATTGACGCAAGGCAGCGGTGCGACCGGATCTCGCCAGTTCTCCCGCGGGAGCCTGCTTGATCGGAGGGCCACGTGCGTCGCAGCCGCGACGACTGAGGGCTCAGCCCGCGCCGATCAGTTCGCGGCCGATGAGCATGCGGCGGATTTCGTTCGTGCCAGCGCCGATGTCGAGCAACTTGGCATCGCGCAGGTAGCGTTCGACCGGCCAGTCCTTCGTGTATCCGGCTCCGCCCAGCGCCTGCACCGCCTCGCCGGAGACGCGGAAGGCGTTCTCACTCGCCAGCAGGATCGCGCCCGCCGCGTCGAAGCGCGTGGTCTGCCCGGCATCGCAGGCGCGCGCCACGGCATAGACATAGGCGCGCGCGGACTGCAGCGCGACGTACATGTCCGCGACCTTGGCCTGCATCAGCTGGAACGCGCCGATCGGCTTGCCGAACTGCCTGCGCTCGCGAAGGTAGGGAATGACGGTGTCGAGGCATGCCTGCATGATGCCAAGTTGAAGGCCCGCCAGCACCACCCGCTCATAGTCGAGCCCGCTCATCAGCACGCCGACGCCGCCGTGCAGCGGCCCCATGACGTTCTCTTCAGGCACCATACAGTCGTCGAACACCAGCTCGCACGTGGGCGAACCGCGCATGCCCATCTTGTCGATCTTCTGGCCGATCGAGAAACCCGGCATGCCCTTCTCGATCAGGAAGGCGGTGATGCCTTTGGAGCCCTTGCCCGTCTTGGCGTAGACGACCAGGGTATCGGCATAAGTGCCGTTGGTGATCCAGAACTTGGTGCCGTTGAGGCGGAAGCCTCCAGTAACCGCATCGGCGCGCAGTTTCATGCCGACGACGTCGGACCCGGCGCCCGCCTCGGACATGGCGAGGCTGCCGATGTGCTCGCCCGAGATCAGCTTCGGCAGATACTTCGCCTTCTGTTCCTCGGTGCCCCAACGGCGGATCTGGTTGACGCACAAGTTCGAATGCGCGCCGTAGGACAGCCCGACCGAGGCCGATGCGCGGCTGACTTCCTCCACCGCGATGACGTGTTCGAGATAGCCGAGGCCGATGCCGCCCCACTCCTCCTCGACCGTCAGGCCATGGAGGCCGAGCGCGCCCATCTCGGGCCAGAGATCGCGGGGGAACCAGTCTTCGGCGTCCACTTTCGCGGCGATGGGGGCGATCCGCTCGTCGGCGAAGCGCGACACGCTTTCGCGGATCATCTGCGCGCTTTCGCCAAGGGCGAAATCGAAATCGGGGGTGGCGCGCATGGGTTCCTCTCCTCTGGCTGCCTGATCTTTGGCAACGCTCCTAGAGCAATATCGATGCAGCGCGAAGACGGAATATTACGAGAGCCCGCGCAATTATGTCTCCGCACCAATTCGCAGCGAGGCGAGCGCCGCGACCAGCAGAGTGCCCGCTGCGAAGGCCATCGTCCAGATCGGCTCGCCGGGGAAGAAGGCCTTCATGATCGAGCCCATCACCGTCGCGACCAGCAGTTGCGGCAGCACCACGAAGACGTTGAACAGGCCCATGTAGATGCCCAGCTTGGACTGCGGCAAGCTACTCGCGAGAATGGCGTACGGCATCGCGAGGATCGAGGCCCAGGCGATGCCGATGCCGATCTCGCACGCGATCAGGGCCTTGGGATCGCGCAGCAGCAGGAACCCGGCAAAGCCCAGCGCTCCCGCCACGAGGCACAGCGCATGCGTCCGCGCCTTGCCGAGACGAGCCGAAAGCATCGGCAGCAGCGCCAGCGCAGCGATGGCCGCCACGCCGTTGTAAACCGAGAACAGCACGCCGACCCAGTTGCCCGCCTCCTGATAGGCTGCGCTGGCGGGGTCGGCCGATCCGAAGTGGTACTGCGCCACCACTGGCGTCGTGTTGATCCACATGATGAACAGCGCCGACCAGCTGAAGAACTGCACGAAGGCGAGCCGCTTCATCAGCGGCGGCATTCCCGCGAAGTCACCGACGATCCCTGCCAGCATCGAAGCACTGCGGCCCGAGCGCGCAAGGCCGATAGCGGCCATGATGGCGATGCCGTAGCCTGCGAGGAGCGCGGCGAGGAGATAGACTTCCTTCTCCAACCCCCATCTGGTGACGATCAGGGCCACGAAGTTTCCTGCAGCGATCCATGGGAGTCCACTCCACAAGCTGCGGCCTGCGAGTGCAGCAGCACTGGCGCCCTCCGCCTCCTGCGCATCCCCAAACGCCGCTTGCTCCTCGGGCGAGTATTCGCGCGTCGTCAGCACCGTCCAGATTACGGCGGCCAGCAGGGCCAGTCCTCCGGCCCAGAAGCTGTAGCGCACCGTATCGGGAATTTCCCCGAGCGCCGCCGCGTTGGAGACGCCCAAGTGCTCCAGCGCATAAGGAAACAGCGACCCCACCACTGCGCCCGCGCCGATAAAGGCGGTCTGCACGGCATAGCCCGCCGTGTGCTGGTCCTTGCGCAGCATATCACCGACGAAAGCGCGGAAGGGCTCCATCGAGACGTTGAGGCTGGCGTCGAGCATCCACAGCAGCAGCGCCGCCATCAGCAGGCCCGACGAGGACCCGGCGCTCTCCGGCATCGCCAGCAGCGCGATCGTCGCCAGGACGGCGCCCGCGAGGAAGTAGGGACGGCGGCGACCGAGGCGGCCCAGCCATGTCCGGTCGGACATGTGGCCGACGATGGGCTGGACCAGCAGGCCCGTCAGCGGCGCCGCGACCCAGAGCGCGGGAAGATCGTCGATCCCCGAACCCAGCGACTGGAAGACGCGGCTCATGTTGGCGTTCTGCAGCGCGAAGCCGATCTGGATGCCGAAGAACCCGAAGCTGATGTTCCACAGCCCCGCCCAACCCTGCCGGGGCTTGTCCATGGTAGCAGCCGTCATCGCATCCCTTCCCTAAGCTCGCGGACTGACGCCGCGCAGTCCGTCCGCCTCGCATGATGTGCCGAGTGCGACAACATGCATACGAATGCCTAGCCGGTCACCATAACCTTCTGTCTCGTTTTCGGCCCCTTCCCGCGCGCACCTCCAGTCATCACCCCTATTCCGTCATTGCGAGCGTAGCGAAGCAGTCCAGGGCAGTCTTGTGCCGCCCTGGACTGCTTCGCTACGCTCGCAATGACGGACGGTGGGTAGAGCGCCCAAGGAGTGCTGCGACAGCAACCGAAATACGGCCGCGAATGCTACCCCGCCGTGCTTCGCCGCACCACCAGACGCGCCGGCAGCGTGCGCGAGGGCGCCGCGCGGTCCGCGATCTGGTCGGCCAGCGTCTCGACCAGGACTTCTCCGGCGCGCCTGAGGTCCTGCATCATCGTGGTCAGCGGCGGGTTGGTCATGCTGGCGGCGGGAAGGTCGTCGAAGCCCATCACCGCCACGTCGCCGGGGATCGACAGACCCGCCTCGCCCAGCGCGCGCATGGCGCCGATGGCGATGAGGTCGCTGGCCGCGAAGACGGCGTCGAAGACCACCCCTTCGCCAATCACCTCGCGCATCGCCGCATGGCCCATGTCCTCGAGGTTTACCACGTCGCGTTGCAGGCGCGGGTCCACCGTCACCCCTGCTTCGCCGAGCGCCTCGCACAGCCCCCGGTAACGATCGGCGAACTCGGGATAATGCTCGTCCGCCTGCCCGAGAAAGACGATGCGCCGACGGCCGAGGCCGAGCAGATGCTCCCCAGCCAGCCGCCCCGCGCCGAGGTTGTCGGAACCGACCGTCGCCCCGATATTGACCTCGTCCACGCTGCCCCAGCGCACGAAGTGCGTGCCCTGCCCGACCAGTTGGCGCAGACGGCTCTCGTAAAGCGTATAGTCCCCGTAGCCGAGCAGGATCAGGCCGTCGGCGCGGTGGCTGTCCTGATAGCGCACGTGCCAGTCATCCTCCAGCTTCTGGAACGAGATGAGCAGGTCCAGCCCCCGGCTGGCGCACTCGCGCGTGATCGCGCCGAGCATGGCGAGGAAGAACGGGTTGATCTTGGAATCGTCGGGCGACTGTTCCTCGAAGAACAGCAGCGCGATCGTGTTCGAGCGCTGCGAGCGCAGCGACGAGGCGTTCTTGTCCACCGAGTAGTTCAACTCGCGCGCGATCGCCTCGATCCGCTCGCGCGTAGCGGCGCTGACCGACTTGCTCCCCCGCAGCGCGCGGCTGACGGTGGGCTGCGAGACACCGGCGCGATAGGCGATGTCGAAGCTGGTCGGGCGGTTGGTCGGCTTGCGTCCCATGGTCTCCTCCACCCGATGCTGCGCCGCAACAATGCCACAGTACCAGGTAGCTAACTTCATATAATCACGTAATTACGCGGTATCCTGATCGTTGCATGGAAGACACGCCGCGTTTCCCTCCGGCATCTACGTATACGTATGCCATATTATGCGCAACGTAGGACCGCCTTAAGCAGAGGGGGTCGAATGGAGTCGCGGCAGAAATGCACGGGCTCATCAGGAGGAGATGCCGGGCGCCAGGTGTGCTGTCCCGGCCAGAACAGGGGAGGACACTTCATGTCGCTTCGTAACGAGTTTTCGGCCGCGGGCACTTCGTCCCGCATGGCCATCGCCGCCGCCATGATCGCGGCTGCCCTTCCTGCCGCAGCGTGGGCGCAGGACGCCGCCCCGGCGGAGGACAACGCCAGCGCCGACACCATCGTAGTCACCGGCTACCGCGCTTCGCTGCTCAACGCGATCAACCAGAAGCGCAACGCCGAGCAGATCGTCGAGAGCGTCTCGGCCGAGGACATCGGCAAGCTGCCCGACGCCTCGATCGCGGAATCGATCGCCCGCCTTCCGGGCCTGACCTCGCAGCGCGTCAACGGCCGCTCGAACTCGATCGCCATCCGCGGCTTCGCGCCGGACTTCTCGACCACGCTGCTGAACGGCCGCGAGCAGACCTCGACCGGCGACAACCGCGCCGTCGAGTACGACCAGTACCCCTCGGAAGTCGTCAGCGCCGTCAACGTCTACAAGACGCCGATGGCCAGCCTCGTCGGTCAGGGCCTGTCGGGCACCGTGGACATGCGCACGATCCGTCCGCTCGACACCGGCAAGCGCATCTTCTCGGTCGGCGCTCGCGGTTCCTATGCGGATCTCGGCAAGCTGAACGCCAAGTCGGACGACATGGGCTACCGCGCCAACGCGATGTACGTCGATCAGTTCGCCGACGACACCATCGGCATTGCCCTTGGCGCCAGCTACAACAACGAGCCCTACCAGATCAAAGAGTACAACGCTTGGGGCTACAGTGACCTCGCCAACGGCGACCGTGTGATCGGTGGCGCCAAGGCCATGGTCACCTCGACCAAGCTGAAGCGCATGGGCTTCAACGGCACGCTGCAATGGAAGCCTGCGCCGAACCTGACGACCACGCTCGACGCGTTCTACTCGAACTTCAAGGACGACCAGATCAAGCGCGGCGTCGAGATGCCGCTGCAGATGGGCGTCAGTGCCGACAATCCTGCAATGTCGCCGGTCCTCACCGCCACCACGGTCGAGAATGGCCTCGTCACCTCGGGTCAGTTCGCCAATGCCAAGCCCCTGGCGCGCAACGACCTCTTCCAGCGCCACGCCAAGCTCTACTCGTTCGGCTGGAACACCAAGTGGGAAGGCGACGATGGCTGGAACGCCTTCTTCGACGCCAGCTATTCGAAGACCGACCGCAGCGAACTGACCATCGAGACCACCGCCGGCACCGGCCGCAATCTCGTAGGCGCCAAGGACACCATCGGTTTCAATACCGGCACCAAGGGCTCGACCTTCTCGAACGTGATCGATTACGGCGACTACGACACGATCCTCCTCACCAGCCCCCAGGGCTGGGGCGGCACCCAGATCGCGCCGGATGGCACCGCGATCCGCAACGGCCAGGACGGTTACTACAACAACCGCCACATCAAGGACGAACTCTGGCAGTTCCGCACCGAGGTCGAGCACGAGTTCGAAAGCGGCCCGCTGCACTCGTTCCAGGTCGGCCTGAACTACACCAACCGCTCCAAGTCGCTGGTGCCGGAGGAATATTTCCTGGGTCTGGCCGCCAATACCGACGGCCTCACCAGCGTCGCCGTGCCTCAGGAGTATCGGCTCGGCGCCACCGATCTGAGCATGTACGGCCTCGGCTCGGTGATCAGCTACGATCCCGCCGCGCTGGTGCGTGACGGCATCTACAACCGCGTCGCGAACCCTTACGGCGACGTCGTGGTCAAGAGCTACGCGATCCGCGAAAGGCTTATGACCGCCTACTTCCAGGGCAACATCGACAGCGAGGTCGGCTCGGCGCACCTGACCGGCAACTTCGGCGTGCAGGCGCAGTGGACAGACCAGAACTCGCTCGGCGCCACGGCCGTGAACCTGGGTACTGCGCCCAATGGTTCGCCGATCATCGGCGGACAGGAGCGCCGTGCCAGCACCGACTATCTCGACGTGCTGCCCAGCCTCAACCTCTCGCTTCGCTTCCCCAGCGACACGGTCATCCGCTTCGCCGCCGCGCGTGAGATCATCCGTCCGCGCCTCGACGACATGCGCGCCTCCCTCAGCTGGAGCTACACGATCGCGGACGGCGTGGCGCAGGCCACCGGTTCCTCGGGCAATCCGAACCTGCGTCCGTGGCGCGCCAATGCGCTCGACTTCACGATCGAGCAGTACTTCGGCGGCAAGGGCGTGATCGCGGCGCAGTTCTTCTGGAAGGACCTGAAGAGCTACATCTACAACACCGACCTCACCGTGCCTACCGACGGCCTTGCGCTGCAGGACCCGGGTCAGGGCATTCCGGTGTCGGACACCGCGCAGCTCAACGTTCCGATCAACGGCAAGGGCGGCACGCTCTACGGCGTCGAGATCGCCACCACCCTGCCCTTCGAAACCTTCCTCCCCGCGCTGGATGGCTTCGGGATCACCGGCTCGGTCGCCTATACCAAGAGCAAGATCCAGGCGACGCCGGACTCGCCCTCGGGCGATCTGCCGGGCTATTCGAAGTGGGTCGCCAACGGCACCGCCTACTTCGAGAAGTGGGGCTTCAACGCACGCGGTTCGGTGCGCTACCGTTCGACGTTCCTGGGTGAAGTCTCCGGCTTCGCCGCCAACCGCGTGCGTCGCCGCGCGGCTGCGGAAACGATCGTGGACGCGCAGATCGGCTACGACTTCCAGGCGGGCAGCGCGCTCGAGGGCCTGTCGCTCTACGTGCAGGGCCAGAACCTGACCAACGCACCGTTCATCACGACCAACCCGGGCGATAGCCGCGAGGTCATCGACTACCAGACGTACGGCCGCCGTTTCCTGGCCGGTTTCACGTACAAGTTCTGAGCCTCTGTGAGGCTCGGGCTAAGTTCTGATCTGACACTTACCCCCCCGGCGTCGGGATGGAACCCTCCTCCTCCTGAACGGCGCCACACCGGCGGAACCGTCGAAGTTATCCCTCCCTTCGACGGTTCCGCCTACCCTTCCCCGACGGCCATCCGGAGATCGCCTGTGATGAACCGCCTGATACCTTCTCTCTCGGCCCTCGCGCTGGCCCTCTCCAGCGGCGGCGCGTTCGCCGGGACGGTCGAGGACATGCACGCCCGCACGCCCGAGCAGGAAGTGATCTATTTCGTCCTGCCCGACCGTTTCGAGAACGGTGACACCTCAAACGATACCGGCGGCCTCAGCGGCGGCAAGCTGCAGACCGGCTTCGATCCCACCGACAAGGCGTTCTACCACGGCGGCGACCTCAAGGGCCTGATCGCGCGGCTGGACTATATCCAGAACCTCGGCGCCAGCGCGCTGTGGGTGGGGCCGATCTTCAAGAACAAGCCCGTGCAAGGCCCCAAGGGCAACGAGAGCGCGGGATACCACGGCTACTGGATCACCGATTTCACGGCTGTCGATCCGCACTTCGGCACCAACGAGGACTTCAAGGCGCTCGTCGAGGCCGCACATGCCCGGGGCATGAAGGTCTACATGGACATCATCGTCAACCACACGGCGGACGTGATCCAGTACAAGGAAGGGGTCTCGCAGGGGTATCCCTATCGTTCCAAGGCGGACTATCCGTTCTCGACCCGGGGCGGCGTGAAGGGCCCGGCGATCAACCCCGGTTTCCTCGGGGAAACGGTGCAAACGCCTGAGAACTGGGCGAAACTGACCGATCCCTCGTTCGCCTACACCCCCGTCGTGCCCAGGGCGGAGAAGGACGTCAAAGTCCCCGCGTGGCTCAACGATCCGATCTACTACCACAACCGCGGCAACACCGACTGGAAGGGCGAGAGCGCGCAGTACGGCGACTTCGTCGGCCTCGACGACCTCGCCACCGAGAACCCGCGCGTGGTCGATGGGATGATCGAGATCTACGGCAGCTGGATCGACCGCTTCGGCATCGACGGCTTCCGCATCGACACCGCGCGCCATGTGAACGCGGAACTGTGGCAGAAGTTCGTGCCCGCCATGCTGGAGCGCGCGAAGGCAAAGGGAATCAACAACTTCCACATCTTCGGCGAAGTCGCGACGGGCGATTACGACCCTGCCCTGCTCGCCTCGTGGACGCGCAATGCGGGCCTGCCGGGCGTGCTCGACTTCGCGTTCATGCGGGCGGTCGACGATGCAGCGGGCGGCGCCAAGGACGGCGGGACCGAGACGCTGGCGCGCCTCTTCGATGACGATGCGCTCTATGCGGGCGGCAAGGTGGGCGCGCTGCAGCTGCCGACGTTCCTCGGTAACCACGACGCCGGGCGCCTGCCGATGTTTCTCAAGCTGGGTCAACCGCTTGCGAGCAATGACGAGCTGCTGAAGCGCTCGATGCTGGCACACGCCATGCTGCTGACGCTGCGCGGGGTTCCGACGATCTACTACGGCGACGAACAGGGCTTCGTCGGTCATGGCGGGGATCAGTGGTCGCGGCAGGATATGTTTGCTTCCAAGGACTTGCGGCTGACCGACGAGCCCTTGCTGGGCACGACCCGCGCCCCGAATGCCGAGCATTTCGACCCGACGCACCCGCTCTACAAGCTGATCGCGCAGCTCGCGACCTTGCGCCGCCAGACCCCGGCGCTGACGGGCGGGATGACCAAAGTTCGCGCCGCATCCGACAAGCCGGGGCTGTTCGCGGTCTCCCGCTTCGATCCGGCTACCGGAAGCGAGGTCGTGCTGGCCTTCAACACCTCCACCGAGGCGGCCCACGGCAACCTCGCGGTGGAGCCGAAATCGGCGCAATTCCAGACGCTTGCGGGCTCCGCATGCCCCGTGAAGGCAACCGCTCCGGGATCGGTTTCGATCGCCCTGCCACCGCTCGGTTTCGCTGTCTGCGCGGCCCGCCCCTGAGCGGCACACGGGCGGCACACAACGACACTCAGACGTACCAGAGAGCGCCATGACGAACCCTGAATCCTCCTCCAAGGCCCCATGGTGGCGCGGCGCGGCGATCTACCAGATCTATCCGCGCAGCTTCGCCGATTCCAACGGCGACGGCATCGGCGACCTGCCCGGCATCACCGCCCGTCTCGACCACGTGGCGAGGCTCGGCGTCGAGGCGATCTGGATCTCGCCGTTCTACCAGTCGCCGATGGCGGACTTCGGCTACGACATTTCCGACTACTGCGCTGTCGATCCGATGTTCGGCTCGCTGGAGGATTTCGACGCGCTCATCGCCAAGGCCAAGACGCTTGGCCTGAAGGTCATCGTCGATCAGGTCTATGCCCATACTTCCGACCAACACCCGTGGTTCGCCGAGAGCCGGTCCAGCCGCGGCAATGCGCGGTCGGACTGGTACGTCTGGGCCGATCCCAAGGTGGACGGCTCGCCGCCCAACAACTGGCAGTCGGTGTTCGGCGGCCCGGCGTGGCGCTGGGATGCGCGGCGCGGGCAGTATTACATGCACAACTTCCTCGCCGAGCAGCCGCAGCTCAATTGCCATAACCCCGAAGTGCAGGACGCGCTGCTGGCGGTGGCGAAGTTCTGGCTGGACCGGGGCGTCGCGGGCTTCCGCATCGATGCGCTCAACCACTCGATGCACGACCCGATGCTGCGCAACAATCCGCCCGCGCCGGACGACGGGAAGGTGCGTACCCGGCCTTACGATTTCCAGCTGCAGGTCTACAACCAGTCGCACCCGGACATCCTCAAGTTCATCGAGCGGCTGCAGGCGCTGATCTCCTCCTATCCCGATACCTATTCGCTGGCCGAAGTCGGCGGATCGCGGGCGATGGAAGAGAAGCGCACCTTCACCGAAGGGCCCGCGCGGCTCGACAGCGCCTATGGCTTCGACCTGCTCTATGCCGATGCACTGCGCCCCGCACACATCGCCGAGGTTCTGAAGTTCTGGCCCGACGAACCCGATGCCGGATGGCCAAGCTGGGCCTTCGAGAACCACGACGCCCCGCGCGCCCTCTCCCGCTGGTGCGCGCCCGACCAGATCGATGCCTTCGCGCGGATGAAGATGCTGACGCTGCTCTCGATCCGGGGCAATCCGATCCTGTTCCAGGGCGAGGAGCTCGGCCTGCTGCAAGACGAGATTCCGTTCGAGATGCTGCAGGACCCCGAGGCAATCGCCAACTGGCCGCTCACCCTCTCACGCGATGGCGTGCGCACGCCGCTGCCGTGGATGGCGCAGAGCGAGCATGGCGGCTTCACCTCCACCGCACCGTGGCTGCCGCTGAGCGAGCAGAACCTGTCGCGCGCGGTCGACCGGCAGGAGGCGGACCCGGCTTCGCTGCTCAACCTGACGCGGCATCTGCTGCAGCTTCGCGCCGCCGATCCGGCGCTGCGCCGGGGCTCCGGCGAAGTGCTGCTCGCCGACGACACGCGCCTCGTGCTGCGCCGCGAGCTTGAAGGCCACCGCGTGCTGGTGGTCGTCAACATGAGCGATGCGCCTGCAGCATGGTCCGCAGCAATTCCGACCGGCGGCCGCGTTCTGGCCGCCGTGAATAACGCCGAACCCGGTACGCTCCCTGCTTGGGGCGCCTTGTGGATCATCGAAGGAGAAACGGCATGAAGCCGCTCGCCCTGCTGGCAACTGCCAGCATCGTCATCGCCGCCCCTGCCATGGCGCAGGAGAAGCCCGCCGTCACCGCGCAATCGCCCGATGGCTCGATCGTCCTGACGGTCACCACCGACAACGACAGCCGCCCGATGTGGTCGCTCACCCGCAAGGGCAAGCTGCTGATCGCCCCGAGCAAGCTGGGCTTCATCCTCACCGATGGCCTCAACATGACGCGCGGCTTCGCCATCGAGAGCAGCGATACCGCCAAGGGCGACGACACCTGGGAACAGCCCTGGGGCGAGCGCCGCTTCGTCAAGGACACGTACAATCAGGTCACCGTCCGCTTCAGGCAGGGCAAGACCTACGGCGAGAGGCTGATGAACGTCACCTTCCGTCTCTTCGACAATGGCGTGGGCTTCCGCTACGAGATCCCCGAACAGCCGGGCCTCAAGACGATGAAGATCGCCGACGAGACAACCGAGTTCGACATCGTCCCCAAGGGCACCGCATGGTGGATCCCCGGCGGCGAGTGGAACCGCTATGAGCAGGTCTACCAGAAGACCCCGATCGATGCCGTCTCCACCGCACACACGCCGATCACCATGAAGCTCGAGGACGGCACCCACCTGTCGTTCCACGAAGCGGCGCTGGTCGATTATGCCGGTTACTGGTTCAAGCGCGCGACCGGCCAGACCTTCCGCACGACGCTCTCGCCCTCCTCGCGGGGCCCGCGCGTCGTGCGCGACCTGCCCTTCGCGACGCCGTGGCGCACGGTGCGCATCGCGGACGACGCCGAAGGTCTGGTCGACAACGATCTGGAGCTGAACCTGAACGAGCCTAACAAGCTGGGCGATGTCAGCTGGGTGAAGCCGGGCCGCTACATCGGCATCTGGTGGGGCATGATCCGCAATGACTGGACCTGGGCGGAAGGGCCGAAGCACGGCGCCACCACCGCACGCACGATGCAGTACATCGACTATGCCGCGAAGCACAAGTTCCGCGGCGTGCTGGTCGAGGGCTGGAACAAGGGCTGGAACGGCGACTGGTTCGGCCACGGCGACGAATTCAGCTTCACGCAGGCGACGCCCGATTTCGACATCGAAGCGGTGACGAAGTACGCCGCGAAGAAGGGCGTCAGGCTGATCGGTCACCACGAGACCGGCGGCAACATCGCCAATTACGAAGCCAACATGGACGCCGGTTTCGCGCTCTACCAGAAGCTGGGCGTCGATACGGTGAAGACCGGCTATGTCGCCGACCACGGCGGCGTGATCGCCAACACCGACTATCCCGGCGCTCCGGTCGGCCCGGTGCGGATGGAATGGCACGACGGCCAGCGCATGGTCGAACACCACCTCGCAGTCGTCGAGGATGCGGCCAAGCACCACATCGCCATCGACGCGCACGAGCCGGTCAAGGACACGGGGCTTCGCCGCACCTACCCCAACTGGGTCTCGCGCGAAGGAGCGCGCGGCATGGAGTACAATGCGTGGGGGCGGTTCGCCAACGGCCCGGACCATGAGCCTACGCTGGTCTATACCCGCATGCTGTCCGGCCCGATGGACTTCACGCCCGGCGTTCTGAGCCTCGAAGGCGCGAACGGCCCCCTCGCCTCGACGCTGGCGAAGCAGTTGGGGCTGTACCTCGCGATCTACTCGCCGATCCAGATGGCGGCGGACTTCATCGAGCAGCTCGACAAGTACCCGCGCGAGATGAACTTCATCGAATCCGTGCCGACCGACTGGGCGGAAAGCCACCTTATCGCAGGCGAAGTGGGCGACTATGCGATCTTCGCACGCAAGGACCGCGCTTCGCCGCGCTGGTTCGTGGGCGGCGTGAACGATGCGACGGCGCGCACGGTGACGCTGAAGTTCGACTTCCTCGATGCGGGCAAGAGCTACAAGGCCAGCGTCTGGAAGGACGGCGAAGGCGCGACGTATGAGACCGAGGCGCGCCACAACATCGCCTACGACACGCGGACGGTGAAGAAGGGCGATACGATGGACGTGTGGCTGGCCCCCGGCGGCGGCACCGCGATCCGGCTGGAGCCGAAGTAAGGCATCTGAGGTCCCGGACTTCGGTTCGGGACCTCCGGCCATCCCTTCGTCATTGCGAGCGCAGCGAAGCAATCCAGGGCAGCATTACGCCGCCCTGAATTGCTTCGCTGCGCTCGCAATGACGAAGGGATTGTCATCGTGCTCTATAGCTTGCTTTCAGGCTGACCTTGTCGAAGCCCCCCGCGTTTTACTCAGCTACAAAGCGACTTCGCGGTGCTCGTCCCAGGCGTTACGCCAGTGCCGGTGCTGGTGCCGAGGCTACGATCGTCGCGGATGATGTAGGCTGCCTCGCGGCGGAAGTTCGGCTGGCCGACGAACCAGGTGCCGAACAATGGCTGGTAGGTGTAGTTCACCTCGACGTACATAACTGCGGAACCAGCGACGGCAGCGATGGTCGGATTGCCCATGCCCGCGATCGTCGATCCGGTCAGGCCCTTGCCTGCGGCTCCATATTGCGAGCTGACCTTGAGATTGCCCCGGCAGCGCTGCCAGTGGATGAACTGCCGCCCGGTCGCAGTATCGCGCTCGAGGCTCGACAGGATGATCCGTCCGTTCGCCTCGAAGTTGAAGTACGAGCCCTGCACCAAAGCGCCCGACATGACGGAATCGATCATCGTCTCGGTGACGGTCGGCGTCACCGCGCTGTTGTCGGTCTGGCCGAGGCGAGAGGCGTTGTCGGCCACCGAGCTGGCGATCTGCGCGATCTGCATGTTGATCATCGCCATCCATGCCAGTTCGGTCCCGTAGAACCCCATGGTAACGATGATCGGCAGGATCAGTGCGAACTCCATGAAGGACACGCCGCGCTCGTCCCGGCGGAGGCGACCGCCAAGGCGCCGTGCAAGATGCCCGATCACGAGCATGTCCCCGCGTCCGAGCCGTACTTTTCCTGAAGCTCGTACGGCTGGTTCTTGCGCACCGTGCTTGCGGTCAGGGTACGCTGCGAGGTCGAGTTGGGAACGAACGGCACGATGAACACCGGGGTATAGGTCACCGTCGCCGTGTAGAGCACGACGTCGTTGCCGCCGCCGTTGTCGCTGGTGCCGACGTCCGCATCCCACTTTCCGTTCCGGTTCTCGTCGGTGTAGGTTTCGCCATTGTCGCACTTGCCGTTGGCGTTCTTGTCGTTCCACGTCTCGGCGCGCTTGAGGTCGGCGAAATCGTAATAGCTGGAACGCTTGAAAGTGACCGTCGCGCCCGGCGCCACGCGCTGGACCATGGCGGTGACATAGTTGTCGGCCTTGGTGGTGTCGGCGATTTCCAGCCCGTCCTGGCGCGAGGCCTCCTCGACCGCGCCGTGGAGGATCGCGGTGAGATAGGCCCTGTGCGCCATGTCGTAGATGCCGATCAGCAGCAACAGGAGCACTGGCGCGGCGACGGCGAACTCGATCACCGCCGACCCGCGCTCGCCTGCCCGGAGGCGACGGAGCAGCGCCGCCGCCGTCATTGCACGACCCTCAGTTCGCCGACCTGCTTGGCGATCTCCTGGAACGCGGTGTTGAGATCGGCTGCACTGTTCGCGGTGAACGAACTGTCGTCGGACGCACAAGTCGTGAGGTCGGTGCTGAGCGTGGACGTGAACGCCACCACCCATACGCGGATGCCCTTGGCCTTGATCGCCTCGCATGTCGCGAGGAAACGCTGGGTATGGCGCTTCTCGTCGTCGGTGGAGCCGTCGCTGGTGACGCGGCGGTCCCAGTATTCCATGCCCCAGGCCTGTGCGATGGTGTAGTTCGGCTCCATCTCGCCGTCGGTCATGAAGATCAGGTGGCGCGAGACCTTGCCGCCGTTGCTGGGCTCATCGCTGTTCAGCGTGGACCACATGCCCTGCTGCGACATCAGGCGGCCGCCCCAGATCATGCCGATGTCGAGATACGTGCCGCCGACGGCCTGAAGCGAATCCGCGACCGTGTTGAACTCGCTCTGCGACATCCTCGCCAGCAGCCGGGACTCGACGGGGCAATAGTCCCCTGCGCTGCCGCCGTTGTGGGTCGATGCCGTGGTGTAGTAGCTGTAGTCGTTCCAGCGGCGGTAGGAAACCTCCGGCCAGAGCGGGCGCCACTTCGTCTTGTCGTCGGAGGTCGGTGCGGTATCGAGGTCGAGGTCCAGCGCCGCCTTGGGCGTGATGCCGGCGGTCGCGGAATACTTGAAGGTGGACTGGGCGACGGTGTCGCGCTCCTGGATGCAGCCGTCCCAGCTGGAGGACACGTTGCCGCCGGTGCTGCCGGTGGGTGTGTTGACCGTCGCGAAGGTCTTGAACTTGCTCGTATCGTAGGCGATCTGGCGATAGTTCAATTCATAGGCAGCGTCGGCCGTGCGCGAATAGATATAGTAGCTCCCGCCCGAGACATCGCATTTATACTGCGTACTGCGCTGGTACTTCTGGCTTTTTGACGTGACATCGCCATCCACCGTCGCCGCAGGAACATCGCCCCCGCAGGAACTGGAACTGTAGCTCTTGCTCGAGTATTTGCTCCAGCTGCCGTAAGTGACGCTGCCGGTCGGTTCGTAAGCGCGAGACTGGTAGGAATAGCTGTCGACGATGTAGTTGCTGCTGATCGCGGTCAGCAACTTGCCGACGTTCACGGTCGAGCTGAACGGCACGAAGCCATAGCGCACGCGCGCGTTGCTGTTGGCGGTGGCGTTGTAGATCGTCGTGTAGAAGTTCTTCATCGCCGCGCGCAGCGCCTGGATGCGCGTCTGCGAGCCCGACAGCGTGTAGTCCATCGAACCGGTCGTATCGAGCACCATCATGATGTCGGAGTTGCCCACGCCCATCGAACTGCCGCAGGTCACGCTGATATTGAAGGCGTCCTTGCCGAAGATGCGCATCAGCAGGGTGTCGAGCACCGTCGTCGCGGTGCCGGTGATGGTCTGCCCGTTATCCGTCGAAACCGCGTCGAACGCCGTGGACCTCGTGCCCTGCTGCGCGTCGCTGAAGTTCGTGTTGAAATAGTCGGTCGCGACTTTCTTCGATGCGGCGTCGAAACCCGCCGTCGTCACCGTACGCCGCCCCGCCAGCACCGCCGCGTCGCAGGCCGACTGGATCTGTTCACGCACGAGATAATCGCGGCTCAGGTCCACCGCCGAGCCCACCACCACGGCCGCCACGAGCATGCCGATCGCAGCGATCGGCAGGATGTTGCCAGCGGAATCGCGCAGAACGCTGCGAACGACCTTGGCGGGATAGTGACATGCTTGACGCATCGTAAACCAGGCTCGCTCTTGGAATTGCCCCGATAATCCCTTGCCGATAGCAGCAATGTCTTAAGGAAGTTTTTGCGCACGCCGCTTCGCGTCCTGCGGCAGCCCGCGGCGAAAATATTTCGGCTCGCCGGGAACCGGGGAACGCCATTAACGTTATTCGAGCTGATCCGGGGACCGCGCGTGATGGGGGAGCGGTCCGGCTGAAGCGGTTCTGTACCCCCGCGAGACGAGTGAATGGCAACCGCCCGCGGACTGGATTCCACCAAGTTTCTCTACATCCTGCTACCCATCGTCATCGGCCTGACCTTCATCGCCGACACCCGTTTCCCGCTGGGCACCTCGATCTGGGTCATCTACCTGTTGCCGACGGTGCTGTCCTATCTCGCACCGCATCGGCTTGCGCCCCTTGCCGTGGCCGCCGCGACGACCGTGCTGATCGTCATCGGCTACCAGCTCGCGCCCGAAGGCGTGGCCAAGGAAATCGCGCTCATCAACCGCACCCTGGGCACGATCACCAACCTGACGCTGGCCGGCATCGGCGCCGCGTTCATCAGCTACCGCAATTCCGCGCGGGCCTTGCAGGCCCTGCGTGAAGGCGAAGCCAAGCTGGCGCGGGAGACGACCGGAAATCTCTCCCTCGACGACCTCTCGCACCGCGTGATCAGCTTCCTCGTCGACCGTTTCGGCGCAGCGGCGGGGATCGTCTACGTCAATGACGAAGGCGCCTTTCGCCGCGTCGCCAGTTACGGCGTACCCAAAGGTGCCGGGGTTCCCGACCAGCTCGCGCCCGACGACGGCCTGCTTGCCGAAGTGATCCGCGACGGGCGCACCCGTACGATCGCGAAGGCCCCTGCCGGCTATCTCTCGTTCGGGACCGCGCTCGGGCAGTCGCCGCTGGACCGTCTGGTACTCGGCGCGGCCGCGATCGACGGCAAGGTCAATGCCGTCATCGAACTCGGCTTCCTCGACACGCCCGAGGCCCGCCCCGAAGACGCGCCCCGCTTCCTCGACACGATTTCCGGCGCGGTCGGCCTCTCGCTGCGCTCCGCCAAATACCGCGCGCGGCTGGAGCACCTGCTCTCCGAAACCCAGCAGCAGGCCGAGGAACTCGCCAACCAGAGCGAGGAACTGCGCGCCACCAACGATGAACTGGAAGCGCAGGCCAAGGCCCTGCAGAATTCCCAGACCGAACTCGAAGCCCAGCAGGCCGAACTGGAACGCTCCAACGCCCAGCTGGAGGAACAGGCGACCTCGCTCGAAGCCCAGCGCGACGAACTGACCCGCGCCCAGACGATGCTGCGCGGCCAGACCGAGGATCTGGAACAGGCGAGCCGCTACAAGAGCGAATTCCTCGCCAACATGAGCCATGAGCTGCGCACGCCGCTCAACTCGCTGCTGATCATGGCGCGCCTGCTCGCCGACAATCGCGGCGGCAACCTCTCGTCCGAGCAGGTCCGCTTTGCCGAGACGATCGAGACTTCGGGCAACGACCTGCTGGCGCTGATCAACGACGTGCTCGACATTTCCAAGATCGAGGCGGGCAAGCTGGAGCTGGAACCGCGCACCGTCCCGGTCGCCGCGATCCTCGCCAAGCTGCGCGATACGTTCGCCCACGCCGCCGCCAAGCGCGGCCTCGAACTGCGCATCGCCGACGTGGCGGGCGAAATCGAGACCGACCCGCTGCGGCTGGAGCAAGTGCTCAAGAACTTCCTGTCGAACGCGATCAAGTTCACCGAGCGCGGCCACGTCGCCATCGAGGTCGGCCGTGCCGCCGGGAACGTCGCCTTCACCGTGCGCGACACCGGCACCGGCATCCCCGCCGACAAGCAGGGCGCGATCTTCGAGGCGTTCCGTCAGGCCGACGGCGGCATCGCCCGCAAGTACGGCGGCACCGGCCTCGGCCTCTCGATCTCGCGCGAGTTGTCGCAGCTGCTCGGCGGCACGATCTCGCTGGAGAGCGAGCCCGGCAAGGGCAGCGCCTTCACCATCACCCTGCCCGAGCACTTCGACGCCGAAGCCGCGCCCGAACAGGTCCGCCGCCCCTCGCCCACGCCGCTTGCCACATCGCCGACGCCTGCCCCGACGGCGCCGCGCCGCCTCGCCGCCATCGCCGACGACCGCGAGACGCTGAGCGGCGATTCGCGCGTGATCCTCATCGTCGAGGACGATCCGGCCTTCGCGGGTATCCTCGCCGATCTCGCGCACGAAGTCGGCTTCTCATGCCTGATCGCGGGGACCGCCGACGAAGGCGCCCTGCTCGCGCGCCAGTATCTGCCGCAGGCGGTCATCCTCGACATGCACCTGCCCGATCACACCGGCCTCTCGGTGCTCGACCGCATCAAGCGCGACGCCCGCACCCGCCATATCCCGGTCCATATCGTCTCGGCCGACCATGACGACCATGCGGCGCTCGCCAGCGGCGCGGTCGGCTACCTGTTCAAGCCGGTCAGCCGCGACACTCTGGTCGACATGCTCGAAGGGCTGGAGGCGCGCATGTCGCAGCGCCTGCGCCGCGTGCTGGTGGTCGAGGACGACGCCCTGCAGGCCGAGGCGATCCACCACCTGCTCGCCTCGCGCGATGTCGAGACGGTGGAGGTCCACTCCGCCGCCGAATGCCTGGGTAGCCTCGGCACCGAGACGTTCGACTGCATGGTGCTCGACCTCAACCTGCCCGACATGTCGGGGCTGGACCTGCTCGAACGCCTTTCGCACGACGAGAGCGTCGGCTTCCCGCCGGTGATCGTCTACACCGGCCGCGACCTCTCTCCCGAAGAGGAGATGCGGCTGCGGCGCTATTCCAAGTCGATCATCGTCAAGGGCGCCAAGAGCCCCGAACGCCTGCTCGACGAGGTCACGCTGTTCCTCCACCAGGTCGTATCCGAACTGCCGCAGGAAAAGCAGCAGCTGCTCGCGCGCTCGCTCGGCCGCGATCAGGCACTGGAGGGCCGCCAGATCCTCGTCGTCGAGGACGACATTCGCAACGTCTACGCCCTCACTTCGGTGCTGGAGCCGCACGGCGTCGGCGTGCGCATCGCCCGCAACGGGATCGAGGCACTGAACGAACTCGCTCGCTCGGCCGACAGCGACGGCGCGCCGGTCGATCTCGTGCTGATGGACGTGATGATGCCGGAAATGGACGGCCTCACCTGCATGAAGGAGATCCGCAAGGACCCGCAGTGGTCGCGCCTGCCGATCATCGCGCTCACCGCCAAGGCCATGGAGCGCGACCACCGCGAATGCATCGACGCGGGCGCCAACGACTACCTCTCCAAGCCGCTCGACATCGACAAGCTGCTCAGCCTCGTGCGCGTGTGGATGCCGCGATGACCGGACGAGAGATATGATGGTCATCCGCTCCGGCGACAGCCTGAACGACATCGAACTGGACCTCATCGTCGAGGCCATCTGGCGGCGCTACCAGTACGATTTCCGCGACTATTCGCGCGCCTCGCTGCTGCGCCGCCTCGAACGCGCGCAAGCCCATTTCGGCGTGGCGCACCTCTCCGGCCTGCTCGACGTGATCCTCCACGATTCCGCCAGCCTGCCGGTGCTGATCGGGTTCCTGACCATCCAGGTCAGCGACATGTTCCGCGACCCCGAATATTTCCGGACGATCCGCGAGACGGTGATCCCCCACCTCGCCACATGGCCGACGATCAAGGTGTGGATCGCGGGCTGCGCCAACGGCGAGGAGTTCTACTCCCTCGCCATCCTGTTCCGCGAGGCGGGGCTGGAGGATCGCACGATGTTCTACTGCACCGACATCAGCCGCCCCGCGCTGGCGAAGGCCGAGGCGGGCATCTTCGATATCGAGCGCATCGCCGGTTTCTCGCGCAATTACCGCGAGGCAGGCGGCAAGGGTTCGCTTTCGGACTACTACACCGCCAACAGCAACGTCGCCCGCTTCGACCCCACGCTGCGCCGCCGCGCGGTCTTCGCCGACCACAACCTCGCCAGCGATGCGGTATTCTCCGAGGTCCAGCTGGTGTCGAGCCGCAACGTCCTGATCTATTTCGACCGCGCCCTGCAGGACCGCGCGCTCGGCCTCTTCGCCCAGTCGCTGCCGCCCGGCGGCTTCCTCGGCCTCGGCTCCAAGGAGACCGTCGCGTTCTCGGCGGAGACCGAGTGCTTTTCAGACTTCGCCCCGGCCGAGAAAATCTGGCGGCGCACCACGCACGATGTGCAGGAGGCCGCCTTTGCCGAATGAACCCTTGCGCATCCTTGCGGTGGACGACGTCCGCGAGAACCTGATCGCGCTGGAAGCCGCGCTGGATCAGCCCGGCGTCGAACTCGTCACCGCATCCTCCGGGTTCGAGGCGCTGGAACTGCTGCTCAGGCAGGACTTCGCGCTGGCCCTGCTCGACGTGCAGATGCCCGAGATGGACGGCTTCGAACTGGCCGAACTCATGCGCGGCACCGAGCGGACGCGCGGCGTGCCGATCATCTTCCTCACCGCCGTCGCCACGGACGAGCGGCGCAAGTTCCGCGGCTTCGAGACCGGCGCGGTCGATTACCTGCTCAAGCCTATCGACATCACCGTGCTCAATTCGAAGGTCACGGTGTTCGTCGAGCTGGCCCGCCAGCGCCGCGAGATCGCATTCCAGCGCGATGAACTCGGCGCCGCGCTGGGCCGTCTGCGCGCGCATGGCGACAATTCGCCAATGGCGGTGCTGGAGATCGACTCCAGCCTGCGTATCGTTGGCTGGTACAAGGGTGCCGAACGCACGATGGGCTACACGGCAGCCGATATGCTCGGCGTGCCGCTTTCCGAAGCGCCGTTCCTGCCGCCGAACGGCGGGCGCGAGGCGTTCCTGAAGGGCATGGGCGAACTGCTCGAAGGCGGCGACCGCCGCGCCATGCAGGAGCACCGCTATCGCCGTGCCGACGGGTCCTTGCGTGAAGGTGAATGGTACTGTTCCTCGCTCGCGGGCACTGGCCTGCGCCCGGGCAGCGTGATGATCGAGATGCTCGACATCACCGAACGCCGCCGCGCCGAGGACACCCAGCGCCTGCTCATCGGCGAACTCAACCACCGGGTGAAGAACACGCTGGCAACGGTGCAGGCGATCGCCTCGCAGGGGTTCCGCCATGCCCGCTCGCACCGGGAGTTCCAGGATGCCTTCACCGGCCGCCTGCAGGCACTGGCGCGCGCGCACTCGATGCTCAGCGCGACCACGTGGGAGAGCGCGAGCCTGCGCCGCCTCATCGCCGACCACGTCGCCATCGGTGCGCTCAGCGAGGACCGGCTGCTGCTCGACGGCCCCGACGCCGACCTGCCGCCCGAACTGGCGCTGCGCTTCTCGCTGGTGTTCCACGAACTCGCCACCAATGCGCACAAGTACGGGGCGTTCTCCAATGCGGTCGGCACGGTGCGCCTCGCCTGGACCGTCACCAGCCACGTGCTGGCGATGGAATGGAGCGAACACGGCGGCCCGCCGGTCTCTCCCCCTGAGCGGCGCGGCTTCGGCTCGACCCTGATCGAGCACAGCATGGTTTCCGACGGCGCCCGCATCGTCTCCGAGTTCGCGCCCGAAGGCGTGCGTTGGTCGATGGTGCTGCCCCTGGTGCCCGGAGCCCGTGTGGTCGAACCCGAACCGCAACCGGTCGCCCCTCCGCCGGTGGCCGATGCGCCTGCGTCGATGCCGCCGATGCGCATACTCGTGGTCGAGGACGAGCCGCTGGTCGCGATGGAACTGATCATGGAGATCGAGGATGGCGGCTGCGTCGCCATCGGTCCGGCGACCTCGTGCGAACAGGCCCTCGCCATGATCCGCGAGGCAGGACCGGACCTCGCGCTGCTCGACGGCAATCTCAACGGCGAGAAGATCGACCCCGTCGCCGACGCCCTCGCCGCGCGTGACACGCCCTTCGCCTTCGTCAGCGGCTATGACCGCGAGCATCTGCCGCAGAGTCACGCCGACCGGCCGATGCTCAACAAGCCCTTCGTCGTCGCCGACGTACGGGCGATGCTGCTGCAGCTGGCCGAAAGCGCGAAGGCTCCCATACCCCAGAAACTCGCGGAGTGACGGAGCGGGCCGGTCACGCTATCGCGAGGGACATGTCGCATGTTCCCTCCGTCCTGTTCGTCTGCCTCGGCAACATCTGCCGCTCTCCCCTCGCCGAAGCCGCGCTGCGCCACGAGGCCGAGCGCGCCCGGCTGGAGGTGCTCGTCGATTCGGCCGGCACCGGGTCATGGCATGTCGGCAAGGGACCGGACCCGCGCTCCTGCGCCGAGGCCGCGCGCCACGGCATCGACATCCACTCCTACCGCGCGCGGCAGGTAAAGGCGCAGGACTTCCGCCGTTTCGACCGCATCGTCGCGCTCGACGCCTCCAACCTCGCCGACTTGCGCCGCATCGCGCCGTCCGATGGCGACGCGTGCCTGTCGCTGCTGCTCGACCATGTGCCGGGGCTTGAGGGGCAGGACGTGGCCGATCCCTACTACGGCGGGCCGGAAGGGTTCGAGTCGACGTGGGAGCAGGTCAGCGCGGCGGCACGGGCGCTGGTGGCGGAGTTGAAGGCGCGCTGACGTTCCTCCCCGGCGGGGGAGGAACTAAAGCTCCCGCATCCAGTACTGCATCGGCTTCGGACGATCCTCCGCATCCCGGTGGTCCTTCCACGCCAGCTCGGTGACCAGCCCCTCGACCGGCACATACCCGCGCCTGCGCCAGAACCCGTCGAGCGGCACATACCCCTCCGGAAGGTCCGGATGATCGAGAGGCCGCACAACCGCCGCGAACGTCGTCGCCTTCGCACCACGCCGCCGCGCCTGCGCCTCGCGATGGTCGAAGAAGGCATGGCCGATCCCTCGCCCGCGATATTCCGGCAGCAGCACGGATTCGCCGAAGTAGAACAGCCCCGCCACGTCCAGCCCGCGCGACTCGAAAGGCGCGCGAAACTCCGCCTTCTGCGCCGCCATGGGAGAGGCCGTCGCCATACCCACGACCCGGGCTCCATCGCGCGCCGCCACCAGCACGGCATCGGTCGCCTCGGCAAATTCGCGCAGGTAGCTTTCCTCGTAAGCCTCCGCGCCGTCGTAGAGGTAGGGCCATTCGGCGAAGACCGCGATCCGCAGCCGCGCAAGATCGCCCACGGCCGCCAGCATCTGCGCCCCCGTCAGCACCTCGATTGTCACGCCCATCCGCACAATTCCTCGCTCATCTTCGCCCCGGAGGCCCCTGCCGCGCGGGCAGTTTGCTTTTACACCGGCTTCCATTATATGCCCGCTCGAATGCCCCGGCCTTCCCGAAGCGCCGGGGCTTGCTCTTTCGCACGTTTTGCAAGGACCCAAGCGCATGTCCCGTCGCCGCCAGATCTACGAAGGCAAGGCCAAGATCCTTTACGAAGGCCCCGAGCCCGGCACGCTGATCCAGTACTTCAAGGACGATGCGACCGCGTTCAATGCCCAGAAGAAGGGCACTATCCAGGGCAAGGGCGTCATCAACAATCGCATCAGCGAGTATGTGTTCACGCGCCTCAACTACATCGGCGTGCCCAACCACTTCATCCGCCGCCTCAACATGCGCGAGCAGCTGGTCCGCCAGGTCGAGATCATCCCGATCGAGGTCGTGGTGCGCAACGTGGCCGCCGGTTCCATCTCCAAGCGCCTCGGCATCCCCGAGGGCGAGATGCTGCCGCACACGCTGATCGAGTACTACTACAAGGACGACGCGCTGGGCGACCCGCTGATCGCCGAGGAACACATCGCCTGCTTCGGCTGGGCCAACCATGACGAGATGCAGGACATCGCCGCCATGGCGATCCGCGTGAACGACTTCATGGCGGGCATGTTCGCGGCGATCAACATCCGCCTCGTCGACTTCAAGCTCGAATTCGGGCGCATCTGGGACGGCGACTTCAGCCGCGTGATCCTCGCCGACGAGATCAGCCCCGACGGCTGCCGCCTGTGGGACATGACCACCGGCGAGAAGCTCGACAAGGACCGCTTCCGCCGCGACCTCGGCGGCGAGGAAGAGGCCTACCAGGAAGTCGCCCGCCGCCTCGGCCTGCTGCAGGACGACAACGGCCCGAGCGAAGTGCTGGACCTCACCAAGCACCGCAAGCTGCGCGGCAAGTAAGCCACGCAAGGCGTTGAATTGAAAGGGCGGCGTTCCGGTGGGAGCGCCGCCTTTTTTATTCTGCAATCCTCCCTGTCGCGCAGCGATGGGGAGGTGGTAGTCGCGTCAGCGACTGACGGAGGGGGCCTTCCAAACCCCTCCACCACCGCCTGCGGCGGCGGTCCCCCTCCCCATCGCTGCGCGACAGGGAGGAACGTACTTGCCTTCCCTCCCTTGCCTTGGCACTCCTCAAGGCGATGAGAGTTTCCCTGATCGCGCTCCTTGTCGCACTGGCTCCCATGCCACTGGCTGCAAAGGACAAACCCGCCCAAGAGGCTGTCTGGGCCTTCGACCGCAGCGACATCCCGGTCGATCCCGATTTTCGCTTCGGCCGCCTGCCCAACGGCATGCGCTACATCGTCCGCCACAACGCGACGCCCGCCGGAACCGCGATCGTGCGCATGGACGTCGAGGCCGGATCGCTCGACGAATCCCCTGCCGAACAGGGCTTCGCGCATTTCCTCGAACACATGGCCTTCAACGGCTCGCAACGCGTGCCCGAGGGCCAGATGGTGCCGCTGCTGGAGCGCGAGGGGCTGGCCTTCGGCGCCGACACCAATGCCTCGACCAGCTTCGACCGCACGCTCTACAAGCTGGACCTGCCCCGCAATGACCCGGCGCTGATCGACACCGCGCTGATGCTGATGCGCGAGACCGCGAGCAATCTCACCATCTCGCAGGAGGCGGTAGCCCGCGAGCGCGGCGTCGTCCTGGCGGAAATGCGCGACCGCAACTCCTGGGCCTTGCGCAACGCCATCGACACGACGCGGTTCTTCTACCCCAAGTCGCTCTACGCCCAGCGCTTCCCCATCGGCACCGTCGAAACCCTGAACGCCGCCGACGCCGCATCCCTGCGCGCCTTCTACGAACGCGAATACGTCCCCGCCCACGTCACCCTCGTGGTGGTCGGCGATTTCGACGTCGCTGCGGTGGAGGCCGGCATCGTGCGCCATTTCAACGACTGGACCGCAAGGCCCGCCGAGCCCCAGCCCTTCCCCGGCCCGGTCAAGGCGAAGGACAAGGCGCGCACCGGCGTCTATCTCGACCCGGCCTTGTCCGAGCGCGTCACCGTCCAGCGCAACGGGACTTATCAGGACGAACCCGACTCGATCGCCGAGCGCCGCGAGACACTGCTGCGCTCGATCGGCTACGACATCGTCAACCGCCGCCTCCAGCGCCTCGCCCGCAGCGCCGAGCCGCCGTTTCGGGGCGCGGGCTTCGGCACCGGCGACGTGTTCAAGGCGGCGCGCTCGACCCGCATCATCATTGACACCGTGGACGGCAAGTGGCGCGCCGGGCTGGAGGCAGCCGGAATCGAATACCGCCGCGCCCTCGCCTACGGCTTCTCGGCGGCCGAAGTCGCCGAACAGGTGGCGCAAGTGCGCACCGGCATCGTCAATGCCGCAGCCTCGGCCTCGACCCGCAGCAATGCGATGCTGACGGCACTGGCGCTCTCGCTGGTCGATGACGAGATGGTGCCGTCCACCCCGCAGTCGGGGCTGGAACGCTTCGAACGCTTCGCCCCGCTGATCACCCCCGACGCCGTGCTAGCCGCACTCAAGCGCGAGGCGCTGACACTCGATGCGCCGCTGATCCGCTTCCAGGGCCGCAAGGCGCCCGAAGGCGGTGAAACCGCGCTGCGCGACGTCTGGAGCGAGGTCATGCGCGCGAAGATCGACAAGGAAACCGGCGCCGATACCGCGCAGTTCGCGTACACCGATTTCGGCGCCGCCGGACAGGTCGTGTCGGACACCCGGCGCGAAGACCTCGGCATCCGCGAGGTGCGGTTCGCCAACGGGGTCATGCTGAACTTGCGCAAGACCGATCTGGAGAAGGACCGCGTGCGCGTGAGCCTCGCCATCGACGGCGGCGACCGGCTGAACACGCGCGAGAACCCGCATGCGACGCAGTTGGTGCCCAATCTCGACGATGGCGGCCTCGCCAAGCACAGCCGCGATTCGCTCGACACGATTCTCGCCGGGCGCAGCGTCGGGCTCGGGTTGTCGAGCGCGGCGGCGAGCTTCGATTCGCGGGTGACGACGACCCCGCGCGACCTCGAAATCCAGCTGCAGCTGCTAGCCGCGCTGGTCACCGACCCCGGTTACCGGCCCGAAGGCGAAGTGCGCTATCGGCAGGCGATCAACAACTACTTCGCACAGCTCGATGCGACCCCGGCCTCGGCGCTCGCGGCCCGCATCGGCGGCATCCTCAGCAACGACGACCCGCGTTTCAGCCTCGGCAACGTCGAGGATTATCGCCACTTGTCCTATGCCAAGCTGAAGACCGACGTCAGCGACCGGCTGGCCCGGGGCGCGATCGAGATCGGCCTCGTCGGCGACATCGACGAAGACGCCGCGATCGCGCTGGTCGCCCGCACGTTCGGCGCCCTGCCCGCCCGCGAGACGGCCTTCCATGGCGAGACCGGCCAGCCCCCTCGCCTCTTCGCGAAGGATCGCTCGGCGCGGATCGTCCGTCACACCGGCCCTGCGGATCAGGCCTTGATACGCATCACCTGGCCCACGCGCGACGATGCCGATCCGGTCGAGGCGCTCGAACTCGAACTGCTGGAACGGGTCATGCGCGTCGAACTGACCGACCAGCTGCGCGAGGCGCTGGGCAAGGCCTACTCGCCGTCGGCATCGAGCCAGCTTTCGCGCGAGTGGAAAGGCTACGGCACCTTCTCGGTCAACGCCTCGGTGGACGTCGCCGAAGTGCCCGCGACGCGCGCGGCGATCCGGCAGGTGCTGGACGATCTGCGCAAGGCCCCGGTCAGCGCCGACATCCTGCTGCGCGCGCGGCAGCCTATGATCGAGGGCCTCGCCAACGCGCTCAAGAGCAATGCCGGGTGGATGGCGCTGGTGGACCACGCTCAGTCCGAGCCCGATCGGATCGAGCGTTTCCAAAATGCGCGCGAACGGCTGCTGGCGCTTACCCCGGCGGACGTGCAGGCGATGGCGCAGCGCTACCTTGCGCCAGAGGCCGGGCTGGAGGTGCTGGCGCTGCCGAAGGATGTGACGGAGCCGAAGTAAGCCCCCACACACCTCGTCATTGCGAGCGTAGCGAAGCAATCCAGGGCTGTCTTGAGCCGCCCTGGATTGCTTCGCTACGCTCGCAATGACGGACGGAGGGGCTACCGCGCATGGTTGGTTCGCGTGGGTTGCCCAGTCCGCTCCGCCCAGTCGACGATGAGATCATCATACAGCTTCTGATCGATCAGGTCGTACTTCTCCGGGAAGTTCCGGAAAGCGTCCATCGCGCTGGCGACCGAGCCGGTCTCCATCAGCTCGCGCGCCATCTTGAGGTGGTTCACCGCCGCCGAGACCCAGCCCCACCCGGTCGAAAGCGTGAAGCGCGTGTCCGGCAAATTGAACCCGAGCGTGCAGACCGGGATCGGCATATGCGGGATGACTTCGGCCTGCTGTTCCGGCGGCGCGCTGGCGAAGACCACCGCATCAGCCCCCGCCTCGGCATAAGCACGGCCCCGCCGGACAGCTTCTTCCACCGAGCCCGAACCGCCGCCGCCGTTGGCGCTGGTGTAGAGTTCATCGCAGCGCGCGATGATCACCAGGCCCGAATCGCCCCGCGCCTTCACCCCGGCCTCGATCCGGCACTGCATTTCCTCGATCGAGCACAAGCCGTTGACGTGCTTGGAATGCTTGGGGTTCACCTCGTCCTCGACGTGATACCCGGCGATACCCGCCGCGACGTACATCTTCGTGAAGCGGTATGCATCGGCCACCGTCTCGCCCAGCGTATCGGCGTCGGCGATCAGCGGAATATCCACGGCCTGCGCGATGCGACCTGCCTGATCGATCTGCTCGATCTGGCTGAAGATGCCGTTGTCGGGCACCGCATAGTGAAATGCCGAGCAGGCATGGCCGCCCAGATAGGCCGCCTTGAACCCGACCTGCTGCACGATTCGCCCGGTGAGCGCGCTGTAGGCCTCGGCGGCGACGAAATGCTCGCCGTTCTCGATCAGCGCGCGCAGCTTCTCACCCGGTGTCGGCATCGTCGGCTCTCCCTCTTTCGAACGGAGGGCTCGCACGAAGCCGCCGGGCGGGCAAGCGGGTCAGGCGGGTATCGGCCCCGCGTTGTTGCCGATCCGCTCGAGCGCGGGGACGAGCTGGTCGAAATGATCGATCACCGCCGCCGCGCCCAGTTCGCCCGGCGGCAGGTCGTTGAAGCCGAAGCTGACCGCGACGCACGGCAGCCCCGCCGCCACCGCCGCGCGGGTGTCGTAGGTCGTGTCGCCGACATAAGCCGCACGCCCTTCCCCGCCCCGTTCCAGCATGAGCTGCAGCAGGTCGGGACGCGGCTTGGCCCGGCCGGGGCCGAGGGTGTCACCGCCGATCACCGTGTAGAACCGCTCCGACAGGCCGAGTTCGCCGAAGATCTTCGTGGCGAACCGCTCCAGCTTGTTGGTGACGACGGCGATCTTCACGCCGCGCGCCGCCAGTTCGTCCAGCATCGCCGCGCCGCCGGGGAACAGGCAAGTCTCGACCGCGATATTGGCTTCGTAAAAGGCGAGCAGCGCATCGTGCAGTTCCTCGAAGCGCACATCGTCCACCGCGCCGCCCGTCGCGACGAGCGCATTGGCGAGCATCTTGCGCGCGCCGCCGCCCACGAACCCGCGCACTTCCTCGCGCGGGACGGCCCGGCGGCCTTCCAGAGAAAGAGCGTGATTGACCGCGTGGCCAAGGTCACCGAGGCTGTCGAGAAGAGTTCCGTCGAGGTCGAAACCGACGATCTGAAAAGGAAAGCTGGTCATTGCACCAAGCAGTGCAGGCTCGGGATGGAAACCGCAACAATTTGCTGGCAGGAGAGCACCCATGACTTTGGCCAGTAACCCCCTCGCAATCGTCGTCCTCGCCGCCGGCAAGGGCACCCGCATGAAGAGCGACCTGCACAAGGTGCTCCATCCCGTAGCCGGCCGCCCGATGCTGGAACATCTGCTGGCGAGCGCCGCGCAGTTGGCTCCCGAGCGGCAGGTCGTGGTCGCCGGGCATGGGCGCGAGCAGTTGGAAAAGGCGCTGGGAAGCCGCGCGACGATCGCGGTGCAGGAGCCGCAGCTCGGCACCGGCCACGCCGTCCAGCAGGCCGAGGGCGCGCTGGCGGGCTTCGACGGCGACGTGCTGATCCTCTACGGCGACGTGCCCTTCGTGCGCGAAGAGACGATGCGCGCGATGATCGCCCGCCTCCATGCCGAGGATGCCCCGGCAGTGGTCGTGCTCGGCTTCCAGCCCGAGGACCCGCTGCAGTACGGCCGTGTGCTCGCCCATGACGACGGGCGCATCGCGATGATGGTCGAGTACAAGGACGCCACCGAGGAACAGCGCGCCTGCCGCTTGTGCAACTCGGGCCTGATGGCGGTGAAGTCGGCCGACCTGTTCGACCTGCTCGCCAAAGTCGGCAACGAGAACGCCCAGGGCGAGTATTACCTCGTCGATATCGTCAATATCGCCACGCTCGAAGGGCGGCCTTGCGCGGTCATCGTCACTGACGACCCGGACGAAGTCGGCGGCATCAACAGCCGCGGCGAACTCGCCGAAGCCGAGGGCCGCTGGCAGAAGGCGCGCCGGGTTCAGGCCATGGCCGATGGCGTGGCGCTGATCGCGCCGGAAACCGTGTTCTTCGCTTGGGACACGAAGCTCGGCCGCGATGTTACCGTCGAGCCCAACGTGGTGTTCGGCCCCGGTGTGAGTGTCGCCGATAACGTCGTCATTCACGCCTTCTCGCACCTCGAGGGCGCAACGCTGGAAAGCGGCGTCGCCATTGGACCTTACGCTCGCCTACGGCCCGGCGCGGTGCTCAAGGCCGGGTCCAAGATCGGCAACTTCGTCGAGATGAAGAATGCCGTGCTGGGCGAAGGCGCCAAGGCCAACCACCTCACCTACCTCGGCGACGCGGTAGTCGGCGCGGGCGCCAACATCGGCGCGGGCACGATCACCTGCAACTACGACGGCTACTTCAAGCACAAGACCGTGATCGGCGAGCGCGCCTTCATCGGCTCCAACAGCGCGCTGGTGGCGCCTGTGAAGATCGGCGCCGATGCGATCGTGGCCGCGGGCAGCGCGGTCACCCGCGACGTGGCGGACGGCGAACTGCGCCTCGTGCGCGGGGAACAACTGGTCAAGCCCGGCTGGGCCGACCGCTTCCATGATGCGATGAAGAAGAAAAAGGCCGAGTTGAAGGGCTGACGGCGGAAATGCCGCCAGCCTTAAGCACGTTCGTCATTGCGAGCGAAGCGAAGCAATCCAGGGCGGTTTAAGCTGCCCTGGATTGCTTCGCTCGCAATGACGATCTGGTGTTGAAACTGAAAGCTCAGGAACCGATGAGCTTACGGCGTGAAATATTGCTCAGTTCCACACGCGCGATCTCGCTCTTGGGGTCGTACTGCAGCGACTGGTCGTAGAACTTCTCCGCCTCGTCATACTGCCCCATCGCCGCCTTGGTGAAGCCCATTCCCCGCAGCGCGCGCGCTGCTATCCGTGCGTCCTTGCCGGTCTTGGACTTGTCGACCACGGCCCAGGCCTTGGCGAACAGATCATAGCTTCCCTGCCAGTCACGGCGCGACTTGAAGAGTTCGGCATATTCGTTGGCGAAGTGGGCATTGCCCGGCGCCATCTGCGAGGCCTGCCGCAATTCAGCCTCGGCAAGATCGCCGCGACCAAGATCGATGAGCGCGAAGCCCTTGCCGAAATGCGCCTCGCACAGTGCGGGATCGACGTCGACGCTGCCGGCAGCGCCCGCCCCGCCGTCACGGCAGAGGCGTGGGCGCAAATCGCCGGAAAGCCGCTGGTCGGCATCGGCGATGACCTTGTCGAACAGCTTGACCGCCTGCGCCTGCTTGCCCTGGCGGATCAGATCGTAGCCCTGCTGGACATGGGCGGCGGCGTCGAAGCGGGTATCCGTCACCCGCGCGGCGGGTGCGAAATTGGCCGCCACAAGATGCGGCTGTTGCTGCATGGGTTCGGCATGAGCCGCTCCCGCGATGAAAATCGAAACAAGAACGGAAGACGCAATTCGAGCGTTCATCGGTGTTTTTCCTCTCCCCAAAACACCGATACCGCGCCGGTCTGTGCCGAGCCCTTCTACGTGGGCCAATCGTCAGACAGTGTTCGTTGAACTGCGAAGAATATCCGACCGGCGCGGTTTGACAAGTCATCTTGCCGAAATCAAACCCTCGTCTCATCGCACATGGTCCGCTGGTGGGCCGACGACGGAGATTTTCGATGGCAAACAGCCCCTGGAGCCATACGCGCAGTTCATCGCTTTCCGACGACGTCGATTTCGAGATCAAGGGCCAGGAACTCCAGTTCGTCGAGATCGAACTCGACCCCGGGGAAAGCGCGGTGGCCGAAGCCGGGGCGATGGTCTGGAAGGACGCCTCCATCGATATGACAACCGTATTCGGCGACGGCTCGGCGGATCAGGGCGGCGGCTTCATGGGCAAGCTGCTGGGCGCGGGCAAGCGCCTCGTCACCGGCGAGAGCCTGTTCACGACCGTCTTCACGCATCGCGGCTCAGGCAAGGCACGCGTATCCTTCGCGGCGCCGATCCCCGGCTCGATCCTGCCGATCAAGCTGGACGAAGTCGGCGGACGGCTGATCTGCCAGAAGGACGCCTTCTTGTGTGCCGCGCGCGGCGTGTCCATCGGCATCCACTTCCAGCAGCGCATCATGACCGGCCTGTTCGGCGGCGAAGGCTTCATCATGCAGAAGCTGGAAGGCGACGGCTGGGTCTTCGTCCAGATGGGCGGCACCGTGATCGAGCGCGAGCTTCGCCCCGGAGAAGAACTGCACGTCGATACCGGCTGCGTCGCCGCCTTCCAGCCCAGCGTGGAGTTCGACGTGGTGCGAGCAGGCTCCGTCAAGTCCATGATTTTCGGTGGAGAAGGCGTCTTTTTTGCCCGCCTGCGCGGCCCCGGGAAAGTCTGGATCCAGTCGCTGCCGTTCTCGCGGCTCGCCGGGCGGATGCTGGCGGCGGCAGGCTCGACCGGCGGTCAGAACCGCGGCGAGGGATCGCTGCTGGGCTCGCTGGGCAACCTCATCGACGGCGATTGATGACGCGAATGTAATGTGCAGGACAGCGCCCGGTCATCGGCAATCCGACACTGTCCTGCCATGGCTCACGATACATCCGCCTTGCCGATGATATCACGATATGATATCGCGATATCATGACGCGCATTCTCGCAGACCTGCCCGACGAGGACATCCGCTGGCTCGACGCCCGCGCCGCCGAACTCGGCCAGTCGCGCGCCTCGGTCCTGCGCGAGGCGGTATCGACCTACAAGGCCCAGGCGCAGCCGGCGAGCGGCAAGGACTGGCTGGATCAGGCTTTCGGCATCTGGAAGAACCGCCAGGACATCGGCGATCCAATAGATTGGCAACGCCGCGAGCGCGCTTCGTGGACCCGGCCGTGGGATAACGACTACGAAGAGGTGAAGGCCGAATTTCCGGACCTTTTCGACGAGCAGGATGACCGCGAACGCGCGCATTATCTCGCCCAATCCGGCCGGAAGCCGTCTGCGGAATGAGCGGCTATTCGTTCGACAGCAATATCCTGATCGATGCGCTGAACGGTTTTCCGCCCGCCCACGCCGAGATCGCACGTGTTGATCGGCCCTGCATAAGCAGGCTGGTCTGGACTGAGGTTCTTTCCAAGGAAGGCGGCGCAACTCTCAGGAACATAGAGATATTCCTGTCCGGTTTCCTGATCGAGGAAGTGGATGCGGAGATCGCTCGCCATGCCGCAGCGCTGCGACGGGAGCGACCGAAACTGAAATTGCCCGACGCGATCATCCTGGCCTCTGCGCAAGTGCGCCAGCGCATTCTGGTTACACGAAATACCAAGGATTTTCCGGCAAGCATGCCGGGCATCCGCGTCCCCTACTCTCTCTAGACCAAGGCACTTAATCTCATGTGTGGCATCATCGGCATCGTCGGCAAGGAAGACGTGGCGGACCGGCTGGTCGACGGCCTGCGCCGGATGGAATATCGCGGCTACGACAGCGCTGGCGTCTGTACGCTGTTTGACGGCCAGCTCGTGCGCCGCCGCGCCGAGGGCAAGTTGATGAACCTCGTCAAGGAACTGGCGCGTGATCCGGCGCCGGGCCTGACCGGCATCGCTCACACCCGCTGGGCCACCCACGGCGCGCCGACTGCCGCCAACGCACACCCCCACGCGACCGCCGAACTGGCGCTCGTCCACAACGGCATCATCGAGAACTTCAAGCCGCTGCGCGAGGCATTGGAATCGCGCGGGCGCACCTTCGAGAGCCAGACCGACACCGAAGTCGTCGCGCATCTGGTGTCCGAGCAGGTCGAAGCGGGCGTATCGCCGGAAGACGCCGTCAAGGCGGTCCTGCCTCAGCTGCGCGGGGCCTTCGCGCTCGCGATCGCCTTCCGCCGCTTCCCGGATATGCTGATCGGCGCTCGCCTCGGCTCGCCGCTGGTCGTCGGCTACGGGGACGGCGAGACGTACCTCGGTTCGGACGCGCTGGCCCTCGCCCCGCTGACTCAGAAGATCACATACCTCGAAGAAGGCGACTGGGTCGTCATCACCCGCGAGGGCGCGACGATCTACGACGCCGATAACAACCGGGTGGAGCGCGAAGTCGTCACCTCGGGCGCCTCGGCCGTGGCGATCGAGAAGGGCAATTTCCGCCACTTCATGCAGAAGGAGATCTTCGAGCAGCCCACCGTGGTCGCCCAGACGCTGCGCAGCTATCTGCGCCAGGTCGACCAGTCGGTGGCGCTGCCGCAGATCGATTTTGACCTCGGTTCGGTCAAGCGCATCACCATCGTCGCCTGCGGCACCAGCTTCTACGCAGGCATGGTCGCGAAGTACTGGATCGAGACTTTCGCGCGGCTGCCGGTGGACATCGACGTCGCATCGGAGTTCCGTTACCGCGATCCGGTTCTGGAAGACGGCGGCCTCGCCCTGTTCATCTCGCAGTCGGGAGAGACCGCCGACACCCTCGCCGCGCTCAAGCACTGCAAGGCGGCCGGGCAGACCATCGCCGTCGTCGTCAACGTGCCTACCAGCACCATGGCGCGCGAGGCTGACCTGCTGCTGCCCACGCACGCCGGTCCGGAGATCGGCGTCGCCTCGACCAAGGCCTTCACCTGCCAGCTTGCCGTTCTCGCCGCCCTCGCCGCGCATCTGGCCGTCAAGCGCGGGCGCATGGACCGCGCTGAGGAAGCGGAAGTCGTCCAGCACCTGCTCGCCACACCCGCGAGCCTCAACGCCGCGCTCGACCACGACGAGGAAATCGCCGCCATGGCGCACCTCATCGCGCCGGCGCGCGACGTGCTCTACCTCGGACGAGGCCCGGACTACCCGCTGGCTCTCGAAGGCGCGCTGAAACTCAAGGAAATCAGCTATATCCACGCCGAAGGTTATGCTTCGGGTGAAATGAAGCACGGCCCCATCGCGCTCATCGACGAAGCGGTGCCGGTGATCGTCCTCGCCCCTTCCGGCCCGCTGTTCGAGAAGACCGTCAGCAACATGCAGGAGGTGCGCGCACGCGGCGGCAAGGTGGTGCTGATCTCAGACGCGGAAGGCATTGCCGAGGCGGGCGAAGGCTGCATCGCGACCATCGAGATGCCGCGCGTGCACCCGCTGATCGCGCCGCTGGTCTATGCGGTGCCGGTCCAACTCCTCGCCTATCACGTCGCCTGTGTGAAGGGCACCGACGTCGACCAGCCGCGCAACCTAGCCAAGAGTGTCACGGTCGAGTGAACGCGAAGGCGCGCGGTTGGCGAACCGCGCGCCCTTGCCTCACATCGAAGGCGCGTAACCGCCGTTGAGCGGATAGGTCTGTCCCGTGATCCACTCCGCCGCGTCGGAGCACAGGAACGTTACGAGCGCGGCGACATCGTCGGACTTGCCGTAGCGGCGGATCGTGTAGCGGGCCATCTGCGCCTTGGCGTGATCGCCCTGCATGACTTCGGCGAGCTTTTCCGCAGGCATGTCCGGCATCAGCGAGGACAGCGAGACGGCGTTGCTGGTCACGTTGTAGCGCCCGAGTTCCTTGGCGATCGAGCGCACGAAGCCCTGTGCCCCCGCCTTGGCCGAGGCATAGACCGCGAGCTTGGGCTCACCCACGCGGCCTGAATCCGAAACTATGGTGACGATGCGGCCCTTCTTCGCCGCCACCATGTTCGGAATGAACGCAAAGCAGGCATTGTAGACGCCATAAAGGTTGGTGCGCAGATAGCGGTCCCAGGCCGAGGGCTCCTCCTCCCAGAAGTTGAGGGTCGGACGCAGCGAGCCTCCCGGCCCGGCCATCCCGGCATTGTTGACCAGGATCGTCGCGGCGCCGAGCTTGTCCCTGATCGCGGCATCGGCAGCGCGGATCGCGTCGAGATCGCCCACGTCGAAGGGCACCGCCAGCGCCGGCACGCCCATCGCGCGGATTTCCTCGGCTACGGCTTCTGCGCGTTCGGGCACGAAATCGTTCACTGCGATGCCGCCCGCATTGTGGCGCGCCAGTTCCAGCGCGATCCCGCGTCCCGCGTTCTGCCCGGCGCCGGTGACCACCGCCACTTGTCCACCAAGGTCGAGTAGATCGTGTTCGCTCATTTCATCCCGCTCCCATGTTGCATGCGCATTAGATAGTATTTACTATCTTTATCTGCGAGTCCCTTGGCACTGCCCGTATCCGCCGATCATCCCGGCGATGCCCGCATGCCATCCGACCCGAGTGAATAAGGTGCGGCGGTGCTTGCCAAGAGCCGGAAGGCCGAAGCGTCCCGAATATCGCGGCGACGCTGGCGATACCGTCCGAGGGAGAGGAGAAGAGATGTTCGAGGAATTCGACCTGACCGGCCGCGTGGCGCTGGTGACCGGCGGCGGCACCGGCATCGGCCGGGCCATCGCACTGCTGCTGGCCCGGCGCGGCGCGGACATTGCAGTGGCGGGTCGCAAGCGCGCGCCGCTCGACGCGGTGGTGGCGGAGATCGAAGCGCTCGGCCGCAAGGGTCTGGCGGTGGAGGCCGACGTGCGCGAACTGGCGCCCGTACAGGCCATGGTCGAGACGGCAGCAGTGCATTTCGGGCGGCTCGACATCCTCGTCAACAACGCGGGCGGAGCCCATGGGCACGTCGGCATTGCGAAGATGGACCCGGCCAAATGGGACCGCGACATCGCGCTCAATCTCAATTCGGCGATGTATGCCTCGCAGGCGGCGTTTCCGCATTTGCGCAAGGTGAAGGGCTGCATCGTCAACGTGTCCTCGGTCGCCGGGATGCACGGAACGCAGGGCGTGGCGGCCTATTCGGCGGCCAAGGCGGGCGTGCAGATGTTCACGAGGGTGGCAGCGGCCGAGTGGGGCCCTGCAAGCGTACGCGTCAACGCCGTCGCCCCCGGGATGACCGCGACCGAGAAGGCCCGCGCCGGATGGGAGAAGACCGGCTTCGACGCGGACAGCGCCGCGCATGTCTTTCCCTTGCGCCGCTACGGCCAGCCCGAGGACGTGGCGCAACTGGTCGGCTTCCTCGTCAGCGATGCGGCGAGCTACATCACCGGCGAAGCCATCGCCGTCGCGGGCGGACCGGTTCTGGGCGGAATGGTCAGGATCGACGATTGAGAAGTCCGGGCACTGACCATTAGCACCCGCTCATAATTCGTCATTGCGAGCGAAGCGAAGCAATCCAGAGCAGTCTGACACCGCCCTGGATTGCTTCGCTTCGCTCGCAATGACGAGATGAGAGTGGAATATTCCTAGAGCTTCGCTTCCATCTCAGCGAGTTCGGAGCGCAGCCACATCGTTTCCGACAGATTGCGTCCGCCGCTCTCGGCCAGCAAGACTTCATGCGCGGCCTTGCGGACGGCGATGGCCTCGGCGTTGGTCGGTTCCGCGCCGAGGGCTATGTCGGTGAGGTGCACGGCCTCCAGCGCCGCGCCTCCGTCCAGCTTTTCCTGCGCGCGCCGGGCAAGGTTTGCCGCCCCGCCCGCCAGTTCGACAAGGTCCGCATCGATGCTGCTGCGCGGCACGCCGTAGAGCGCGGTGGTGCCGTCCTCATAGTGCAGCCAGCCCGAATACTCGCGCCAGATCGACTTGACCGCCCAGCTCGCCTTGCCGTGAAATTCGCCGATCTCCAGCCCCTCGGGCCAGGCGAATTCACGCATCAGAGTGTGGACGTCCTTGCCCGCCTTCATGCCCTCCAACGTATAGTCGCGTACATAGGAAACGGCAGCGTGCAGCTTGTCGAGGTCGGCGCGGATGCGATCCTTGCCGACGATCGCCTCGCCGTGGCCGGTGACTACGATCTCCGCACCAAGATCGCGGATGGTCTCCAGCGACTTGAGGTAATTGCGCACCAGCCGCGGCTTGTCGCCGCGCAGGGTGTTGAGAAACGGCATCGAGAGCCACACCGGACCGAAGACATTGCCGGTGAAGGCGATCTTCTCCTTCGGCAGCCAGACGGTGAGGCTGTCCACCGTCTCGCCCTCAGGCGTGGAGATCAACTCGAAGGTGCGCCCGCCGAGTTCCAGCGTCAGGCGGCGATCGACGAGAATGTCCGGCACGACGTTCGGCGGCGGCTTCGGTGTCGAACCGCGCTTGAGCGTCGAGCCCCAGAGCTTGCGGCTTCTCGGCCCGAAGAAGGCCTGCAGGCCGTTCATGTCGGCCAAAGCCTCGTTGAAGCCGGGGCCGCCGATAACTTGCGTGCCGTCTTCGAGGAATTCCGGCAAGCCGCCGTAGTGGTCGGCATGGCTCTGCGTGAGGATCACGAAGGCGAGCGGCCCGGTCCGGTGCGGCGCCAGCAGGCGCTTGGTGCGCTCGCCATTGTCCATGAAGCCGGTGTTGACCATCACGTCGCCCTCGGCGGTAGTGACGAGATAGGCGTTGGAGATGTCGTTCGCCTGGAAGATGAAGTCGGTCACCCGGATCGCCTCGGCCTGCTCGTCGCCTGCGCGGACCAGCCCGGCCAGCTTGGGTCCTGCATCCTTTACGTCGCTCATTTCAGACCTCCTCGAAGCTGATCATGACCTTGGCGGACTGCGGGCTCGCCGCGATCTCAAGGCCCTTCATGACGTCGCGGAACGGCAGCTTGTGGCTGATCATCGCGGCGATCTTGTCCTTGAGGCGCGGCATGGCCGCGATCACCTCGGGCATTTCGGTGGGGTAGCCGACGGCGGTGGTGATGGTCATCTCGCTGGTCAGCATGCGGCCGGCCGGGAACTCCAGCGGCTTCATATAGGCGGCGGTGATGACGAGGCGCGCGTGGAACTTCGCCATCATGATCACTTGCGTCAGGATGTTCGGCGCCCCTGCCGCGTCTATGTACGCATCGGTGCCGACGCCCACGCGCCCATAGCTCGGTACTTCGCCATGAAGGCGCGCCAGTTCCGCGCGCAAGTCCACCTCGGCCGGGTTGAGCGCGGCCCGCACGCCGAGCGCCCGGGCGCGTTCCAGCCGCTCTTCCGAAAGGTCGAGCGCCACCACGTCGGTCACCCCGCGATCGATCAGCCACAGCAGCATGCCGAGCCCTATCGGCCCGCAGCCGAACACCACGACCTTGTCGCCGGGCTTCACCTCGGCCCGATTGACCCCGTGCATGGCAACCGCAAGCGGCTCGCACATGGCGGCGACGTCGTAGTCGATGCCGTCGGGGATCGGCAGGATCGATTCTCCCAGCCGCGCCTCGCGCACCAGCAATTCCTGTGTGAAGGCCCCTTCCGGGCCGCCGGAGCCAATGTTGCCCGGCGTCATCATCGGGTTGACGACCACCGGATCACCGACCGCGATGCCCTCGACCCCCGCGCCGACCTCGATCACCTCACCAGCGCCTTCGTGGCCCAGCGCCGTCAGCGTGCCCGGCGTCGGAATGCCGCCGATCTTGATATACGAAAGGTCGGAGCCGCAGATGCCCACCGACTTCATCTTCACCACCACGTCGAGCGGCCCCGTCGCGGGACGTTCATAAGGGTCGAGCCTGACATCGCCCGAGCCGTGGATCCTGAGCAGTTCCATACGCCTCTCTCCTTGCCGGTCCGCCGTCCTTACGGCCGAACCATGTATCCGCCGTCGATGGTGATCGTCTCACCGGTCATGAAGCTGCTGGCGTCCGAGCACAGGTAGGCACCGATGCCCTCGAAGTCGGCTGGAAAGCCGGTGCGCTTCATCGGTATCGTCGGAGCGAAGTGCTGTGCCACCGCGTCGGCGCGGGCGCCCTCACCCATCATCGGCGTGATGACGAGGCCCGGCGCCACCACGTTGGCGCGAATGCCGAGCGGGGCCAGTTCAATGGCAAGGCAGCGGATCGCCGCCGCCACCGCCGCCTTGGACGAGGCATATTCCATCTTCCCCGCAAGGCCCTGGAACAGCGAGAGCGAGCCGCAGGCGACGAGGCTGCCGCCCGATTCATCCCCCGCCTCTACCCGCTCCTTCATCAACCGCGCGCCTTCGCGCAAAGTGAAGAAGGCGCCGTGCAGCGCGGTCTTCTGGAAGTCGTACCAGTGATCGGTCGGCATCTCGAAGACCGAGTTGTAGCGCGGCGAAGCCCCGGAATTCGCGAAGACGCAGTCCACTCGCCCGAAGTCGGCCATGACCGCCTCATAGCCCTGGGCGATGTTTGCCTCTTCCGAAACGTCGACCTGATAGGCGACGACTGTCCCCGCGCCGGCGGCTTCGAGTTCGGCCTTGGCCTTCGCGCTCTTCTCGGCGTTGCGCGCCCAGATCGCGAGGTCGCCGCCCATCTTCGCCACGCCCATCGCGAAGCCGAAGCCGATGCCGCCGTTACCGCCGGTCACCACCGTCACCTTGCCCGCGCAGTCGAACAGGCTTTTCGCCATCCTTGTCTTCCTCTGTCCCAGACCGTGCCGTCATCGCGGCGTGTTCACCGGTGCGATGTTCCTCGCGAGAGGATTGCCCGGCAAGCGCGGCAGGCATAGAATTCCGGCCCTAACGTGGCGTCCGGGACACATTGCGGCCGACCTGTCGAAGATGACGCTGATGGAGATGAGCATGCCCGAGGCGCATCGTTCGAAGATGAGCATCGACGCGCAACTGGAAACGCGCGGCGTGACCGCGCAGATCGTGCGCTTCGACATTCCCGACCCGACCGACACCGTCCATGCGGTCGGCCGGGACTACCACGTCAACATGTGCCTCACCCCCCGTCCGCTGCAATCGCGCGGCGGCTATCGCAAGCGATGGGGACCGCACCGACTGGAACGGCTGGGCGACATCTTCGTGCTGCCGCCGGGCGAGGAACTCCACATCAAGGGCGGCACGGGGCGGCAGGCATCGCTGACCTGCACCATCGACTCGGGACTGGTGCACGACCTCGTCGGCCATCGCCTGACCTGGGACGATCCGCACCTTGCCGCCGCGCTCGACATCGGCAGTGCGCAGATCCGCGCGCTGCTGTTCCGCATCACCGCCGAAGTGCGGCACCCCGGCCTCGCTGCGCAGCGGATGCTGGGCTTCCTCGGTAGCGAACTGGCGATCGAACTGGGACGCCATTGCCTTGAGGTGACCGAGCGGCCCGTCACCGGCGGTCTCTCCGGCTGGCGGCTGCGGCTGATCGACGAACGCCTTGCCGACGACCTTGCCGCGCCGTCGCTGGAGGAACTGGCGAAGCTGTGTGTGCTGTCGGTGCGCCAACTCACGCGGGGGTTTCGTGTCAGCCGCGCCTGCTCGATCGGCGACTACATCGAGCAGCGCCGCATGGAGGCCGCCAAGCGCCTGCTGATGGAGGGCGAGAGCGTGAAGACCATCGCTTTCACCATGGGGTTCTCCTCTCCCTCCAGCTTCACCTTCGCGTTTCGCCGCGCCGTGGGAGCCAGCCCCAGCACCTTCCGCCAGAGGCAGGGGCGCGTCCTCACCGAGCCTGTCGGGTCTTGACCCGAATTCGACAGAAGGTCTGGTTTTGACGGGTCATCCGCGTTGCCACGGCAGGGCATCGACAGGTTATCTCGTGCCCATGAAAGGCCGACCGATCGGCCGCCGGGAAGAGGACAAGCACACCATGGCCACCACCACCGCCACCACCACTGAGCACCATCTGGGCTATGCCCTCGTCGAGCAGGCGATGAAGGAAACCGGGATCGACAGCTTCGACAACGACAGCTGGCGCGAGGGCTTCGACGTCTTCACCCAGTCGTTCAACGAAGGCATCGCCAAGGGCTGGATGAGCGAAGGCGGCATCGCCCGCGCCCGGAACGACACGCTGCATTACCTACGCGGCCGCCTCAAGGTCTCGCAATACCTGCGCGAGAATCCGGAACTGCTGCAGCGCCCTGTAGAGCGCCCGGTCTTCGTCATGGGCGTGCCGCGCACCGGCACCACGCTGATGTCGAACCTGCTGGCCGCCGACCCGGCGCGCCGCTCGCCGCTGACCTGGGAGATCGACGATCCGGTGCCCCCGGTCACCTCGAACGCCCTGCTGACGACCGACCCGCGCGCGACCACGCGGCTTGCGCAGGAGAAGGCCGCGCTGGAAGCCAACCCCGCCATGGGCAAGTATTATCGCGGCTCGGCGGTCTATCCCAACGAGTGCGTGTTCTTCATGGCGCACGATTTCAAGACGTTGATGATCGAATCCAAGGGCAAGCTGCCGCTCTACAAGGACTTCATCTTCTCGTGCGACATGACCAGCGCCTACGAGTACCACAAGAAGTTCCTGCAGGTTCTGCAGCAGCACACCACCGGCGTCTGGAACGTCAAGAAGCCCAGCCACTCGCTGTGGCTGGAGACGATCTTCAAGGTCTATCCCGACGCCCGCGTGATCTGGACCCACCGCGATCCCTTCACCGCAACGGGGTCGCTGTGTTCGGTGATCTCGCTCAGCCACCAGGCGCACATGGGCCGGATCGATGCCGAGTGGCTGGCCGAGGACTACCCCTGGCAGGCGGCCGAGCACGCCAACCGCATCATGGATTTCCGCGACAAGTACGGCGAGGACAAGATCATCGACGTCCACTACGCCGACATCGTCGAGGACCCGGTCGCCGCAACGAAGAAGGTCTACGCGGCGCTGGGCGACGAATGGACCGCCGAGGCCGAGGCCGGAGTCCAGAAGTGGGTGGACGACAACCCACAGGACAAGTTCGGCCGCCACGAATACAAGCTGGCGCAATACGGGCTGAGCAAGGAGGCGCTGGAGCCGCTGTTCGAGCGCTACCTGTCACGCTACGACGTCGCGCGGGAGGGCTGAGATGCTCGAAGGGCTGCACTACCAGAACGCCTATGTCTGTGACGACATTGAAGCAGGGATCGACCTGTTCCGAGGGCGCGGGCTGGAAAAGGAACCGACGATCATCCCGGTCGACCAGACCGTGCTGACGCCGTCGGGGCCGAAGCGCCAGAAAAGCCGCATCTGCTTCATCTGGATCGGCGACCTGCAGTATGAACTGATCGAGAGCGAGATCGACGAAGTCGGCATCTTTGCCAACTGCCTGTCGAATGGCGGCCCCTTGCGCTTCCATCACATCTGCTTCCGGGTGGCCGACTGGGCCGACTTCCGCTCGCGGGTGGACGCGCAGGAATTCCCGATCGCGATGGAGCGCGACTTGTCGGGCGAGCCGGAGGGCGGACTGAAATTCCTGTACCTCGATGCGCGCAAGGTCTTCGGGCACTACATCGAATATACCTGGATGCCCGAGCCGATGTGGCAGCATATCCGGGCGATGTGAGAACCGATCTCGTACAATTCACCTTCTCGTCATTGCGAGCGTAGCGAAGCAATCCAGGGGCAGCATAAATTGCCCTAGATTGCTTCGCTACGCTCGCAATGACGAAGCGCGTTACGCCATCACCCCCACCTGGCCGTAAAGCGTCGTCCTCTGCCGCAGCTTGCGTCCGACGCTCTCCGCCGCCGCGCGCATGTCGGAAACCTCAGCCAGTTGCCCGTGCGAGGCTCCGGCCGCGCGGCTGATGCTCTCGTCCATCAGCACTCCGCCAAGGTCGTTGGCGCCTGCCGCCAGCACCGCCGCCGCCCCGTCCATGCCCAGCTTGACCCATGAGACCTGTATCGAATCGATCGCCCCGTGCAGCGCCAGCCGGGCGACCGCATGCATCATCACCGCCTCACGCCAGGTAGGCCCCTTGCGGCATTGGCCCTTGCGGTAGAACGGCGCCTCCATGTGGACGAGCGGCAGCGGCACGAACTCGGTGATACCGCCGGTGTCGAGTTGCAGCTCGCGCAAGGCCAGCAAATGCCGCGCCCAGTGCAGCGGACTTTCGAGGTGTCCGAACATTATCGTCGAAGTCGTCGGCAGCCCCACCCTATGCGCCGAACCGACCACATCGAGCCATTCGGCGGTCGTCAGCTTGTCCGGGCAGATCTTCGCGCGAATATCGTCGCACAGGATTTCCGCCGCCGTACCGGGGAGCGAACCCAGCCCCGCATCGCGCAGCATGGACAGGTAATCCGATACCGGCATCCCCAGCGTCCGGGCACCCTGGCTCACCTCCAGCGGCGAGAAGGCATGGACGTGCAGGTCCGGGCACGCATCCCTCACCGCGCGCAGGATCGAGAGGTAGGTCTCGCCGGTGTAGCGCGGGTGGATGCCGCCCTGCAGGCACACTTCGGTCGCCCCGCGCGCCACCGCCTCACGGGCGCGGCCGGCGATCTCCTCGAGGTCGAGGTCGTAAGGCTTGTCACGATAGCCCGCCTTGCTGCTGGTCTTCGAAAAGGCGCAGAACGAACAGGCATGCGTGCAGATGTTGGTGTAGTTGATGTTGCGGTTGACGACGTACGTGACGACGTCGCCGCGCACCTCGGCCCGCAAGGCGTCCGCCGCCTCCACCACCGCCTGCGCAGCACTGCCCCGAGCCGCGAACAGCGCGGCGATCTCTTCCTCGCCGAGCGCAAAGCCGCCTGCCGCGCGATCGAGTATCCGGTGCAGCCGCGCCGCCACCGGGCCGTCGTACCGCATGCCAAGCGGCGCGTGCACCGTCCCCGGCGCGCGGTCCGTGATGCCGGGACTCCAGCGGCTGTCGCGCCCCAGTCCATCGGCATCGGCAAGCCGCAGCACGGCGGGCCGGATCGCCGGATCGAGCCAGCCCTCCGCCTCGACGAAGCGCGGATAGATCGTCAGCCGCTCTACCAGCGGCAGCCCGGCCCGGGCGCAGACCGCCTCAAGCCGCGCGATTTCGGGCCAGGGCGCCTCGGGGTTCACGTGATCGAGCGTCACCGGGGAGATGCCCCCCCAGTCGTCGATGCCTGCGTCGATCAGTTCGACGAGGCGCTCATCATTGAGGTTCGGCGGTGCCTGCACCGAGACTTCGTCCGGCAGCACGATCCGCGCGGCGGCGATGGTGCGCAGGAAGTCCGCTTCGCTCGCCTCGATGGCGCCGGACATCTTCGTGCCGGGCTTCGGGCAGAAATTCTGGACGATGACTTCCTGCAGGTGCCCATGCTCTTCGTGCAGATCGCGCAGGGCGATCAGCGCCTCGATCCGCTCGCGCGGGGTCTCGCCGATGCCGATGAGGACGCCGCTCGTGGTCGGCACCCGCGCCCGCCCTGCCGCCGCCAGCGACGCGAGACGAACCGCGGGGACCTTGTCCGGCGATCCATGATGGCACATGCCCTTGTCGAGCAGGCGCTCGGACGTACTCTCCAGCATCAGCCCGACCGATGCCGCGACCGGGCGCAGCATCCGCCAGTCGGCCTCCTCCAGAACCCCGGCATTGATATGCGGAAGCAGGCCCGTCTCTTCCAGAACCCGCTGCGCACAGTGGCGCACGTAGTCGATGGTGCGCGTGAAGCCGCGCTCCTCCAGCCACTCGCGCGCGGCTGCATAACGCCGCTCAGGCGCGTCGCCGAGCGTAAACAGCGCTTCCTTGCAGCCCGCCGCGAGCCCGGCCCGCGCGATGTCCAGCACCTCTTCCTCGGTCAGATAAGGGGCATGCAGCCGGGAGGGCGTCGTCGCGAAGGTGCAGTAGTGGCATACGTCGGCGCAGAGCCGGGTCAGCGGGATGAAGACCTTGCGCGAATAGGTCATCCGTGCCGGTGTCAGCGCTCCGAAGCGGGTGTCGCGCCGCATCCGTGCCTCGGCGAGAACATCGTCCAGCGGCGCGGTGAGGAGTCGGGTTATCAGTGCGTCGTCGTCGCGTGCCATGGTCATCCTGTTTCGATACCGGCTGCGATCAGTGCTTCGCGCGCAAGCCTCTCCCGGTCACCGGCGTGGCACATGACTGTTGGGCAAACGGTGACCGAAAGGCCCCTCTCCCGCAAGCCCCCCGCATCGGCGGCATCGGCCTCGTCGATCACCAGATGGTCGAGAAGATCGCCCCGGTGATTGGAGTAGTGATCGGCGATCGAGACGTTGGAAACGGGCCTGCCCAGTTCTCCCAACAACTTGCCGAGCGGTCCCTTGATCGACGCGCCGCCGACCAGCGGCGATACCGCCACCACAGGAACTCGCCGCCGCACTAGTGCCTCGCGCACACCTTCGAGACTGAGGATCGGATCGACGCTGACGTACGGATTCGAGGGGCAAATGACGATGGCGGCAAGGTCGTCGCGGGCCAGTGCCTCGGCGAATGCGGGCGATGGCGCAGCACCGGGAACGCCGTCGAACCGCACGCCGGTGGCCACCGGCCGGCACTGCTCGGCGACGAAATAGCGCTGGAAGTCCAGCCACCCCTGCGCAGTGCCGACTTGGGTGCGCACGGGGGCATCGCTCATGGGAACTATCGCGTGCGCGATACCGAGTTCGCGCGTCAGCCGCGTGGTCACCTGCGACAAGGTATCGCCGGCGCGCAGCCGCCAGGACCGGGCGATGTGCATCCCCATGTCGCGATCGCCGAGGTTGAACCAGTCCGCCTCGCCCAGCGCGCGCAGCATGGCCATGGCCTGCCATGTCTCGTCCTTCACGCCCCAGCCGCGCACCGTGTCGTTGAGCCCCGCGAGTGCGTAAGTTACCGAATCGATGTCCGGGCAGATCGTCAGGCCAAGGTGCTCGAAGTCGTCCCCCGTATTGACCACGATGGTGAGGTCTTTCGGCGCGAGCACTGCCGCCAGCCCCGCCGCCAGCTTAGCCCCGCCGACACCGCCGCTGAGAGCGAGTACGTGCTTGCCCGTCATCGAAACATGTCCTGTTCCACTGGACGCAGGCCGCTCACCGCACCCGGTCCGTCATCCTCGCAGGTCCAGCGGCCTGCGCCCCGCACGATGGCGACCGGCGTGCCTTCGTCCCCCTCGCCCATGACCAACGTCGCCATAGCTGCGATCGAGTCCGCTACGGCAATCACCGTTGCCTGCAGCGTACGGCCGTAGAGATCGACGCCGCGCCCTCGGCGGTCCTCCAGCACGGCAAGCCCCGCGCAGCCGATCGCGGTGCCCACCGTGCCAATGCGCCATGCGCGGCCCATGGAGTCGGCGATCACCACCGCCACCCGCACGCCGCTGGCCTCGGCCAGTTCCGCGCGCAGGCGCCGCGCAGACGCATCTGGCTCGCACGGCCAGAGCAGCACCGTGCCCGCATCTCCACCGGAGACATTGCTGGCGTCGATCCCGGCATTGGCAAGCACATGGCCGGTGCGATGCCGGGCGACGATCGCGGCGGGGTGCGGGCGCATGATCTCGGCGCTCTCGTCCAGGATCGCCTGCGCCATGGCAGGATCGCGCCGGGTCCGTTTCGCGAGGGCCTGCGCCTCCTCTCCCGGCGTCAGCGCCGCAAGGTCGATTGAACGCCCTTCGATCTTGGAGACGATCTTCTGCGCAACCACGCAGATATCGCCATCGCGTAAGCCGTCACCCTGGGCCACGAGCGCGGTGCAAATCGCTTGCGCAATAGACTGCCCCGCGGCGAACATGGGCAATCCGGCAAGCGGTCGTACTGTAAGTTCTCGAAGAGCGTTCATCCTGTTCTCCCGAACGACACCTTAGGTCCGCCCCCGACAACGACAATCCAAGGGCGCGAAACTTCGCGGGAGAGATACAAGCATGGCAAGCATCGCAGTCATCGGCGGCACGGGAGCCCTCGGCAAAGGTATTGCGCGCAGGCTCGTCGCGGCCGGTCACGCGGTGACGATCGGCTCCCGCTCCGCCGAAAAAGCGCAAGCAACCGCCGAGGAGCTGGGCGCGGCGGGCCATGCCGCCAACGCCGATGCGGCGGAAGGCAAAGACGTGGTGATCGTGACGGTGCCGCACGGCTCACAGGGCGATACCCTTGCGCAGATCCGCGACCGGATAGGAGATGCGGTGGTCGTGGATACGACCGTTCCGCTCGTTCCGCCCAAGGTCATGCGCGTGCAGCTTCCCGTCGAGGGCAGCGCCGCCGCTCAGGCCCGGGCGCATCTTGGCCCCGAGGCACGGCTGGTGACGGCGTTCCACAACGTTTCGGCGCATCACCTCGATTCCGACCATGCGATCGACTGCGACGTGCTGGTCTTTTCCGACGACGTCGCCGCGCGCCAGACGGTGGTGGACTTGTGCCCCGGCATGGGCCTGCGCGGCCTTTCGGGCGGAGCGCTCGCCAACTCGGCGGCGGCGGAAGCGCTGACCTCGATCCTCATCTACATGAACAAGACCTACAAGGCCGACGGCGCGGGTATCCGCTTCACCAATCTGGCCGAAGCGCCCGCGATCCCATGACCGTCTGGGCGCTCATCCCGGTCAAGGCACGAGGACGCGGCAAGACCCGCCTCGCCCCCGCGCTGCCCCCTCATGAGCGTGACAGGCTGGTCGAAGCGATGCTGTCGCGCGTGATCGAGGCGGCAGCGGGCGCGGTGGACCGTACGATCCTGCTGGGACCACCACGCGGCGCGTTGCCCTTCATCTTCGACGATGGTGACGGACTCAACGCGGCGCTGGAAAACGCGCTGGCAATCCTGTCGCGAGGTGCTCCGCCCGATCGACTGATCGTCGTCGCGGGAGACCTGCCGCGCCTTGATGCACAGGACCTGCGCCAGCTTGCCGCCCTGCCCGCCTGCACCCTCGGCATCGCCACCGATCGCCACGGCACCGGCACCAATGCGCTCTCGCTACCCTTGCCCAAAGCGGCAGACTTTCGCTTCCAGTACGGCACCGGCAGTGCCGAACTTCACCGCGCGGCTGCGGAAACGCTCGGTCTGAACGCCGTGACGATCACCACGCCGGGTCTCGCAAAAGATATAGACGAGCCCGCCGACCTGGCCGATGCTGAACACCTGTTCGCTTTGGCGAACTGACCAGAGGCCGCACACGGCCCCGTAAAGCGGAGAGGCGAGTGCAGGCAAGCGACATCGACCTGACCGGGCAAGTGGCCTTCGTGACTGGCGGCGGCGGCGGCATCGGCCGCTCGATCGCGCTGTGCATGGCCGACATGGGCGCCGACGTGGCGATCATAGAGGCGATCCCGGAACGCTGCGCGCAAGTCACCGCGATGATCGAGGCGCGTGGCCGCAAGGCGCTGTGCATCCCCGGCAACGTCATGGACGTCGAGGCCCTGCAAGGCGCGATCGCGCGCACGGCGGACACTTTCGGACGGCTCGACGTGCTGGTGAACAACGCGGGCGGCGTGACCCGGCGCGGGTTCCTCGACCTCACCGAGAAGAACTGGCGTCGGCACATCGACCTCAACCTGGTCAGCAATCTCGCCGCGACACAGGCGGCAGTGCCGGTGATGATCGCCGGCGGGCGCGGCGGCGCGATCGTCAACGTCACCAGTATCGAGGCGAGCCGGGCGGCGCCGGGCTATGCCGTCTATGCCGCGTGCAAGGCAGGGATCAACAACCTCACCCGCACCCTCGCGCTCGAATTCGCCGAGCACGGCATCCGCGTGAACACCATCGCGCCCGACTACACGGTGACGCCCGGCACGCGCGGCCAATTTACCGGCCCGGTGGACGAGGCGACGTGGTTCCAGCCCAGCCCCGCGCAAGTCGAAAGCGCCCGCAAGCGCATTCCTGCAGGCCGCCCCGGAATCGACGAGGAATGCGGCCGCGTGGCGGTGTTCCTCGCCTCCCCGATGGCCAGCTACGTGACCGGCACCGTGATCCCGGTAGACGGAGGCTCGTGGGCCTCGGGCGGATGGGCGCGCGACCGTAACGAGGTCTGGATTCTGCCGCCTGAAGTCACCGAGTAAACCATGCCCACTTTCATCGTCATTGCGAGCGCAGCGAAGCAATCCAGCGATGCGCAAACCGCCCTGGGTTGCTTCGCTCCGCTCGCAATGACGAACCCGGTTCATGAAACGAGAGAGCGATGACCTTCACCCTCAGCACCAGCCTGCCCTTCGACCACATCGACAAGCCGCAGGAATGGGGCACCATGGAAGCGCTGCACCAGATCGCGAAGGCGGTCGAGGCTGCGGGCTTTTACGCGGGCACCGTCACTGACCATCCGGTGCCCTCTTCGCGCTGGCTCGACAATGGCGGGCATTATGCGCAGGACCCCTTCGTCATGCTTTCGATGCTGGGCGCCGCCACGACCACGCTGCGGCTGCAGACCAACATCCTGGTCCTGCCCTATCGCAACCCGTTCATCACCGCGCGCGCCGTATCGAGCCTAGACCATTTCACCGGCGGGCGCGTGATCCTCGGCTTGGGCGCGGGGTACATGAAGGCCGAATACAAGGCGCTGGGCGTCGATTTCGACAGCCGCAACGATATCATGGACGAATACATGAAGGCCATGAAGCTCGCCTGGACTGGCGAGGACTTCACATTCGAGGGCAAGGGCTTCACCGCGCTCGGCAACCGCGTGCTGCCGACCCCGGCGCAAACCCCGCATCCGCCGCTGCTGGTCGGCGGCAACTCGAAGCGCGCCCTTCGCCGCGCAGTGGAGCTGGGCGATGCCTGGCACCCGTTCTTCGTCCCCAAGGCGATCACCGACACCGCCCGCACCGCCAATCTCGAAGGCGACGAGGACATCCTGGAAGCCATCGCCTACATGGCGGCGCATTGCGAGAAAGTTGGCCGCGAGACTCCGCCCAAGGTCATCGCATCCTCGACTTATTCGGTGAAAGCGGGCTGGAACGCGCAGGAGGCGCTGGACCATTTCGCCAACCTCAAGTCGCTCGGCGTCGATGGTTCCGGCGTGACCATCTACACCGAGACCCGCGCGGAATATCTCGAACAGGCGCAGAAGTTCGGGGAAGAGGTGATCGCGAAGATCGATTTCTGACGCTCTGGCCGCACCAAGGCCCACCCCGCTGCGACTAGCTTCGCCTAAGGCTCAGCAAGTCTCGCTCCCCTCCCGCTTGCGGGAGGGGTTGGGAATGGGCTTGGCCCCTCAGCCCTGCACCGCCGCCAGCGCTTCGTGAAACGCGCGGACCGCCGCTTCCTCGTCGCCGTTCCAGACTGCGCCCGAAACCGCAAGAAAGTCCGCGCCCGCCCGCACTAGGTCACCGCAGTTTTCCGGAGTAATCCCGCCGATGGCGACGCACGGAATCTCGAAGATCGACTGCCACCATTCCAACACGTCGAGACCAGCGATATGCTTGGTCACCTTCGTCGTGGTGGGGAAGAACGCACCGAACGCCACGTAGTCGGCGCCGTTCTCACCCGCTTCCATGGCGAGGTGACGGCTGGCATTACAGGTCACGCCAATCTGCGCATCGCGGCCGAGCGCCTGACGTGCCTCCTCGACGCTGCCGTCCTCTTGCCCGAGATGCACGCCGTCCGCACCGAGACGCTTGGCGAGGCCGATCGAATCGTTGACGATGAACGCCACGTCGCGATCCCCGCAAATCTTCTGCAGCGGCTCGGCCAGACGCGCAGCCTCGTGCTGGTCCACGTCCTTGACGCGGAACTGGAAGGCCGCGACCTCGCCTGCATCGAGCGCGCGGGCCAGACGGTCGGGGAAGACCCCGCCGACGTCGAGCGGCGAGATCAGATAGAGCTGCGTGGGTGCGCGCGGAATGTCGGCTTCGTCTTTCATGCGGGTGCTCTAGCCGCGCCGCGCCTCAACGCCAAGCGTTCCGAACACGCGGCGTTCGGGAACCGTTCAGGCGCCCGGGTGTTGCATCGCGCGCCATGAGGATACCGCTAGCGCTCGCCCTGACCGGAGCCGCCCTTGCCGGCTGCACCGTCATACCCCCGGCCGATCCGGCCCGGATGCAACCATATCCACCCGCCTATCCGCAGGCGAGCGCTCCTCCGCCTCCCGCAGCGCCGCCGCCGTCAGCCCCTCCGGCCACGAGCTATCCCGGCCCGGCAGTTACGCCGCCCTATACTCCCGCCCAGAGCTATCCCCCGCCGTCGGAACTGCCGGTCGCGACTCCCGAGCCCTCGCTGACTTACGCCGCGCTCGGCCAGACGGTAACCGTAGGCGGCCCGCGCATCACCCCGCTGGCGGTGCTGGAGGACAGCCGCTGCCCGATGAACGCCCGCTGCGTCTGGGGCGGGCAGGTCCGCCTGCGCGTACGCATCGACAGCGGGCGCGGCGGCGAGGTGGAAGTGACCTCGGGCAAGCCGGTGACGGTCGCCGACGGCACGCTCGAACTCGTCGAGGTCCAGCCGGACAAAGTCGCGGGCGGTGACAACCACGGCACCGTCGCGCAGTCGGCCTATCGCTTCGGCTTCCGCTTCATGGGCGGCTACTGAGCCCACGAAAAAGGCGGCGCCCTTTCGAGCGCCGCCTCTTCCTGTCCCGTTCCGAAGGATCAGGCTGCCGCGGCAGCCTCGGCCTTCTGGGTCGAACCGAGGTAGATCGCGTCGATCGCCTCGCCCAGTGCCGTGTCGAATTCCGCGTCGCTCATCTGCGAGCGCAGGTCCGAGAGCAGCGCACGGCTGAAGCTGGCGATGATGCCCTTGTTTTTCGCCAGTTCGACGCAGGCTTCGGGACGCGCATAGCCGCCCGACAGCGCCACCACGCGCAGCACCTTGGGGTGATCGATCAGCGGATCGAACGTGCCCGGCACGATCGGCAGCGAGAGCTTGAGCATGACCTGCTGGCCCTCGGGCAGCGCGTCGAGGTTCTTGAGGATCTCGGCGAGCAGGATCGCATCGCACTCGGCGCGGGTCTCGCTCTTGATGTTCACTTCGGGCTCGATGATCGGCATCATGCCGTGCGAGAGCACCTGTGCGCCGATCTCGAACTGCTGCTTGACGACGGCGGCGATGCCCTCGGCATTGGCCGAGTTGATGACCGAGCGCTCCTTGGTGCCGTAGACGCCCAGCGCCTTCGAGCGCGCAAGCAGCTCGTCCAGCGTCGGCATCGGCTTCATCATCTGAACGCCGTTGGCCTCATCCTCCAGGCCCTTGTCGATCTTGATGAAGGGAACCACGCCCTTGGCGATCAGCGCCTGCGGGGTGGGCACGCCATCGACGGTGCCGTCCATGGTGCGTTCGAACAGGATCGCGCCGATGACCTTCTCCCCCGAGAACACCGACGACGAAATGATGCGCGCGCGCATCTCGTGGATGAGACCGAACATCTCCTCCTCGGTCGACCAGGCATCCTCCTCGATACCGTAGCCCTTGAGAGCCTTGGGCGTCGAACCGCCGCTCTGGTCGAGTGCGGCGATAAAGCCGTCACCGTCGGCCATCTTGGCCGTCATTTCCGAATACTGCATGGTTTCTCCTCCTGAGTTGTTCGGCAACTTGAATTAAAGCCTACGCTGCGCTCCCTCTCTTCGCAACTGCGGCATCTGTCATTAGGGGGTCAATTCGCCGCCACGCGGGGCGGAATGTGACGCGCCCTCGCGTGCAGCATGACGTTCAGGCGCCGGCGCAGCGGAATGTCCACGAAGCGCACGCAAAGCCAGCCGAGCCCGACGCAGGCGGCAAGGTAGACCGCGCCCATCAGCACTTCGTTCCAGCCGAGATCGTCTTTGAAGTAGCGCAGCGGCTCCATCAGCGCCCAGTGCACGGCATAGACCGCGTAGGACACTTCGCCGAGGAACCACGCCACCGGCATCAGTACACGCGAAGGTTCGCCGCGCGAGCCCAGCCAGACCAGCAGCGGAGAGACAAGCACGGCGCAAGTGACGTCGTACCAGCCCTTGGGAATGAACGCCGGATCGGCGACCAGCATCGCGAGGATCGCGATGAGGCAGAAAACGCCGAGCCAGCCGGGATGGCGGACCTCTTTCACGGGTAACCCGGCGATCAGCACGCCTGCGGTGAACGACATCGTCGTGCGCAGCATCGTCGTGCCCATCTGGCTCCACAACGGACCAAGATTGCCGCCCTCGCGCGCCAGCACGGCGGGCACGAAGAAGCAGGCGGCGGCGATCGCCACGGCAAGCTGCCCGATGCGCGGCAGACGGAACAGCACCAGCGCGAGGCCGAGGCTGGCGACGAGTTCGAAGAACAGCGACCACGCCGGCACGTTCATCGGGAACAGCGTGTTGGTGAAGGGCGACGGCAGCATCAGCAGATTGGGCGGCAGCGACTTGGCGATCTTGGCGTAGCTGTAGACGTCGCCCTTGCCGGTCCAGTGGTTCGAGATCGCGGAGAGCGTCGTGATGACGATCCCTGCGAGGAACAGCGGATAGAGCCGCACCACGCGCTGCTTCATGAAGGCCCAGGTGGTCAGCCCGTTCTGCCAGCGCGGCAGGTAAGTACGGCACAGCACGAAGCCGGAGAGCGCGAAGAAGAAGTCCACCGCGACATAGCCGTGCGGGGCCTGCGAGATGTTGTAATGGAACAGCGCCACGGCGAGCGCCGCGATGCCGCGCATGCCGTCGAGCGTGACGTACCGGCCCTGCCAGGGCGGTGCGGGAGCAAGGTTTCGATCCGTCATTCCCCTGCCCGCACCAACGTCATCCCTTACGATCAATATGTCCGTCATCCCCGCGAACGGGAATGACGAGGTTCTATAAATCAGGCCTCCAGCGCCGCGACGCCGGGCAGAACCTTGCCTTCCATCCATTCCAGGAAGGCACCGCCCGCCGTCGAGATGTACGAGAAGTCCTTCGCCACGCCCGCATGGTTGAGCGCCGCAACGGTGTCACCGCCGCCCGCGACCGAGACCAGCGAGCCGTCCGCCGTCAACGCGGCGGCGGTCTTCGCCAGCGCCACGGTGGCGGCGTCGAACGGCTCCATCTCGAACGCACCCAGCGGGCCGTTCCAGACCAGCGTGCGGCAGTTCTTGAGCACGTCGCCCAGCGTTTCCGCCGCGTTCGGACCGGCATCGAGGATCATCTCGTCGGCCGCGACTTCGTGCACGTTGACCGTACGCAGCGACGGCGGATTGGCGGCGAATTCCTTCGACACGACGACGTCGTACGGCAGGTGGACAGTGCAGCCCGAGGCATCCGCCGTGGCGAGGATTTCGTTCGCGGTATCGGTCAGGTCATGCTCGCAAAGCGACTTGCCCACGTCCACGCCCTTGGCGGCAAGGAAGGTGTTCGCCATGCCGCCACCGATGATGAGGTGATCGACTTGGCGGACGAGGTGCTTGAGCACGTCGAGCTTGGACGAAACCTTGGCCCCGCCGACGACCGCCGCGACCGGCTTCTCGGGCGTGCCGAGTGCCTTTTCGAGCGCTTCCAGTTCCGCCTGCATCGAGCGACCGGCGTAAGCGGGCAGCACCTTGGCGAGACCTTCGGTGGTGGCATGGGCGCGGTGCGCGGCGGAGAAGGCGTCGTTGACGTAGAAGTCCGCATTCGCAGCAATCGCGGCGGCGAGTTCGGGATCGTTCTTTTCCTCGCCCTTCCAGAAGCGGGTGTTTTCGAGGATGGCGATGTCGCCGGCGCGCAGGATGCCGACGGCCTGCTTCACGATGTCGCCCGCGATCTCGGGCACGAACATCACTTCCTTGCCCAGCGTCTTCTCGACCGCGCCGACCACCATCGAGAGCGACTGGCTCGGCACGCGCTCGCCCTTGGGGCGGCCGAAGTGGGCGAGGAGCAGCACCTTGGCACCCTTCTCGGCGAGTTCGAGCACGGTGGGGGCGGCGGCGCGGATGCGGGTGTCGTCGGTAACGGCGCCGTCCTGCATCGGCAGGTTGAGGTCCACGCGCACCAGCGCGACCTTGCCGGTCACATCACCAAGGTCATCAAGGGTCTTGAATGCCGTCATCTCTCGATCCTTATCTCGTCGCCCAGGGCGATATCGCCGTCGTCAAGCACCGCGCCCAGCACACCGCCCCGCCAGTCCGGCAGGAGCGCGCCCTTGAGGCCCTGTGCCACTTCCTCCATGCGGCTGCACGGATCGCATTCCATCGTGACTGCTATGCGCAGAGTATTGCCGATCGCCAGGACATAGCCGGTTTCCCTCGGGAAACGCAGTCCTTCGACCAGCAGGTTCGCCCGCCGCGCATGCCATGGCGGCTCTTCGAAACCGAACAGGCCGCCGCAGACTTCAAGTTCGCCCAGCGCCGCCCGCCAGCTTTCGATCTCCATCAGGGAGACCTGCCGGCGCGGCCGCTTGCCCGGACGCACCGCGCCGCGAAAGTCCCCATGGAATCCCGCGGCGGCAGTTACGGCGACGGACCGCAGTTCCTCCATCGGCGCGCGAGGGCGTTGCCTTCGCGCGATACCGATAAGGCGGCCCGTCCCCATCAAGGTCTCAGAGCAGGCCGCCCATCACGCCGGCCGTGTCGACCATGCGGTTGGAGAAGCCCCACTCGTTGTCGTACCACGAAAGAACGCGCACCAGCTTGCCTTCGAGAACCGAGGTTTCGAGGCTGTCGATGGTGGACGAGTGCGAATCGTGGTTGAAGTCGATCGAGACCAGCGGCTCCTCGGTGTAGCCGAGCACGCCCTTGAGTTCGCCTTCCGCAGCGGCCTTGAGCAGCGCGTTGACTTCCTCGGTGGTGGTGTCGCGGCTCGGCACGAAGGTCAGGTCGACGACCGAGACGTTCGGGGTCGGCACGCGGATCGACGAACCGTCGAGCTTGCCCTTGAGGTCCGGGAGCACGAGGCCGACGGCAACGGCGGCGCCGGTGCTGGTCGGGATCATGTTCATCGCAGCGGCGCGGGCGCGGCGCGGGTCGGAGTGGATCTGGTCGAGGATCTTCTGGTCATTGGTGTACGAGTGGATCGTGGTCATCAGACCGCGCTCGATACCGATCTTCTCGTGCAGAACCTTGGCGAAGGGCGCCAGGCAGTTGGTGGTGCACGATGCGTTCGACACGACGGTGTGCTCGGCGGTGAGCGCGTCATGGTTCACGCCGTAGACGACGGTCAGGTCGACGTTCTTGGCAGGCGCCGAGATCAGCACGCGCTTGGCGCCCGCTTCGATGTGCTTCGAGGCCGAGGCCTTGTCGGTGAAGAAGCCGGTGCATTCCAGCGCGATGTCGACGCCGTTGGCGGCATGCGGCAGGTTCGCGGGATCGCGCTCGGCGGTCACCTTGATGCGCTTGCCGTTGATGATGAGGTCGTCGCCGTCGACTTCCACGGTGCCCGCAAACGCGCCGTGGACGCTGTCGCGCTTGAAGAGGAGGGCATTGGCCTTGGCGCTGGCGAGGTCGTTGATCGACACCAGCTCGAGGTCATGGTCGGTACGCTCGAGAATGGCGCGGGCGACATTGCGCCCGATACGTCCGAAACCGTTGATCGCAACCTTGGTCGCCATAATCCTAATCTCCTCTTAGGTGGTATTCTTAGCTGCTGAGCTTTTCCAGAACCTGCGGCACGATCGCATCGACGGTGAAGCCGAAGCGCTCGAACAGGACCTTGGCCGGGGCCGAGGCGCCAAAGCGGTCGAGGCCGATGTTGAGGCCGCCATTGCGGCTGAATGCGGTGAAGCGCTCCCAGCCGTGTGTCACGCCCGCCTCGATCGAGACGCGCAGGATCGACGGGTCGTTGGGCAGGACTTCGTGCTTGTAAGCCGCGTCCTGCGCCTCGAACAGTTCCATGCACGGCATCGAGACGACGTCGGCGCCGATGCCCTGAGCCTGCAGCGCGCCCTGCACCTTCACGGCCAGTTCGACTTCCGAACCGGTGGCGATCAGGATCACTTTGCGGTCACCCTCGGCGCGGCGCAGCGTGTAGGCGCCGCGGGCAGAGAGCATCGAGCCCGAAGTGCGCAGCTGCGGCAGGTTCTGGCGGGTCAGCGCGAGGACCGAAGGCGTCTCGGCGCTTTCCAGTGCGATCTGCCAGCACTCGGCGGTCTCGATGACGTCGGCCGGGCGGAACACGTTGAGGTTCGGGATCAGGCGGAGCGACATGACCGTCTCTACCGGCTGGTGAGTCGGGCCATCTTCGCCGAGGCCGATCGAATCGTGGGTCAGCACGTAGATCACGCGGGTCTGCTGCAGCGCCGACATGCGGATCGCGTTGCGGGCATAATCCGAGAAGATCAGGAAGGTGCCGCCGTAAGGGATCACGCCGCCATGCAGCGCCATGCCGTTCATCGCCGCAGACATGCCGAATTCACGGATGCCGTAGTAGACGTAGCGGCCTGCGTAGTCCTTGGCCGAGAACGCCGACTGGCACTTCGCTTTGGTGTTGTTCGAACCGGTCAGGTCGGCCGAGCCGCCGACCATCTCGGGCACCAGCGGCGCGAGGACGTTGAGCACGTTCTCCGACGCCTTGCGGGTCGCGACGGTGGTTTCGCTCTCCAGCCAGCCGGCGAAAGTCTTGGCGGCTTCATCGCCCGAGGGCAGTTCGCCGTTCATGCGGCGGGTCAGTTCCGCGCCCTTGTCCGAAGCGGCAAGGCGGGCGTCCCACTCGGCGCGCAGCTTCGCGCCCTTTTCGCCCAGCGAGCGCCAGTCGGCGAGGATCTCGGCCGGGATCTCGAAAGGAGCATGCGCCCAGCCGATGTTCTCGCGGGTCGCGGCGATCTCGGCATCGCCCAGCGGCGAGCCGTGGACGTCGTGGCCGCCCTGCTTGTTGGGCGAACCCTTGCCGATCAGCGTGCGGCAAGCGACGAGCGTGGGCTTGTCCGAAGCGGCAGCCTGGCCCAGCGCGCGCTCGATATCGGCGAAGTCATGGCCGTCGCATTCGAACACGTCCCAGCCCGACGCGCGGTAGCGTGCCGGAATGTCTTCCGAGGTCGACAGCGAGGCGTCACCGTCGATGGTGATCTTGTTATCGTCCCACAGCACCTTGAGGCGGCCCAGCTTCAGCGTGCCGGCCAGGCCGATCGCCTCGTGGTTGACGCCTTCCATGAGGCAGCCGTCACCGGCGATGACCCAGGTGTTGTGATCGACGAGGTCGTCGCCGAAAGTCGCGGCCAGGTGGCGCTCGGCCATCGCCATGCCCACGGCCATCGCCACGCCCTGGCCCAGCGGGCCGGTGGTGCATTCGATGCCTTCGATCAGGAAGTTCTCGGGGTGACCCGCGCAGACCGAACCGAGCTGGCGGAAGTTCTTGATGTCGTCCAGCGTCGGGCTGGCGTAGCCGGTCAGGTGCAGCAGCGAGTAGATCAGCATCGAGCCATGGCCTGCCGACAGCACGAAGCGGTCGCGGTCGGCCCACTTGGGCGCCGAGGGATCGAACTTGAGGAACTTGGCGAAGAGCACCGTGGCGACGTCGGCCATGCCCATCGGCATGCCGGGGTGGCCGCTGTTCGCCGCCTGAACCGCGTCCATCGAAAGCGCCCGGATGGCGTTGGCCATCGGCGCAAGACGGTCGGAAGCGAGGGTCATGGGATTACTCCGGGTACGCGCAAAAATGCGGGACGATTCGAATTTCGCGACCCCCTTTAGGCAGAGGTCGCCTCCCGTCAAGTTCACCGCCCGATTTCACCCTCTTCACGCGCAGATCGGATATTGTCCTGCAGTCCGTCGTATCTTCCGCACTATTCAAGCGCAGGCAAGTGACAAGATTGTGAACAACCCGCGCCAACTGCTTGCCCGGCCGCCACAACCGGCGCAGCGCTTGGCCATGGAAAACCCGCTCAAGGGCCGGGCGATCGGCGCGGCCACCGAGGAAAGCGCATCCACGCGCTCCATCTCCCTGCTTGCGCTCGACCGCATCGAGGCCGCATTAACGCGGATAGAGAACGCGGCCCCCACCTGCATTGCCAAGGGCGCGGACTTGCGCCGCCGCCATGAGGATCTGAAGGCCAGCATCAGCCAGTCGCTGTCGGGCCTCGACGATCTCCTCGCCCAGCGCACCCAGGCGGAGGACGCCTGATGGGCAACGTGACACTCGGGATCGGCGGGCGCGAATTCATGCTCGCCTGCGCGGACGGAGAGGAAGCGCATATCCTGCGCCTCGCCCGGCTGATCGATTCGAAGGCCACCGCCTCGGGCGCGGTCGGGCAGACCGAGACGCGGATGCTGCTCTTCGCCGCGCTGATGATGGCGGACGAATTGCACGAACTGCGCTCTCGCCCCGAACCGCAGGCGGTCCTGCCGATCGAGGTTCCGGCGATTCCGGCACAATTCGCGGAAAGACTGGCGCGCATCGCCTCGCGTGTCGAAAATCTTGCCGACCTTCTTGAGACTGAAGCAGCAAACGCCTAGATAGGGCCTGACGGGATCTGCCCGGCACGTGCCGTTCGAACATCCCTGAGGCTATAAGCAATCCATTGGGGGCTGTCCCTGCCCGGATCCTGGTCCGGAACACATGGTCCCCACCTGACGTCGAGGCGTCAGAGGATTTCTAGGAAACGACCCATGGTGGACCCGTCACCCCCCATCCAGATCACCGATGAGAAAGCTGCCCTGCGCAAGCACTTTCGGCAAGCGCGGGCCGAGCATGTCGAAGTCCTGCCGCAGGGCCTGCGCGCGCTGATTCTCAACCGCCCCCCCGCACCGGCCGTTGCACTGGTGCCCGAAGGCGCGACCGTCGGCCTCTATCATCCGGCGACTTCCGAAGCGCCGTCGCTGGGCTGGGCGCGCTGGCTGTCGGAGAACGGCCGCCGTATCGCCCTGCCCTTCTTCCCCGCGCGCGCAGCGGCCATGGAGTTCCGCATCTGGGACAATCCTTGGGACGACGAAGCCCTCGAACCGGGGCCGTGGCGGGCACTTCAGCCTACGGGCAAGAGCGAGAGCGTGGTGCCGGATGTCGTGATCGTGCCACTGGTGGCGTTCACCGCCGAGGGCCATCGCCTCGGCCAAGGCGGCGGGCATTACGACCGCTGGCTGGCGGCCCATCCGCAGGCCACTGCGATCGGGCTTGCATGGGACTGCCAGTTGGCCGAGGAACTGCCCATCGAAGCCCACGACCGGCCGCTTGCCGCCGTGGTCACGCCGACGCGGATATATAGCATATAAAGAGGACCTGACATGCGCGAGACACCAACCTGGCGAATCCCCTTCGGGGTGCTCCTGCTGGTCGTCGCGCTGGGGCTCTATGCCATGCTCATCGCCAGCTACGTGCCCACGCTGATCGGTGAGTGGAATGCCCTTGCCCAGACGCCGGTGTACATCGTGCTGGGCGTGGTGTGGCTGCTGCCGCTCAAGCGTTTCCTGATCTGGATGGAAACCGGACGCTGGAGCGCTCCGGTTACGACCAAAGCCAACTGATCCCGCCGCCGTCATTGCGAGCGTAGCGAAGCAATCCAGAGCCGCGCAAACCGCCCTGGATTGCTTCGCTACGCTCGCAATGACGAAGGGTGGGAACGGCCGGAATATATCCAGAAACGAAAAAGGCCGAGCGTGAGCCCGGCCTCTTCATTCGATCGCTGCTGGAACCACTTCATAAGAAGTGGCGCGAGTGACGGGGCTCGAACCCGCGACCTCCGGCGTGACAGGCCGGCACTCTAACCAACTGAGCTACACCCGCGCAGCAATGTATATGAGGCTTTTAGACTACCTCAAGCCGCTGGATTACCAGCATTTTTCCCAAGTGGCGCGAGTGACGGGGCTCGAACCCGCGACCTCCGGCGTGACAGGCCGGCACTCTAACCAACTGAGCTACACCCGCGTTCTTGCGGTTGCGTCCGCTTGGGAGCGCCGCCACTAGGCCAGCCTCGCAGGGCTGTCAACGGCTTTGCGGAAGGCTTTTTCATTTTTTCGGCGACAGTGGAAATTAACCTTATTTTCGCGAGTGGCGACGCAGTCTTGCACCGGGGCCGCGCTGGGCGGCCGGGGGAGAATCGCCCGTGATTACAGCCAAGCGCATCCTCTGCACGCTATCCCTGACGGCCGCCGCCTTCACCGGCAGCACTCTTTCCGCCGAGGCCCGCAGCACCAGCGCAGTCGCCACCGACAGCGCCGTCTTCGTGGAACGTGTCGATGCGCTCAACGGGCGCAGGCTGGAACCTGCCAGCATGCTCACACGCGGGGACCGGGTCGTGACCGTAGTGACGTGGCGGCGCATGCGCGGCACCGGCGGCTTCGTCCTGACCAACCCCCTGCCCGCCCGTCTCGCCTACCAGCGCAGCGCCAGCGACATGCAGGAAGTGTCGGTCGATGGCGGTCGCTCGTGGGGGCGGCTGGAGGCGATGCGCGTCGACGGACGCCAGGCGACGCCCGAGGACGTCACGCATGTGCGCTGGCGCATCCCCGCGAGCTACGCGGCGCTCGGTCAGGGACGTATCGCCTATGCAGGCGTGGTGCGGTAAAGGCGACGATCGAACCGCCGTCAGCACTTTTCGTATTTCCAATTGCGCTTCTTGCCCTCGGCGATCCACTCCATCGCCTGCGCCATGCGCTTCTCGCGCGTCGCGGCGGTCTTCGCCTCGGTGATCCATTCGAGATAGTCGCGCCGTGCCGCAGGCGAGAACGCTTCGTAATGCGTCCTTGCGGCAGGAACCCCGTCCAGCGCCACCGCGAAGTCATCCGGCATGGCGATTTCGGGCTTGGGCTTGCGGGCCTGTTTCACCGCCGTTCCTTTGGTTTGCACCCGACCGCGCGCGGCCTGCAGCTTGTGTGCAAGCTCGGCTTCGTCCGGCAGGTCGGCAATCGCGGTGATGCGCCCGAACTGGCCCATCGCATCACCCTGCCGACCATCCCCGTGAATGACGAAAGTACAGTGCGCCTTGAACGCCGCCATCCCGGCGACGTTCTTTGCGTTCACGAGGAAGTGCGGCATCCCCCACTTGATCGCCTCTTCGGCATCGGGGAGCGCGCGGTGAGCCAGTTCACGCAGATGTTCGAGGATCGGGCGGGCGAAATCCGCGGCTTTGGCGATATACTCGTCTACGCGCGGATCGCTGCCCATCTGCCCTCTCCTACCCCGCGAGGATCAGCGCCGGGGCCTCGATCAGTTTCCTGAGGTCCTGCGCGAAGCTCGCCGCATCCCAGCCATCTACCACACGGTGATCGCAGCTCATCGAGATATTCATGAGCTTGCGCTTCTCGATGCGCTCGATGCCGTCGGTGCCCTTCACGAACATCGGCCGCTCGACGATGCGGTTGGGGCCGATGATGGCGACTTCGGGGCGGTTGATGACAGGCGTGGTCGCCACCCCGCCCATCGGACCAAGCGACGTCAGGGTGATCGTCGAGCCCGAAAGCTCCGACGACTTCGCCGAGCCATCGCGCGCGGCGTTGGCGAGACGGGTGATCTCCGCCGCCAGCTGCCACAGATTGCGGTCCTGCGCATCGCGGATCACCGGGACCATCAGGCCGCCGGGCGTCTGCGCCGCCATGCCCAGATGCACCGAGCCGTAGCGCGTCACCACGCCTGCCTCGTCGTCGTAATGGGCATTGAGCATCGGGTACTTCGGCAGCAGCTTGCAGATCGCCGTGATCAGGAACGGCAGCATCGTCAGCTTCGGCCTGTCCCCGCGCCCGGCATTGAGCTGCGCGCGCGTCTCCTCCAGCGCGGTGACATCGTACTCCTCGACATAGGCGAAGTGCGGGATGTTGCGCTTGGAGGCGGCCATGTTCTCCGCGATGCGGCGGCGCAGGCCGATGATACGGACCTGCTCATCCTTGCCCTTCATGCCTGCGGGCTGGAAGCCGCCGCTGGCGTTGTAGGAAAGGAAGGCGTCGAGGTCGCTATGGCGCACGCGGCCATCCTCGGCGGGGCGCACTTCGCCAAGGTCGATGCCGAGATCACGGGCACGCTGGCGCACGGCGGGGCTGGCGAGAACCTTGGCGTGAGGGGCGGGCTTTGTCGCGGGCGTGGGCGCGCGGGCTTCGACAGGCTCAGCCTGAGCGGGTGTGGGAGTCGGAAGAGGCTCTGCAACCACCTCCGCTCGTGCTGAGCTTGTCGAAGCACCAGCCACCACCTTCTCAACATCGCCCGCATCCGGCGTCTCGACTTCGATCCGCTCCTCGACCACCTCGGCCTTCGGAGCAGGAGCACGCCCCTCCTCGTTCCCCGCGCCTTCGATCTCGATCACCACCAGCGGCGAGCCGATGGCGATCACGTCGCCCGCCTCGCCCGCCACTTCGACCACGGTGCCCGAGACCGGGCTTTCCATCTCGACGGTGGCCTTGTCGGTCATCATGTCGGCAAGGCGGCCGTCTTCCTCGACGGTATCGCCGACCTTGACGTGCCAGGCGACGATCTCGGCCTCGGCGATGCCTTCCCCGATGTCGGGCAGGCGGAAAATATAGCGTCCCATCCCAGTTATTCCTTCATGAGCCGATCGACCGCCTCGCCGATGCGGACGGGACCAGGGAAATAGGCCCACTCGAGGCTGTGCGGATACGGCGTGTCGAAGCCGGTCACGCGCTCGACGGGGGCTTCGAGGTGATAGAAGCAGCGCTCCTGCACCAGCGTCACCAGTTCGGCGCCGAAGCCGGAGGTGCGGGTCGCCTCGTGTATCACCAGGCATTTCCCGGTCTTCTCCACCGACTTTTCCACAGTCGCCATGTCGAGCGGGACGAGCGTGCGCAAGTCGATGATCTCGGCATCGATGCCCTTCTCGGCCAGCACCGCCTCAGCGACGTGAACCATGGTGCCGTAGGACAACACTGTCAGCGCCGCCCCTTCGCGCACGATGCGCGCCTTGCCGAGCGGGATCTTGTAGTAGCCCTCCGGCACCAGGCTACCGGGATGGCCCTTCCACGTCCGCGATGGCTTGTCGTAATAGCCATCGAACGGGCCGTTGTAGATGCGCTTGGGCTCGAAGAAGATGACCGGGTCGTTGTCCTCGATCGCCGCGATCAGCAGGCCCTTGGCATCGTGCGGGGTCGCCGGGATCACCGTCTTGAGGCCCGCGACGTGCGTGAACATCGCCTCCGGGCTCTGGCTGTGCGTCTGGCCACCGAAAATACCACCACCGAAGGGCGAGCGGATGGTGATCGGCGAGGTGAACTCGCCCGCCGAGCGATAGCGCATGCGCGCCGCCTCGGAGACGAGCTGGTCGAGGCCGGGGTAGATGTAGTCCGCGAACTGGATCTCCGGCACCGGGCGCAGGCCGTAAGCCGCCATGCCGACCGCCGCGCCGACGATCCCGCATTCGTTGATCGGCGAATCGAACACGCGGTTGCGGCCGTACTTCTTCTGCAAACCGGCGGTAGCGCGGAACACGCCGCCGAAATAGCCGACGTCCTCGCCCAGAATGACGATGTCGGGATCGCGGGCCATCATGATGTCGAGCGCGTCGTTGATCGCCTCGATCATGTTCATCGAGCGGGTCGGCGCGTCGTGGAGGCTTAACGCATTCTCTTCAGTCATGCGCCTTCTCCCTTCCATTCGGGCCATTTGATCTCACGCTCGCGGATGGCCTGCGCGGCCTGCTCCTCGAGGTGCCAGGGAAGTTCCTCGAAGACGTCCTCGAACATGGTGTGGAACGGATGGTGCAACCCGTGGCCGAGGACGCCGTTCTTCTCGGCCTCCTTGGTCGCCACCTTCACCTGCTCGACCAGTTCGCGGTCCATCGCCTCCTGCTGCGCCTCCGACCACTCGCCAAGTGCGATGAGGTGCTTCTTGAGGCGCATGATCGGATCGCCGAGCGGCCATTCCTCGCGCTCCTGCGCGGAGCGATAGGCGCTGGGATCGTCGGAGGTGGAGTGCCCCTCGGCGCGGTATGTGAAGTGCTCGATCAGGGTCGGCCCCTGATTGGCGCGGGCACGGTCAGCAGCCCAGCGCGAGGCGGCATAGACCGCCAGCGCATCGTTGCCGTCCACCCGCAGCCCGGCAATGCCGTAGCCGGCCGCGCGTGCCGCGAAGGTCGTGCGCTCCGCCCCGGCAAAGCCCGAGAAGCTGGAGATCGCCCACTGGTTGTTGACGACGTTCAGCACCACCGGCGCGTTGTAGACCGCAGCGAACGTCATCGCCGCGTGGAAGTCGCCCTCGGCGCTCGATCCCTCGCCGACGAAGGCGGTGGCGATGCGGGTATCGCCCTTGATCGCGCTGGCCATCGCCCAGCCCACCGCCTGCGGGTACTGCGTGGCGAGGTTGCCCGAGATGGAGAAGAACCCGTAATCCTTGGCCGAGTACATGACCGGCAACTGGCGGCCCTTCAGCTTGTCCGCGCGGTTGGAGTAGATCTGGTTGACCATCTCCACCAGCGGATACCCGCGCGAGATCAGGATGCCCTGCTGGCGATAGGTCGGGAACACCATGTCGTCATGCGCGAGCGCATGGGCATGGGCCACCGAGATCGCCTCCTCGCCGGTGCACTTCATGTAGAAGCTGGTCTTGCCCTGCCGCTGCCCGCGGTACATCCGGTCGTCGAAGGCGCGGGTCAGTGCCATCGTGCGCAGCATCCGCCGCAGCGTCTCGGCATCGAGGCCCGGGTTCCAGGGGCCGACCGCGCGAGCCTCTTCATCGAGGACGCGAATCATGTCGGTGGTCATCGGCCAGGTTTCGCTAGCCGGGCAATTCTCGTCCGGGCGCCCCAGTTGTCCTGCAGGCGGCACCGGGAGATGCGAATAATCGACGACGTCGCCGGGCCGGTATCGAGGCTCGGGTACGTAGAGTTCCAGCGGCGGGAGATTCCCGCGCGCCCTTCCCGTATCTGGTGCCGTTTTTTCGGCCATTTCAATGCTCTCCCGCCAAGGTCGGGCCGTCGGAACCCGCCCCGCAACAGGCGAAGCAAAATTCCACGGTTAAGTCATATTATTTCAAACCTTGGTAATGTCAATTACACCGCAACCGGCGCGGCGATATGCGCCTGCGGGGCATATCCGGCGACTTCGAAGTCCTCGATCCGGTAGTCGAAGATCGAATCGGGACGCCGGACGATCGCCATCGTCGCCTCGCCTTCCGGCTCGCGCGCAAGTTGTTCTTCGACCAGCGCCGCATGGTTGAGGTACAAGTGGACATCACCACCGGTCCAAACGACCTCACCGGGTTCAAGGTTGCATTGCTGCGCCATCATCCGCGTCAGCAGGGCCAGCGACCACATGTTGAAGGCGAAGCCGAGGCCGAGGTCGCAGCTGCGCTGATAGAGCAGGCATGAGAGCCGCCCGTCCGCGACATGGAACTGATAGGTCTTGTGACAAGGCGGTAGCGCCATCGAATCGAGTTCGGCGACGTTCCATCCCTCGATGATATGGCGGCGGCTACCTGGATTTTTGCGCAGGCTCTCGACCACCTGCGCCACCTGGTTGATGCCGGGACCGCGCCGGAACAGACCCTCGCCGACCGGCTCGTACGTGTCCCAGTCCACCCACTGCTTGCCATAGACCGGACCGAGATCGCCCCAGGCCTCGGCAAACACCTCGTCCGCCACGATTCGCGCGGAGAAGTCCTTGCGACTGATCTCCTCGCCCGTTTCGCGTCGATAGCGGTCGAGCGGCCAGTCGGTCCAGATTTCCACCCCCTGCGCGCAGAGCGACCGGATATTGGTGTTGCCGGTGAGGAACCACAGCATCTCGCGCGTGGCGGTCTTCCAGTAGACGCGCTTGGTGGTCAGCAGCGGCATCGCCCCGCCCGAGAGGTCGAACCGGATCGTGGCGCCAAAGACCGAGCGCGTGCCCACGCCCGTACGATCGAGCCGCTCGTCGCCCTGCTCCCAGATGCGGCGCATGAGGTCGAGGTATTGCCATTCCCAATGCGGGGTTGCGGTGGAGGCGGTGCGAAGCGCGGTCGTGGTCATGGCATCAGACTATCCGCCCGCGCGCGCCGGCGAAAGCACCCGCGCGCGATGCTCCCCAGCGCAATCAGCCACCATTTTCACAAGGTTGAAGTTTTTGCCGAAAAGCCCCTTGCCACCCCCGGAAGTGCCCTATATAGGCGCCCTCCTGCCCGGGGCGGTCTTCGGATTGCCCCTCCGGTCGGGGAATAGCTCAGCCTGGTAGAGCACTGTCTTCGGGAGGCAGGGGCCGGAGGTTCGAATCCTCTTTCCCCGACCACTTTATACGAGAACGGCGTGTCGCAAGACGCGCCGTTCGTCGTTTCAGGCTCCCACTTTTACACGCCTCAGCGCGAAAAATAGCGCGAGCGCATTTCCGCCACCCTCGCCCGCGCATCCGCGACGGCGCGTTCCTCGATCGCCATCAACACGTGTTCGATCGAGCCCTCCAGATGCATCCGCACCGCCGCTCGCGCCCGCACGGGGTCGCGCGCCTTCAGGGCGGCGAGAATCTCCACGTGTTGCTGCAGACTGTAGCGGTAGTTGCGGCTACGGGCTTCCTCCAGCATCCGGCGACATTCCGTCGAGCGCGAGCGCATATCCCACAAGTCGCGCACGCTGCGCTCCACCGCGAGGTTGCGGGTGGCATGGGCCATGGTCATGTGGAAATCGGTCAGCCCCGCCTGCCAGTCCTCGAACGAGCCGTCCTCCCGGCGCATCGCGGCGACGGCGCTGTCCAGCCGCGCCAGTTCCTCGTCGGTGATGTTGGCGGCGGCGAGCGAGGCGGCTTCGCCCTCGAAGATCAGCCTCGCCTGCACCAGTTCCATCGGCGTCACCTCGGCCGGGGAGCGGGGCTCGTCCTCCGGCAGCCGCAGGACATAGGCGCCCGACCCGATGCGGACCTCGACCACGCCCATGACCTCCAGCGCCAGCAGCGCCTCGCGCACGACGGGGCGGCTGACGCCCATGGTGAGCGACAAGTCCCGCTCGGCCGGCATGCGCGCGCCGACCGGATGGCGCCCGGCGCGAATCTCGTCCATCAGTCGCGCCGCGACCTTGCGATAGAGGCGCGGCGACGGCGATTCGTCCTGTGCATGGTCCAACGGTATCCCTCCCTGCGGTCCGACCGGTTGTTCCGGTTTCGCGGAATCTGTCTTACCAGTCGCCCGTAAGCCGGGACAAGCGGTGCTCCGCCACAGGCAAGAGACGTTGCCGACGCAGGCTCAGCCCGAGCGCAGCAGCTGCACACCCCAGTCGCGCTCGAACAGATAGAGCAGCAGCCGCGCCGCCTCTCCGCGCGGACCGGCAAGGCCGCCGTCGCGCTCGATCAGCAGCCGCGCGTCGTCGTGGGCGAGCGGCAGCAGCTTGGTGATCTGTTCGAGGCTGGCGATGCGGAACGGCGTATCGCCGGACTGACGGGTGCCAAGCAGTTCACCGCCACCGCGAAGTTGCAGGTCCTCCTCCGCCAGCCGGAAACCGTCCTGCGTCTCGCGCATCAGGGCGAGGCGCTGGCGGCCGGTTTCGGACAACTGGTTGCCGCGCAGCAGCAGGCAGGTGGACTTTCCCGAACCGCGCCCGACGCGCCCGCGCAGTTGGTGCAGCTGGGCGAGGCCGAAGCGTTCCGCCTGTTCGATCACCATCAGCGTGGAATTGGGCACGTCGACGCCGACCTCGATCACCGTGGTCGCGACCAGCAGCTTGGCCTCGCCCCGGGCGAAGCGCTCCATCGCCGCGTCCTTGACCTCAGGCCGCAGCTGGCCGTGGACGAGCGCCACGGTATCGCCGAAGCGCTCCTTGAGCGCTGCATAGCGGGCCTCGGCGGCGGCAAGGTCGTCCGTCTCGCTCTCGTTGACCATCGGGCAGACCCAGTAAGCCTGCTGCCCCGATTCGATATGGCGCGTCAGGGCGCCGACGACGTCATCCATGCGCTCTACCGCGACGACGCGAGTATCGATCGCCTGACGGCCCGGCGGCAGTTCGTCGAGCTTGGAGACTTCCATCTCGCCGTATTGCGCCAAAGTCAGCGTGCGCGGAATCGGCGTCGCGGTCATCGCCAGGGTATGCGGCGCGCGGCGGCCCTTGCGCGCCAGCATCAGCCGCTGGCCGACGCCGAAGCGGTGCTGTTCGTCGATCACCACCAGCGCCAGGTTTTTGTACGCCACGCTGTCCTGGAAGATCGCGTGCGTGCCGACGACGATCTGGATCGCGCCGCCCAAGAGGCCCATCAGGATCGCCTCGCGCGCCTTGCCCTTGTCGCGCCCGGTCAGCAGCGCGATCTCGACACCGGTGCCCTGCAGCATGCGCGACAGTGTCTCGTAATGCTGGCGGGCGAGGATTTCTGTCGGCGCCAGCAGCGCAGCCTGCGCCCCTGCCTCCACCGCGATCAGCATCGAGGACAGCGCCACCACGGTCTTGCCCGATCCCACGTCACCCTGAAGCAGCCGCAGCATCGGCGAAGGCTGCGCCAGATCGCCCTCGATCTCGCCGATCGAGCGGGCCTGTGCGCCGGTCAGCGCGAACGGCAGCTTCAGCTTGGCGCGCAGCGAGCCATCGCCGACCAGCGGCGTGCCGCGCTGCGAGCGGTTGCTTTCGCGCACCAGCATCAGCGCCAGCGCATTGGCGAAGAGTTCGTCGTAAGCCAGCCGGTCGCGCGCGGGGCCGTTGACGCCGCGATGCGCCTCGGTCAGCGCCTCGCGCCAGAGCGGCCAGCCGGTCTTGGCGGTGAGGCTGGGCTCGATCCATTCGGGAAGCTCGGGGAGCGCTTTCAGCGCCTGCGCCACCAGCGAGGCCGCGCGGCCCTGCGTCAGACCTTCGGACAGAGGATAGACCGCCTCGCACAACTGCCCGATCGGCGCGGACGAATCCTCCGACACATGTTCCGGGTGCACAATCTGGAGCATCTGGCCGTACTGGTCGATCCGCCCCGCCACCCAGCGCGTCTCGCCGACCGGCAGCTGCTTCTTGCCCGTATAGGACGCGCGGCCGAAGTACGTGACGGTGCAGATGTTCCCCGCCGCGTCCTCGGCGATCACGCGGAACGGGCCGCGCCCGCTGGGCGAGCGGTGTTCGCGCACGGTGAGCGCGACGATGACGTTCTCGCCCACGCCCGCCTCGTCGAGGTTGGTGATCGCGCGCCGTTCCACGAAGCGGTCGGGCAAATGATATGCAAGGTCCCTGATCCGGGTAAGCCCCAGCTTTTCCAGCGGCTTGCGCAGCTTGGGACCGACGCCTTCGAGCGCCTCGACTTCGACGAACAGGGAATTGAGAGCTTCAGGCCGCATGACGAGCGCCTCTTAGCGCGAGTGGGGACCGTTTCGCCAGAGCGGGCGGAACCTTGTCCGTCATCGTGCGGTTGGCTCCCCTGTAACAATGAAGGAGAAGCCCATGCTCTTGCCGAACGGAACCGTGTTCGCGATCGTCGACGGAGAGAACTTCGAACTCTATCGCAACACGGGGGCGGAAGCCGAACCCCGACTGGCGGCGATGGACGTACCCGAACTGGAGGCGACCAACTTCAGCGCCGGCGCCCGCCGCCTCGACGGCCCCACCCGCCATCAGGCCCGCACCGGCGACGGCAGCAACGATGCGCTCGACGAAAGCGCTCACGTCGCGGCGGTGACGGGATGGCTGAACAGCCAGGTCCTCTCGCGCGAGATTGACCAGTTGGTGGTCGTGGCGGACCCGCGCTCGCTGGGCGAGATGCGCAGGCATTACCACAAGCAGCTCAAGGACGTATTGGTGGCCGAGGTGCCCAAGAACCTCGCCGGCCGTCCCGCTCAGGAGATTACGCGCATCCTGCATGGCTGATGCGCGAACTTGCTCATGCCCGCGCCGCATTGTAACGGCGCGGGCATGAGCGAACTTTCACCCCGCCTCGCCCGCCTCAAGTTCCGCGCCTGGCATCGCGGCACGCGCGAGGCCGACTACATGATCGGCTGCTTCTTCGACCGCTTCCACGCCGAATGGTCGGATGAGGACATCACCCTGTTCGAGACCATCATCGAAGAGGAAGATGTCGACATCATGGGCTGGGCGCTCGGTACGATGTCCGTGCCCGAGGAATATCGCGGCCCGATGATCGAGCGGATGATGAAGCTCGATTACGTCGAGATTCCAAGGGACTGATCGGAACAATCCGGCTTCGATGGTCTCAAAGCCACCCCAATTCGTCATTGCGAGCGCAGCGAAGCAATCCAGGGCAGTATGAGGCTGCCCTGGATTGCTTCGCTGCGCTCGCAATGACGACTGAAGTGAGGCCGTCGGACTTTACAGCCCGCCCAGCAGGTGCCCGCCATCGACCGGGATCACCACCCCGGTCATGTAGCGCGAGGCATCCGAGCACAGCAGCATGAGCGGCCCGTCGAGATCCTCGAAATTGCCGAAGCGCCGCTGCGGAATGCGCTTCGCCATCGCATCGCCCAGCGTACTGGAGAGGAAATCGCGGTTCATGTCCGTGGCGAAATAACCCGGCGCCAGTGCATTCACGCGGATACCGTAGCGCGCCAGTTCCAGCGCCATCTGTTTGGTCATCTGCACCACGCCCGCCTTGCTCATAGCATAGACCGCTAGTTGCCCGCCTTGCGCGAGCCCTAAGATCGACGCGATGTTGACGATCGCCCCGCCCTCACCGCGATCGCGCATGCCCCTCGCGACTTCGGTAGCGACGAGAAAGGCGCCGCGCAGGTTGGCGTTCATGATGTGGTCGTAGTCCTCCACCGTCGCATCGAGCACCGGCTGGGCGCTGGATACGCCCGCGTTGTTGACCAGCACGTCGATGGCGCCTGCCTGCCCGGCGGCCTCGCGGATGCTGGCAGGATCGGTGACGTCGAGGGATACGCAGGTGGCATCGCCGATCTCGGCGGCCAGTTCCTCCAGCGCATCCATGCGCCGGGCCGCGAGCACGACATGGGCACCGGCGACGCTCAGCACCTGCGCAAAATGGCGGCCGAGGCCGCTGGATGCGCCGGTTATCAGTACGCGCTTGCCTTCGAGGGTGGTCATGATGCTCTCCATTTCTCGCAGCTACCGTTCGTCATTGCGAGCGTAGCGCAGCAATCCAGGGCCAGCGTAACACTGCCCTGGATTGCTGCGCTACGCTCGCAATGACGAGAGTGGGAGCGATCCGCAGACATGACACCTTGCGCGGGAAGATGATTGTATTTCCCCTTCGCCCCGCATATCCCGCCAATCACCCCTGTCATGACTGATTTCTCCCGCATCATCACGGCCTCGGCGCCGTTGACCCTCGCTTCGGTCACTCGCGGTTCGCAGCCGCTGGTCATGGCCGACCTTGCCCGCGCCATTGCTCCGAAAGGCCGCGCCGTCTTCGTCGCGGACAACGACCAGGCGATGAGCGCCGTCGCCAGCGCCGCGCAGTTCTTCACGCCCGAACTGGAGGTCATCGAGTTCCCCGCGTGGGACTGCCTGCCCTACGACCGCGCCAGCCCCGCGCTGTCGGTCAGCGCCCGCCGCCTCGCCGCGCTCCATGCGTTGCAGTTGAAGCGACAGGGGCCGCAGCTTCTCGTCACCACCACCAATGCCCTGCTCCAGCGCGTGCTCACCCCGTTCCGCATCCGCGAATCGGTGCGCCTGCTCAAGCCCGGCATGGAGATCGGCCACGAAAGCCTGATCGGCCTGCTGCGCCGCCAGGGCTACCAGCGCACCGACACCGCGATCGACGCGGGCGAGTTCGCCGTTCGCGGCTCGATCTTCGACATCGTGCCCTCGGGCCTCGAAGGCGGCCTGCGCCTCGACTTCTTCGGCGACGAGCTGGAAACGCTGCGCCTGTTCGACACCGGCACCCAGCGCTCCAGTGGCACCGTGCCCGGCCACCTGCTGCTGCCCGCCAGCGAAGCGCTGATGGACGAGGACACCGTCAAGCGCTTCCGCACCCGCTACCGCGAGATGTTCGGCACCAACGCCACGGCCGACCCGCTCTACCAGGCGGTCAGCGACGGGCGCCGCCTTGCCGGCATGGAGCACTGGCTGCCGCTGTTCGAGGACCGGCTGGTCACCCTGTTCGACCACCTCGGCCCCGACGATCTGATCGTGATGGACACCGCCGCGATCGGCGCCGTGGACGAGCGCGTCACCGACATCGCGGACTATCACAAGGCCCGTCTCGAAACCTCGGGCCAGAAGGCCGGCTCCTACCGCCCGCTGGCGACCGATTCGCTCTATCTCGGCAAGGACGAGCTGGACGAACTGATCGCCGCCCACCCGGTCCACCGCGCCGATCCCTTCGCCCAGCCGGAAAGCGGCAAGGTGATCGACTTCGGCTTCGGCAGCGCACGCGATTTCGCCCCCGAACGTGCGCGCGGCGACAATGCATACGAGGCCGCCGCCAAGCACCTCCACGCCATCGCCAAGTCGGGCCGCAAGGCGATCCTGGCCGCCTACTCGCCCGGCAGCCGCGCCCGCCTCGTCTCGATCCTCGGCGAAGCGAAAGGCCCCGAGCCGCGCGTCGCCGAGACCTGGCAGGAAGCGCTGGGCCTTGCCGTGCAGGGCCGCTCCGCCGCGCTGGTGCTGCCGCTGGAGACCGGCTTCTCCAACGATTCCGTCGAAGTCATCACCGAGCAGGACATCCTGGGCGACCGCCTCGTCCGCCGGAAGAAAAAGAAGAAGGATTCCGACGCCTTCCTCGCCGAACTGGCGGCGCTGACGCCGGGCGATCTCGTCGTCCACATGGACCACGGCATCGGCCGGTACGAAGGCCTGCAGTCGATCCCGGTCGGCAAGAGCCCGCATGACTGCGTGATGCTGACCTACTCCGGCGGCGACAAGCTCTATATCCCGGTCGAGAACCTCGACGTCCTCTCCCGCTACGGCAGCGAGGCGGAAGGCGTCGCGCTCGACAAGCTGGGCGGCGAGGCATGGCAGAAGCGCCGCGCCCGCCTGAAGGAGCGCATCCGCGAGATTGCGGGCGAACTGATGAAGACCGCCGCCGAACGCGCCCTGCGCGTCGCCCCGGCCCTCGTCGCCGAGGAATCGAGCTTCAACCAGTTCGTCGATCGCTTCCCCTGGCAGGAAACCGAGGATCAGGAAGCCGCCATCGCCGATACGCTGGACGACCTTTCCAGCGGCAAGCCGATGGACCGCCTCGTCTGCGGCGACGTCGGTTTCGGCAAGACCGAAGTGGCCCTGCGCGCCGCCTTCGTCGCGGCGATGGCGGGCCAGCAGGTCGCCGTCGTCGCGCCGACCACGCTGCTGGCGCGCCAGCACTTCTCCGGCTTCGCGGACCGGTTCGCGGGCTTCCCGCTCAATGTCGGCCGCCTCTCGCGCCTCGTGCCCGAAAAGGAAGCCAAGGCCACCCGCGACGGGCTGGCGGACGGCACGATGGACGTGGTCTGCGGCACGCACGCGATCCTCTCCAAGACGGTCAGCTTCAAGCGCCTCGGCCTTGTCATCGTCGATGAGGAACAGCGGTTCGGCGTGAACCATAAGGAGAAGCTGAAGCAGCTGCGCGCCGACGTGCACGTGCTGACGCTCACCGCCACGCCGATCCCGCGCACCTTGCAGATGGCTATGTCGGGCCTGCGCGAACTCTCCACCATCCAGACCCCGCCGGTCGACCGCCTCGCGGTGCGCACGTACGTGATGGAATGGGACGAGATGGTGATGCGCGAGGCCCTGCTGCGCGAACACCACCGCGGCGGCCAGAGCTTCATCGTCGTCCCCCGCATCTCCGACATGCCGGAAATCGAGGACTGGCTGCACAAGAACGTGCCCGAGGTGAAGTACATCTCCGCCCACGGCCAGATGAGCGCGGGCGACGTGGAAGAGCGCATGAGCGCCTTCTATGAGGGCAAGTACGAGGTGCTGCTCTCCACCACGATCGTGGAAAGCGGCATCGACATCCCGCGCGCCAACACGATCATCATCCACCGCGCCGACCGCTTCGGCCTTGCCCAGCTCTACCAGCTGCGCGGCCGCGTGGGACGGTCCAAGCTGCGCGCCTATGCCTACCTGACGACGCCGCCCGACCGCGCCCTGTCCGAAGTGGCGGAAAAGCGGCTCAAGGTGCTGGGCGATCTCGATTCGCTCGGCGCGGGCTTCCAGCTCGCCAGCCACGACCTCGACATTCGCGGCGCGGGCAATCTCCTTGGTGACGAGCAGTCCGGCCACATTCGCGAAGTCGGTTTCGAACTCTACCAGTCGATGCTGGAGGACGCGATCCTTGCCGCCCGCGCGGGCGGTGTCGGGCTGGAGAAGGACACTTCGGGCCTGTCCCCGCAGATCACCATCGAAGCGCCGATCATGATCCCGGAAGAGTACGTGCCGGATCTGGCCGTCCGCATGGCGCTCTACCGCCGCCTGAACGATGCGGATTCGCGCGCCGAGATCGAATCGCTCTCCGCCGAGATGATCGACCGCTTCGGCCCCCTGCCCCAGCCGACCGCGAACCTCGTCCAGCTTATCCAGATCAAGCGGCAGGCGATCGAGGCGCACATCGCCAAGATCGACGTGGGCCCGCGCGGGACTTTGGTGAGCTTCCACAACGACAGCTTCCCGAACCCGGTTGGGTTGATCGCCTATGCGGAGCGGCTGAACGGCGCGGTGAAGCTGCGGCCGGACAACAAGCTGGTCCTGCAAAGGGCATGGGGCGATCCGAAGAGCAGGCTCAACGGGTTGCTGCAACTGACCAAGGGCTTGAGTGCAGTGGCGCGGAAGGGGTGATTATGCAGGGGTTTACCACCCCTGCACCCCGTGAAATGTCAAGGTAGCGCGCGCAGCTTCGGCGTTCTGAAATTGCGAAATCGGCATTACGGCCTGCGGTACTGTTTCCACTTCGTCATTGCGAGCGTAGCGAAGCAATCCAGGGCAGTTTCAAGCCGCTCTAGATTGCTTCGCTACGCTCGCAATGACGAGATAAGGCGCCGCAGGCTATGAATCAGCCCGCAATGCGCACCCCATGCCGCTGGACGCGCCACGCCGACAGGTATTGGGGGTGCAGGGGGGCTATGCTCCCCTGCTTTCCTCTTTCTTCTCTTCAGCCCGGGCCAGCTTCGCAAACATCGCCGCACTCATGGGCTGCGCGCGCAGGAACCCCTGGAAATACGCGCAACCTTCGCGCGCCGCGACCTCACGCTGGCCTTCTTCCTCGATCCCTTCGGCGATCACTTCGAGGTCCAGCGCCTTCGCCATCGCCACGATCGCGCGCAGTACCGCCACGTCGCGGCGATCCGTCGTCACGCCGTCGATCATCGAGCGGTCGAGCTTCAGGTAGTGGATCGGCAGCACCTTCAGGTAGCGGAAGTTGCAGAACCCCGCCCCGAAGTCGTCCAGCGCGATGCGGATGCCTTGCGCGGAGAATTCCGCCATCGTCTGCGCAACCATCTCGATGTCGGCGATGAGGGCCTGCTCGGTGATCTCCAGCGTAAGTTGCCGCAGCGGGAAGCCGGTCTCGCGGATCAGCTCGAACATCTGCCGGGTATAGCTGGCGAAGGCGAGGTCGGCGGGCGTCACGTTGATCGAGAGCCGCAGCTGGCCCGGCCATGCCCGCGCGGCGAACATCGCCTTGCGGGCGATATGGCGGGACAATGGCCCGATGTGGTCCGCGCGCTCGGCGATGGCGAACAGCGCGCCGGCGCCGATACGGCCGAGTTCCGGGTGGTTCCAGCGGGCGAGCGCCTCGGCGCCGGTCAGGCGGTCGTCGGCGAGGTTGAACTGGGGCTGGAACAGTACTTCGATCTCGTCGCGGTCGATGGCGACGAGGAGATCGGCCTCCAGCTGCTGCGCCGAGCGGCCGGGCGGGGTCACCTCGCCATCGGCCCAGGCAAGGCGGGTGCCGGCCTGCTCGTAGGCCTCGCCCAGCGCGTGACCGAGGCGGTCGAGCATCGATTCGACGCTCTCGCCGGTCAGCGCGCGGATCAGCGCGACACGCGGCGAGAGGCGCAGCATGCCGGTGCTGACCGGGATCGGCCGCGCGATCATGTCGGCCAGCTGGTCCGCCACAAGCTGCCAGCGCTCGCGGCTGCAGGCCTCGTTAGCGACGAGAAGGAAGCTGCCGCCCCCTGCCCGCGCCAGCAACCAGGGGCCGTCGAGTTCCTGTTCCGCGAAGTGGCCGATGCGCGCGGCGACTTCCTCCAGCGCGCCGTCGCCGGCGGCCTCGCCGTAAGCCATGTTGATCGCATCGAGGCGGCGCAGGCTGAGCAGCATGGCGTGGACATGCGCCAGGTGCGGCATCAGCGCCGGGTCTTCGCGCCACGCGGCGATGCGATCGTGGACTGCGTCGAGCCCGGGAATGCCGGACAGACGATCCTCGATCCGCTTCGCAGGATTGCGGACCCGATCTTTCATGCCTGCATCGTTCAGTTTAACGCCCATCACGCCGCCATAACCCAAACCCCTTGCAAAACCCTTCAAAATTCGCGAGCCCCGGTCCCGGAATGGGACCTTCGGAAAACATGATGGGGAAAGACGTGAAGCTGGCGCTCATCGTCTCCGACAGCGCCAAGGCCCAGGCCGGGGCCATGCTCCTGCGCGATTCGCATCCATGGGTGTCCTCGCAGGAGGCCGACGTGCTGGTCGTGCTGGGCGGAGACGGCTTCCTGCTGCACGTGCTGCACGAATTGCTGGACCATGATTCGATCAAGCCGGTCTACGGGATGAACCTGGGCACGCTGGGATTCCTGATGAACGGCCCGCTCGAGGATGGCGAGACCATTGCCCGGCGCGTGGCCGAAGCGCATCCGGTCCCCGTGCGCCCTCTGTGCATGAACGCGGTGACGCAGAGCGGCGAACGCTTCAGCTACTATGCCTTCAACGAAGTCTCCCTGCTGCGCGAAACGCGCCAGACCGCGAAGATCGAAGTCCGCATCAACGGCCGGGTACGCATGGAGGAACTGGCGGGCGACGGCATCCTGCTGGCAACGCCGGTGGGCTCCACCGCATACAACCTCTCGGCCCATGGCCCGATTCTGCCGCTGGGTTCGCGCATGGTGGCGATGACGCCGCTCAACCCGTTCCGCCCCCGCCGCTGGAAGGGCGCGATCCTGCCGGAAAGCGCGAGCGTGGAGCTGCGCATCCTCGAGCCCGGCAAGCGCCCCGTCGCCGCCGTCGCCGACCACAAGGAAGTGCGCGATGTCGCCATCGTGCGGATCAGCGCGACGGCGGAAAAGGAGCTGACCCTGTTGTTCGATCCCGGCTTCACGCTGGAGGAGCGGATCTTCGCCGAGCAGTTCCAGGTCTGAAGGAAGAAATTTCGAAAATAGATCAGATTTTCTGCATCACGGGGTTGCCAAGGCCGATGAAGCTGTTATTGGCGCACCCCTGCCCGGCGGTGGTAACACTGACAGGCTGCTCCCCGATAGCTCAGCGGTAGAGCATTCGACTGTTAATCGAATGGCCGTAGGTTCGAATCCTACTCGGGGAGCCAACTTCTTCCGCTCCAGATCATGATCCCAGGATGATGACCGCCCGCCCCCAAACGGGCGCGCGGCAGCGGATAATGTTTCAAAATATCAGCTTCTTACCGTCTCCGATCGAATCCGGTTCGGCAGCGTGCGGCCGGCTGCGAAGTCGCTTACGCTCTGCAGTGTGGTCCGCGCGATCGCGTCCAGTGCTTCCTCGGTGAGGAATGCCTGGTGCCCGGTCATCAGCACGTTGGGGAACGTCAGAAGCCGCTGCAGCAGGTCGTCGTCGATGATCTCGCTGGACAGGTCGTCGAAGAAGACCCCCGCCTCCTGCTCGTAGACATCGAGGGCGACGCCGCCGACGCGGCGCTGCTTGAGCGCCTCGATCAGCGCGGCGGTGTCGATCAGGGCGCCGCGACTGGTGTTGACCACGACAAGACCCGGCCGCGCCGCTGCAAGCACGGCGGCATCGATCAGGTGATACGTATCCGGCGTCAGGGGACAGTGCAGCGTGACGATCTCCGATTCGCGCAGCAAAGCCTCGCGCTCGACGTAGCGCACGCCGATTTCGACCAGCCCCTCATCGACCACCGGATCGCTCGCCAGCACGTCGCAGCCGAACCCGGCGCGCAGCGTGCGGGCGACGAGAGCGCCGATCTGGCCGGTGCCGACGACGCCCGCCACCCGGCCATGGAGATTGCGGCCGACAAGCCCGTCCAGCGCGAAGTTGTTCTCCCGCACCCGCGACCACGCGCGGTGGATCTTGCGGTCGAGCGAGAGCAGCAGCCCGACGGTGAATTCCGCTACGGCATGGGGCGAATAGGCGGGCACCCGCACCACCGCGATCCCGAGCCGGTCGGCCGCGGCAAGATCGACGTTGTTGTACCCCGCGCACCGCAGCGCCAGCAGCCGCACGCCTGCACTCGCGAGCGCTTCGAGCACGGCCCGGTCGGCCTTGTCGTTGACGAAGACGCAGACCGCCTCGTGCCCTTCGGCGAGCCGGGCGGTCGAGAGCGTCAGGGGAGCATCGAGGAATTGCAGGTCGAAACCATTATCCGCATTGGCAGCTGACAGAAACGTGCGGTCATAGCTACGAGTGCCATAGACGGCGATGCGCATCGTTCGACCTCGTTCGAATGGACCGGCGCGACGATGCCCGCCCCGGCAGGTCCTGTCCACCGCGGCCTTGCGCCGGACCGCATCGGGTCTATCGTAAGGCCATGTCTCACATCCGCATCGCCACCCTCTCCGCCCTGCTTCCCCTGATCTTCGGCGCGGCGCCGGCCCTCGCGGCGCTATCGCCTGCCGAACGCCAGATCGTGACCACCGCCGATGCGGGCACGGAAAGCGACCTTGCCCTGCTCGAAAAGCTGGTCGCGCAGAACAGCGGCACCCGCAACCTGGAAGGGGTGCGCAAGGTCAACGCCATGGTCGCGCCCGAATTCGCGGCGCTGGGCTTCGAGACGCGCTGGGTGCCGATGGATGCGGTGGGCCGCGCCGGGCACCTTATCGCCACGCACAAGGGCAAGCGCGGGACGACCCGGATGCTGCTGATCGGCCATCTCGATACCGTGTTCGAGCCAGGCTCCCCTTTCCAGACCGCCCGGCGCGAGGGCACGATGCTGCACGGCCCCGGCGCGGCGGACGACAAGGGCGGCGTCGTGGTGATGCTCGCCGCACTCAAGGCGATGAAGGCGGCGTGCACGCTGGCGGGCGCCAACATCGAGGTCGTCCTCACCGGCGACGAGGAGGCTGCGGGCGAGCCCGTCAGCCTGGCCCGCGCGGACCTGATCGCGGCGGGCAAGCGGGCCGACGTCGCGCTCGATTTCGAGGGGCTGGTGATCGTCGACGGACAGGACTACGGCTCGGTCGCGCGGCGCTCGGCGGGGGATTACACGATCACCGCCAGCGGGATCACCGCGCATTCCAGCGGCATCTTCTCGCCGGAGGTAGGCGACGGTGCCGTCTTCGAACTCGCACGCATCATCACCGCCTTCCGCGAGGAATTGCCCGAGCCCAACCTGACCTTCAACATCGGCCTCGTCGGCGGCGGCGCCACGGCAGCGCTCAGCGGAGACGAGGCGCAAGTCACCGCCACCGGCAAGACCAACATCATCCCGCCCGTCGCCGTCGCCAAGGGCGACTACCGCGCGCTGACGCCCGAGCAGGTCGAGCGGGTCAAGGCCAAGATGCAGGCGATCGTCGCGCGCCACCTACCCCGTACCGACGCGGCCATCCGTTTCAAGGACGGCTATCCGCCGATGGCGCCCACGCCCGGCAACCAGGCGCTGCTCGACCGGCTCAATACGATCAACGCCGACCTCGGCCTGAAGTCCATGCCCGCGCTCGATCCGCTGAAGCGCGGTGCGGGCGACATCAGCTTCGTCGCACAGTACGTCGATGGGCTGGCAGGGCTCGGCCCGTCGAGCAGCGGCGACCATACGCCCGAGGAGCGCGTCGATCTTTCCAGCTTCCCGCGCCAGATCAAGCGCGCCGCCCTGCTCATGACCCGCCTGAGCCGTGAGCCTGCCGGGCGCTGACAGCCTTTTCCGTCATGATGCATGTCCTGATTCGCGCCATCGTAAATTAACCATTTGCTGCCAGACGGCCCCGGCCATAAGGGGCCGCAAATGAGCTTTCCGGACGTCGATACGCTGCGCCTGTGCAGCATCCTCGCCTCGATGGCGTTCGGCATCGTCTTCACGGTGCTGTTCCTGCGCGCCCGCAGCGAGCGGCACTTCCTGTGCTGGGGCATGTCCTCGCTGCTCTACAGCGGCGCGATCCTCGCCTTTTCGTTCGCGCCGCTACGCACCCCTGTCATCGTCACACTGCTCTATGCGATGCTGGGAATGACCAACGTGCTGCCGGTGGCCGGCGCTCGCCTGCTGGAGGGACGCAGCGCCTTCGTGCGCTGGATGATCATCCCCATCGCCAGCGCGGCCCTGGGTCATGGCCTGCCGCTTGCGCTGGGCGCCGCGGGGCTCGTTCGGCCCTACGGCATCTGGCAGACGATAGGCGATGCGCTGGGCCTGTCGATCTCGATGGGGCTTTCCGGGTACATCCTGGCCTTCACCGGCAACGCGGCGCAATCGTCCGGGCGGCGCATGGCGGGGCTGTCGATGCTGGCCTACCTGCCGGGCTACATGCTCTCGATCGTCGCGACGATCTGGGCGATGCCCGGAGACGAGTGGGTCGCGCTGCTGGCCATGCTGTCCGACCAGATCCTGCTCGGCGTGCTCAACCTCGGCCTGCTGGCGATCCCGGTGGAACTGGTGCAGAGCCGCCTGCGCGACGCCGCTCTGCGCGACGTACTGACGGGCGCATGGAACCGCGCCGGGCTGGAGCATGTCTCGCCGCAATTCCTGGTCGCGGGCGCAGGGATCGTCGCGCTCGACGTGGATCATTTCAAGTCGATCAACGACCGCTTCGGCCATGCCGCCGGAGACGAAGTACTTGCGACGATCGGACGGGAAGCCCGGCAACTGGCCGAGAAATCGGCGGGCCAGGTCGTCCGCCATGGCGGAGACGAGTTTCTCGTCCTGCTGCCGCCCGCACAGGATGCCGAAGTCTTTGCGCAGGCGTTGAAAGCCTTCCTTGCCGATCACGGCGCCGGATCGGGATGGGGCGTGAGCATCGGCATGGCGCAAGTCGCGGCCGAGGACACCACGCTGGACGATGCGGTAAAACGGGCCGACGCGGCGCTCTATCAGGCCAAGGCAGCCCGGCGCCCTCTCCTGCCTGTCCTCTGAAATCTCAGGCCAGCGCCAATCCTCCGGCGCCGACACAGGATACGACCAGCGCGAATTGCAGAACGCGGCGAAAGTGCGAAGGTGCGATGGGCGCAAAGGCGATGGTGAGGGCCAGCAAGGTTCCGATCCAGAAAACAGCCGCGAAGGGCGCTCCGTTACCTATGACAAAACGCGCCACCAGCGTCAGCGCGAGCACCATGGGACTTCCCCAGACGACCGCGTCCCAGGCCTTGAGCAGCCGCGGTTCATCGTGCCCGCGCCGCCGTCGTTTGCCGAGCCAGATATACGTACCTGTCGCGCAGATCGCAGTCAGTGCCATGCCGAACAGGACATAGGCCAGCTTCACCGGCAATCCGCCGAAACTACCGAAGTGGAGTTGGTAATTGGATGCCGCCGCCTGCTGCCCCAGTTCACCGTCTGCCAGCCCGGCAACGCCAAGGAAGCGCCCTTCCGCATCGAACCTATAGGTCTCGCCGAAAATCAGGCGCCTTGCGTGTAAGGCGGAAACCTGGATTTCCTGTCCGCGCGTCAGCGGATCGTGGAGCGTCACGTAAGTGATCGTCACCTTCGGGTAGCGGCGCGCCATGTATTCAAGCGCTGCCGCCACGTTCGGCGCCGGAGCATGCCGCTTGTCGGGCTTGCCCTCCTCTCCGAACAGGGGCTGGTAGACCGCCTCGATATCGCCGCCATAGTCCAGCAACGCGATGGCATAGGCCGTGATCGAGCCGAGCCCGATCACCGCGCCGGTCAGTGCCACCGCCACGGTGAAAGGCAGCGACCACACGCTCATCCGGTTGTGCCAGTCCGCAAGCCCGGGTCCGGTCTGGTTGCGCGCCCGCAGCAGGAAGGCATCCCGGAAGATGCGCGGATGGGCGATGACGCCGGTGAGTGAAAGGGCCAGCATCATCACCCCAAGAACGCCGACCACGGAAATGCCCACCAGCGCGGGCAGGTTCAGCGTGTAATGAAGCTCCACCAGGAAATCGGACCAGCCGATCTCCTCGGCATTGGCCAGGCGCCCGTCGGACTCGACATGAGTGGCGCGGGTATCAGTGGTGACCGTTGTGCGCGGCAATTCTTCCACGGGCATGTGCACGTAGAGGTGCGTGGTGGTCGAGCCGCCGCGCTCGGCGTTCAGCGCCGCCTCTACCGCGCGCTGGACCGCGCCGGGCGCAATGGCGGTCATCTCGGGCGCTTTGCCCTGCTCGACGCGCTGGAGTTCGGCGTAGAACACCGCGATCGTCCCTGTCAGGCTGACGATGTAGAGCAAGGCGCCGGCGACAAGCCCCATCGCAGCGTGCGCCCATAGCGCGCGTTTGACGGTCGAAGCATCGGGAGCGGTCGTCATGAGAGCAATCCTGCCGCCAGCGTCGGCCATGTCGGCAGGCTGGCGATGGCCAGCACCTTGACCTGTCCGCGTCGTACGGGCTGCATCAGAACGGCGTAGGCGATGAGCATCCATAGGATCGGCATCGCGAAAAAGGCCAGCGCCAATGCATTGGCCTCGCTCCAGCCCAGCATCCGCCCCAGCGCAGCAAGAGCCAGCCCCCCGCCTGCTGAAGGCAGTACCGGGACTATGCCGACCAATGTGAACGTCAGCAGGCGTCCGCCAAGGCGAAGCGGCTCACCGCTTTCCGGCAGCATCCCGGCACGGCGGTTGGAAGCGCCAGCCCTGCCGGGTTCAGACCTCAGGCCGGCCCAGGCCAACAACACGAAAGCGGCGCCCATCGTCCAGAGCACTGCGACGGATGTGCCCCAGGCGCCATCGGCCAGCCAGCCGACTACGATCGCTATAAGCAAGAGCGCCCAGCCGGCCGCATTCAACGGCATCGATCGCCGGGCCTGCGCCCATGCGAGCCGCAAGGTTACAACCCCGGCTACGCCCGCCGCGGAGGCGAAGGCAAGCAGCACATCGTGACCTGTCATGGCCGGCCGCTCTGGCGTAAGAATCGAAACGCGCGCATCTGGCCCTCTAATTGCTCACCGAGTAACTAATGCGAGCAATTTTCAATATCAAGCAAGCGCCGCGATCCGCTGCGGCAAAGGCCATTACAACGAGCATACGCCGAAGAAGGGCGCGACTTTCGCCCCGCCCTTCTCCTCCGCCAATCAGAACTTGATCGAGACGCCCGCTGCCATGCGATCGGTATGGTAATCGCCTTGGCGCGCGATCGCGTATTCGATGCGCATCTTGATGCCGTTCGTCAGCTTGATGCCCAATTGCCCGCCGGCCTCGAACGAGTCCTTGTTGGCATCGACGCTCGATACCAGCCAGTCTGCGGCGCCCAGTTCGGCGGTGCGCACAGCGGTCGCGTCCTTCAACTCGTGGCGCCAACTGCCGAACACGCCGACCTCGACCGGATTGCCGACCCCGATCGCCAGTTCCGCGCCGAGTTTGGTGCGCGCGCTCGTCCACTTCTCGCTCGGCATGGTGAGACCGACGACGGTTGAGCCGGATTCGGACACCGAGCCGGCCTTGCTGCGCGCGATCTCGATCCCCGCCACAGGCCGGATCACCGAGCGATCACCGAACTTCACATCCAACTTGGCCTCCAGGGCCGCCGTCAACGTCTTGATCTTGTAGCTGTCAGTCGCCTGCAGGTTGCCAGTGGTCAGGCCGACATTGTGGACCGTATCCACGCTCGCCTCGTTGTAGCCTGCCACGAGGCCAAGCGAGAGAGCGCCGAAGCGATGCGCGCCATAGACGAAGGCAGACCAGGTCTCGATGTCCGCCGAACTGCCGACGTCGCTGAACATGTCGCCATCGGTATAGCTGCCGCCGACGCCGATCCGGGTGCCGTCGATATTGACGGCGTTCACGCCCGCGATCACGCCGTGGGACTTGCGGTCATAGCCATAGGCGATGCCGTCCTCGCCCACTTCGGTGGACTGGCCGATGTAGCGGCCCCAGGCGGTAGCGCCCTTTCGGGTCGATTCCACGCCGCACCCGTCTTCGGCACCCTGGGGCGGCGGGTCGGTGAACTGGCCGGGCGATTGCACGGCCGGAGGACAGCCCCAAGGCTCTTGCGCCGCGCTCAGCGCCGTCTGGCTGATGTCACGCGCCGAGTTCAGCGCCATCTGCATGGTGTCGGCGTGGATCTCGCCGCTGACCTGCGAGAAAGCGTAGCCCAGTTCCTCGCCATCGTAGCCATAGAGGCCATTGAACAGCGCGTAATATGTACCGCTGCGCACTCCGGCAGCCGGACGAAGCGGATCGAGCGCCGCTGCGGCCCATACGGCGTTGCGCTTCCATCCATTGGCCGCCCCGAAGGTCGCGAAGCTGACGGGGGTTACGGCCGCGAGAACCTGCGTCGGGCGATAGATCACGTCGAAACGGGTGTTGGCGGCGAGGCCCGAGGTCGGCTGCGTCACCGAATCGAAGGCTCCCGAACCGACCGCGCCGCCATCGACGATGACGAACGTATCACCCACCACCGGCGTGAAGGTGTTGTTGCCGCCGGCGATCCCGCGCAGTGTCGGCGCGAGAATACCGTTGGGCTGGAACGTCGCCCCGGTAGTCAGCGCAAGGCGATCGTAAGTGCCCGCGCCGCCTGCCGGGTTGTAGGTGCGGCCGTCGATCTCGACTTCGAAAGTGGCATCGTCGGCCAGCGTCACCTCGCCTGCCGCGACCACCAGCGTTCCGGGGCTGTTGCCCGGGGCCAGCGTGCCGCCTGAATTGACCGTGACGTCCGCCACGATGGTGCCGCTGCCGCCCAGCCGCGCTCCGTTGTTGACGGTGACGCTCGCGGCCGAGAGTGCCGAGTTGACCAGCAGCGCTCCGCCATCGACGGTGAAACCTTCGTTGAGAGTGCTGATCGCGCTCGAAAGCGTCAGCGTGCCTGCGCCGGTCTTGGTCATGCCGCCGACGCCGGTGAGCCCGCCGGTCAGCCCGACGTCGAAGCCATTGCTGTCGATCGTGCCGCCCTGGCTCTGGACGGTGAATGCCGTGGCCACGTCACCGCCCGAGCCGAACTGCAGCGTGCCGCCGACGAAATTCGGATTGACGTCCCCGTCGTTCACCTCCTGCGTCGTGTAGAAAGCCTTTGCGAGATCGATGTCGGGAATATCGCCGCCGATCGGGATCAGCACGTCCGAGCCTCGCGTGATGTCCGTAGTCGGGTCGAAGTCCACGTTGGCGTTGGCAGCCGGGACGGCATTGCCGAAGCCATCGACATAGACGTAGCCGACATGCGCGCCGTAAGGACAGTCAAGCGCCACGAACAACAGATCGTAGTCATGGCCCGAGACCATGTCGATGTCCTCGACCTTCCAGTCGCTGGTCACATAGTAACCGGCCTGACGGAAGATCGTTGTATTCTGTGCGGTATAGGCGCTGTAGGCGATGTTGTTGATGATCTTGCCGGTCGTCTTGTCCACCACCTTGATGATGAACGAAGGACTGTCCGTCGCCCCGTGCGACGGCTCCAGCACCGCGTTCCAGGCGTAGTAGAGCTTGTTGCCGGTATAGTTGGCGACCGACTGCGAAAGCGCGGTGACGCCGTAGTTAGGATTCATGTCGTTCAGCCGAACGGCGTGGTTGCCCGCGAAGACGGTCGGCGTACCGGTAATGGAGTCTAGGTCGCCCGCGTTAGTGACGGTGTAGGAATTGGGCGCTCCGGACCAGGTGGAATCCGCAGGCGGCCATTGCACCGTGCTGGTCCAGCTGCCCCCGGTCAGCACCCAGCCGGAAGTGTCGCCGGTCTCGAAGCCCGGATTGACCACGGCCTGCCCCCAGACCGGCGCCGCCAGCGCCAGAGATGCGGTCAGTGCCATGGCGCTCACCGCCATACGGGCACGCTTCGGGTTCACGGCAAGCGTGTTGGGTGTCGCACTACCAAACATGATATCCCCCTCATGAAGAGGCGAAAGATGCCTCTGCACAGGGACTAACCCACCCAAATACAGGCGAACAGTAATCAACCCTGTCAGGAACATTACAAGGCTAGTTATATTATTAACAAGTCGATATTTACTTATGATTACTTCTGCACACTCAATATAATAAGCCTCTAAAATACATATGAAAAGGGCGCCGCCGGAGACCGGCGACGCCCTTTTCAAACCCTGCGGACGTCTCAGGCCAGTACGCCGTGGCAATGCTTGTACTTGTTGCCCGAACCGCAAGGGCACGGCGCGTTACGGCTGATCTGGAGATCGGCCCAGGGGTTGCCCTCGCCGCCAGCACCTGCCGGAGCGCCTTGCACGACACCCTCGGGGCTGCCCGCGAGGTTGCCGAACAGTTGCGCCATCTGCGCCGAACCATCGCCGTCCGCCGAATTGTCGAGACCGGTGAACGGATCGATGTGGCCGGTCAGGAAGTCCGGCAGTTCAGGCAGCTGCGTCTGCTCGGGCATGCGCAGTTCGCTGACCGAGATGATCCGCGTCACGTCTTCGCGGATGCCGTCGAGCATGCGCTCGAACAGACCGAAGGCTTCCTGCTTGTACTCGTTGATCGGCTGCTTCTGGGCATAGGCGCGCAGGAACACCACCTGGCGCAGCGCGTCGAGCGTGGCGAGGTGTTCCTTCCAGTAATGATCGAGCCGGTCGAGCAGGATCGACTTCTCGACCTGGCGCCAGATTGCCGGGTCGTCCTGCGCCATCTTCGCGGCCATGTGGGCATCGGCCAGCTCGGTGATGCGCTGTTCGATGTCCTCGGGCTCGAGGCCGTCCTCCTCGATCCACGCCTCGATCGGGGCGTCGATGGCGAGGATGTCCTGCACCTTCTCCTTGAGGACCGCGATGTTCCAGTGCTCGGGGTAGGAACCTGCCGGGCAGGCATCGGCGACGAGCGAGTTGATGGTGTCATGGCGCATGTCCACCACGACATCGTCCACCGCCTCGGCATCCATGATGTCGGAGCGCTGCTCGTATATCACCTTGCGCTGGTCGTTCATCACGTCGTCGTATTCGACGACCTGCTTGCGCACTTCGTAGTTGCGCGCCTCGACCTTCTTCTGCGCGGTCTCGATCGCCTTCGACAGCCACTTGGAACCGATCGCCTCGCCGTCGGCCAGATTGCTGTTCATCATCTTGGAGAACAGCGTGTCGGGGCCGAAGATGCGCAGCAGGTCGTCTTCGAGGCAGAGGTAGAACTTCGACAGGCCCGGATCGCCCTGACGGCCCGAACGGCCGCGCAGCTGGTTGTCGATGCGGCGGCTTTCGTGGCGCTCGGTACCGATGACGCACAGGCCGCCAGCCGCGAGGACGAGGCGCTTCTGCTCGCCGACTTCGGCCTTGATCCTGGCGATCGCGGCGTCGCGCTCAGGCCCCTCGGGCATGTCGCGCAGTTCGTCCTCGACGCGGAACTCGACGTTGCCGCCGAGCTGAATGTCGGTGCCGCGACCCGCCATGTTGGTGGCGATGGTGACCGCGCCCAGCGACCCCGCCTGCGCGACGATGTGCGCTTCCATCTCGTGGAAACGCGCGTTCAGGACCGAGTGCTTGACGCCTTCCTTGTTGAGGAAGTCCGACAGCAGTTCCGACTTCTCGATCGACACGGTGCCGACGAGGACCGGCTGGCCGGTCTCGTACTTCTCGCGGATCAGCTTGGCGATGGCGGCGAACTTGTCGAGTGTGTTCTTGTAGAACTCGTCCTCCTCGTCCACGCGCTGCACCGGCACGTTGGTCGGGATGGTGACGACGTTCATCTTGTAGATGTCGTAGAATTCGGGCGCTTCGGTCGCGGCGGTGCCGGTCATGCCCGAGAGCTTGGGATACATGCGGAAGTAGTTCTGGAAGGTGATCGAGGCGAGCGTCTGGTTCTCCGGCTCGATCTTGACGCCTTCCTTGGCCTCAACCGCCTGATGCAGACCGTTCGACCAGCGGCGGCCATCCATCATGCGGCCGGTGAACTCGTCAATGATGACGACCTTCTCGTCCTTGACGATGTAGTCGGTGTCGCGCTTGAACATCATCACGGCCTTGAGGGCCTGGTCGAGATGGTGGACGACCTGCGTGTTCTCGACATCGTAGAGGTTCGAGCCTTCGAGCAGTCCGGCGGCCTCGAGCATGCGCTCGGCCTTCTCAACGCCGTCCTCGGTCAGCGAGATGTTCTTGGTCTTCTCGTCCGCCTCGTAGTCCTCAGGCAGCAGCTGCTTCACGATCGCATCGACCTGGACGTAGAGTTCGCTCTTGTCGTCAGTCGGGCCGGAAATGATCAGCGGCGTGCGCGCCTCGTCGATCAGGATCGAGTCGACTTCGTCGACGATCGCAAAGTTGAAGGGGCGCTGCACCATCTGGCTGCGCTCGTGCTTCATGTTGTCGCGCAAATAGTCGAAGCCGAACTCGTTATTGGTGCCGTAGGTGATGTCGGCGCCGTAGGCCTCGCGGCGTTCCCACTCGTTGAGGTTCGGCACGATCACGCCGACGGTCAGCCCGAGGAACCCGTGCAGCTTCTCCATCTGCTCGGCGTCGCGGCGGGCGAGGTAGTCGTTGACGGTGACGACGTGGACGCCCTTGCCTTCCAGCGCGTTCAGGTAGGTCGGCGCGGTCGCCACGAGGGTCTTGCCCTCACCCGTGCGCATTTCCGCGATCTCGCCGCGGTGGAGCACCATGCCGCCGATCATCTGCACGTCGAAGTGGCGCATGCCGTAGACGCGCTTGGAGGCTTCGCGCACCGTGGCGTAGGCTTCGGGCAGGATGTCGTCGAGCGTGGAGCCGCTGGCCAGCATCTCGCGGAACTTGGGGGTCTGGGCGGCGAGTTCCTCGTCGCTCATGGCCTCCATGGCGGGCTCGAAGGCGTTGATCTGGGCGACGATCTTGTCGAGCGACTTGACGTAACGCTCGTTGGACGAGCCGAAGATGGACTTGACGAGTGCGCCGAGCATGGCGGTGAACCCCTGTTTTTCGTGAATTACATATGGTCGGTGTACGCGGCCCAAGCTCACAAGGAGGCGGCCGAACGACCGGGCGCGTGAATAAGCTCGCGAGGATGCGAAAGTTGCCGGGCGGCGCGCTTATTGACGCGCGCGGTCTATCCCGGTGAGCACGGCCGGCACGGCGACCGGCGCGAAGGCGACCGGCTGCTGCGGCGCATGAAGCCGCGTATTGCGCAGGCCCGGTTCGGGCAGCCGTGCAAGGGCGACCGGCGCACGCGGCGCCTTGGCGGCGACCTCATGGGCGGCCAGGACCTGCACCGCCGACACCTGCGACACACAGGCCTCGGCCGGGCCGACTTGTGCGGCGAGCCCGGTAAGCAGGGCAAGCAGGGTCAGGATCAGGCGATGGGCCATAGGGAACGTCAGATAGGGTCGATGACGGGATGTGTCCACATACGTTTGCGGCGAAAGGGTATTGTGCCCCGGAAACGTACCCTGCCCTGTCTGGCGATCTTCGATTTCCCGGCCTTCCCGCCAAAGCACGCAGCGGGTCGTTAACCATTTCAGGGCATGAAGTGATCGGCCTTTGGCGGAAGGACGACATGACTGCGACTGATCGACTGCAACGGCGCTTGCGCCGACTGGACGCGCCGTGCGCGATCTCCGCCTTTCTCCTGCTGGCCAGCTTCGCCCTGCTGGCGACGATCATCCTGACCTCAGGCATGACGCTGGACTGGTCCGGGCTGGGTATCTGCATCGCCTTCAGCGTCGCGGCGCTGGTCGCCGGGATAGCCATGAAACTGGCCGGAGGGACGCCGCGCGTCGCCAATCTCCTGCTGGTCGTCGCGGTGATGTCGGGCGCGACGGTCTGCAACACCCTGTCGATGAATGTCGGCCTTCGCCTGCACATGCCGCTGATCGACGAAGGACTGGTCGCATTCGATCACCTGCTCGGCTTCGATCCCGCCCTGCTGGTACGCGCCTTTGCCCAAAACCCGCACATCACGGAATGGCTAGGCATCGCTTATACGCAATCGAACTGGGCCGCCATCGCGGTCGTGCTGGGCCGGTGCCTGTTGCCGGACCCGGACTGGCGGCCGTTCGTAGCTTATTCCGGAGGACTGCTGGCGGCCGCGATCATTTCCGTCGTCACGCCTGCCATGGGCAACATCGCGTACTCGCGACTCTTCGACCTTCAGGGTCACGGCCTGCCTTACGGCGCGGGCACCTATCACCTCGACGCCTTTCACTATTACTATCACGGCACGGCGCAGATTGCGGGCAACAGGCATATCTCCGGCGTCGGCGTCTTTCCCTCGTTCCACACGATCATGGGACTGGTGATCGCCACCGGGCTGCGCGGCACCCGCTTCCATCTGGCAGGCGCGATCTTCGGCGTGGCGACGATCGTGGCGACGATCCCAATGGGCTCGCACTACGTCACCGATGTCCTAGGCGGCACGGTGATCTGGGCCATGGCGATGGCTCTGGCGGAATTGGCCTGTCGCCGCGATAGGGCCTCGCTCACCGATGCGCGCATTCTGGCAGGCGTGGGAGAAGCCCTGCCTGCATAGCGCCGCTTTCCTACACTTTGCGCAGTCCGATAGGGTGCCAGCCATGCGGCGACCCCTCGTTAAAATTTTGAATACTCTTGGTGCCCCATGAAATGGCGGGTATTCGAAGGTCATAATACCGCTGGGGGCCCTCCAATGCTGTCGATGATCATGCTTGCTGCCGCACAGACCGTATCGGCTGCTCCGGCTCAACCACCCGTCATACAGACCGTACCGAGAGCGGCCGCCGCACCGCCTGTTAGCATCACTGAAAATCCCGACAGTTTCGACAACAGCCAGGAAACCGCGATCTTCGACGTCGATGCGAGAAGCGGAAACGAATTGTTGTGGGCCGGTGAAATGCGTGTTTCCGGGCGTCAGGGTGCGAGTTTTACCCGGCAGCAGTCGAATGCTTCCACATCATCATGCGCCCGCGGGCAGACCTCGTATGGACAGGGAGAACGGTCATCACTCTCGATAAACCTGAACAGGTATCGCGCCGGGCGGGATGAAGGCGGCGTGCAGATGCGCGTTACGTGGGAGCGTCCGGGAGAAGGCGACACCTGCCAGGGGGCGAATGCCCGAACGGCGGGGATCACGGAAAACCTTTTCCTCGAGCGAGGTCAGGAGCGGATCGTCAAGGGTGACGGCGGTCTGATCATTCGCCTGCGCCGCCGCTAGGTGATTGCAGCCATGCCATTTTCGATCGCCCCGGGCCGCACAAGGTTACGTCACAAGGTGACACCTCCCCCTCGCAAGGTGACACATCGCGTGCAAAATGTGTCACCTTATGCGGCCAAGGTGACACTTCCGGGCCTAAGGTGACGCCTTTTCCCTCTGGACCGTGTCAACCGTGTAAACCTGCGTCACCTTGCGCGGCCGCCGAACCGCCCTTGACCTGCAACACCCACGCGCTAGGCAACCCGCCATGGCCTACCCCGTTTCCCCGCTCGCCTCGCCCTTCCCCGCCCTGCCCGAGATCGCGGGCGTCACCCCGCATGTCGTGCGCGCCGGCTACAAGGACTGGGGGCGGTGCGACCTCACGTACGTCACGCTGGAAGAAGGCACCGCCGTCGCGGGCGTTTTCACCAAGAACGTGTGCTGCTCGTCCGAGGTCGATCTCGGCCGCGAGAACGTGAAGCTCGGCCGTGCCCGCGCGCTGGTGGTGAATGCGGGCAATTCCAACGCCTTCACCGGCTATCGCGGCCGCGAGGCGGTGGAGCAGATCATGGAGCAGGTCGCCGCGCACATCGGCTGCCCGAAGGAGCAGGTCTTCGTCTCCTCCACCGGCGTGATCGGCGTGCCGCTGCCCAAGGACAAGGCGCGCGAGGGCGTCGACAAGGCGCTCACCGCCGAGCCCTGCAATTGGGAAGACGCGGCGAACACCATCGCCACCACCGACACTTTCGCGAAGGGCGCCACCGCCACCGCGATGGTCGGCGACACCAGGGTGACGATCAGCGCCATCATCAAGGGCTCCGGCATGATCGCGCCCGACATGGCGACGATGCTGGGCTACCTGTTCACCGACGCCGCCGTGGAGCCGGGCTTCCTGCAGGCCTGCCTCTCGGCCGCGAACTTGCGCACGTTCTCGTGCATCACCGTCGATTCGGACACCTCGACCAGCGACACCGTCCTCGCCTTCGCCACCGGCAAGGCGGGCAATGCACCGATCACCGGCTTCGACAGCCCCGGCGCCCATGCTTTCGCCGCCGCGATCCATGATGTCTGCCGCCAGCTCGCCCACCTCGTCGTGCGCGACGGCGAAGGCGCGCAAAAGTTCATCGCCGTCTCGGTCAGCGGTGCGGTGTCGGACGAGAGCGCCCGCAAGGTCGGCATGGCGATCGCCAATTCACCGCTGGTGAAGACCGCCATCGCCGGAGAGGACGCCAACTGGGGCCGCGTCGTCATGGCCGTCGGCAAGGCGGGCGAGCCTGCCGACCGCGACAAGCTCTCGATCGGCTTCGGCGGCACCTGGGCCGCACAGCAGGGCCTGCCGCTGGCGGACTACGACGAGGCGCCCGTCGCCGCGCATCTCAAGGGTCAGGACATCTCGATCGAGGTCGACCTCGGTCTGGGCGAAGGCACCGCGACGGTGTGGACCTGCGACCTGACGCACGGCTACATCTCGATCAACGCGGACTACCGGAGCTGAGCATGAGCACGCCGTTCTTCACGATCTGGGGCCGCCTGAACTCGCACAACGTCAAGAAGGTGGCCTGGTTCGCCGAGGAACTGGGCCTCAAGTACCAACGCCATGACATCGGCGGAAAGTTCGACTTCACCGATGAATACCTCGCCAAGAACCCCAACCGCCTCATCCCGACGATCGAGGACGGCAAGGTGGTGCTTTGGGAATCGAACGCGATCCTGCGTTACATGGCGGCCGAGTACGGCGGCAGCGCATGGTTTCCCGCCGACCCCATCGACCGCGCTCTCGCCGACCGCTGGATGGACTGGCAGTTCGCCTATGCCGACGCGCAGCGCGCGCCCTTCCTCGCCTTCGCCCGCACACCGCAGGACCAGTGGGACCATGAGGCCATCGCCCGCGATGTGGCCGCCTGCGCCAGGCAACTGGCGGTGCTCGACAGGTATCTGGGCGAAAAGCCGTGGCTGTCGGGCAGCCAGTTCGGCATCGGCGACATTCCCATGGGCGTCTACGCCTACACCTGGTTCAGCCTTCCCTTCGACAAGCCCGACTTCCCCGCCATTGCCGACTGGTACGCCCGCATCGTCAAGCGCCCCGGCTTCACCGAGCAGGTAATGATCCCTCTAACATGATGACGCCCGCCCTCCACGCCGCCGTCGAGGCGATCATGCGCGAGGCGAGCGAACACGCGATCCTCCCGCACTACCAGAAGCTCGCCGCCAGCCAGATCGACGCCAAGGCCCCGGACGACGTCGTTACCGTGGCCGACAAGCAGGCCGAAGCGCTGCTGACCGAGCGCCTGTCCGCGCTCCTGCCGGAAGCCGACGTGGTGGGCGAGGAAGCCGCCTTCGCCGATGCATCGGTGATGGAGCGCCTGAAGGACCGCCTGTGCTGGATCGTCGATCCGCTCGACGGCACCAACAACTTTGCCGCCGGCAAGCCGCCCTTCGGCGTCCTCATCGCCCTGGCGGACAAGGGCGAGACGATCGGCGGCTGGATTCTCGACTGCCTGACCGGACGTTTCTGCCGCACCGACCTCGGCGGCGGCGCGTGGATCAACGGCGAACGGATCATTGCGCGCACCACCGGACAGGAACCGCCGGTCGCCGCGATCTCGACGATCTTCCTCGACGACGGCGCGCGCGAGAAGGTGCTGACGCACATCGCGCCGCACTACACCCTCGTCGACATTCCGCGCTGCGCGGCCGAGCAGTATCCCCGCCTCGTGGACGGCACCAATGACATCTCGGTGTTCAACCGCACCCTGCCGTGGGACCACGCGGCGGGCGTCCTGTTCCTCAACGAGGCGGGCGGCAAGGCGGCAAGGCCGGACGGCAGCGCCTACCGAGTGGACGAATACGAGCGCCGCGACCTGATCGGCGCCTCCAGCCCGGCGCTCTGGGATGCGTTTGCGGAAGTGGTGGCAAGGCTGGCGTAAATCGTCGTCCCGGACTTGCTCCGGACCGGTGGCTGTCTTTAAGGTGGTGCTTACGGCGGGGGCTTCGACAAGCTCAGCCTGAGCGGTTTGAGAGCAGGTCCTTAACCCCGCTCAGGCTGAGTTTGTCGACACCCCAGCGCGCGCGACGCAAAAGAAAACCCCCGCCGTTCCCACGGCAGGGGCCTCTACAACCTCAAATCTCAAGCGATCAGAGTTCGCTTTCGATCCAGCCCTTCAGCGCGCTCTTGGGAGCGGCGCCGAGCTTCTTGGCCACCGGCTGGCCATCCTTGAACAGCACCAGCAGCGGGATCGACTGCACACCGATGGCCGAGGGCGTCTCGGTGTTGGCCATGATGTCCATCTTGGCGATAGTGACCTGCTCGCCCAGTTCCTCGGCGATTTCCTCGAGGGCGGGGGCGATCATCTTGCACGGGCCGCACCAATCCGCCCAGAAATCGACGAGGACGGGCTTGTCGGACTTGAGGACGTCGGCCTCGAAGCTGGCATCGGTGACGGCAATGGTGGACATCGATTGACTCCTGAACTTTAGAATTGGGCGACAACTTAGGGATGAAACCCGGCGACGCAACGCCGGAACGGTGAAAGCTTTACTCGCGCGGCGCCAAGTCCGGCTTGTGGGCTGCGAGAACCTCGACGGGAACGGCGATCAGGCGCGGTACGGCGGTATAGAGCAGCGCCACTTCCACCGCGCGCCCCGGGAAAGTCGCTTCCAGAGCGGCGGCATAGGCGCCCATCTGGCGCAGCACACCACGCGGCACCGCGTCGATCCGGTCGGGAGGACGCCGCGCGCTCTTGTAGTCGACCAGACGCACGCGGCCCGGTTCTATCACCAACCGGTCGATCGTGCCCGCCACGACCTGACCGCCGACAACTGCCGCGACGGGCACTTCGGCGAGACTGTCGGGGCCGAAGAGGTCTGCCCAGTCGGGATTGCCGAGCACCGCCAGCGCGCTCCCCAGCAGTGCATCGCGATCCTGCGCCGGAAGGTCGGCGGCGTGGCGCTCCAGCCAGCCCCGTCCGGCATCCTCGCGTGCGGCTGCCGCCACATCCGGCAATCGCTCCAGCAGCTTGTGGACCAGCGTACCACGCCGCGCCGCATCGCGCCCCGCGCCCGGCGGGAACGGGGGATCGGGAGCGTCTTCCTCACCCAGCGATGACGGCGCCAGCGGACGCGGCGGACGCGGCTCGGCTGGCGACGCACGCTCGAGCCAGCGCGGCAGCGGCTCGCGCAAGTCGAGCATCGGCCCGCCCGCGCCCTTCGCCGCGCGAACCGGCACCGGAGCGGCCGGCTCGCCATGTTCGCAGCGCGCACCCCAAATGGGATCGCCCAGTTCCGCCTCGACCGGGAAAAGGGCGCGCAGCCGGGCATACCAGCTCTTGGGACTAGGCTCGCCCTTGTCTCGATTGCTCAGCGCCCCGCCGACGAACAAGGCTTCCCCCGCCCGGGTCATGGCGACGTACAGCAGACGCCAATGCTCCTGTTCGTCGCCGCGCTTGCCCTCCTCCAGACGGTCGGCGATGCGGCCCTGCTTCTCGTCCTTCGAGAGCGGCGGCAGCGGGATCGTGCGCGCTTCGTTGGCGGGATCGGGCAAGTCGATGCCCCGCTCGCGCGCGTTGTCGGGATTGCTGGTCGCATCGGCGAGGATAACGATCGGCGCCTGCAGGCCCTTGGAGCCATGCACCGTCATCACCCGGACGAGGCCTGCCGCATTGTCTGCCTCGCGCTTCAGTTCGCCATCGCCCGCATCGAACCATGCGAGGAAGCCCGCAAGACTCGGCGTGTCGGTGACGGCATAGGCCTTGGCGGCATTGATCAGCTCGTCGATCGGATCGTTCGCCTCCGAGCCCAGCCGCGCCACCAGTCGCCGCCGCCCTTGCCAGGGGCCTACCAGCAGCCACTGCAGCAAGTCCTGCGGCGGTTCGTAATCCGCCAGCCGCAGCGCCTCGCCCAGTTGCTCCATCACCGCCGCCACCTCGGGCTCGCGCGAGCGACGCAAGTGATCCCACAGCCGCGTGTGCTTTTCCCGATAGCCATGCGCGAGAAGCTGTTCCTGGCTCCACCCGACCAGCGGCGAGACCAGCAGCGCGGCAAGGTTGAGGTCATCCAGCGGCTGCACCGCGAAGCGCAGCGCGGCGACGAGATCCTTGACCGCCAGCGGCGCACCCAGGCGCAGGCGATCGACCCCCGCCACCGGCACACCGGCTGCATGAAGCCGCGCGACGATGAGCCCGGCCAGTTCCTTGCGCTGGCGAACCAGCACCATGATGTCGCCCGCCCGCGCCCGGCGCGGCGCGCCCTTGACGAGCGTGAAGCCCGGCCCTTGATCGTCCAGCCAGTCGCGCACCTGCAGTGCGATGCGCTCGGCCATCTGGCGGTCGGGGCGCGAGAGCCAGTCCGGCGCAGTGCCCTCCTCGTCGCCCGAAGAGTCGTCATCCTCGTCGTCGGCAAGATCGCTCACCGGTCGCCACAGCGCGACGTAGCCCGGACGCTCCTGCCCCTGATGCCGTTCGGCGGGGCGGTCGAGGCCGAAATTCTCGTGCCCGATCCCGGCGATGGCCCGGTCCACGAAGTCCAAGACCGTCTGTGCGGTGCGGAACGAGCGGTCGAGCCCATACTCGCGAAACTCCGGCGGATCGAACCGGTCGCGCAGCATCGCCGCATTCTGCGCCGCCTCGCCCATCTCGCGCCGCACGCGATCGGCGGCGCGGCGGAAGTTCTCCGGGCTGGTGCCCTGGAACCGGAAGATCGCCTGCTTGTAGTCGCCGACCACGAACAGGGTACGCATCAGGTCCTCGTGCTGACCCAAGCCGGCCCAGAACTCGCCGGCCATCGCGAAGATGATGTCCCACTGCGCGGCGTTGGTATCCTGCGCCTCGTCGACGAGAATGTGGTCGAAACGGCGGTCGAGCTTGTAGCGAATCCAATCCGCCTGCGCCTGATTGGCAAGGAGATCGGCGGCACGGCGGATCTGGTCGTCGAAGTCGATCAGCCCCTCGCGCTGCTTGGCGGCATCCCAGGCCATCGCGAAAACCCGCCCCAGCCGCAGCGCCGGAACCAGCCGATCCGCCAGCGCCAGCAGTGACCGCATCGCTCTGATCTCAAGGATGCAATCGACCACTCGCGCGGCGGAATCCGCGTAGCCGGGGTCAAGCTTATCCTGCGACTTGCTGGCCTTGGGCTCACCCTTCTGAGTCAGGAACTCCTTGGCCAGCGCGTCGAGGCTGTCCAGGCGCTGCGCCCCGTTGCCCAGCAGCCACTCGCTGATAACATCGACGGCGCCGAGCCCGGTCTTGGTGCCCCACTCATTGTTTACCGCCATGCAGTGCCGGAGCGAGCGCACGTCGAACGCCGCATCCTCGCATCGCGCGCAGAGCCATTCGCGATCCGCGTCAGACGGCAGGCCGAGCAGGCGCAGCACGTTGAGCCGCATGTCCCCCGCCTGCCAGCTGCCGGGACCGAACCACGCCTCGCGCGCCGAGGCGCAGCGCAGCAGGAAGGCCATCACCGCATCAGGGCCATGCCGCAGCGACAATTGCTCCACAGCCTGCAGCAGGGCAGGATCGCCGAAGGGACCGTTCTCGGCATCCACAAGCAGGTCGGCCAGCACTTGCCGTGCCAGGAGGTCGCGCTCACGATCCTCCATCGGCCGGCTGCCGGGAATAAGATCGGCTTCCAGCGGGAAAGTCGCCAGCAGCCACTGCGAAAAGGCATGGATCGTGTCGATCCGCAGCCCACCGCCCGGACTGTCTAGCACCGAGGCGAACAGCGTACGCGCCCGAGCGAGGTTCTCGTCGCTCGCCTGCGCGCCGATCGCGGCAAGGCGCGCCCGCAGGTCGAACTCGCCAAGGCGTACCCATTCGGCCAGCGTACCGTTGATGCGCGCCGCCATTTCGGTGGCGCCGGCCTTCGTAAAAGTCAGGCACAGGATCTGCGAGGGGTCCACGTTCGGCTGCAGCAAAAGCCGCAGCACGCGCGAGGACAGCACTTGCGTCTTGCCGGTCCCGGCCGACGCGGAAAGCCACACCGTCTCCTGCGGATCGACCGCACGCATCTGGTTCCCGTGAAGCGGATGGACGGCAGCAGGACCGCTCATGCTGCACCCTCCGATCTGTTGCCAAGCGACGTGATCCATTCGTCCAGCCGCATCAACTGGTCGTAATCGGCGTAGCTGCCCAGTTCCGGGTTAAGGCGCGCGGTGAAGGGTTGATCGCCCAGAATCCAGCGGTCGAGCGCGTCGTCGAGGTAGCGCAGCGTCTCGGGCAGGAAGTCCTCGCGCGGGATGCCGGACTTCTTGCGGCCTTCCAGAACCGGCTCGAACATGTAGCCCATGGTCCCGTCCTTGGCCTTGGCCATCGACCAGTATTCGAACGAATCGGCCACGCCCTCGACACCATCGAAACCGCCGTCTTTCGCAATCAGCGCGATGAGGCCGAGCTGGAGCGCGAAGCCCTCCTGCACGCGGCTGCCGGTCGGCGGCTGGCCCGTCTTGTAGTCGACCACGGCGAGGCTCCCGTCCTCGCGCCGGTCGATGCGGTCGGCGCGGCCGTGGATCCGCACGTCGCGGCGGCGCATGTCGCCCCACTTCTCAACCGCGACGACTTTGCGACCACCTGCCTTTGCCTCAAGGATCATGCTCTCGAACGTTTCCAGCGCGGCGGAAAGACGCGGCCACCACAACACGCGCATCAGCGGGTGCGCGTTCTGCTCGGTAAGCACGCCCTGCGCGATGGCGTGGAGGCCACCCTCGGGCTCGCCGGCCTCGTGCCAGCGCTGCATGATGAGGTGTGCGACTTCACCCTTCCATGCCGCGCTCGGCTCGGCGTCGAGGCCATCCATGCTGCGCAGGCCCAGGATGGCGCTGGCGTAGAACTGGTAGGGATCGCCGCGTAGCCGATCGAGACCGGTGACGGAGACATCGACCTTGCGCTGTTCCGCCGAGGGCATCGGCTGTGGCCGGGGATGGGCTGCGACTTGCGCGGCGTCGTCCAGCCGGCGGGCGAGGTTCACGGCATCACGCTCGAGGTGGCGCTCCAACTGGTCGCCCAGCATCGCGCGCACCCGCAGCACGAAGCGCGAGGGGATCACCGGCCCGCCCTCATCCCGCTGCGCCCAGCTCAACACGATCTCCGGCGCACCGAGTGCGGCGGCAAGGTCATGCGCGGAAAGACCGATGCGGAAGTCCGCGCCCGGCACTCCGAGCGCGCGCAGGACGGCGGGCGGCAACAGCGCATCGAGCGCCGCGCTGCCCGGCCATACCCCCTCGACCAGGCCCCCGCAGATTACGAGGTCGGCGCGGCTCATGCGCGCTTCGAGCAGGCCGTAGACCGAGACGCGCGGATGCCCGCCCCAGGGCGGGCGCACCGAAACGCGGTCCATAGCATCGCGCAACACGGCGCCGATCTCACGCGGGTCGAGCAAGGTGCCTGCCGCTCCCGCTGCCCCGCGCAATTCCTCCACGAAGGCGCTGAGCGCGCGGCCATCCGCACCGCCCCACAGCGTCTCTCCGCAAAGGGCCTCGGCGGCATCCGCAAGCAGGCCGAGCAGGCGTTCGAGCGGCTCCGCTTCGCCCAGTATCGACAGCGGCGTCAGGATCGTCTCGATCCCGGCCCACCATTCGCCCAGCTTCGCGGCGTCCGCCCTGGCCGCCAGCGGTGCCAGTCCGGCACCGGGGCGCGGCCCGCGCAGCGCGAGGTCGAGCTTGCGCGCATTCTCCAGCCAGCGCGGACGCCCCGGTCCGTTCCCGGCGAGGGGATGGACGAGCAGCGCGACGAGCGGCACCGGCGCGGCCTGCTGCGCGACCACTTCGGCCAGCAACAGCAGCAGGCGACCGGCGGCGGTCTGCGGCAACGGGCGACCGGCAGTGTCGTCCGCCTCGATCCCCCAGCGCTCCAGATGGCTGACCACGCGCGCCGCCAGCCCCCGGTCGGGCGAGACGAGCGCGACGCGGCGCTCGGGTATCTCCAGCGCCTCGCGGATGAGCACCGCGATCGCCTGCGCCTCCTCGCCGGGATGCGTGCATTCCATCAGGCGCACGCCGCTCAGGCGGCGCTGCTCGGGCGGCAGATCGACCCATGCAGCGGAAGCGCGCGGCGGCAAGAACAGGTTGGAGATCGCGCGGCTGCGCTCGGGCGGCGCAGCGGCAAGCCCGGAGCGGTGCCACGGCTGCACCTCTGCGCGCGCGACCCCCATCCGATTGAGCAGCAGCTTGAGGTGGTATTGCGGGTGCGTCACCGCATCGGCGCGGCCGAACGGCGGGTCATCCGGGTGCGCAGGAGCGCCCGCGACGCCCAGCTCGCTCCACACCTCGTTGGCCAGCGACAAGTCGAGGTCGGGCAGGACGACGAGGCCCTGCGGCATCTCGCTGACGACGCGCAGCAGGCGCGCCAGCGCGGGCGACGCGCCGGTGACGCCCGCCGCGATGACCGGGTGCGGCGGAGGCTGGTCCTGCCAGCGCGCGGCAGCGTGGTCGAACAACCGGTTGCGGCGGTCAGGCGCGTCGATCTCGCCGCGCGCGGCCAGTTCCGCGATCCAGTGCTGCTGCACCTTGAGGAAGTTGCGGGTGTTGTCGCTCCAGTGACCGGCAAGGTCGCCGACGATGCCGATGACGCGCTCGGACATGAGATCGATCGGGGCGATCTCCTCGGCCATCAGGCGGTCCATGGTGCGGCCGATCTCGAAACCACGCCGCAGCAATGCCGCGCCCTTTCCTGCAGCATCACCTTCGACCTCACGCAAGTAGTGCGCAAGGCGCAGCCAGCGGCGGGTCGGATCGGCGGCAGGCGCAATATCGGCCGCACCGAGCGGATCGAGCAGCGGGCCAAGCGCTTCGTCGAGATCGAGATCGCCTACCGCGACCATGCGCGGCAGCAACATGCCGCTCCCCGAATGGCGCACGAACGCCTCGGTCATCGTGCGGATCGTGCGGCGGCTCGGCAGCAGCAGCGTCAGCCGCGCAAGTGCGATCTCATCCTTCGCATAGCGCGGGATGAGCCCGGCGACGAGGGCGTCAGCGAAACCACGATGCGCAGCAATGGAGTAGACTTTCGGACCCGTCCGGTCAGGCACGGGTCAGCCATTCCTCGGTCGGCCTGATGGCGGCGGGCTCGCCCACTTCGAACCACAGGCCCTGATGCGAGATGCCGTAGAGGCGACCTTCCTCGATCGCGCGGCTCCACAGGATGTTGGTGGAGAACGCGCCCTCGGGCGCATCGCGCAGCAGTCGCTTCGACACGAGCTGGATGCCGGTGTAGATGAACGGCGCCACCCGCCCCTGACGGCGGCGCGAGACGCGACCATTGGGATCGAGGTGGAAGTCGCCCTCGCCGCGATAATTGAGCGCGCGGGTGTGCGGCACCATCAGCAGCAGCGCGTCCATCCGCTCCGCATCCCAGGCCTGCGAGAGTTCGGCGAAGACGTCCTGCGGGCCGTCGAGCCAGATGTTGTCGCTGTTCAGGCAGAAGAATGGGTCGGGCAGCAGATCGGCCGCCCTGACCATGCCGCCGCCGGTTTCCAGCAGCAGTTCGCGCTCGTCGGACAGGGTGACGGCAGGCGCGGTCTTGCGGACCTTGAGATGGCCTTCGAGCGCGTCGGCCATGTAGTGCGCGTTGACCACCGCCTTCGTCACGCCCGCATTGCCGAGCTTGTCGAGCGCATGATCGATCAGCGACTTGCCCGCCACGCGCACCAGCGGCTTGGGTTGGGTGGCGGTGAGCGGGCGCATGCGCTTGCCCAGCCCTGCGGCGAGCACCATCGCGGTGTCGCTGGCGAGAGGCTTCATCGGGCGAACTCCCCGCCGTTCGCCTCGCGCAAGGCGGCGGGGATGTTGGCGTCGAACCATGCCGCGACCGGCGCCATCGCGGGATGGGCAAGGTCGCGCTCCATCGCCGCCCAGACACGCGGGATCAGGTCGAGGTAGCGCGGCTTGCCGTCACGGCGCCACAGCCGCACGAAGATGCCGACGATCTTGGCGTTCCGCTGCGCGCCGAGCCGCGCGTAATCGGCGAGGAAGGCATCGACGTCCGTACCCGTTTTCTGCACGTAGCGATCGAACATCTGCGCCTCCAGCTCGGGCGCAACTTCGCGCCGGGCATCCTGCAGCAGCGAGACGAGGTCGTAGGCCGGATGACCGACCAGCGCGTCCTGGAAGTCGAGCAAGCCCTGCTTCTCGAGGCTGCCGAGCAGCATGATGTTCTCGGCATGATAGTCGCGCAGCACGGTGACGCCCGGGCGCTGGCGCGGCAGCAGCGGCGAGAGCGCCTGCTCCCACGCGCTCACGAAGCCTGCGGCATCGACGTAGAGGCTCTGCGCGGTGCAGTACCAGTCGATGAACAGCTTCACCTCGCGGATATATTCCGCCAGCGAGTAATCGAGGAACGGCCCGGCGGGCAACTGGTGCAGCTTCGCCAGCGCGTCGATCGCGGCGGAGTAGACCGCCGCTTCGTCCGCTGGCCACTGGTCGAGATAATCGCGCATGCGCGCCTCGCCGAAGTCCTCCATCAGGATGAGGCCCTTGTCGGGCTTCTCCGCGAGGATGCGCGGCGGACGCATGCCGTTGTCGTCGAGCCAGTGCGCGGCGCGCAGGAACGGCCCGATGTCCTCCTGCGGCGGCGGCGCATCCATCAGCATCGCGGTGGCGCCATCGACACTGCGGATACGGAAATAGCGGCGGAACGAGGCATCGCCCGGCAGCGGCTCGACAGCCGCGCCTCCCCAACCGGCGGCGGCGAGAAAGGCATCAAGGCCCTCGGGAAAGTTCGCGTGTTCGAGCGTCATACAGGTATACGCCCTAGCCAATCCGCCCCGCCTTCGACAATGGCGATCCGACCGTCCTCGACAACTTCCAGCGTGATCGAGAGGCAGCCCGGCTCATGTGCGAAGCCGCCCGCGTGATCGGGCCACTCGGCGATGAGCACCGCGCCCTCGCGGTAATCGTCGAGGCCGATCTCCTGCGCCTCGTCGGGATGGTTCAGGCGGTAGAAGTCGGCGTGGACCAGCGGCAGGCGGACGGCAGGCGGGTCGTAAGGCTCGATGATCGCGAAGCTGGGTGACGGCACTTCGCCCTCATGACCAAGCCCGGCGATGATCGCGCGCGCCAGCGTGGTCTTGCCCGCGCCTAGACCGCCGGTCAGTGCGATCACGTCGCCGGGGAGCAGCGCATCGGCGAGCTTGCAGCCCCATGCGTCCATCGCCGCGAGGTCCGGCAGCGGCAATCTCATGCCAATGTTCCTCTCATGGCAGTTCGATCAGCGCGCTGGTGCCCTTGCCCGGCTCCGATTCGAGTCGCAGGCTGCCACCGTGCGCCTCCACCAGCTGGCGGGCGAGCGGCAGGCCGAGGCCGTCGCGGCTCTCAACCTTCCCGTCGGCGCTGACCTTCATCCCGTCGAGCGCGCGCGCGAGCGTGCGGCTGTCCATTCCGGCGCCCTTGTCCTGCACGAGGATCTGGATCGCATCCCCCTCTCCGGCTTTCCGCCGCGACAGTTGCACGAGAATGCGCCCGCCGCGCGTCGAGGCGGCGATGGCGTTGTCGACGATGTGCCCCAGCGCCCGCGCCAGCCTTCGCCGGTCGGCCACCAGTGGACGCAGCAGGCCCTTGGCCTGCAGGTCGAGCGTGAGGCCCGCCTTCTGCAGCCGCCCTGCCCGTTCCTCGACCACCGAGCGCACGAAAGGCATCGGGTCGATTTCCTCGAACTTGAGCGGCAGCAGGCCCGCCTCGCTCTGCGACAGGTCGAGCAGGCTGTCGATGTGATCACCCAGTTGCTGCGACGCCTCGATGATCGAGCCGACATAGTCGCGCCCGGAATCGTTGAGGTCGCCGCCGATGCCGAGGTCCAACATCTCGGCAAAACCGCCGATCGAGGTCAGCGGCGTGCGCAGTTCCTTGCTCATGTTGGCGAGGAAGCGGGTCTTGATCGCGTCCGCCTCGATCAGCGCGGCATTGCTTTCGCGCAGGGCCTGCTCCGCCTTCATCGAATCGGTGATGTCGAGCACCGCGAGCAGGCCATTGCCGTCCGGCAGCGGCACGCCCGCATATTCCAGCACGCGCCCGTCGGCTAGACCGATGCGCCCGCCCGTCTGCGCGCGGTCGAGCGTCGCGGCGCGCACGACGTTGCCTACGGTTTCCGCCTCGACCGGGCGCTTGAGGCGCGAGGCGATCTTCTTGAGCAGAGCCTCCACATGCGGATGCGTGTCGAGGAACTCGCTCTCCAGCCCCCAGTCGGCGGCGAAACGGCGGTTCCATATCTGCATCCGGCCATCGGGCGCGAACACCGCGACCGATTCGAACAGGCTGTCGAACGTGGCGGTGCGGGTACGCAGCAGGGTGTCGCGCACGGCCGAGAGCCGCAGCTGTTCGGTGCGGTCCTCGACGATCAGTAGCAGCCCGCCGTCAGGCACCGGCTGGGCGACGATGCGCAAGTGCGTGCCGTCCGCCAGCGTCCAGCTTTCCTCCTGCGTGGAGCCTGCCGAAAACCAGCCCGCCTTCTCGCGCCGCCATGCCGGGAAGTCGCGCGCCTCAGGCACGCGGCCCGCATCGCGCGCGGCATCGAGCAGGCGCTCGAAGGCGGGCGGATCGACGAGGATACGGCCGTCGAGCTTGAACAGGCGCTGGAACGGCTGGTTGGCGAAAGCGAGCCGCCGCTTGGCGTCGAACTGCGCCACGCCTGCGGAAAGCTGGTCGAGCAAGGCCCGCTGCGCCTCGCGGAAGGCGCGGAAGGAGCGGGACATCTCCTCCAGGTCCTCGATATCCACGGCATAGCCCGCGACGCCGTCGTCCCCCAGCGGCAGGTCGCTGACGCGCAGGGCGCGGCGCTGGCCGTCGATGGTGGTCGAGACGATACGCTCGATCGGGATGCCCTTTTCCGCTGCCTTCCGGGCGACTTGTCCCGGGGCGAGGCCATCGACCGATTCGATCAGTTCGATGCCCTTGACGACCACGTCGTCGGCGTTCTTGGCGCCCACGGCGGCGACGTAGGCATGGTTGACCAGTTGCAGTTCGCCATCCGGGCGGCGGAACCACATCGGCATCGGCGCGGCCTCGATCAGCGAGACGAGCGCGTGGAAGTCACCGCGCGCGCGGGCGGCTTCGTCGCGCAGGCGGACGAGTTCGGTCTCGCTGTCGGAAAAGTCGAAGACCCAGACCAGCGCGGCGCCGCCGGGCGAGACCTGAGGGTCGGAAAGATGCCCGCGCAGGGCGAGGCTGCGGCTGGAGCCATGCGGGGTCACCGCCATGCGGAAAGGCGCGGCGGTCTTCTGGCAGCGGCGAACGGCCTCGGTCAGTTCGGCGAGTTTCTCGGCGGGCAGGCCGCGATCATTTCCATCCAGTTCGGAGAGGAACTGCGGCACTTCGTCCAGCCCGAGCCATTGGGCGAGGCGCGGGGAAGCCTCGATCCGGCCGTCCGTGCGCACCAGCAGCGGCAGCGCCGGTGATTCCTCGACCATGCGGCCGAGGCGGCGGGCGGAGCGCAACTGCGCCTCGGCGCGGTTTTGGCGCGAACGCGCGGACAGCACCGCCCAGGCGGCGGCAATCGTCCAGGCGCCGAGCAGCAGGCCGATCAGGAGAGGCAGGAAACGCGAGAATTCCATCGCGCTAGGCTATGATGCGCGCGGATGGCCCTGACAATGGGGGATGGCGCGAAAGCGGTAGATACGCGGGGTGGCCGACGGATGGACGTTCACGCCCTCTTGTTTACGACGCGGTCATAAGCCCCTCCGTCCATCATGCGTGACATTCACGAAAATTATCGGCGACAGGTTAGGGCGGGTGGGAAAGTGGATTCCCACGGATAGCAGGTCAGGAAGACGCCCCCGCCTTTCCTACCCCTCCGGAGCTATGGCCAATCCGCCGATCGCCACGGGCAATATGGAGAAAGCACGGCGCGGCGTCGAAGCCTGCGGCTGCCCAAATGAATAGGCAAAATAACTAGGCAATCGAAATAAGATCATATCATCAAAAGAGAATTTTCATTTTGATGGAACAGTTAATAAATCTTCACTGTGTCTCACGGCCAAAAATTTCCAATGTTCCCAAAATCATAAGGGAACCCCATGGGTAATGACGAACAACCGCGGCTACAACGGCCTGACACGCCGGCAAAGCCAGTGCCTGGCCCTGGTAAATCAGGGAATGACCTCAAAGGAGATCGCCCGGCAACTCGATCTTTCCCCATCGATGGTGGATAATCACCTGCGAGAAGCCATTGTGCGTATGGGAAAGAACAATCGGCAGGAGGCCGCGCGCGATTTCGCGTTGGCGCACCGCCAGGTGGATCAATCCGAAAGTTCGCCCGGAGATTGTTTACCCCGCGCGATGTCACTCGTCCGCCTTGATGACATCGGACCGTTCACCGTATTCATATGTAAGAATTGATTAGCCGTTATTTAGCAATTTGCGCCTCGAATGACTGCAGAAATGCAAAAAGGGCGCCTCCTTTAAAGAGACGCCCCTTCTGCATTGACATCAAACGGTGATCAGTAGCGGTAGTGGTCCGGCTTGAACGGACCGGCTTCCGGCACGCCGATGTAGTCGGCCTGCTTCTTCGACAGCTTGGTGAGCTTCACGCCCAGCTTTTCGAGGTGCAGCGCGGCGACCTTCTCGTCGAGGTGCTTGGGAAGAACGTAGACTTCGTTCTTGTAGTCGTCGCTCTTGGTGAACAGTTCGATCTGCGCCAGCGTCTGGTTGGTGAAGCTGGCCGACATCACGAAGCTGGGGTGGCCGGTGGCGCAGCCCAGGTTCACCAGGCGGCCCTTGGCGAGCACGATGATCTGCTTGCCGTCCGGGAAGGTCACGAGGTCGGTGCCCGGCTTGACTTCCTTCCACTCGTAATTGTCGAGCGCCGAGATCTGGATCTCGCTGTCGAAGTGGCCGATGTTCGAGACGATCGCCTTGTCCTTCATCGCGGCCATGTGCTCGCCGGTGATGACGGCTTCGTTGCCGGTGGCGGTCACGAAGATGTCGGCGCGCGAAACCGCGTCCTCCATGGTGACGACCTCGTAGCCCTCCATCGCGGCCTGCAGTGCGCAGATCGGGTCGATCTCGGTGACGAGGACGCGCGCGCCGCCGTTGCGCAGCGAAGCGGCCGAGCCCTTGCCGACATCGCCGAAGCCGGCGACGCAGGCGACCTTGCCGGCCAGCATCACATCGGTGGCGCGGCGGATCGCGTCGACCAGCGATTCACGGCAACCGTAGAGGTTGTCGAACTTCGACTTGGTGACGGAGTCGTTCACGTTGATCGCGGGGAACGGCAGCTTGCCGTCCTTGGCGAGGTGATAGAGGCGGTGAACGCCGGTGGTGGTCTCTTCCGAGACGCCCTGGATCGCCTTGACCGAGGCGGTCAGGTAGCCCGGCTTGGCCTTGAGGAAGGCGTTCAGCGCGCGGACGAACTCGATTTCCTCGGCATTCGAAGGCTCGAACAGCGCCTCACCCGCTTCGACGCGCGCGCCCCACAGGGCGAACATCGTGGCGTCGCCGCCGTCGTCGAGGATCAGGTTGGCGGTGAGGTCGGGATTGCCCTCGCTCGACCAGTCGAAGATCTTGCCGACATAGTCCCAGTAATCGGCCAGCGATTCACCCTTGATCGCGTAGACCGGGATACCGGCGGCGGCGATGGCGGCGGCGGCGTGGTCCTGCGTCGAGAAGATGTTGCAGGTGGCCCAGCGCACTTCCGCACCGAGAGCCACCAGAGTCTCGATCAGCACGGCGGTCTGGATCGTCATGTGCAGCGAACCGGTGATGCGCGCGCCCTTAAGCGGCTGCGACGCGCCGAATTCCTCGCGCAGCGCCATCAGGCCCGGCATTTCGGTCTCGGCGATGGCGATTTCGGTGCGGCCGAAGTCGGCGAGGCCGATGTCGGTGATGGCGTAGTCGGGGGTGGTGGCCACGTGGGACTCCTGAAGATTGCGTCACGCCGGCGCCGCGCGCGGAAAACCACCCGCGAGCGGCGCCGGTACTGCCGCGTCCCTACCCGCTCCGCATCAGCGAGGCAAATATAAAGATAGCTTTATATGCCCTGTCTGACGCGCGATGCCTTTGTCTCGGATCGTCATTGCGAGCGTAGCGAAGCAATCCAGCGCCATGGGCCATCCGTGGATTGCTTCGCTACGCTCGCAATGACGAAGTGTGGTTTGATTTGATGTCAGCGCATGGCCAGCGCCATGAGGATGGGCGGCTGGCGCTCCAAGAGCTGCCCCGCGACTTCCACCAGCGTGGCGCGGCCCTGCACCGTGGCCAGCCCCTGCGTGATCGAGCGTAGCTGGTGGCACGACAGCCAGGGATGGCCGCCGCCGTACTCGTTGGCCATGACCACGCTCATGCGGTCGAGCGGACCGCCCGAGGCGTCGGCGGCATCGCCGAGTTCGGCGCGTAACTGGGCATTCGCCTCGTTGAGTTCGGACATGTGGCTGCTGGTGAACTTGTCGTAGTCCTCCATGAAGTCGTCCGCCGTGGTGCGGCAGCGCAGGCCGGTCACCATCAGCATGATGTCCATGCGGCGCAGCTTCTGCGCCTCGCTCGGGCGAGCCGTCGGCGGTGCGACGACGGTATGAGGTGCCTCCGGTACTGCCGATTGCGCGAGTGCCGGTGTTGCCGCACCGAGCCCGCACGCGAGTGTCACGGCCAGCCACGGCCGCTTGATTCCGATCCTGATCATTGCCCTGTTCCCCGCAGGCAAATCGCCTGACCGAACGGGAATGTCATCGATTGCATACCGCGATCTGAAGAACCACGGTTAACGCATTTTCACGATGAAAATCCCCGCAAAATGGCCGGTTGAACGATCACGAATGACCACATCGGACGCCCTTTGAGAGCATGAGTGAACGTATCCCCGGACGCCGCCGCGACACGCCTTGCTCGGCGCCCGGCTCACGGCGCGAATCGAAATTCCCGCAGGTGCGGCGTTGCCCATCCGGGCGCTCGGCCTATATCTGCGCGGCAAAGCCGTTTTGCTGTCATGAAAGGACGAATGCCATGGCCATCTCCGTTGGCGACACGCTGCCCGACGTAAAGCTCATCAAGGTCGGCGAAAGCGGCCCCGAGCCGGTGCAGTCCTCCGAATACTTCGCGGGCAAGAAGGTCGCGTTCTTCGCGGTTCCCGGCGCGTTCACCCCGACCTGCTCGGCCAAGCACCTGCCCGGCTTCGTCGACAAGGCGGAAGAGTTCAAGGCCAAGGGCATCGACGAGATCGTCTGCACCTCGGTCAACGACGCCTTCGTGATGGGCGCCTGGGGCAAGGCCGCCGAGGCATCGGACGTGACCCTGCTGGCTGACGGCAACGCCGACTTCGCCAAGGCGGTGGACCTGACCATGGACGGTTCGGGCTTCGGCATGGGCACGCGCAGCCAGCGCTACTCGATGGTCGTCAACGACGGCGTGGTCGAGCAGCTCAACGTCGAGGCGCCCGGCTCGTTCGAGGTCAGCTCGGCGGAGCACATGCTCGGCCAGCTCTGAGCCTGAGGCATATTCGGCAAAAGGGCGCCCTTCCATGCGGAGGGGCGCCCTTTTCGTATCGGCGGGGCGGTGGAATGGCCTCGTACCTTGGCCTTGGCGGGGTGCGCGGGTAGCACTTGTGCGAACAATTCATCTCAGGGGTTAGATCATGGCGCGCTCGGTTATCGTCACCGGTGGTTTCGGGGTTCTGGGGCAGGCAGTGGCGCAGGCCTTCGCTGCGGCGGGAGACAAGGTCGCCCGCGTGGACTTCGCGAAGACCGCGCATGAGCCGCTGGACGGCGCGCTCGACATCGGCGGGGTGGACCTGACCGATGCGGCCTCCACCCAGGTCGCGCTGGACACGGTCGCAGGCGCGCATGGCGGGGTGGACGTGCTGGTGAACGTCGCGGGCGGCTTCACCTGGGAGACGCTGGAGGACGGCTCGATCGATGCCTGGGTGAAGATGCAGGCGATGAACCTGCTGACCGGCGCAACGATCACCAAGCTCGCCCTGCCCGCACTCAAGGCTTCGGCCGCGGGCCGGATCGTCAACATCGGTGCGGGCGCGGCGGGAAAGGCCGCAGCGGGCATGGGCGCCTACACCGCGTCGAAATCGGGCGTCCACCGGCTGACCGAAGCGCTGTCCGAGGAGCTTTCCGGCACCGCCGTCACCGTCAACGCGATCCTGCCGAGCACCATCGACACGCCCAGCAATCGCGCCGACATGCCCGACGCGGACTTTGCGACATGGGTGCAGCCTTCGGCCATCGCCGACGTGATCGTGTTCCTCGCCTCGGCACAGGCGCGGGCGATCAGCGGGGCGCTGATCCCGGTGACGCGCGGCGGATGATGCGCGGCACGTAGACGACGATGCCCTCACCCGCATAGATGCGCTGCCATGCGCGGCTGCGGGCGAGTGCCTCGGCGAGCGGCGCATTGTGGTCCTCGTCGAGCACGAAGGCGGCCGGGTTCCACTTGCGCACGACGTCGACGAGCGGGACGATACCGTTCTCGATCCCGCCGTTGTACTGCCACTCCTCGCGCGCGTAGCGGTAGTAGCGGCCGTCGTAAGCGACCTTCCAGTGCGGGTAGCCGTTGTCGATGATGACGCCGCCGAACGGGAAATCACCATAGACCGTCCCGCGCACCCCGAATTTGCGCAAGTGCTCCACCGCTTTCAGCGGCAGAGTCGGCGCGAAGCGCGTCGGCGCGAGCAGCGGGGTGACCACAGCGACGAGCCCGAGCGGAGCCAGCACCGTCAGCCATTCCGAACGGGCGGGTTTCGCGCCCTCCTTTCCAGCAGCGCGGGCGATCACCGGCACCATCGCCACCGCCCAGAACAGCACGAAGCGATAGGCCGTCAGCGTCATCACCGAAAGGCCGATCACGACGGCGATCTCCGCCAGATCGACGCGCCCGCCCCGGCGCACGATCAGCCAGAGCGTCAGCACGGTCACCACCAGCACCGGCAGGGCATTGGCGTAATTAGCGGGTGTCCAGACCGGGAACCACTCGCTCGCGCCGATGGCGATGCTCGCCTGCGCGTTGGCGGCCGAGATCGCGAGTATCGAGGCGCCGTCGGGCGTGGCGAACATCGCCGCCACCGAAAGCACGCCGAGGGCGCTCAGCCCCCATGGACGAGCAGCGGCGCGGCCGGTTGTCCAGCGATACCATCCGGCCCCGGCGGTAAGGTTCAGCGCCGCCACCGCGACACTCACCGAGGGATGCAGGTTCTGCCACGCAATCAGCACCGGCAGGCCCAGCGCCACCATCGGCAGCGGCCGCAAGTCCAGCCGCTGCAGCGCGAGCAGCAGCCCGAAGCACAGGCAGGCAAAGCTCTGCGGGCGCACGCTTGCGGTCGGCAGCGCCGCGACGAAGACCAGCGCCAACGCGACCGTGACCGCCTGCAGCCCCGCGCCCTTCCAGCGGCACGCGGCGGCGACGGCCCAGAAGCCGCCGAGCCAGCACAGCGCGTCGAACACGCGCAGCAGGTCCCAGCCGCCGATCCGCCGCACCGTCGCCATGACCGCCTGCCCGGCCCATGCGACGGCGGGCAGCGGCTCTCCGGCATGGAGCGCGGCGAAAGGCTCGGTCGGCACCGGGCCGCCGCGATCGACGATCAGTTCGCCCAGCTTGAGCTGCCAGAAGATATCGACGTCCCACACCGGCCGCAGCAGCAGGACCAGCAACGTCACCGCGGGGACGAGCGCCAGCAGCAGGCGCACGCGCGCCGGTGTTGCCTGAAATGCCCCGTTATTCTGCTCGATCATCTGCCTGTCCGCCTCCGGCCTGCCCTCACCGGATGGCAGCGGCTCTGGCCGCAGGCGCGGCGGCGTTCAAGCGCAATCTTTCGCGGAGGGAAGTCTCCCGCGCGTAGCTCCCCTTCGACCGACCGTGCCGCCACCCCCTGCTCTCGTCATTGCGAGCGTAGCGAAGCAATCCAGGGCGACGTAACACTGCCCTGGATTGCTTCGCTACGCTCGCAATGACGAAACGTGGTGGGCCACGGAATTACCGCACCGCCCGCCACGCTGCATAGTCGGCGATCAGTTGCGGATATTCCTCCAGCTCCGGAAAGCGGTGGTAGCGACGCTCCACCTTCGTTTCCACCCAGCGTAGCTTCTCCGCCACCTGCATCTCGATGTAGGGGGTGAACACCGAACGATCGTCGAGCAGCGTGGCGCGCACATTGACGAAGCCCATCGACGGATCGACGCGGGTGAAGACCCAGGACTTGCACCAGACGCAGTGATGGTGATGCGCCTCGTCGCCGTGGATGCCGCCGATCTCGGTCTCGCCGGTGACAACCTCGAAGCCCTGCACCGGCACCGAGATCGTGGTGGAGAAGGCGCTGGCGGTCATTCGCTGGCACCCGGTGCAGTGGCACAGCCCCTCGATCAGCGGAGGCGCCGTCAGGCGAAAGCGCAGGCGCGAGCAGCGACAACCGCCCTCGAGTACCTGCGCATGACCCATGACGCCTCTCCGCGTATTCAGTAGCCCATCAGGCTGAGCACTTCCTTGCGGGAACGTTCGTCCTCCAGGAAAGTGCCCATCATGCGGCTGGTGATCATGCCGACGCCCGGCGTACGCACGCCGCGCGCGGTCATGCAGGCGTGGTTCGCCTCGATCACCACGGCGACGCCCTGCGGCTTCAGGTGCTCCCAGATGCACTGCGCGACTTCGGCGGTCAGCCGCTCCTGGATCTGCAGGCGGCGCGCGAAGCCGTGCAGCACGCGCGCCAGCTTGGAGATGCCGACGACGTGATTGCGCGGCAGGTAGGCGATCGCGGCCTTGCCGATGATCGGCGCCATGTGGTGCTCGCAGTGCGACTGGAAGGGAATGTCCTTCAGCAGCACGACCTCGTCGTAGCCGCCCACTTCCTCGAAGATGCGCGAGAGGTGGACCGCCGGATCTTCCTGATAGCCTTGGCAGTATTCCAGCCAAGCGCGCGCGACACGCTTGGGGGTGTCGACCAGGCCCTCGCGCGTCGGATCGTCGCCGGCCCACTCGATCAGCGTGCGGATGGCATCCTGAACGTGCGCGGGCACGTCGGGCTTGCCGAGAGGGTTGTCCTCATCGGGACTTACCTGGCTGCTCATCCGACTTGCTCCTTCTCAATTTCTTCATCAGGCGCACACGCATCAGGTGTCCCTTGCCCCGGAACAACCCGCGTCGCGCGATGGGCTCGAACATTTCGCCGGGGCGTTCCGGATCGAGCACCCCGCTTTGGCCGAGTGCTCTTTCAGCTTCCGACAAGTTCTTCAAGGGCAAGGGTTCGAGATATTTCTTTCCGGCCTTGGGTCCGTCGCGATTGAGCGCGTCCACCATCGCCGCCATCGAGCCATGCCGCTCGATCCCGGCCGCCACTTCGCCTTCGGCGATACCGCAATGCTCGGCCAGCAGGCGCAGGCGCAATTCGGTGATCGTGGCGGGATCGACGTGGGCATTGGCGGACCGGGCAAGGTCGATGAACACGTCGCACTCGCTGTCGAGGCCCATCGAGCGGTTGTTCATGTTCGCCGACCCGACCCGCAGCACCTCGTCGTCGATGATCGTCAGCTTGGCGTGGACGTAGATCGGCTCGCCCTCGGCGTTGGAGGGGGTGAAGATGCGGAAACGTCCTTGGGTGTCCACCGCCTGCAGCGTCTCGACCAGTTCGACGCGGGCAGTATCCATCGCCTGCTGCTCCAGCCAGCCGTCGGCGGTGACCGGGTTGACGATGAAGAACTCGGGCGGATTGTCCTCCGTCAGCCGCTTGCAGATGGCTTCGGCGATCGCGCGCGAGGCGAAGTACTGCGTCTCGGCATACATGAAGCGCTTCACGCGGGCGATCTGCTCGACGAAGAGCTTCTCGATCTCGGCGACCTGCGGGCAGTCGTTGTACTCCGCGCGGGTGCGGGCGATGCCGATCTCAACGTTCTCGAACTCGGCCGTCAGCCCCTCCGGCCAAGGCGTCTCTTCCTGCGGACGGCAGGGCGCGAGGTCTTCGCCGCCGGCGACCTTCCAGCGCTCGCGACCCAGTTCGCCGAGCGTCGCGGCGACGTCGCCCTCCATCATCATCGTCACGTCGTGCCAGGGACCGTAGAGCCGCCCGGTCGGCCGCTTGCGGCGCGGGTCGCGGGGCAGGTGGTCGGGCGTGTCCCAGCGGTCGGAGGTCATGTCGATGCCGCCGCAGGCCGCGACCTTGTCGTCGATCACGACGATTTTCTGGTGATGGCTGCACCCGACCGGATGGGCGGAATCGAACTTGAAGTCGATGCGCGGATGCTTTGCCCAGCGCACCACGTCGAACAGCATCGTACCCCGGAACAGGTACTTCAGCATGGCGACATTCCACTTGAGCAGCCTGATCTCCAGCTCCGGGTTGCGCTTCACCACCCAGAGCATGAACGAGCCGAGCCTTGCCGGGAACTTGCGCTTGCGGCCGCGCTGCCACCAGCGCCGCCCGGACGTCAGCAGGATACGGGAATCGAAGTCCCACCCGATCATGAAGATGCGCTGGCGGGCTTTCTCCATCGTTTCGCGGATGACTTCGAAATAGTCCGCCGCGTCGATCACGACATAGGCGCGCGAAGCCTTGGCATAGCGCCATACCGAGGGCGCCACGCCTTCGTCGTTCTGGTCTTCCATAATCCATCCTGCCGGAGCTTCCACCACGGCCGGTTCAAGCACCGAAGGCCGCGAAAGTTCCCCTCGAATGTCAACTTGTGCACACGTAGGAGGCGTTCGCCCGATCCCTCCCGGCATTCGTCGCAGCGACCTTTGCGGGCGCGGGCGGCAAGGACCAGATTTCGCTCCGCCGCTCGCGTCGGAAGTGGTTGCCGCCCGGTTTGCGCCAACGCGAGGATTTGGCCATTCGTGACCGCGTGGTGGTCATCCCAATAACCACTCGTACATCACCCGATGGCGAGAACGGCCGGAATCCGCAGTTTTCCACAAGGGTTGACCGGCTCATCGCGGGAATGGCTCGACTCGCCCCTTGTACACGCAACCGTTCACCCTGCGATGGATTTGCCTGACTATACCTGTCCCTCACCCCGTCTGCCGTGTGCGAAGTTTCGCCACGGCGGGGCCGGCGAAAGTCGGACGGGGTAACCCCAGCCCGGGTTCGCCGGGCCGCATTTCTCGCCCCTTCAGGGGGGCTTGTTCCGGGCTCGTCCTCCCACGGGTCCCGCAAACAAGGAGTACGCCATGAAGAAAACCCTCATCACCGCCGCCATCGCTGCGGCCGCCCTCGCTCCTGCTGCCGTGATGGCTCAGGCCGCTGCACCGGCTGCCGCTCCCGCCGCGTCGGCGACCGCAACGGCCAACCCGACCACCGGCGCCAAGGTCTTCGACGCCGCAGGCGCTGAAGTCGGCACTGTAGAGGCCGTCCAGGGCGACATCGTCACCGTCTCCACCGGCACTGCCCGCGCCGGTCTTCCCAAGAACGCCTTCGTGACGCGCGACAAGGGCCTCACCATCGGCATGACCAAGGCCGAGCTGGAATCGGCCGTAAACGGCGCCAAGGCCGAGAACACCGCCGCCAAGGATGCCGCGATCGTCGCCGACGCGCCGATCAAGAGCAGCGACGGCGTCGTACTCGGCACCGTCAGCAAGGTCGAAGGTGACAACGTCACCGTGGCCCTCAGCGGCGGTTCGGCCGCGCAGCTCAAGAAGTCCTACCTCGGCCTCGGTGCCGACGGTTCGCTGGCTCTGGGCATGAGCGCTGCCGACTTCGCCAAGGCGACCCAGTCGGCCGCCGGCGGCCAGCCGGGCGCGGACGCCGCCGCGACCGCAGGCGGTGCGGCTGCAGCGACCACGCCCGAAGGCCAGTAAGCCTCTGCCTCATCCTGCCTTGGCAGGGTGACCGGAAAAGTGGCCGAGGGCCGGAAGCGATCGAGGTCGCTTCCGGCCCTCTCTATTTATCCGGGTCAAAAAGGTCTTGCGATTCGCGCACCCGTTGCCCCAATAGAGGCGCGAGCCCGTCCAGAAGCGCAACAAGCGCGCCGCCAGACCATCTTGGGGTCCGCATTGACCATCTCGGAACGCTTCACGGCCTTTTTCAAGGCCGTCCCGGGCATCGACGCCTCGCTCGACCTCGCCCGCCGCAGGGCCGCGACGATCGGCGGCGCAGTGCTGCTGGGCCTGATCGCCATCGCCTTCGCGTGGGCGGGTGACACCGCGCAGAAAGTGTTCCGAGGGTTCACCGCCGTCCACCCTTACGCGCCGCTGGTCATGACGCCTGCGATCTTCGCCGCCGTCGTTTTCATCACCCGGCGCTGGGCGCCCGCTGCGCGCGGCTCGGGCATTCCACAGGTCATGGCAGCGGGCGAGAACCTCGAACTCGCGCGCTCGCCGCTGCTGCAGATGCGCACCGCGATCACCAAGCTACTGCTGACGGTGACGATGCTGCTGGCTGGAGGCTCGGTCGGGCGCGAGGGGCCGACGGTGCAGGTCAGCGCCGCGATCATGGTCGCCTGCCACCGCATGCTGCGCGTGCCGATGACGGCGGGCGTGCTAATCGCAGGCGGCGCGGCCGGGGTCG